>Ga0181530_10000296_pt1 | contig 64178 bp, 58 predicted proteins | sample PEATcosm2014_Bin_42_FD_119769 | JGI IMG/M metagenome (GOLD analysis project Ga0181530, IMG submission 119769) | Peatland microbial communities from MTU Mesocosm Facility, Houghton, MI, USA - PEATcosm2014_Bin10_60_metaG | ecosystem: Environmental > Terrestrial > Soil > Wetlands > Peat | place...
CCAAGCAGCGTCGCCGTGGGGTCGCCGGTGACGCCGCCAACCGAAACCACCGACTTCACGATCGATACGCCAGGGGTCCCCGACACCGCCGTGGTGACCGTGGAGGACTGCGACGGAGTCTGGTCGTCGGTCACGACTGCGGTGTTGGTCACCGCGGTGCTGCTGTCGAGTTCGGACTGGGTGACGGTCGTCGATGCCGTGTAGGTCGCGCTGGCGCCGACCGCCAGGCTGGCCAACGTGCCGAGCGTGATGCCCAGCGTCGGATCGGTCACCACCACGTTGGTCAGCGTCTCGGTGCCGGTGTTGGTGACGACGATGTTGTAGTCGATCGCCTCGCCGAGCAGCGTCGCCGTGGGGTCCCCCAAGGTGCCGCCAACCGACGCCACCGTCTTGACAATCTCGACACCTGGCGTTCCCGTTCCGCCGCCACCTCCGGTGCTGGTCACGTAAACGCCCTCGATGGCGCTTGCCGTGCCGCATGAGGCCAGCGAGACCGGCGTCATGATATTGGTATCCTGCGTAGCGACGTCGCCGGGCGGCGTCACCACCGACACTTCGTAAGTGCCGGGGACCAGGCCGATGAAGCTGACATCGCCATTGACATCGGTCACCGCCGTCTCGCCGGTCGGCACGCCGTTGCCATTGAGCAGGTTTACCGTCACGCCTTGCAGGTTGCTATCGCCGGCGTCCTGCACGTCGTTGTCGTTGGCGTCGAAATAGACATGCACGTCGAACACCGCCGGCATGTAGAGACCGGTCGGCGCCGCGTTGTCGTTCTCGCCGGGCGTCAGCGCCGCGGTGTCCACGCCGCCGTTCGGCGTGGTGATGGTATCGCCGTTGGGTGCGATCACCTTGGTTTCGTATGTGCCGGCCACCAGATTGCTGAAGCTGTAGTCGCCGTTGGTGCCGGTGGTGGTGGTCTCCAGCACCTGCGTCCCGGTGCTGTTGAGCAACTCGACGGTGACCCCGGACAGGCCGAAATCGCCAGACGCATACTGGCCATTGTCGTTTTCGTCGCAGAACACGTAGCTGTTGATCGACGCCAACGAGGTCTGGCCGAAATACTGCCCGAGGATGCTGACGCTGATCTGCGACCCCGGCCCCGACAGGGATGGCGCTATGCCGGTCGAGTCGATCGATTCGGTGACCGTCAGCACGACGTTCAGTTGCTGATAGCCCGACGACAGGTTGACCGAGCTCGTTACCGTTCCGCTGGACGCTGACCAGCTCGCCGTCCCGAGGAGATCGCCTGAGGTGTCGTAGACCTTCTCGGTCGCCGTGGCGCTGGTGCCCGGACCCTGATTGACGTCGACCTGGACAAATTGCTCGACACTGGTAATGGCCTCAGCGGCGGTGTCGGTCACATTGTAGGACATGGTGATCGTGGTGGACGAGTTCGGACCGTACACGCCGAACTTGTAGCCGTCCCATTGCATGCCCTGGAGGCCGGTATAGACGTTCGCCGTCGGATTCGGTGCGTTGTCCGTGAAGGAAGCGAAACCGCCGTAGTCGGTCTCGTTCGATACGATCGACGTAAAATCCAGATTGCCGCTCACCAGGTTCGCGAACGTATAGGACGTGGTGTACGGGTTTGTGAGTGTGTACGACATTCTACTGGTCCTACTATCGACCGATAAGCCTCAGGCCAGGAAGACGGTGGATCAGACGCGGCGGCGTTTTCCGCGCACCGCGGCAAGCGCGATGACGCCGGCCAGCAGTGAAGCCATCGACGCCGGCTCCGGCGCCAACGTGAAGCCTTCCGTGATGGTGTCGAGCTCCATCGTGACACCGCTGGGGACAGCGGTGAGCGTCAGCCCGAAATCCTTTGACAAATTCAGGGTGTGGGTGAGGGAGAAGGTGCAGGAACCCCCGCCGGTCAGGTTTGCGGCCAGTCCGCCGGCGCAGCCTCCGCCGACGACCTCGGTCCCGCCGACATCAGGGTCGTAGCTGCTTGGCGAGGCCGAACCTGTCACCGACGCCGACGCACCGTCCAGCTCTGCTTTACCAGCCGGGGTCGAGACGGTAAGATCCACGCTCAGGTCGTAGTAGCCATTGCTGCAAGTCCCGCCGCCGGTACACGCGAAGTACTCGATCGACGACAGCGAGCTCGTATTGCCGATAGCGGCCTCGATGACGACGCTCGGGTTGGGTCCGGGACCTGGCGCCAGGTACAACGTATTGGCGCAAGGGGTGGGGTTACTGCGGGTGCCGCCCTCGTTGCAGGTCCAGCCCGTGAGCTCAAACGTCACCACACCGACGGTCAGGGTGGCGTCCGGCGCGAAGGCGATCGCCCCGGCCGGCTGTGCGGATGCCTGCTGTCCCACGCCCAGGGCCAGGCAGAACGCGACGACAAACAGGCCCAGGATTTTCGACATGGTCTGCGCTTCCCCGTCCAAACGGCTCGCTCTGAGAGACGCGAAAAGGCCCACCTCCCGTGAGCCCCCGATCCCATGAGCAATCGTGATTGGCTCGTTAGCATGACGGAAACACTCCTGTAAAGGATAAAGGCCAGATTCCCGGTTTTTAGACAATGTTGTATAATTAATGACGCATGTGTCGCTCGGCCTGACGGTATCGTGAAATAAAGCGGCACGGCGCATCTCGCCAGCCGGCCCCGCGACTGGCGCCGGGACCTTCCCTGCCGCCGCGTCCGCCGCTTCAGTGCCCGGTCATGTCGTAGGCCCGGACCGTCAGCCCGTTCAGCGCCGCCTCCACGACCGCCGGCACATTGGCCCGCTCGCTCTCCGCCAGCAGCCGGTTGCGGACCTCCACGAAGGTCGGGGTGGGGCCGGGCCGCCGCGCCTCCGATCGCAGCACGAACCAGCCGACGGCGGTGCGAACCGGGAACGGCGTCACCTCGCCCGGCCGCAGCGCGAACAGTACGGCGCCCACCTCGGGGCCCAGCGCATCGCGGCGCACGAACCCGAGATCCCCGCCCTTGACGGATGTCCCGTCCTTGCTCGACTGCCGCGCCAAGGCGGCGAAGTCCCCCCCGGCCGCGAGCCTGGCGATGATGTCCTGTGCCTCGGCCTCGGTCGGCACCAGGATCACCCCGCCGTGCACCTCCTCCGGGCCGGGTTTGCCTTTGATTTCCGCGTCATAGCGGGCCGACAGCATCTGATCCGTCACCCGCTTGGCGGTCTCCTGGTGCAGGTAAGCGTCCTCCAGCACCCGGTTCGCCGCCTCCCGCATGTGGCGCGCCACGGTGGGATCCGCGGCGAGACCGCCGGCATGCGCGCGGACCACCAACGCCTCGCGCTCGATCGCCCCGCGCAGGGCCACAGGATAAAGTGTCTCGAGCGAGTTCCCGGCGCCGCCCCCGGGCATGGCGCGGATCGCGTCGCCGACCTCCGACAGATGGATTGTCTGGCCCTCGACCTCTGCCACCACCGGATCGGTATCCGGTTTTGCCGGGCCGTTATCCATGCCCACCGCCCCGGGCGGCGGCGGGCCGGATTGCGCCCGGCCACCGGCCGGCATGCCGGCGAACGCCAGCGCGGCGCAAGCCGCCAGGACACGCAATGCAACCCCAGGAATTCGCATGATCCGCCTACCCGAACGCGCCAGGCGCCCATCATGCGAGAGCACTATTCCCTTCCGCAAGGACGGTGCGTCTCGATCGTCGAGAATCGTGCCGGGCTTGTGGGCATTCCTTTCGCTCCGCTTACGGTCGCAGCCCGGCGGCAAATCCGGTCGCCTCCACCTCTCCCGGGAAACGGGTTGCGCCGCGCAGCGGATCGACCCGCCGCGTAGCGCCGGGTGGGCGGCGGAACGCATCGAAGATCGGCGCGGATCGCCCCTCGCCCTGGCCGCTGCGCGACGTGACCTCTCCCGCGCGTGGCGCGGCAGAGGTGTACGGCTATTCCGCGGCCAGCTTTTGCGTCTTCTCGTCGTCGGGATTGACCGGGGCAGGCGGCAGGCCGCCCTTCGGCTGCGGGTCTTCGACGTAACGGAATTTCGGCTTGCTGTTCCACGGCCCGCGCTCGTCCTGGCCATGCGACAGGTTGAACACCACATCCACCGTTTCGTCCGGCTGGACCGTGCCGAAATACGGGTCGTCCAGCTTGCCCATGCGGTCCAGCGCCGCCATGAACATCTGCGCGTGAGTGATCTCGCGGGTCAGCAGGTGGTGCAGCACCTTGGTGGTGCCTGCGTCCTTGGACAGCTTCATCAGCGCTTCGTAGGTTTGCCGCGCGCCGGCCTCGGACGCGATGTTGGAGCGTAGGTCGCGCACCACGTTGCCGCCTTCATTGATATAAGCCGCGGTCCAGGCGTGGCCCTGGCTGTCCACGAAATGCGGTCCCATGCCGCGAATGCGGAACAGCGGCGCGGCATACACGTCCTTCTGGTCCAGCTTGCTCGTATGTTGCTCGATCAGCTTGCCGACCATCTCCAGATGGCTGAACTCCTCGATCGCGATGTCCTGCAACATGTCGCGAATGCCGGCGTCGGTGATGTGGAAGGACTGCACCCAATAGGTCAGCGCGGCGGTCAGTTCGCCGGTCGCGCCGCCGAATTGCTCCAACAGGTACTGGCCATAGCGTGGGTCGGGCTTGTCGACCTCGACCGGCATCATGGTCTCTTTGCGATGGAAGAACATGCACTGGCTCCCGCGGGTGGTGTCCGGCGGCAACGCGCAACAGGCGGGCACAGTTCCTCAGGGCCGGTCGCTGAGGGCCGGAACCAGGCCGGGGCTCACGCGGCTGCGCGGGGTCGGCGGCGGCGGCACCCATGGCCGCGCGCCGCGTTCGGCGCGATCGGTCAGCACGCGGGCGCTGCCGGGATCGAGCCAGATCGCCACGGCGCCGTCGCGCCACACGGTGAAGCGATCGACCAGCTTCGGCCAGGGCTTCGGACACAACCCGCGCGCCGGCTCGGCGGCAACGATCACCGAGCTCGCCGCGCAGCCGTCCGGATGCGTCGCCCCGCGCACCAGCATCGCCGCCGGCGTATCCGCGTGTGGCCGCAACAGGCATTGCTCGGCCGCGCAGACGATCGTGCCGTCCGCGACGGTGCCTTCGGTCGGCATCGGATGCGGCGCGCCCATCGCCCAGTATTGCAGCCACGCGTCGCGGGTGAACTTCGACGCGCCGGAGCCGGACTGCAGCCAGACGCCGGCATCGGTGCGCACCGCGATCAGCCGCGCGTCGTTGGACACCAGCAGGTCGGGCGGCCGCACCAGCGCCGGCGACGCCAGGCCCAGCGCGATCGCCGCCAGCCCGGCCAGCCGCAACCGCGTCTGCCACAGCCCGAGCCACGCAATGCCGAGCGACAGCACCGCCAGCCCCCAGGCCGGGATATGCGGCACGTCTACGGTCGAGGCCGGCCAGGATGCGGTGGTGCGCGCGACCCAGACCACCGCCTCGGCGCCCCATCCCATCGGCTTCAGCAGCAGGAATTCCAGCCCGAACGGCATCAGCGGCAGCGACAGCACCCCTGCCGGCAGCACCCACAGCGCGGTCAGCGGCACCGCCGCCATGTTGGCGATCACGAAATAGACCTGCACACGGCCGAAATGATAGGCCCCGTACGGCGCCGAGGCGGTGCCGGCCAGCGCGCTGGTCAGCGCCAGGGCCAGCAGATACCCGCCGAAGCGCCGCGCCAGGCTTTTCCCCCGCAACCTGCTCAGCCAGGGTCGCAGCGCGGCGTAGCCGGAGATCAGCGCCAGCACCGCGGAAAAGCTCATCTGGAAGGAGACCCCGGGCACCTCCTGTGGCTCTGCCAGCATCAGCGCGGTCGCCGCCAGCGCCAGGCCGCGCAGGGAAATCGCCCGGCGCCCCGCCAGCACCGCCAGCGTGAACAGGCTCGCCATGAGAAAGCTGCGCTGGATCGGCACGTGCAGCCCGGTCAGCAGCGCGTAGCCGAGTCCCGCGCCGAGTGCCGCCACTGCGGCAAGCTGCTTGGCCGGCCAGAACAGGCTGGCGTGCTCGGAGGCAGCCAGGATGGTCCGCGCCAGCAGCATGGCGAAGCCCATGACGATGCCGATATGCAGTCCCGCCACGGCGAGCAAATGCGCCAGGCCGGCGGCGCGAAAGGCGTCGTGGTCGGCAACCGGCATGGCGTTCTGGAACCCGGTCAGCAGGGTGACGGCAAACGCCCCCGCGGAGCCCTGAATCGCCGCCGAGACACGCCCGGCGATGATCTCGCGCAGCCGCTGCACCAGGCGCAGCGGCGCGCTGGGCGAGCCCGGCGACAGCAGCTCGACCGGACCTAAAGCGAAGCCGGAGCCGCCGAGGCCGGCATAGAACGCGTCGCGTTGCAGATCCCAGCCACCGGGATAAGCCGGCGGCCCGGGGGGGCGCACCAGAGCCCGCACCCGCACGGTATCGCCGGTGCCAAGCGCGGCCTGGTCATCGTGTCGCAGGCGGACACGCAGGAACCGCGCCAGCGGTGCGCTGCCATCGTCCAGCCGCACCGCCTCCAGCGTGATCCGCTTGCCGTCCGGCAGCGCCTCCACGGCGCGCAGGGTGCCGGTCACCTGGGTGGCATGGGTGGGCAGTGCGGTCTCGGGTGGCGGCGCGCGCGCCGTGGCGAACTGTGCGGCGGCAAAGCCGATGGCTGCCGCCGCCAGCGCTGACGCCGCCGTTCGCTGCCAGCCCACGTGCCGCAGCCGGAACGCCACCAGCAGGGCCGGCCAAGCCACCGCCGCTCCAGCCCAGGCTGGCGGTTCGAAACGCAGGTCGTAATAGCCGAGCACGCCGGCCGCCATGAACACCGGCAGCCACAGCGCCACGCGGTCATGCTCCGCGTCGATCACGGCTGCAAGCCAGGAGGGCAGCGGAGTCACTTCTCCCCCTCCCCTTGAGGGAGGGGGTTGGGGGGAGGGGTGCGCACATCCCCCGGCCAACGGAAGTACGCACCCCTCCCCCCCACCCCCTCCCTCAAGGGGAGGGGGAGGGGGAGACTTACGCCCTCCAGCCCCCCCAACGCGCCAAGCATCACCGTCATGCAGCGCAGGGTAGCGGAGCACGCCTCTACAGCCGGTGAACGTGCGTGCTACATGCCGCCCCCATGGCAAATGACCGGCCCGTCGTCCGCACGCGCTTCGCCCCCAGCCCGACCGGACCGCTGCATATCGGCGGGGTGCGCACCGCGCTGTTCAACTATCTGTTCAGCCGCCACCACGGCGGCGAGTTCTTGCTCCGCATCGAGGACACCGACCGCGAACGCAGCACTGATGCGGCGACCCAGGGCATCATCGAGAGCCTGGACTGGCTGGACCTGGACCGCGACGGCCAGACCGTGTTCCAGTCCACCCGGATCGGCCGTCACGCCGAGGTGGCCCGCGCGTTGCTGGCGCTGGGCCGCGCCTACCACTGCTATCTCACGCCGGAAGAGATGGCCGCCGAGCGTGCGCAGGCGCGGGCCGAGGGGCGGCAGTGGCACTATGACGGGCGCTGGCGCGATCGCGATCCCGCGGAGGCGCCGCCCGGCGTCAAGCCGGCGATCCGGCTGAAGGCGCCGCGCGTGGGCGAGACGGCGATCGACGACCTCGTGCAGGGCACCGTGCGCGTCGGCAATGCCGAAATGGACGACCTGATCATCCTGCGCAGCGACGGCACGCCGACCTACAACCACTCCGTGGTGGTGGACGACCACGACATGGGCATCACCCATGTGATCCGCGGCGACGACCACCTGACCAACACCTTCCGCCAGGCGCAGATCTACGCCGCGATGGGCTGGGAGCCGCCGCGCTTCGCGCACCTGCCGCTGATCCACGGGCCGGACGGGGCAAAACTGTCGAAGCGCCACGGCGCGCAGTTCGCGCTGGAGTTCCGCGAGCAAGGCTACCTGCCGGAGGCGCTGTGCAATTATTTGCTGCGGCTCGGCTGGGCGCACGGCGACGTCGAGGTGCTCGGCCGCCAGGAAGCGATCCGGTTGTTCGACCTGGATGGCGTCGGCCGCGCGCCGTCGCGCATGGACTATGCCAAGCTGAACTATCTCAACGGCGTGTATATCCGCCAGGCCGACGACGAGCGTCTGACCCGGGAAGCGGTGGCGCGGCTGGCGCGGCGGCCCGGCCTGGTGCTGGACGACCAGGCGACCGCGCGCATCCGGCGGCTGGTCCCGGCGCTGAAGGAGCGGGCGAAGACGTTGGAGGAGCTGGCGGATTCCGCAGCCTTCCTGGCGCACCCGGTCCCCCTGCCGATGCAGCCGAAGGCCGCTGCCCTGCTCACCCCGGAGGCGCGGACGATGCTGCGCGGCTTGGCGGCGGCGCTGGTGCTCAGCGGCTTTACGCCCGAAGCACTGGACGCCACGCTGCGTGCCTTCGCGGAGCAGACCGGACGCAAGCTCGGCGAGATCGCGCAGCCCTTGCGGGCGGCGCTGACCGGCAGCACGGCCAGTCCGGGGATCGACGCCACGCTCGCGGCGCTAGGTCGCGAAGAAACGCTGATCCGCCTTGCAGCGGTTGCAGGCTGAATTTCCCTCTTATTGATCCAGATCAATGTTCGACCCCGCGGGGTGAGCCATTCTGTGTCTCGAGAAGCAGACGGGTCTTGCCCGTCGCGCTCCTCTCTTGGACTCCTCCCCAAACTTGGCGGCGTCTTAACGGCGCCGCCTTTTTTCTTATCCGCCTCTTCATTGCATGGTGAGCCGACGCAGAGGTGAAGCGACTGGATGAGACGAGACGGAGTTAGCGTGCCATGCGGGCACATGATGATAAATCACCCAGCTTGATATCCGCGGCGTTGCTGGCCGTCGTTGTTGCCCTGGTCGGCTTGGCGGGCGCGGTGAAAATGGCGCGAACGGCGGCTGACTTCGGCCCGGCGGTGGGCGACATCGTTCAGTTCGACCCGAAGGGCTACCTGCCGCTCGACATGCACACGCAGGTCGCCGCGACGCGGGCCGACGCGAGCGGCTGTGTGCTCGACCTCGATTCCATCCATCGCAACGGCGGCAGCCTGGTGGTGGAGCAGCGCTATCTGGGCGACCGAAATCCGCGCTACCGGGTGCATTGGGCAGGCCAGCGGAGCGCCGATGGTGCCGCCGACTGCGGGCGCGAGGCCGACCTGATGCTGGACGACACGAACCTGGACCTGCTGGCGTTGGCGGCCGGGGGCTGGGGTGTCGGGCACAAGCACGTCGCGCCGAGCGATCTGTGGGCCGGCGACGGCAACCGGAGTTCACGGACGCAGTAACCCCGACCATCTCTCCCGCGACGCGGGAGAGTTTATTTCTCCTCCAGCCCGATCGCCCGCAGGCGGGCGCGCTCTTCATCCCAACCCGCACGCTGCTTGACGTTCAGGAACAGGTGCACCTTGCGTTCCAGCAGGGATGCAAGTTCCTCCCGCGCACGGGCGCCGATCGCCTTGATGCGCGCGCCGCCCTCGCCGATCAGGATGCCCTTGTGGCCCGGCCGCAGCACATAGATCGTCGCCTCGATCCGCACCGAGCCGTCCTTGCGTTCCTGAAAACTCTCGGTCTCCACCGTCGCCGCGTACGGCACCTCCTCATGCGTCTGCCGGAAGATCTGCTCTCGCACGATCTCCGCCGCGAGCAACCGGTCGGGCAGGTCGGTCAGGTCGTCGTCCGGGTAGAGCATTGGGCCTTCCGGGACGGCCTGCGCCAATGCATCCGCCAGACCATTCAGTCCGTCGCCGGTCGCCGCGCTGACCATGAAGGTCTCCTCGAACGACGCCAGGCCGGTGAGCGTGGCGATCAGCGGCAGCAGGCTCGCCGGCGGCACCAGGTCGATCTTGTTGAGCACCAGCCAGCAGCGCCTCCCTGCCTCGGTCAGCTTCGAGGCAATGGCGCGCACCTCCGGAGTCGCACCGGTCTTGGCGTCCACCAGCAGCAGCGCGAGGTCGGCGTCGTGCGCGCCGGTCCAGGCCGCTTCCACCATGGCCCGGTCCAGCCGCCGGCGCGGGCGGAATATGCCGGGCGTGTCCACCAGCAGCACCTGGCTGTCCGCGCGCATCAGGATGCCCAGCACGCGGAACCGCGTGGTCTGCGCCTTGGGCGAGACGATCGACAGCTTGGCGCCGGTGAGCCGGTTGAGCAGGGTGGACTTGCCGGCATTCGGAGCGCCGACGATGGCGACGAAGCCGCAGCGCGTGGTCATGACAACGTTCTCCGTGTCATGGCCCGGCGGAGACTCCTCCCCCTCCCCTTGCGGGAGGGGGGCGGGGGGAGGCGTGCGTACATCCAACGAGGGCAGATGTACGCACCCCTCCCCCCGCCCCCCTCCCACAAGGGGAGGGGGAGGAGGCTCCGCGCGACCGCCCATGACGGCGAGGCGGTCGGTCTCATGTCGCCGAGCCGTCAAGCGCTGTCGGGTCTGCTCCTGACACTACTTGCGGTGCGGCCGACGAGGACACCGCTTGGGCGACCGCACCTCGGGCCGACGCCGTCGGGCCCGCACTCGTGGCCATCGTCTGAAGCAGGTCCGCCGCCGCGAATTGCTCGGCCACCCGCTTGCTGCCGGCGGTGCCGGTACCCTGTACCCCGCCGACCTGCACCGCGACGACGAACTCCGGCGCGTGTGGCGGGCCGGAGCGCGCCACCACGCGATACACCGGCAGATCGCGGGTGTGCCGCTGGGCCCATTCCTGCAAGGTGGTTTTGGCGTCCTTCGGCGGGTCAACCTGCGCGACCATCGCCGTGTCCCAGGCGCGGCGCACCACGGCGCGTGCGGCCTCCAGGCCGGCATCGTAATAGACCGCCCCGAGCGCGGCCTCCAGCGCGTCCGCCAGTACGGTGGCGCGCCGCTTCACCCCGGCACGCGCCTCGCCCGGCGCCACCGACAGCACACTGCCGAGGCCGATCCCCTCGGCGACCGCGGCCAGCGCCGGCTGCGACACCAGATACGCCAGCCGCCGCCCAAGATCGCCCTCCTGCTCGCGCGGGAAGCGTTCGGCCAGCCATTCCGCCATGAGCAGGCCGAGCACCCGGTCGCCGACGAATTCCAGCCGCTCGTTGGAGCCGCGCGCGCGGCCGCTGCCCTGCAAGGCAGAGCGGTGCGTCAGCGCTTCGCGCAGCAGTTCGGGACGGGTGAAGCGGTGGCCGAGGATCGTCTCGATCGCGTCGCTCAAAGGCCGCCGGTCCATGCCATCAGCCGGTCCTCGTCATCAATGAATCAAACTGAGCAGCCGGTCCCAGCGGATCTCGAAGGGCCACTGCCAGAACTCCCACCAGGGATACTCGGCGTCGATCGAGAAGAAGATGATCTCGGCATGCCCGACCAGGTTTTCCACCGGCACGTAGCCGACACCGTTCATGAACCGGCTGTCGGCCGAGTTGTCGCGATTGTCGCCCATGGCGAACACGTGGTCCGGCGGCACGGTGTAGACCGGCGTGTTGTTGACCTCGCCCTGGTCGGTCGCCTTCAGCTCCTGGTGCTTCAGGCCGCTGGGCAGCGTCTCGATATAACGTCGATAGACCGTCCGGATGCCCTCGTCGTTGACCTGGTAGTCGCCTTCCGGCTGACGCGGACAGAGCTGGCCGTTGATGTACAGCATGCCGTCGCGCACCTGGATGGTGTCGCCCGGCAGCCCGACGATACGCTTGATATAATCGACCGAGGTATCGCGCGGGTACTTGAAGACCGCGACGTCGCCGCGATGCGGTAGCCGCCCGAAGATCCGGCCGGAGAACGGCGGCCAGCCGAACGGCAGCGAGTAACGCGAATAGCCGTAGCTGTATTTCGCGACGAACAGATAATCGCCGATCTGCAACGTGGGCAGCATGCTGCCGGACGGGATGTTGAACGGCTCGAACGCGACGGTGCGCACTACGAGGGCGATCAGGCCGGCGTAGACGATGGTCTTGATGTTTTCGACCAGGGCGCTGGGTTTGCGCCTGGCACTAACCTTCGAGGTCGCCATGAGGAACTGGATTACCTGACCTGGAGCGGGGCGGATGAAGCCCACGCCCCCTCTTTCTGTCAAGCAAGCCGGTCGGTCGCGCTACCGAGGCGGCGGATAGCCGGGCTGCGGCTGATAGCCGGGGCCGGGCTGGGCCGGATAGCCGTAGCCCGGGGCGCGGTAATATGGCGAGCCATACGCCTGGTAGGGGTAAGCGCAGCACGGGTAGTAGCCGCCGGTATAAGGGTCGTACACGCAGCCGGCCAGCATCGCTGCCAGTCCCAGGAGCACCGCCAGGCCGCCGCACCGCCGCATCATGTGTCGCATCGGGTGATACCCCTTGTCTGAAAGCGCAACCTACCACTCGTAGCCAGCCAAAGAAACCTCGCCCACGAAGTGGGAGAGGTCGAGACGCGAAGCGGCGAGGGTGATCGCGTCGCCCCGTTGCGTCTCGCCGCCCGGATCGGACAAAGCTTCGGGTCGCCCCGCGGCAGGAAAGTGCAGCGCGCCGACCCGATCACCCTCGCCCTCGGCGCTCCCGCGCCTCGACCTCTCCCACGCCCGTGGGAGAGGTTTTGCGGACCGTTGCCCTGGGCGCTCACATACCCCACCTTGGCCGCATGACGGAATCGTGTTCGCCGGGCGCCCGCCGCCGCCCGGGGGTTGCCCTTGCCCTGCAAGGCGGCGGCGCGCATGGCGCCTTCACCTGGGGCGTGCTCGACCGCTTGCTCGAGGACGGGCTGCGGGTCGGCGCGGTCTGCGGCGTTTCGTCCGGCGCGATCCTCGGCACCCTGCTGGTGCAGGGCCTGGTCCGCGGCGGCCAAGCGGGCGCGCGTATCGAAATGCGGCGCCTGTGGCGGCGCGTCGCCCAGGCGCACCAACTCAGCCCGCTGCAAAACGGCCCCCTGGAGCGCTGGCTGTTCGGCTGGGACCTCTCCAATTCCCTGCTCTGGCGCGGCTGGGAGATGGCGATGCGGCTGTTCAGCCCCGCCCAGCTCAACCCGTTCGGCCACAACCCGCTGCGCCACCTCCTGGCGGACCTGCTGGATCCGGCGCTGCTGACCCACCCCAGCGCGCCGCGCCTGACCGTCGCCACCACCGATGTCGAGACCGGCGAGGCGGTGCTGTTCGACAACGCCACCGTCACCGTGGAGGTGCTGGTCGCCTCCGCCTGCCTGCCCTTCGTGTTCCCCGCGGTGCGGATCGGCGAGCGCGCCTGTTGGGACGGCGGCTATGCCGGCAACCCGCCGCTCGGCCCGTTGCTGACCCCCACCCCGCCCGATGAGCTGGTGCTGATCCGCGCTCAGCCCGGCCGCCGTCCCGGCGTGCCGACGACGCCGATGGAGATCATGAACCGGCTGAACGAGATCGCCTGCCACAACGTATTGACGGCGGAACTCGCCGCGTTGCCGTCATCCGTCCACCTCACCAGCTTCGACGCCGACGCGGCTTTGCTCGACCTGCCGATCTCGTCGAAGTTCAACGGCGAGGCCGAGTTCCTGTCCGAGCTGTTCGAGGCTGGCCGCGCCGCGGTCGCCACTCACCGACCCGCGTCGCAGCCGGTCCCGCACCCCACCGGGCGACCGGCCCAGCGCGCCGCCGCCGATTGAGCCGCATGAGCCCCACGTCCGCCCCGCTGCGACACAGCCTGTCCACCCGGCTGTTCCGCCTCACCATCGTCATCGTGCTGGCGGTCGAGGTGCTGGTGTTCGTTCCCGAGCTCGCCCATGAGCGCACGCAATGGCTGAACGAGCGGCTGGACGATGCGCGGATCGCGGTGCTCGCGGCCAGCAGTCGCCCGGACCAGCCGATCGCCCCCGCCACCGCTGCCGAGCTGCTGCGGCTGTCCGGCACTGCCTCGATCCGGCTGGAGCAGCCGGGCCGCGCGCCGGTGACGCTGGCCACACCGGATGGCGTCGCACCGGAACGGACGATCGATCTGCGGCGCGAGGACTTCGTGATGCGAACGGTGCGGGCGCTGCGGGCGCTGGCCACCGACCGGCAATCGGTCACGCTGGTGGCGGACAGCAGCGGCGCTCCGCCAGGGACGCGGATAGAGTTCGTCTTCCGGGCGCACGACGAGACCGCCGCGCTGCGCCGCTTCGCCCGCGATTTCGTCTGGGTTTCGCTGGCGGTCGCCTGCCTGACCGGCGCTCTGGTCTACGTCGCGGTCGCGATGCTGCTGGTGCGGCCGATGCGCCGGATCATCGGCAGCATTGCCGCCTTCCGAGCCGCGCCGGAGCGCAGCCTGCCGCTCGATCCGCAGCGGGTCAGTCTGCTGGCGAACGACGAAATGGCAGTGGCCGGCCGCGAGCTGGCGGCCATGCAGGAGGAATTGCGCGACGCGCTATGGCGCAACGCTCGCCTGGCGGCGCTGGGCAGCGCGGTGGCGCGGATCAGCCACGACCTGCGCGGCATCCTGGCGCCGGCGCTGCTGACCGCGGAACGGCTGGAGAACCACCAGGACAAGGCGGTGCAGCGCGCCGGCGAGATCCTGCTGCGCACCGTCGACCGGGCCACCGACCTGGTGCGGCGGACACTCGACTTCGCGCGCGAAGGGCCGCCGCCGCTGGATCTGGCGCCGGTGGCGCTGGCCCCGTTGGTGGACGAGGCGGGCGAGGCGGTGCGCTCCGCCGATCGGCCGTTCGCGTTGGTCAACCGCGTGCCGCCGGGGCTGCTGGTCGAGGCGGATCGCAACCAGTTTTTCCGCGTGCTGGCCAACCTGCTGCGCAACGCCGCCGACGCGGGGGCAGGCTCCGCGCTGGTGTCCGCCGAGGTTGGCGCGGGCATCGCAACCATCGACGTGGCGGATGACGGCCCGGGCCTGCCGGACGCGGTCCGCGCCACGCTGTTCCGCCCGTTTGCCCGCAGCACGCGGCATGACGGTGCCGGGCTGGGCCTGGCAATCGCGCGCGACCTGACGCTGGCGCATGGCGGCGACATCGCCCTGGCAACGTCCGGCCCGGAGGGCACCGTGTTCCGCCTGACCCTGCGCACCGCGCACCCGCGCGAGGCGCGAGATCGGGACGCGAAGGATCGGCACGCGAGGGACGGGCACGCGAAAAACCAGCCAGCGAATCACCGGAACGCGGCGGACGGGCACGCAAAGGAGCAGTACCCGGAGGACCGGCACGCGGAGGATCCGGACGCGAAGGACCGGCTCGCGGCGGATCAGCCGGCGCCGGCGGCTGGCATTGCACCCGCCGCGCGAGCCGACGTATAGGGCGACTTCGGCGGACGATGCGGGAGGCGATCGATGGAGCTCAACGAGTGGCTGGTGCTGGTGCTGCTGACCCTGGTGGCGATCGGCGGCTTGCTGTTCGCGTCAGGCTCGGCCGGCGGAACTGCGTCTGCCATCGGTGGGCTGGTGACGGCCGCGGCCGTGGTTGGCGCCTTCGTGCGGATCAAGCAGTACTTCGATCGGATTGACGCGGGCCACCATTAGGATGGCGATCGCGGCGGCAAGCTGGGACCCCGCGCAGTATTTGCGATTTTCCGACGAGCGGCTGCGCCCGGCGCTGGATCTGCTGGCGCAGGTGCCGCTGGACGCGCCGTCGCGCGTGGTGGACCTGGGCTGCGGCGCCGGCAACGTCACCGCCATCCTGCGGCGACGGTTTCCGCAGGCCACGGTGTTGGGGGTGGACGGATCGGCGGCGATGCTGGCCAAGGCGCGCGAGGCGGCGCCCGACTGCCGGTTCGAACCGGGGGATTTCGCCACCTGGGCGCCGGCGGTGGGGGAGGCCGCGCCCGACCTGATCTACTCCAATGCCGCGCTGCATTGGGTCGGCGGGCACGCGACGCTGTTCCCTCGGCTGGTGTCGCTGCTGGCGCCGGGCGGCGTGCTGGCGGTGCAGATGCCGGCGATGCACGACGCTCCGCTGCGGCGGTTGCAGAACGAGGTGGCGGCGTACGGGCCGTGGGCCGAGACGCTGCGTGACGCCGGGTTTGCCCGCGCCATCCTGCCGGCGGACGCGTATTACGACTTGCTGCGGCCGCACGTGGCGGCGCTGGATCTGTGGGAGACGACCTACCTGCACGTGCTGAGCGGCGAGGACGCGGTGGTGGAGTGGGCGGCGGGGAGCAGCCTGCGGCCGTTTTTGGACAAGTTGCCGGCGGAGCTGCGGGCGGGGTATCGCGCGGCGTATGCGGCGGCGCTGCGGCCGCATTATCCGCGCCGGCCGGACGGCGCAACGCTGCTGCCGTTCCGGCGGCAGTTCGTTTTGGCGCGGCGGTAATAAGTGTGGTGCCGGCGTGGTTCGGTCCCGCCGGTTCCAAGGCTGCGCGCGGGAGCGCCATGCGTGGGCGGGATCGAAAGGCCAGGGTCCCAACCTTTTGCCCGCGCGGGTGACTGCTTCAATCGCGTGGCGGGTCAGGGTCGTGGGCCGGTTTCGACGTCGGCTACCCGACCCACATCGGACCTGGGCCGAGGTGCTTCTAAGCCAACCAATGGCACGGCACCCAGCTCCGTTCCGCCGGCGGCGTCGCCTCCGGGACGGGGCACCAACCGAGACAGGAACGCCATATTTGATGCTATTTCCTGGATTTCCTGGCAGACACCTTAACATATACGTTGTCATACAGTTGTCGGATGCCCTTCCGCCAGACCATCACCAGACCTTCCCGACCGTCCGAGACCCTGGCCGCCCGAACGCCCTCCACGCCGAGCCAGGACCAACTGCCGTCGCAATGAACCGATCCGGATTGTCAGCACGAGGCTTCCAGACCGTCCCGTTGATCCACTTTGCCGCTATCCTGTGGGGGATGGTTCGAGACGGCAGCGGGCGTGTGGCGTTTGTTGAAACCGGATTGAAACCATTTTGAGCATTTTTGGGAATATTCTATCAAAATAACGCTGGCCAATCGTCCACCGAATTCCTACATGATCGGTAGCCGCTATTAACCCAAAAAGTTGGGTGCTGCGTTGGCGGAGACGACAATGAGGCAATTCTCTTTTTCCATTGGAGGGTCGGCCAATCTGATGCCGCCCACAGAGAAAAATCTGGCGGCACCTTCTGCCCCTCCGTATCAGGTACAGAACCCGTTGCGGCGGCGGCTGGAAGATGCAGTCGAGGACGTGTTCCACGCCGCTCTGGTGCGTGGCGACATCGCCTCTGCCGAGGACTTGCTTGGCGTCATGGAGAGCATAGAGGTCAGGGGCCGCCTGCGGTTCCAGTCCGAGCGCAAGGGCACCTCGGTGATGATCGGCCGTGCCCGCAATGAGTTGGCGTCGTGCAAGGCGAGGCGTCGCTCCAGGACAGGTTGACTCCCGACCCAGCGCGAAACCTGAGCGAGCACGCCCGGCGGCAACCTCCTCCATCCGACCTCGACGGAGACCACTGCTGACCCTCCTGAACCTGCCGAGACTGCCTGAGCAGGGTCTAAGCGACCATGGATCGAATATCTTGCGAAGGCGGATGGCATGCTCGATCGGTGGCCCGACGAAGCAGGCCGCGAAGCGTATCTTGCAGGCCTGCATTCCGCGCAAGCGTAGATCGTTGAAAGCCCCGGCAAGCGCGTGACGTCGCATCGCGGTGTGCAGCGCGAGCTGGCACGGCTGACGAAGGACACGCCGCGCTTTGATATCGGACTGCGAACCTGCCGCGGTCGCGCCTACAATCTCAAGGCCATTGCCGTGGCAGGCAGCAGCCCACGCCCCTGACGACCCTGCCTCCGCCGTCACCCCGCCATCCGCGCCATCGCCCCGGCCATCAGCTCGATCTGCCGGGCGATGCGCACCAGCGAGTCTGCCTCAGGCACCGCCGGTCGTGGCGGCAGCGCGGTCTCCCCCGCCGCCAGCGCCCGCATCGCCCCGCCGATCCAGTCGCGCCAGGCAGCGAGTGCCGCCGGCGACAGCACGCGGGGAAACCCCGGATCGAGCTGCATCGCCGACAGCCGCCCGGCGCAGCGGCGCAGCGCGGCGTCGATCACCAGCGCTGCCTCCAGCCTGTCGCGCCCCGCGGCGCCCGGCTCGGTCAGGGCGCGGCTGATCGACGCCTCCAGGCTGTTGCTCGCCACGCCGGCACCGCGCCGCGCCGCTTCGACCGCGGCGGCGGGGGACGCACCGGCGGCGGACGCCAGCGCCGCCTCCGCCCAGACGCCGTGCGCACCGATCGCGACCCGCGCCTCCTGCGGCAGACGCTCGGGTTCCCAGGTCGGCCACAACACGAAGCCGGCCGCCACCGCGATGATCCCGCCCAACGTCGTGAAGGCGAACCGCGCCCAGGCGATCGACCATTCGCTGGTGCCGGGCACGCCGGTCTCCACCAGCAGCACGATCAGCGGCGTCAGCGCGGCCATGAACAGCCCGAGGCTCACCGCGCGGACCGCGAACGCCACCACCGCCAACGGGAACATCGCCGCGGCGATGGCCAGGGGCGTGGCGCACACCAGCCCGACCGCCGCCGCCACCAAGCCGCCCAGCGCGGTGCCGCCGACCCGCTCCAGGGCGCGCGCATAGGTCAGGGCGAATTGGGGCTGCATGGTCGCGACGATGGTGATGGTCAGCCAGTGATCGAACTGGTTGAACCGGACCATGGTGAACGCCAGCGCCGGCGTTGCCATCACGACGATGCGCAGCGCGTGCCGCAACGCCGGCGACTGCCAGGTCAGGTTGGCGCGCACCGGCTGAAGCACGCGTTGCAGCAACGGGGGGCGGCGCCCGGCCAGATCGACGCCGGGCAGGAAGTTCTGCGGCAGCGCCAGGGTGTGGGCGATGCGCAGGCGCTCGACGATGCGGCTCGCCAGCGGGCGCAGCGGATCGGTGTCGGGCAGCGCGGCCGCCTCGGCCGCCATGGCGTCGATCGAGCGGCCGATCCGGGGGTTCCGCGCGGCATCCGCGGCCAGGATCGCGCGGCCCAGGGTCTGCAGCAGCGGCCGCAGCCGACGCAGCAAGCGGGATGCGGCGCGCTGCTCCAGGCCGGTGGCCTGTTCGGCGAGGTCGCTCAACGCGATCAGCGCACCGAACATCTGGTCCGCCGCCTCCAGGCGGATCAGGCTGTGGCCGCCGCGCACGCCGATGGCGCCGCGGGTGCGCAGGGTGTCGAACACCACGCCACGCGCTGCCTCGATGGCCTCGCGCACGGCGCGGCGGTGTTCCCGGGCATGCGCCTCCCACCGGGTGGTGTCGCTACCGGCGGACATCACCGCGTGCAGGTCGGCGGCGAGGAGGGCCAGGCGGCGGTACACCTCGGCCACGGCGCGGCGGGCCGGCAGGTAGGGGTGCAGGCGCCAGATCCCCAGGGTGAGCAAGGTGGCCCACAGCCCGCCGGCGACGAAGCCCGCAGCGAGCGAGGCGGCGGTGGCGAGGTCCGGCAGGGGACGGTCGAGCGCCAGGATCACCGCGAAGCACAGCAGGTTGCCGAACTGCTGGCCGACCTGGCCATAGACCCGGGCGAAGGACAGCGCGAACAGCGCAAATGCCCCCAGCGGCAGCGCCACGGGCATGCCGAAGCCTCGCAGGAGGCCGACTCCGGCCGTGATCAGCGCGCCCAGCATGGCGAAACTCAGCAGCAAGGGCAGGCGTCGGCGGATCGGGCCGCCGGGATCGCACAGGCAGGTCCACAGCGCGGCGAGCGCCGCCTCGCGCAGCGACAGCCAGCCGAGCGGCTCGTTGAGGGCAATGATCACCGCGACGGACAGCGCCGCGCGCAGGCCCTCGACGAGGCTGATGGCGCGCAGGTTCAGGCCGATCGGCAGGCGCGCGAGGTCCGGGGCGTTGCGGTGCGCCGGGACTCGTCGATCGGGCGTGGCGGGCGGGATGGTCACCGGGGCAGCAGCCGGCGGGCCGGGCCGAAGGGGGCACGGCCGCCAAGGCCGCGACCGGCAACCGCCAGCCGGCAATCGATTGCCGTCGCGTCCGCACCCTTGAGTCGGGGTCGCATCGTCATCCCGGACATGCCGCCACGTCTTTCCGGCCACCATCGCAACGGGGGAACCACCGTATCATCCTCCGGCCTGCTGTCTGGGCACCCATGCCGTCATACGCCCTGGCGAGCGGAGCATCACATCGACCTGCCGACGGCCAGCCAGGTCGGTCGGTGTCGGGACCCGCGTTGCCTTCAGCGCCAGCCATCCCCTCCGCTGGCCGGCGGCGCGGCGCGACCCCGATTGCGGTGACCGGCGCCCGTTTGCGTTCGGTTAACCGTTGCCATCCACGATGCGCCAAATCGCGTGCGGCTTCGGGCATGGGAAGCCGGCCCCGAGGAGACGATCGATGACCATCAAATGGCGCGAAGGGATGACGGTCGATTATGGGCCGATCGACCAGGACCATCACACCCTGATTGCCATCATCAACAAGTTCGAGGCCGTGAAGCCCGGGCCGGATGCCCCGGCCAGACTTGCGGAGGTCATCAGCGAACTGGAACGATATGGCGAGGCACATTTCGGCCGGGAGGAAACATTGCAGCGCCTGGTGGCCTTTCCGCTCGCCGCGGAGCACAGCCAGCAGCACCGGCACCTGATGCGCAGCCTGGCGGAAGCGCGGGCGGAATTGGCGCGGACGGCCTCGGCGAAGGACCTCGCGACGTTCCGCGAACACATGTGCGGATTTCTGAACGACTGGCTGATCGACCATATCATCAAAACCGACCTCCTGATGAAGCCTTACGTCAAGGCAATGGCCCCGCACGCTGAATTGCTCGGCAACCTGCACGCGGCGGTGCGCGCCATGGCTGAATAGGGGCACACCTGGCTCGCATCGGCGATACGGGCGGCGAGCCGGCGCCGGGCTCTACGAGCGCTGGTTCGCCGCGCTGAAGCTGTGTGTGCCGGCAACAGGAAACCTCGCCCACGAAGTGGGAGAGGTCGGAGCGCTCAAGCGCTCCGGGTGAGGGTGCTGCGTGCACCCGATAAGAAGGCGCAGCGTGCCGACCCGATCGCCCTCACTCGCGGCGCTCGCGCGCCATCGCGTTGATCTGCTTCGCGGCTCAATTCCACCCGCGGCCCGGGAGGGGTCTTCTACACGTTGAAGCGGAACAGCAGCACGTCGCCGTCCTTCACGACGTACTCCTTCCCCTCCACCCGCATCTTCCCCGCCTCCTTCGCCCCGTGCTCTCCATTGCAAACAACGAAGTCGTCATACGCAATCGTCTCACAGGCGATGAAGCCGCGTTCGAAATCCTTGTGAATCGCCGCCGCCGCCTGCGGCGCCTTGGTGCCGGACACGATCGTCCAGGCGCGGGTCTCCTTCGGACCGACGGTAAAATACGTGATCAATCCTAATAGATCGTAACCGGCACGGATGACGCGATCCAGGCCGCTGTCGTGCAGCCCCAGCCCTTCGAGGAATTCGCCCCGCTCGGCTTCCGGCAGTTGCGCCACCTCCGCCTCGATCGCCGCGGAGATCACCACGACGCGCGCACCCTCGGCGCGCGCCCGCACCTCCACCAGCGCGGAGAACGCATTTCCCGCCGCCGCAGCGCCTTCCTCGACGTTGCACACGTACAGCTCGGGCTTGGAGGTCAGCAGTTGCAGCCGCCGCACCGCCTCCTCCTGCCCGGGCGGGATCGCGGTGCGCGCCGGGCGGCCGGCCTGCAACGCAGCCACCAGCGGCTCCATCAGCGCCACCGCCGCGACGCTCTCCTTGTCGCCGCCGCGCGCCTTCTTCTGCGCCGCGTACAGCCGCTTCTCCAGGCTTTCCAGGTCGGCGAGCATCAGCTCGGTCTCCACCACCTCCGCGTCGCGGATCGGGTCGATCGAGCCTTCGACATGCGCGATATCGGGATCCTCGAAGCAGCGCAGCACGTTGATCACCGCGTCCACCTCGCGGATGTTCGCCAGGAACTGGTTGCCCAGCCCCTCGCCCTTCGACGCACCGCGCACCAGGCCGGCGATATCGACGAACTCCAGGGAGGTGGGAATGAGCTTGGCCGACTTGCCGATCGCCGCCAGCACGCCCAACCGCGGATCGGGCACGGCGACGCGGCCGACATTCGGCTCGATCGTGCAGAACGGATAGTTCGCCGCCTGCGCCGCGGCGGTTGCGGTCAGCGCGTTGAACAGCGTCGATTTGCCGACATTGGGCAGGCCGACGATGCCGCAGTTGAAACCCATCTATTTCGGCCCCTGCACCAGCAGCGCAACGCGCGTCATGAAGTCCTCGGGCTTGCCCCCGGCCAGCAGCGGCGCCGCGTCCGCCACGGCGTCCAGCACCGGCAGCAGCCATTCCCGGTCGGCGGCGACGAAATCGCCCAGCACGTGGCCCAGCACCCGCGCCTTGTCGCCGGGATGGCCGATGCCCAGCCGCACCCGCCAGTAGTCCGGCGAGCCCAACTGCCGGTCCATGCTGCGCAGCCCGTTATGCCCGGCCGCGCCGCCGCCGCGCTTCACCCGCACCTTGCCGGGCACCAAGTCCAGCTCGTCATGGAAGGCGGTGATCGCCTCGATCGGCAGCTTGTAGAACGCCACGGCCGCCTGCACCGACTCGCCTGAGGCGTTCATATAGGTCTGCGGCTTCAGCGCGAGCACCTTCTCGCCGTCGATGCTGCCCTCGCACACCAGCCCCTTGAAGCGCTGCCGCCACGGGGAGAACCCGTGGCGGATGGCAATCGTGTCCAGCGCCATGAAGCCGATGTTGTGCCGGTTCCGGGCCATCCCCGGCTCCGGATTGCCGAGTCCGACCCAGAGCAGCATGGCAAACCCTTTGCGGCGCTAGCCCTTCCTGCCGGGCGCGCGGGTGCCGCCCGCTGCTGGCCGAGCGGCCGCCGCCGGTGCCGCGCGAGCACCGCCCGCGGGAGTCGCCGCCGCGCCCGGAGCCGCCGCCGCACCCGGGGCTGCCGCCGCCGCACCTGGCTCCGCCGCAACTTCCAGCGCCTTGGTGGGCGGCGCCACGGTGGCGACGACGAAGTCGCGATCGGTGATTACCGGGCGAGCGTGTTCGGTACCCGTCAGGTCGTGCCAGCGCACGTTGTCGTTGAAGTCGAGATCCGCCAGGTTGGCGCCGAATTGCTCCGGGATCTGCTCCGGATCGCAGTAGACCTCCACGGCGTGGCGGATCACGTTCAGCACGCCGCCGCGCTTCAGGCCGGGGCTGAGGCCCTCGTTCTCGAAATGCACCGGCACCGCGACGCGGATCGGCTCACCCGGGGCGAGGCGCTGGAAATCGACATGCTCCGGCGCGTCGCTCACCGGGTGGAACTGCACGTCGCGGATCAGCGCCCGTGTGGCGTCGCCGTTCACCTTGATTTCGTAGAGGCGGGACTGCCAGCCCGCCCGATGCAACTCGCGCAGCACGGCGCGCGGTTCCAGCGCGATCAGGCTGGGGGGTTGATGGGCGCCGTAAACCACCGCAGGCACCTTGCCTGCGCGCCGAGTCGCCCGCGCCGCCCCCTTACCTGCTCGCGCGCGTGCCTCGGCCTCGATCGTGACGACATTGGCCATGGTTCGCTCCTGACGGGAAACGCCGGCCTCCAGGGGTGCCGGCGCGGGCGGGGTTTAGCCGAGGGCGGGACCAGGAGCAAGGCGGCGGGCCGTTTCGCGGTGTGGGTGACGCCGACCCGAGGCATGCGAGGCAGCCGGGGGCGGCGCTGGCCCGGATGCGGGGGTGCCGGCAACCGCAGGTGACTTCCTGCGGTCCGCTGGGCCGGGCGGTGTACGGCCGCGTCCGCCGGGAGGATGTCAGGCCGGTCGGACAGCAACCGCTCGAGCAACGCCAGCCGTTCGTTGGGTCGTTCCGGGTTGCTGGTATAACGAACCAATTCTCGCAGCGTGTCATGGCGCAGTGCGTCGGCGATGAAGCCGGCACCCCGCAGCGTGTCGATGCGCCCGCTGCCGTCCAGCGGACCGATCTCCTGGCCGATCTCCTCATACGGCGCGACCGACCCACGATCGTCCGCGAAGACAATACGTTTCGCTTCGACAAGGACGCGCTGCCGCGTGACGAAGGGCCGCGCTGTGGGCTCTTTCGATGAACAGACGAGCAGGCTGTATGGCATCATGAACGAGGGCGAGGCGCCCGGCCCGGACGACTGACTGCCGCTCCCTGAGTCCGCATAGCCTGGTGAATCACCTCGTCCGAGGCAGCAGCGGCAGGGCTACCCCATCCGACACGCCGAACTCATGCGCGTTCAGCGTCAGCGCGACCATCGCGTAGTAGCCGATCAGCGCGGTCAGCTCGACCACGCCGGATACGCCAAACATGTCCCGCACCCTGCCGTACAGCGCATCCCCGACACAATGCTTATCCAGCAACTCCACCGCGTAATCGTGGATCAACTGCTCATCCGCCGCCTCGAACTGCGTGCCGCCGCGCCGTAGCGTCTCGATGGATTGCGCTGAGAGGCCGGCACGGCGGGCTTCCGCTTCGTGCGAGACCCACTCGAACTGGCAGTCCCAATAGCGCCCGGTCAGCAGAATGGTGAACTCCCGCAGCCGCGGGGCGAAGATGGAATCAAAGCGCAGCACCAAGCCCAGCGCCGACCATGCCTCGGCGAGTTCCGGTCGGTGCATCGCGATGGCGAGCGGTCCGACCGGCGCCGATTTGCGCCTTCCGTGCCGCATGGCGTCGAACACGCGCTGCTGCTGCGGTGTCATATCGGCTTCCGAGACAAGCGGGACGCGGGCCATGGGGTGTTCTCCGTCGGCTGGGGACGGCGTTACGCCCGGTGCGCTACGCCGCGCAAGGTCCGTGGCTGCGGGGCGGGTGGACGAAGCAAGGTCAGGGGCTTTGCCCCTGAAACCTCACGCGGGCAAAGCCCCCTGGCGGGTCCAGAGCCTGCCCCGGCGAAGGCCGGGGGCAGAGCCCTGGCCTTGCTGCATTCACCCGCCTCGCGCCCGCCGGAACCATGCCCCCGACGCGATGGCCGCTCCCAGCGTCAGCCCATACGCGGCCAGCGCGACCCCCAGAGCGGCGAACATCCACCCCAGCGACCCGGTCAGCCGCAGCACGACCCAGCCGCCCCCCACCGCGATCACCATGCGCAGCAGCCCGGCGAGCAGCGGCCAGAACAACCGCCCGGCGCCTTGCGAGGCGAAATACAGCGACAGGCCGAGCCCGAAGAACCCATAGGTCGGGCCGACATCGCGCAGATACGCCGTGCCGGCCGCCAGCATCCTCGGATCATGCCCGAACAGCCCGAGCCAGGCGTGCGGCCACAGCGCCGCGGCAACCCCGATCGTCTCGGTCATCGCAAACGCCAGTCCGCCCCCGATCAGCGCGACTCGCAGCGCCCGGGCCCTCTGCCCAGCCCCGATATTGGTGCCCACGAGCGCGACCAGCGGCGCTCCCAGGCCGAACACCAGCGGCACCAGCAGGAACTCCAGCCGGCTGCCGGTGCCATAGCCCGCGACAGCGTCCGGACCGGCCGCGGCGCCAACCAGGGCGGTGGTCAACGCCACCGTCAGCGTGGTCTGCAAGGTGCTGACCGAGCCCACCGCGCCGACCCGCAGGATGTCGGCGAACAGCGGCCAGCGCAGCCGGGACCAGGCCAGCCGCGCCAGATTGCGACCAGAGCACACGTGCCAGGCCAGCACCGCGCCGGTCAGCACCGTGGTGGTGATCACCGCCATGCCGCCGCCGGCGATCCCCATGGCGGGGAACGGGCCAATCCCGAAGATCAGGCACGGCGACAGCGGGATCAGCAGCACGACGCCAAGACAGATCGCCAGCGACGGCACGAACATGTTGCCGGTGCCGCGGATCACGCTGGCCAGAGCGTTCATCAGCCACACCAGCGGCGTGCCGGCGAACACCACCGTGGAGTAGGCCAGCGCCGCGTCCAGCGACCCCGCCTCGCCGCCCAGGGCGCGATACAGCGGCCGCCCGAACATCAGCACCAGCACGGCAAACACCGTGCCCAACGCCACGTTAATGATGATGGCGTGCAGCACCAGCGCGTTGGCTTCGCCGCGCCGCCCGCCGCCCAGCGCGCGGGCGATCGCCGACGAGATGCCGCCGCCCATGGCGCCCGCGGACAGCATTTGCATCATCATGAAGCCGGGGAACACCAGCGCCATACCGGTCAGCGCGTCGGTGCCGAGACGCGAGACCCACCAGGTCTCGATCAGTCCGGTGGACGCCTGCGCCAGCATCACCAGGATGTTCGGCCAGGCCAGCCGCAGCAGGGTCGGAATGATCGACCCGTGCAGCAGCATGTGGGTGCGCGGGCTATGCACCACCGGCGGGTGGGAGATGACAATGTCAGCGGCAGGCGCCGGTCGCGGCATGCCACTGTCGCCGGCGGACGGCGTGCGCGCGACGGCGACGTTGCCGACAGACGGCACGAGCGGATCGGCAATGCCTGCCGCGTCCTCCACCGTAATGCTGGTCACTGCCGCGCTCATGATGCGCTCGCCTGCCGGCGTGGCCCCGGTCTTTTGGCCGGTGCCGCGGTGCGCGCCTCGGCGCACAGCAGGCTGCCAGAGCCGAGTCCCAGCCGTCGCAGGGTCGCTGCGGTGGCCGCCGGACCGGGCGCCAGCTTGTAGTCGGGCTCCGCCAGCGGCCGCAGGGTGGTGCGATCGACCAGGATCGGATCCGCGGCCGCACCGGTCTTCGCATCGACGATCATGATGCTCGGACCCTCGGGCGCGAAGTGCCGGTTCCCCCAGGCGAGCATCGCCACCAGCACGGGCCGGAAGTCGCGGCCGCGCTCGGTCAGGTGATACGCGTGGCGCGGCGGGTGCTCGCTGTAGCGCTGGCGTTCCAGCATGCCCGCCTCCACCAGCGCGTTGAGCCGGCGCGTCAGCATGTTCGGCGCGATGCCCAGGCTTTGCTGGAACTCGTCGAACCGCGTCATGCCGGCGAAGGCGTCGCGCAGGATCAGGATGCTCCACCATTCGCCCACCCGCTCCAGCCCGCGGGCGATCGGGCAGGACATGGCACCGAAGTTCGTACGCTGCATGGACAACCTCATCCATAGTAACTATTATGATGCTAGTTAGTAGGACGGAGGGTCGGCGTCAATGAGCGAAGCAGCACGAGGCATGCATCGGGCGCAGGGGGGCCACGTCTCGGCAGGCAGTGGCCCGGCAGGCAATCGGCCTGGGGGCGATGCGTCAGGAGGCAACGGCCCCGGGGAAAATGCCTCGACGGCCCATGTCCCGGGGCGCCAGGCCGCAGCGCGCAACGCGTCGGTCGCGGTGGTCGGCGCGGGCGACTACATCGGCGCCGCGATCGCCCGCCGCTTCGCACGCGAGGGCTATGTCGTGCATTGCGGCCGCCGCAACGGCGACAAGCTGGCGCCGCTGGTGGCGGAGATCGAAGCCGCCGGCGGTGTCTGTGTCGGCCACACGCTCGACGCACGGGACGAAATTGCGGTGGCCCGGTTCATGCGCGACGCGGATGCCGTGGCGCCGCTGGAGGTCGCGGTGTTCAATATCGGCGCCAACGTCAACGTCCCGCTTTTGGAGACAACCGAGCGGGTGTTTCGCAAAGTGTGGGAACTGGCGTGCTATGCCGGCTTCCTCACCGGACGCGAGGCCGCGCGCTGCATGGTGCCGCGCGGCCGCGGCTCGATTTTGCTGACCGGCGCGACCGCCAGCGTGCGCGGCGGCAGCGGTTACGCCGCGTTCGCCAGCGCCAAGTTCGGGCTCCGCGCGGTGGCGCAGAGCATGGCACGCGAGCTAGGCCCGCACGGCATCCACGTCGCGCATCTGGTCATCGATGCCGGTGTGGATACCGCCTGGGTGCGCGAACGCATTCGCGCGCGCGGCACCGGCGCGGCACACCGGCTGGAACCGGACCGGCTGATGGATCCGGCCTCGATCGCCGAGGTCTACTGGCAACTGCACCAGCAGACGCGCGATGGCTGGACGCACGAACTCGATATCCGCCCCTACGGCGAAACATGGTGAACCACGCGCGCCTGCCGACTTTGTTGTCGAGCGCCCGGCCCTTCGCTGCTATTCCGAACGGCGCGAAGCTACGTGGGGTGCCGGAACCGGCCGACCAGGCCCGCCGCCCCCTTGGTATGCCCGGCGAGTGCGGTGAACAGCTCGTCGCGCGTCATCCCCGGCTGCAATGCCTTCGGATCGAGGTCGGTCGCAATCAGGATGAAGGTATAGTGGTGCCAATCCCCGGGCGGCGTGCAGGGGCCGAAATAGGTCGGCAACCCCATCGTGCTCTTGCCGCCGACGAACTTGTCCGAGGGCTTGCTGAGTTCGCCCTCGGCAAAACCGGTCACCGAGGCGGGGATGCCGTACGTCACCATGTGCACCACGCCCAATCCGAGCCGCCCCTCGGGGTCGAGCAACAACAGGGCGAAGCTCTTGGTGCCGTCCGGCGGGTTGGTCCATTTCAGCGGCGGCGAAATGCTTTGGCCAACGCAGTTCGGATTTCCCGCCCGGTCGCCGGCGTTCTTCTTCGCCAGCGGGGCGTTGTCGGCAAACGCCGGCGAGGTCAGCTTGAACGGTCCCGCCGGCTGCGCGGCTGGCGCGGCGCAGAATGATGCAAGAACCAACCCGCCCGCCAGCAGCAGGCTTCCGAGACCGAGCTTCATGACGCTTCCTCCCCATAATTCGACGTTTCGCTGCGCCGATGCTACGCCGCTGCCTGCGGTAATGAAAACGTCCGCTGTGCTCGCATTGGCAGTTGGTTGCGGGGTTGCGGCGATGCGGGGCAGGGCGGCAAAGCGCAGCGCATTCCGCCTGCGTGCCACGACAGGATGTGGCGGGCGACGACATCAGACTCGGCCTGCGCGGCGGCGGAAGGCGCTGCACGTTGCCGCCCTGCCCGACGACCCCGGCGACCCTCTGCAATAGTCAAATCGTGGCCGGTATAATAACACTGGAGAGCAGACCTTATGGCGAGCGTGGAATTCCACTTCGATTTCGGCAGTCCCAATGCGTATCTCGCGCATCGCGTGATCCCGGCGATCGAGGCGCGCACCGGGGCGCGGTTCCGCTACGTGCCGGTGTTGCTGGGTGGCGTGTTCAAGGCGACCAACAACCGCTCGCCGGCGGAAAGCCTGCAAGGCATCCGCAACAAGCCGGACTACCAGCGGCTGGAAACCGAGCGCTTCATCCGCCGGCACGCAATCACGCAATTCCGCCGCAACCCGTTCTTCCCGGTCAACACGCTCCAGATCATGCGTGGCGCGGTGGCAGCGGAATTCGACGGGTTCCTGCCCAGCTACGTCGAGGCGATGTTCCACCACATGTGGGAGGAGCCGAAGAAGCTGGACGAGCCGGAGGTGATCCGTGCGGCGCTCGACGAGTCCGGGCTCGACGATGCGGGCATTTTGCAACGTATCCAGGACCCGGCGGTGAAGCAACGGTTACAGCAGAACACCGAGCAATCGGTGGCGCGCGGCACCTTCGGCTCGCCGACCTTCTTCGTCGGGGGCGACATCTGGTTCGGCAAGGACCGCCTGCGCGACGTGGAGGAAGCGATCGGCGCGCAGGCAGATTAACCTCTCCCGCTTCGCGGGAGAGGACGCCGCGTAGCGGCGGGTGAGGGTGCTGCGGCGCCCCATACCAAACTTTCTATAGGCGTGGCGCAGCACCGTGCGCCTTCACCCTCGACGCGTCGATTGGTTCGCGTCGCGACCCGACCGCGTCGATCCGCTTCGCGGCTCACCCCCACGCGGTGGGAGAGGCCTGCTGCTTCACCGCAATTCAAATCCCAAATTCCGCAGCGCCTCGCGCATCCGGTCGCGTCCGCGCAACGCCGCGGCATCCTTCACCCGGTTGATGCATTGCTGCGTCCAATCGACCGCCCGCATCCCCTGCTCTTGCTGAAACCCGCGCATGACTGCGTTGTAGTCCTCCACCGCGTCGCGCGCCGCCGCCGCATTGTACGTCTCCCGATGCAGTACCACATGCTGCGACAGGCGTGGCTTGATGTCCGTCGCCTTCGCCGGATCGGGCCAGCCGATCGACATGCCGAACACCGCGAATGCATGCGGCGGCAGCTTCAGCGCTTCCGCCACCTGCTCCGGCAGGTTGCGCATCGCGCCGATGCACACACCGCCCAACCCCAGCGACTCCGCCGCGATCAGTGCGCTCTGCGCCGCCAGCGCCGCATCCACCACCCCGACGATGAACTCCTCCAGATACTGCGTGCCCTCCACGGTCTGCTGCCGCTCCGCCGCGATCGCATCGATCCGCGCCAGGTCCGCCAGCCACACCAGCAGCAGCGGCGCGTCGCGAATGAACTGCTGGTCGCCGGCCAGCGTGGCGAGCCGCGCCTTGTGCGCCGGTTCCTCGATCGCCACCACGCTCCAAAGCTGCAGGTTGGACGAGGTCGATGCCGATTGCGCCGCCGCGATCAGCAATTCCAGCGTGCCGTCCGGCAGCGCATCGGGCAGGAACCCGCGCACCGAGCGGTGGTTGATGATGGTTTCCAGCACGACGTTCCACTCCGCCGGCGCGTCCAGCGCGCCGTCGCGGTTGCGGCGGCTCAGCAATGCGTGCGCGGCATCCAGCGGCGCGGGGGGCGTCCTTGCGATCGACACTTGGGTCTCCGGATTGGCAATGGTTCCCGGATCATCCCCGACGCATCGCGTGGCGGCAACTGGCGAAGGCATGGTCCGCCTGCGATCCAAAACGGACGGCCAGTCTTGGGTCGTCGCTCACCCATGGGACGGGACATTAGATTGATAAGCGATGCAACCCGCCGTGCATATCCGGGTTGCTTTCTTCGTACTTTGCATCTTGCGTCCTTCCTTGCGCTTCTGCTCCCCCTCAATCACCATCCAGGCGGCGGCCGCCAAGACCGTGCACCCGCCGGGCCGTGCGCCCTGGCGATAAACCCGGCGCCAATGGCGCAGGGCTCCGAGCTTCCTCCGTCCACGCGATTGCCCCGGCGCGGCGCGTTGTGGCAGACAGCCGGCATGCTGACCCGCCGCCTGTTGCTCTCTGCGATTCCTGCCGCCGCTGCCGCAAACGCCCTGGCGGCAACGGACAGTTTCGCTGGCTTCCTGGCGGGGTTGCGGGCCGAGGCGCGCCGCGCGGGGATCTCCGCCGTCACGCTGGATCGGGCCTTGGCGGGGCTGGCGCCGAACGCCAAGGTGCTGGAGCGCGACCGTCACCAGCCCGAGTTCACCATGACCTGGGCGCAATACCGGGCGTTGCTGATCACCGACAAGCGCATCGAGACCGGTCGCGCCGCGGTGCGCGACAACCGCGCCCTGCTGGCGGCGGTGCAGGCCCGGTTCGGCGTCGGTCCCGCGGTCGTCACCGGCATCTGGGGCCTGGAATCGAGCTTCGGCACGCAGACCGGCGATTTCCATGTGGTGGATGCCCTGGCGACGCTCGCCTGGGAGGGCCGCCGCGCCAGCTTCTTCCGCCCCGAGTTGATGGCGGCGTTGAAGATCCTCGACCACGGCGACGTGACGCCGGCGCGCATGACCGGCAGCTATGCCGGCGCGATGGGCCAGCCGCAATTCATGCCGACCAGTTTCCTGCGCTACGCGGTGGATTTCGAGGGCAACGGGAAGTGCGACATCTGGACCAGCCGCGCCGACGTGCTGGGCTCGATCGCCAACTACCTGGCGCAGTCCGGCTGGCGGGCAGGGGAAACCTGGGGCCAGGCGGTGACCTTGCCGGCGGGGTTCGACACCGGTGCGGCCGGACGGGAGGCGCGGCGGCCGCTGGCTGAGTGGGCGCGGCAGGGCGTGCGCCCGACGGCAGGACGCTGGTGGGCCACAGCGGAGACGACCGCCGCGGTGCTGCTGCCGGATGGGGCCGCGGGCGAGGCGTTCGTCGTGTATCCGAATTTCGCGGCGATCCGCCGCTATAATCCGTCGGACTTCTATGCGCTGGCGGTGGGATTGCTGGGGGATGCGTTGGTGGTTTGGCCGGCGGTGGCCATACCTGCGCGCGCCTCGCGATGACGGGAAGCCGTTCGGCCTTCAGCGACGCCGGGAGGCTGCCTGGGTCTGGTAGAACGCGACCTTGCCGTCCGCCACAAGCTGCAAAAGCAGGTCGTAATCCCGGTGATTTGCCGTCAATACCGTCAAGCCATTGCGCCGTGCCGAGGCGAGTATCAAGCAATCGAACAATAGTTTGCGTCGTGCCTCGTTGGTGAGACCTGGCGTGCGGGTCAGAGCGCCGGGACGGCGCAGCGTCACTCCCCGCCGAACCGCCGCACCGCCGCCATATCGAGCGTCACGCCCAGCCCGGGTCCGCGCGGCACATCCAGATACCCGTCCGCATAGCGCACCGGCTCGACGAAGATCGCATCTTGCAGCGCGTTCTGCCCCACGTCGTATTCCAGCAGCGGCGGAAACGGCACGTGGTCGGCGTGCGGATAGGACGGCAGCGCGGCAAGGAAATGCAGCGCCGCGACCAGCCCGATCCCGCTGCCCCAGACATGCGGCGAGATCCGCAAATGCTCCGCCGCGCACAGCACGCCGATGGTGCGTGCCACCTCGAAGCCGCCGCACAGCGTCAGGTCGGGCTGCACCACCGACGCCAGCCGCCCGTCGATCAGCCGGCGGAAGTCGAACACGGTGTACAGCGCCTCGCCGGTCGCCAGCCGCACCGGCGCGCGTGACGCCAGGCTGCGGTAGCCAGCCCAGTCCTGCGGTGCCAGCGGTTCCTCGTACCAGTGGATGTCGGCGTCCGCGGTGCGGCGCATGCTCTCCAGCACGCCGTCCTCAGTATAGTTGCCGTTGGTGTCCACGGTCAGCAGCGGCGCGTCGCCGATGATGCGCCGGGCCAGCTTGCAGCGTGCCGCGTCCTCGGCCGGGTTGCGGCCGATCTTGATCTTGAACGCGCCGAAGCCGCGCGTGGCGTTGGCCTCCAGTTGCCGCGCCAGCGCCGCGTCCTGGTCGTCGGCCGCGGTGAAGTAGCCACCCGACGCATAGACCGGGATGCGCTCGCGCAGCCGCCCGCCGATCAACTCCGCCACCGACAGGTTCAGCAGCTTGCCCATCGCGTCGTGCGCCGCGATGTCGATGCCGCCGAGCAACGCCGTCATCTGGTTCTGCGTGCCGGCGTGGTACAGCCGGGCCAGTACCTCCTGCGCGGCGCCCCGCTGCGCAAACACGCTGCGCCCGACATAGAACGGCTTGATCACGTCGACATAGGCGCGAGACACACTGGGAGGCCCCCACACCTCGCCGATCCCCTGCACGCCGTCCTCGGTGTCCAGCAGCACCAGCCCGCCGCCACGCGCCTTCGCCAGCCCGCGCGAGGAGCCGTACGGTTCCGCCGGGGTGAATTGCAGGGGGAGAATACGGATATCGCGAATGCGTGACATGGCTCAGGCCGCCACGCGCCGCGGCGGCGCTTCCAGGCCGACGCCACGCAGATGACCGAACAATTCGGCGAGCTTCGCACAGTCCGCCGCCGGCAGCGGCGGCTTCAGGATCGATTCGATGTTGCTGCGCAGGTGCCCGGCATCGCCGGTGCCGAACAGCACCACGTCCACACCAGGCTCATGTCGGACAAAGCGGTAGGCGGCGTCGGTCAGGCTGCTGGCGCCGCCGTCATGCAGCAGGAAACCCAGCGGATCGTCGCTCTCGCCCAGCCATGCGGGGACGTCACCCGCCGCCGCCAAACTGCGGATTTCGTCGGCAAGCTGCGCCGGTCGGGCGAAGATGCCGCGCACCACGAACATCAGCAGCGTGCCGATGCGGTTGGCCCGCGTATAAGGAAACACCCGGGTCCGCGCCGGCTGGTGCATCATGTGGAACGCCACCATCGCCGTATCCCACAGCGTATCCTGCGTCGCACGAAACAGCATGTCCTGTTCGACGTCGTTCGGCGCGGTCTCAGTAATCCCGAGGAACCGGAACTTTCCCCGTTGCTGCTCGCGCAGCAGCGCCGGAGCGATCACGTCGCGCACCTGGTCATATTGCGTCGGATGCACCGCGTGGAGCTGGAACACGTCCACGTAATCCACGCCGAGCCGGCGCAGCGAGCCGTCGAGACTCGCAAGCACCTTGTCCAGGCTGAACTGCTTCTCGCCCGTGGCCTTCGACGCCTTGGTGCAGACCACGACGGACTCGCGCGGCACGCCACGCAGCGCCTTGCCGACCACCTCCTCCGTGCCGTACACGGCTGCGGTGTCGAGCAGATTGACCCCGAGATCGAGCGCCTGGCGGATCAGGGCGACCGCGTCGTCCTCCGACTTGCCAGTGCCCAGACCCAGCTTGCTGAAGCCGCCGCAGCCGAGGCCGGCGACACTCACTTTGAGGCCGGTGCGGCCGAGCGTGGTGTATTCCATGACTCTCTCCCGAGAAGCGGTGCGACGCAGCGTATCAAGGTGGGCAACGTGACGCGACCCTGCCTGATCGTCGGCCATCGCGGCGCGCGCGGCCTCTGGCCGGAGAACACCCTGGCCGGGTTCAGCGGTGCGCTCGCACTGGGGGTGGATGGGTTGGAACTCGATGTGGGGATGACCGCCGACGGCGTTGTGGTGGTGTCGCACGATCCCGCGCTGAACCCCAACCACACGCGCGATGCGGCCGGCGCCTGGCTTGATGGGCCGGGGCCGTTGATCCGTTCGCTGAGCGCCGCGCAACTTGCCGCCTACGATGTCGGCCGGTTGCAGCCCGGAACGCCCTACGCGGCGCTGTTCCCCGAGCAATCGCCGCGCGATGGCGAACGCATTCCGCATCTGGCCGAGGCGCTGCGGATTGGCAACGACACAGCATTCATCATCGAACTGAAAACCTACCCCGGCGATCCAGGCCGTAGCGCGAGTGGACCGGACCTGGCCGAGGCGGTGGTCGCCGTGGCGGATGCGGCTGGCGCCACGCCGCGCATCACGGTGGAGGGGTTCGACTGGCGCGGCCCGCGGCATTTGCGCCGTGTCCGGCCGGACGTTCGGCTCGCCTGGCTGACCCGCGCGGAGACGGTGCGCGATGCCGGCTTGTGGTGGGATGGCCCGCATCCGGCCGATTTCGGTGGGTCTGTGCCGCGTGCCGTGGCGGCCGAGGGTGGCCCGGTCTGGGCGCCCGACCATAGCGACCTGACGCAAGACCAGGTGGATGAGGCGCATGGTCTCGGCCTTGCGGTCATCCCATGGACGGTGAACGCACCGGAGGACATGGCTCGGGTGATCGGCTGGGGTGTGGACGGCATCGTCACCGACCGCCCCGATCGCGCACGCCAGGCTGTTGCGGCGATGCAGTAGCGTGGTTAGAGCATTTCCACCGTGACTGGAATCGTCGAGGCCCCCTGAATGAAACTGCAGAGGCCGTCGGGGAGAACGAGGCTCCCCCTCCCCTTGAGGGAGGGGGTTGGGGGGAGGGGTTGGTCGGAGGCTCGCACCGACCAACCCCTCCCCCCAACCCCCTCCCTCAAGGGGAGGGGGAGCAGTTTCTTGCGAGGCGCGAAGCGGTCCCCGGGTCAAACCCGGGGACCGCTCCGCTCTTCGCAATGACGGGGGACCAGCGTTTCCAGTCAGGCTGAAAATGCTCTGGCGGGCCGGGTGCCCGCGCGACAGGCGAAGGAAGACGATGTGACTGGAGTTTCGAGCGGGCGTCTGGCGATCGATATCGGCGGCACCTTCACCGACGTTGTGCTGGAGTATGCCGGCGGGCGCGCCGAGGCCAAGGTGCTCACCACCCCGGGCGAGCCCGAGCATGGCGTGATCGAGGCGGTGCGGCTGGTGCTCGGATCGGTGCATCCGCGCGATATCGGCGTGGTCATCCACGGCACCACGCTCGCGACCAACGCCATCATTGAGCGCAAGGGCGCCCGCGTGGCGCTGATCACGACGGAAGGTTTCCGCGACAGCATCGAGATGGCGCAGGAGAACCGTTTCGACCAGTACGACGTGTTCATGGAGCGTCCCGAACCGCTGGTGCCGCGCTATCTGCGCTTCGGCGTGGCGGAACGAATGGATGCGCGCGGCCAGGTGCGCGTGCGGCTCGACACTGCGCAAGTCGCCGCGCTGGCCGAAACGCTGCGGCGCGAACGCATCGAAAGCGTGGCGATCGGCTTCCTGCACAGCTACGCCAATCCCGCGCATGAGATCCAGGCCCGCGCGGTGCTGGCGGCGGCGCTGCCCGACGTCACCATCACGCTGTCCAGCGAGGTCTGTCCGGAGGTGCGGGAATACGAACGCTTCTCCACCGCCTGCGCGAACGCCTATGTGCAGCCGCGCATGGCCCGCTACCTCGCCGCATTGCGCCAGCGGCTGGACGCGTTCGGGCTGGCCTGCCCGCTGTTGCTGATGACCTCGGGCGGCGGACTGACCACGTTGGAGACGGCGATCCGCTTTCCCATCCGCCTGGTGGAATCCGGCCCCGCGGGCGGTGCGATCTTGGCCGCCACCATTGCGCGGCAGAAGGGCATCGACGCCGTCCTGTCGTTCGACATGGGCGGCACCACCGCGAAGATCTGCCTGATCGACGGTGGCGAACCGCAGGCCGCGCGCGAATTCGAGGTCGATCGGCGCACGCGTTTCCTGAAGGGCAGCGGACTGCCGGTGCGCGTGCCGGTGGTGGAGATGGTGGAGATCGGCGCCGGCGGCGGGTCGATCGCCACGCTCGATCCGCTGCGCCGGATCGCGGTCGGACCGGAAAGCGCCGGCGCCGATCCGGGCCCCGCCTGCTACGGTCTGGGCGGGACTGCGCCAACCGTCACGGACGCTGATCTGTTGCTTGGTCGAATCGATCCCGAAGGGTTCGCCGGCGGCCGCATCCGGCTGCTGCCGGACCGCGCCCAAACAGCGCTGGAGCGCGATGTCGGCGCCGCGCTGGGGCTCGATGCGATGACCGCTTCGTTCGGTGTCAGCGAGATGGTCGAGGAGGCGATGGCGAATGCCGCGCGCGTGCACGCGGTAGAGCGCGGCAAGGATCTCGCCGGGCGCACGCTGATCGCGTTCGGCGGCGGCGCGCCGCTGCACGCCGCCCGGCTGGCGGAAAAGCTGGGCATCGGCACCGTGCTGATCCCGCGTGGTGCCGGCGTCGGCTCGGCGATCGGCTTCCTGCGGGCTCCGGTGGGTTTCGAGGTGGTGCGCAGCCGATTCATGCGCGTCTCCAGCTTCGACGCCGCGCTTGCCAACGACCTGTTCGCCGAAATGGCGGCCGAGGCGATCGGCGCGGTCCGGCTCGGCGCGCCGGAGGCCGCGGTGACCCAGGTCCGCACGGCGGAGATGCGCTACGCCGGCCAGGGCCACGATATCGTTGTGGCGCTGCCGGTCCGCCGCTTCGCGCCGGATGATGCGCACCTGTTCCGCGCCGCGTTCGAGGCCGCCTACGCGGCGCTGTTCGGCCGCACCATTCCGAAGCTCGATATGGAAATCGTAAGCTGGACGCTGCGGGCAACGGCGGTGGGCGGCGCGGAGGACGCACCCGCGCCGATCGCCGTGGCGGCGTTCACGCCCGCGCCGTCCGGCACACGGCCGGTGTATGACCGTGCGCTGGGGATGCTGTCCGACGTGCCGGTTTATCGCCGCGCCGACCTCGCGCCCGGCGCGCGGATCGCAGGGCCGGCAGTGATCACCGAGGATGCGACCACCACGATCGTCGGCGCCGCCTTCGTCGCGAGCATCGATGCCGACGGCGCCATACGGCTGCGCAGGGAGATCACGCCATGACACGCAACCATCCGCGCACCGAGATCGAAATGCAGGTGATGTGGAACCGGCTGATCTCGGTGGTGGAGGAACAGGCACGCACGCTGGTGCGCACCGCGTTCGGAACGGCGACACGCGAGGCGGGCGATCTGTCCGCCGGTGTTTATGACCGCGCCGGCAACATGGTTGCGCAGGCGGTCACGGGAACGCCCGGCCACATCAACTCTATGGCGAAATCCGTTGGGCATGTGCTGGCGAAGTTTCCGCTGGCCACGATGGCGCCCGGCGACGTGTTCATCACCAACGATCCGTGGATGGGCACCGGACACCTCAACGACATCGTCGTGGTGACGCCGACATTCCGCGGCGCCGATCCGGTCGCGTTGTTCGCCTGCACCTTGCACGTCGTCGATATCGGCGGCCGCGGTGTGCCGGGCGCGGCCAGCCAGGTCTATGAGGAAGGACTGAACTTGCCGATCATGAAACTGGTCGCGCAGGGCCGGATGAACGAATGGCTGATCGAACTTGTCGCGGCCAACGTGCGCGAGCCGATCCAGGTGGTGGGTGACATCTACTCCGAGGTCGCCTGCAACGAGATCGGCGGGCGGCGCCTGCTGGAGATGATGGCCGAGTACGGCCTGACCGACATCGAGGAACTGTCCCGCTACATCCTCGATCGTTCGCGTGCCGCCAGCCTGGAGGCGATCGGCGCGCTGCGCTTCGGCACCTACCGCAACACGATGACGGTGGACGGGATCGACAAGCCGCTCGATCTCTGCGCGACGCTGACCATCGGCGCGGACGGGATCGACGTCGATTTCACAGGCACGTCCGGGATCTCGGGCAAGGGCATCAACGTGCCGATCTGCTACACCGAAGCCTATACGAGCTTCGGCGTGAAATGCATCGTCGCGCCACGCATTCCGAACAACGCGGCCTCGCTCGCCACCATCCGCGTTACCGCGCCGGAAGGCTGCATCCTGAACGCGCCGCATCCCGCGGCGGTGCAGGCGCGGCATATCATGGGGCAGATGCTGCCGGATGTCGTGTTCGGCTGTCTGCGTCAGGCGATTCCCGACGGCGTGCCGGCCGAGGGGACGTCGTGTCTGTGGAACGTCCGGCTGATGGGCGGGCTCGGTCGGGTGGACGCCGATCCGGCGGTGCTGCGCGGCGCGACGAGCTTCAACATCACCGGATTTCATTCCGGTGGCGCGGGCGCGCGGCCGCGTCAGGACGGGCTGTCCGCGACCGCCTTCCCCAGCGGAGTACGTAACGTTCCAGTCGAAATCACCGAATCGATGGCGCCGGTCATCGTGCATCGCAAGGAGTACCGCATCGACAGCGGCGGTGCCGGCACGTTCCGCGGCGGCCTGGGACAGGTGATGGAAATCGAAAGCGCCGAGGGCATGCCCTTCGCGATCGCGACCGCGTTCGACCGCATCGATCATCCGGCGCGCGGCGTGGACGGCGGCGGTTCGGGAATGGCCGGACGGGTCAGAACCACAAGCGGTCGGTCGCTGTCCGGCAAAGGCCATTACAGCATCCAGCCCGGCGAGCGCCTGATCGTCGAAATGCCGGGCGGCGGCGGCTACGGCGCGCCGTTGCAGCGTGACCCGGCGCGTGTTGCGAGCGACGTACGCGATGAAAGGTTGTCGGCGGCGGCGGCGCGCGCGCAGTATGGCGTGGTGCTGTCGCCCGGCTGCGTGGTCGATGCGGCGGCGACCGAACAATGCCGGCGAACTCGCCGCGACGAAGGGAGCCTGGGATGATGCACCGCCTGGCAATGCTTGCCGGAGCCTTGATGCTGCTTGCCGGCACGGCGTCGGCGCAGGACATCAGGCTCGGCACGGTCATTCCGCTGTCCGGCGGCGGCGCGTCGTACGGCGCCAGCATCCAGCAAGGGCTGGATATGGCGCTGCGCGAGATCAATGCGGCCGGCGGGATCAACGGCCGCAAGATCACGCTGGATGTCGCCGACGACGCGTCCGACCCGGCGCAATCGGTCATCGCGCTGCAACGCCTGGTCAACGACAACGACGATCTTGTCATCGGCGGTTGGGGCAGTTCCCAGGTGCTGGCGAACATGGCCGTCGCCGAGCGGGCCGGCATGCCCTACATCGTGGTCGGCGCGTCGAATCCGCGCATCACCACCAGCGCCAACAAGTGGACCTTCCGTACGCTGACCAACGACAACGGCCACGCGGCGCGGCTGGCCGAGGTGGTCTCCCTGCTGCACTTCAAGAAGATCGCCATCATCTACGACACCAACGACTACGGCGTCGGCCTGCGCGACATCTTCACGGCCGGCCTGGCAAAGCAGGGGATCAAGGCGGTGGATGTGGAATCCTATCAAACCAGCGACAAGGACTTCACCGCGCAGTTGACGCATATCGCCGCCGCCGAGCCCGATGCGGTGATGCTGTTCGGCACCTTGCCGGCGATCGCGGCGATCATGAACCAGGCGCGCGACCAGGGGATCGACGCGCGCTTCCTGGGCGCCGCGGGCCTGTCGAACGAGGCGGTGATGAAGCTCGCGCCGCAGGCCGCGCAGCACGCGATCGCCACGGCGTATTTCCACGTCGATACCGATGCCACTGCGAAAGAATGGGCGGCGCGCTACCAGCAGGCGTTCGCGCAGGCGAACCAGGCGCCGCGGCCCTCGCAGGCCGCACCGGCATACGAGGCGCTGAAGCTGATGGCCGCGCCCTGTCTGGCGCAGGTCGGCACCGACAAGGACAAGCTGCGCCTCTGCCTGAAAGCCTGGCACGGCACGCTGTTCGGTCTGCCGCCGGCGGAGGCGCATTTCGACGACACCAACCAGCTTCTTGCGCCCCTCGTCGTCGAGGAAGTCGTCGGGACCGAGTTCAAGTTGCTGCCAGGCGCGAACCAGTAGCGGGCGTGCTCGCACAGCTTCTCGTCGGCGGTCTCGGCACCGGGTGCATCTACGCCCTGGTGGGGCTTGGCTTCACTCTGGTCTATCGCACCATGCGCATGGTGAACTTCGCGCAAGGCCAGGTGTTCATGGCGGGTACCTTCCTCGGCCTGTTCGGTGCGCAACAATTCGGCCTGCCGGCGCTGCCACTGCTGTTGCTTGTCGCGGTCATCAGCTTTGCCGTCGGCATGCTGCTGGAGCGCGTCGTGTTCCGCCGGCTTTACGCCAGCCACGAGGTGTTCGTGGTCGGCGCGATCGGCCTGGGTGTGATGATCGAGAACGGCTTTCGCATCGTCTATCCCGAACCGCTGCCATTCCCGAAGATCTTCGGCGCCGGCGTGTACCATCTGCACGGCGCGGTGTTCCAGAAGACCTATCTGTGGATCCTGATCGTCACGCTGGTGCTGGTGGCAGCGCTGCATGTCATGTTTGCCTATACCCGCACCGGGCGCGCGCTGCGCGCCGTGGCTTCGGATGGCGAGATCGCCGCCACCATGGGGGTGAACGTCCAGCGCGCGATCGGCGCGACGTTCGGCCTGAGCTTCGCCATCGCCGCCGTTGCCGGCGTGCTGATCGGGCCGCTGTATTTCGTCTCGCCGGACCTCGGCGACATGGTCGGGCTCAAGGCGTTCAGTGCCGCCGTGCTGGGCGGCATCAACAGCGTGGTGGGCACGATTCTCGGCGGCCTCGCGCTCGGGCTGATGGAAGCGCTGGCGGCCTTCTACATCTCGACGGACTACAAGGATTTGCTCGCCTTCGCGATCCTGGTGCTGATGCTTCTGGTGCGTCCGCAGGGATTGCTCGGCCGCGTGGTGCCGGTGAAGGTCTGAGATGCGTGCCGGTCTGGCCGTCGGCATCGCAAGCGTCATCGCTTTGTGCATACTTGGGCTGTTCGCCAGCGACTACCTGCTGGAAATCGCCACCCTGGTGCTGATCGAGTCGATCGCCGTGGTCGGCCTGGGATTCCTCACCGGCTTCGCGGGACGCATCTCGCTGGCACAGGGCGCGCTGTATGGCGTGGGCGCCTACGCCGCGGCGCTGCTGGTGACGCGCACCGGGTTGCCGCCGCTGGTCGGGCTGCCGGTCGCCATCGTCGCGGCGAGCGTGATCGGCACGGCGCTTGGTACGCCGGCGATCCGACTCTCCGGCCTCTACTTCGTCATGTCCACCATCGGGATTCAGCAGATCCTCTGGATTCTCCTGATGCACTGGAGCAGTTTGACCGGCGGGCCGCAGGGCGTGCGCGGGATTCCGGCACTGTCGGTCGGTGGATTCGTGCTCGACACACCGGCACGCTTCTACGTCGCGGCGCTGATCGGCGCGGTGGCGTCGTACCTGCTCGCGCGGCGTGTCATCGCCAGCCGCTTCGGCCTTTTCCTGCGCGCGGTGAGCGACGATGAGTTGGCCTCTGCCACCGCCGGTGTCGCGGTGCTGCGCGCCAAGGCAACGGCGCTGGCGCTGAGCGGCGGCTGGGCCGGCGCAGCGGGATTCTTGCACGCGTATTATTTGCGTTACGTGCATCCGGACATGTTCACGCTGGACCTGTCCGTCGTGTTCCTGACCATGGCGATGTTCGGCGGCTACCGCTCGCTGGAAGGGATGCTGCTGGCGACAGTGATTCTTGGTGGGGCGAGCGAGTACCTGAGGCCCTTCGGACAGTTTCGCCTGGTTGCCTACGGCGGCCTGCTGGTACTGAGCATGATGTTCTTTCCGCGCGGCTTGCTCGCGGTGCTGCCGATCCGGTGGCGACGCTGATGCTGGACGTCGGGTCCGTGCAACTCAGCTTCCGCGGCGTGCGCGCCTTGGGCGGCGTCAGCCTCGTACTGCACGAGGGCGAGGTGCTCGGCATCATCGGTCCGAACGGTTCCGGCAAGAGTACGCTGTTCAACGTCGTCACCGGCATTTACACGCCGGACGGCGGCACGGTGCGGTTTCGCGGCCAGGCCATTACGGGGTTGGACCCGCGCGCGGTCGTCGGACGCGGGATCGCGCGGACCTACCAGAACAAGCGGCTGTTTCCTTCCCTGTCGGTGTTGGAGAACGTGCTGGTGCCGGCGCTGCGGCGCGAGCGGGGCGGCTTGCTGGGCGACATGCTGGGGTTGCCGCTGGCGCGCGCGGGATGGCGGGCGGCGCGGGCGCGCGCGGCGGAGTGTCTGGAGTTCGTCGGTCTTGCGGCAATGGCGGCGGTGGGGGCGGGCAGTCTCGCCTATGGCCAGCAGAACCGGTTGGAGCTTGCGCGTGCCCTTGCCCTGGAGCCGAAGCTGTTGTTGCTCGATGAACCGGCGGCCGGATTGACCCAGGACGAACGGACGGAAATGCGCGGGTTGATCGAGCGCATTCACGCGCGCGGCGTGAGCATCGCGCTGGTCGAACACGATATGCGCGTGGTGATGGGCCTGTGTTCGCGGATCGTGGTGCTGGATCATGGCGAGGTGATCGCGGTCGGTGCACCGGCGGAGATCGCGCGCGATCCCGCGGTGATCGCCGCCTATCTGGGTGCGCCGGAAGATGGCTGAGCCATTGCTCGCGCTGGAGAACCTGACGATCAGCTATGGGCGCGTGCGCGCGGTTGACGGCGTAAGCCTTTCGGTGGGCCGCGGTGAGGTCGTGGCGATTCTCGGATCCAACGGCGCCGGCAAGAGTTCGGTTGCGCGCGCCGTCGTCGGTCTGACGAAGGCGCGTGGTACGGTCATGCTGAACGGACAATCGATCGCCCAGCTCCCGCCCCACCGTCGCGCCGCACTCGGCATCGGCTATGTGCCCGAGGGACGCCGCGTCTTCGCCGAATTGACGGTGCGCGAAAACCTGTTGATGGGCGCTTATCTTGCGCCGCGTGAGGCGGTGGGCCGCATGGGCGACGTGCTGGCGATTTTTCCTCGGCTTGCCGAGCGGGAGCGGCAGTTGGCGGCGACGCTATCGGGGGGCGAGCAGCAGATGCTGGCGATCGGAAGGGCGCTGATGCGCAAGCCGGCGTTGATGGTGCTGGACGAACCGTCGCTGGGCCTGTCGCCAGTGCTGGTCCAGGTGATCTATCAGGCCATTGGCGATCTGCAACGGTTCGGCATGGCGATCCTGCTGGCGGAGCAAAGCGCCCACATCGCCTTGCGCCTCGCCGACCGGGCCTATGTGCTGGAGACCGGCCGGATCGTCGTGGAGGGAGCCGCCGGTACGCTGCTGAACGATCTGCGCGTGCGCGAGGCGTATCTGGGCGGCGTGTAGCCGGATGCTCTCGGTTCCCTGTCAGGCGGCTGCCTCAGCGGAACAGATAAATCGGGCTCGACCAGATCAGATGTCCGTCCTCCTGGGTCAGGCACACATAGAGTGCATTATCGCCCTGCTGCCGGAGGCGAATGCGACGCGACAATTGCAGCGCGCGGTGCGGGTTCTCGTCGGGCTGGCGGAACACGCGGATGCGGCGCTTGATGCCGCCCGCGTCGAACACCAGGTCGTCGCGGCCGATATCGGCGATCGGGATTTCGCATTGCACCAGCGCTGTGTCGATGCGCAGGGTCCCGGCGTGCGGCTCGCTCAGCCAGGCATCGAAGCCGCCGAAGCCGCCGGTGGTGAGGGCCGTCCAGGCCAGAGTCCCCGGTCCGGTCTGTTCCAACGTCTTGTCGAGATTCCATAGGTTGATCGGCGCGATGCGCTCGAAGCGATTGCCGTCCAGCGTGCAGCCGCCGTCCCACACGGTCTGCCGGCCGCGGCCGCGGTATTCCGATCCTTCCCAGATGACCCTGATGCGTCGCCCCAACGCATCCCCTTGGGTCAAGTGCCCGGAGGCAGGCTCTGCGTAAGGCCGCCAGGTCTCCAGCACCTCCAGCCCGTTGCGAATTTCGATGCGTTCGATCGGCGCGGATCCCATCGCAGCGACGGTGAATTCCACTTCCGCATCATTGGACTGCACGATGTCGCCCATCATCGCCGAACGCACCGCGGTGCTGGTCGTGGCGCCGAGATTCGGGTCATCGGCAAACAGCAGCGCATCGCTGGCGAAATTGGCGCGCACGTCGAGCAATATGCGACAGCCGGTGGTCGCATAGTGGTGGCGCTTGCGCAACGCCTCGAACAAGCCGCCGCGCGTCAGGTCCCTGCTAAGCAAACAGGACAGCCCGCCATAGGCGCCGAACAGCGAGGCCCCTGGATGGCTCGCCCCATGGCGTCCCTTGTGCCCGTCCGAATTCGCTACGATACCGACCCGATACCCTTGCTCCAGCGCATCCTGGATCAGCCATTCGAAGGTGCCCCAGTCCGAATGCACCTCCACCGAGCGCTCGATCCGTACGTCGTGCGCCATCTTGATGTCCGCGTACCGCCCGCCGATATGGGCGATCACGACGCAGTCTTCGTCTTTCAAGGCGTGGAACAGATCGTCGGCGCTATTGGCGTCGGTCGCCACGTCGGACAGATCGTCCACCAGCGCGTGCGACGAGCGGTGGATCTGGCGTCCCTCGTGCATGAACATGACGTTGCGGTCACCGCCCAGGCCGGTATTGCCGGACCATTCGTAGCCTGGATAGATGATGAACCGTCCGTCCTCGTTGTATTCGCGCGTCAGCTCGTTGAGTTGGTTCCAGAACGGCGTGGTGATCTGGAAATCGTTGCCCTGATGGCTCATGCCGTCGAGGAACGCCCGGTCGCGTGCGAACTCGATCAGTTCGCGCGCCGAGTTCGTGCCGATCGTTTCCTCCGACTGGCCGTGCAGGTCGCACCAATACGGCAGCAGCGGCGCCTCGGCGACAATGCGCAAGGGGTTGCTGGTGCACAGGGCGCGTCCGTCGGCGTGCAACACTTCGATCAGCAGGTCGCCCGGCTCGGCCACCGACAGGTTTTCCACGCGCATCGCGTGTTCGCCGCGGCGCAGCGCAATGCGCGCCGGGAGTCCGGCGACCGGCATGTTGGGGCGAAGCGAAAACACGCCCTCGACCTGATCGCTTGGATTGCCCCAGGCATCCTCGCCCTTGAAGCCGAGGCGGAATTTCTGGCCACAGCGGCGCATCGTGGGAAGTATGGCCTTCCAGCCGACCGGTGGTCCGGCCACGACGGGGATGAACGGCTGCACCGGCAGCTCGACATAGTTGTACATCGCGAAGGGATCGGCCAATACGCGGAACTCGAAGGTGGGTTCGACGAAGGTTTGCACGCGCATGCCGGGCGAGCCTTGCCGGCGGTCGCCGAAGCGCACGGTGATCGTATCGCCCTCACGCAGGAAACCGCGGATGACGCGGATGAACAGAGTCTTGTCCCAGGGCCGGATGTTGCGCTTGGCGTCGTACTGCACCTCCAGCACGGCGCCGTTGGATGCCTCCACCGTGGTGTAGTTCGGCGCCTGCGGATCGCTCCATTGCGGCCGACCCATGTCGCTGGCGAAGCGGTGCACGACCTTGATCGAGCCCGTGTCGTCGATGCCGAAATATCCGGCCGTATAAACCAGGGTGAAGGATTGAAAGCTGCCGGCCTCGACCGGGTCGGTCGGAGAAATCGCGGCGGTGCCCATGCGCTCGGGCAGATAGATCGAATGCGGCACGTCGCGGCCTCCCTCGGCTTGCAGACTGATAATCAGCCACGGCCCATGAATCACCTTGCCGGAGGTCTAGAGCAGTTCCACCTCGACTGGAAACCGCTGACCATCACCTGTCATTGCGAGGAGCGAAGCGACGAAGCAATCCCCCGCGTGACGAGCGGCAGCTCCCCCGGCGGGGATTGCTTCGTCGCTTCGCTCCTCACAATGACAGGTGGCTCGACGATTCCAGTCAGGGTGGAAACGGTCTGGCGGCGGTTGCGCTGCGATGGGCATGGCACCGTCTCGGTGCAACCGCGTACCAGCCAACCACGCGGCCACGTAGCCTGGCAGAACCGCACGTAATGTCATCCTGCGTCGTGCGAAGCATCGTGGTCAGTCACTCAGCAACTCGGGGTTGTTCACCAGAGCGAGGGCGCCGAAGTCGCGGTCGCCATGACCGGCGGCGGCCGCATCCTCGTAGTAGGCAAGCACCGACTGGGCGGTTCGGCTGGATGTGCCGAGAGCGTTCGCCATGGCCACGATCAACTTGTAGTCCTTGTGGGCTGCCGACAGGCGAAAGTACGGCGAGAAATCGCCTTTGAACGCCTTGGCGATGAAGATGTTCTGCAACATCCAACTGTTGGCGGCGGTCTGCGGCAATGCCTCGCAGAAGATGTCGATGTCGGCGCCGGCCTGCCTGACCAGGGCGTAGGCTTCCGAAATCAGCGCGCCATAGCCGCACGACACCAGGTTGTTGGCCAGCTTGATCGCCTGCCCCGCACCGAGCGGGCCGCAATAATAGATCTGGCCGCCGATCATCGACAATATCCAATCGATCGCCTCGCAAACCTCCTTCTCGCCCGACGAGAGCAGGGTGAGATCGCCGGCGGCGGCGGCGGGCGGTCCCTTGCCGACCGGGCAATCGACGTAGTGGATGCCCTTTGCCGCAAGCCCTGCCGCGTTCTCGCGCACCGTGTCGATGCCGTCGGTGGACATGCTGACAACAATGGCGCCGGCGGCCAGGCCGTGGATCAGACCATCGTCGCCAAGGACCACTGCCTTGGATATCGCCGGCGTCGGCAGCGACAGCAGCACCACGTCGGAGGCCGTGCCCACATCGCGTGGCGACGTCATCCGCGTCCCGCCAGCCGCGACGAGTCGGTCCAGGGCCGCCGCGTCAACGTCGAACACGTTGAGCCGGCCGTGCTTCTTCAGGATATTCAGCGCCATGCCGCTGCCCATCAGCCCGAGCCCGACAAATCCGATCCGCTTTCCGCTTTGCATCACAATCTCCAAGAGGGTTCTGGCTGAATGTCGAACCGCGCGCCGCGGCGTTCGATGGCATACAACCCGCCGGCATCGAAGCCCATCCGCCGCCGCACGGACCAGCGGGAGGTCTCGATCGTCGCTCCCGGCCACATCCCGCTGCGGCATTATGGCGTAACGCGCGGCGCTGTTCCGCCCTTCCCCGTGACTCCGTTACCCGGTCGCCCTGTTACCCGGTTATCCTGCCGGGGTTCAACAACAGCCGACGCGACAAGGGCTTTGCCGCTGACGGCCACGCATGCGCCCCGCCAGGGCAAGCCGGCAGATGGTCAGTACGAGTACGACGTCGCTTCCGTGATCGTCCCCGCCAGCCCGCCAAGACCGGGCGTATACGGCGTGAACGGGTAGCTCACCGTCACGCTAACCGTGTTGGGGCCGACGCCGCTTTCCCCCTGGTAGACGCAGAGGTAGACTTGGCTGGCGTCCAGCAACGGCGAGATCGTCGCGATGTCAGTCCATGAATTGTTGCCGCATGGCGCCCAGTTCGGGTCCATCAGGCTCACCCGCCCGGCCTCGCCCAGTAGTCCCACCACCGCCTGCACCGTGAGGAAATACCGCGCGAGATCGATCGTTCCCAGCAGCAGCCAGAGGAACGCGGTCAGCACCAGCGCGAATTCGACGCTGGTGGTAGCCGCGCTACCGAGCCACCCGTGCCGGGCGCTACTGGAAACGGACGACATAGGTGGCGGAGTTCCCGGCGATCGCGCTGAACAGGAATGGCGTGGCGTTGTTGGTCGCGGTCAGCGTCACATAGGACCGCTTCGTGCTTCCCTCGGCGCAGGTCGCGGAGCAAGGCGTCGAGGTCGCGCCGCCGCCGCTGCTCCAGCACCAGCAGGCCGGGGCGCTGACGGTGACGGTCGGACTGGTCCAGCTTGGCGGCAAGGCGGCCGAAATGGCCGCCGAGATGCCGCTGGTCTGGTCGGGCCACGACAGCGCGTATTGCGCGCCAGCCCGCACCGCCTGCTCCAGTTGCAGCCGCTCCTGGATCGCGTTGCCGACGTCATAGACACCAAGCAGCAGTGTCAGCATGACCGGCGCGATCAACGCGAACTCAGTGGCGGCAATCCCACGGCGGTTGTGCCGTACTGCCCGGATGGCCGTCGCTAGTTGTGCCAAGCCTGCCATGTTACTCCACCACCCGCACCGCCTCGACCTGCGGCATCGCGGTCTTGTATACGCTTGTGCAGTTGCCCGTGCTGAACTTGCTGGCGGCATTCGCCAGGCTCAGATTGCCGGCGATGATGATGGCGCAGGTCGCCGTGCTGCTGCCGCCATTCGCACCATAAGAGACATAAGAGTTGGGAAAATACATGCCCCCGTTCAATATAGTGGGCGTGCCACTGGTCTTGCCGGCAATGTTGACACCCGGCGCGCCGACATTCTCGCCGGACGCCTGGCCGCGGCGGTAGAACAGCATGCCATTCAGCGCGGAGTACCCGGTGCCGAGGCCGCTGCTGTTGGTGAAGCTGCTGGATTGCGAAGCCAGCGCGCCGAGCGACACCGTTGCGGCCGAGGCGATGGTCAGGTTGCCGACACTGGCCGAGGGATTGCCCATCAAAACGATCGTCACGCCCTGAGTGCCGGGTCCGCAGGCCCCGGCGCCTACCGCGGTGCTGACTTTGCATTGGATCGTGCCGCCATTCAGCGTCAGCGAGGCGTTGACGAAGAAATAGGTTCCCGGGACCAGCGTCAGCGTCGTCCCCGCCGGGATGACCAGGTTCGCTTCGTAGGCATAGTACGGGCTGCTCGAGGTCCACGCGTACGTGGTCGCAACGGAGGTGCCGGTGTTGAACGTCCCTTTGGCCGTGGCGGGCACCAGCGTGTAGCTCGCTGGAACCGGCGACGGGATGCTGATGGGCGTGAACGTAGTCGGCAGGCTCAGCGCATCTATCGCCGTGTATGGATTTGTGGTTGGCGGCTGGTACGCCGCCGCCGGCCGCAGCAGCAGGTTGCCGCCATTGTCGCAGCCGGTGCAAGTCCCCACGCTGGTCACGCCATAGGCGGTGATCGTGGCGCTCGGGATGTTCACCGCGGTCGCGTCGGAAGCGTTGGAGGCGTACGTGCACCCCAGCGCGGTTTGATTCGCCGTGATCTGCAGGTCGCCTGTGGTGGACAGCACGCAGGCGGTACCAATCGGCTCGACGATCGCCACCGACCGCGAGGCCACCGTCGGCGTCGCCTTGGTGAACAGGCTCGCCAGAATCGGGCTGAAGGTGACGTTGATGAGGACTTCGGCGGCGTGGTTATTCGTGGTGTAGTTTCCGGTTGCCGGCGGGTTGTTCGCGGTCACCGTGACTGTGCCGCTCGACGTGTAGCCATTATCCGAAGCAGAATCGATGGCCGCGGCGTCGTACGGAGATCCGACCGAGATCGCCAAAGCCGCGGCGCAGGCTGCGGCATCGGCCGCATTGTCCGCTGCCGAGCGCGCCAGGTACCAGGCGCCGACCTCGGTCCCCACGCCGACCATCCCAAGTATTGCGACGGCGCTCACGGCGAAGATCATGGCAGTCGCGCCGCGCCGATCCGTAGCAAATCCGAGGCATCCGAAACGGCACCGGAGCCGCAGGTTGTGGCTAAAAGCACGCCGACCGTGTATCAAGCGTACCATTTTTTCGACTATAACAAATTACTTGCTAAAGGTAACGGACAGCTTATATGACTGTCAACAGATCGTGACCGCCCCGTGGTTACCTGATCGGCGCGTCCGTGGTCCGGCGCGGAAGTTGGCAACAATCTGGCAAGGAGTGTCTCAGATGCTAAACTGGATAATCGGACGGACGGTCGCCGCGCTGCGCGACCGCAAAGGTATCTCCGCGATGGAATACGGCATCCTGGCGGCCGCACTCATCGGTGTGATCTTTACCGCGGTCACCGCTCTTGGCACCGAGATCACCGCGATGTTCAACGCGGTCATCGCCGACCTCAAGACCGCGGTCGGTGGCTGAGCCATCGTCGTGTCGCCGATCACCGCGCTCGCACGGGCAGACGGCCGAACGGTCCGCGTATAGCGGACGGACGTGCCTGAGGCCCGGGCGATCGGGTGCGGCATAATAACAACCGCAATCTTCCGCGGGGAGCATGGGCACGATGGGTTGGCTTGGCGGGTTCCTGGCCGCGCTGGTCGTCGCGTTGCTGGTGCTCGCCGCATTGGCAGACATCGCGACACGGACCATCCCTGACACGATCGCGGCTGCCGTGGCCGTGCTCGGCATGGCGGCCCGATTGCGCGCCGGGCCCTCCGCCCTCGCTCTCTCCGTCGCGGCCGCCCTGGTGCTGTTCGTACTCTTAGTGGTGCTGCATGCGCGTGGGCTGATGGGTGGCGGCGACGTCAAGTTGGCCGCCGCGACCTGTCTTGGCCTCTCGCTGCAAGCGGTGCATCCGTTCGTCGTCGTCACCGCCATGGCCGGCGGTGTCCTGGCGTTGCTGCACCTCGCCGGACGCTGGGCGCTGCGCGATGTGCGCCGCCCGCTGCCCGCGCCGCGCGGAGCTTCCCTGCCGCGCCGCATCTTCTCTGCCGAACGCTGGCGAATCGCGCGCCATGGCTCGCTCCCCTATGGGGTTGCCATTGCCTGTGGCGGCATCTGGGCCGTGCTGAACGGTCAAGGAAGCTGAGACATGTCGCTGCGCCTCGTCATCATCGGGCTGATGTTCACCGCGGCCATAGCCTTCGGCCTGATCGCCTATCAGATCAGTCATCGGCCCCCCGGTGCCCCGGCGCCGATCGCGCAGGGGCCGGTCACCCAGCCGCTCACGGTCACCTACCTGGTGGCCGCCCGTCCCGTCCCGGCGGGTACGCTCACCCGGGCCGAAGATTTCACCGCGAAAACCGTGCCCTCGGTCGAGGTGCCGCCTGGCGCCGTCATCGACACGCCCGACGCCCGCGCCGCGCTGCGCGGTTCGCTGGTCCGCCGTTACGTCGAACTGGGGGCGCCGCTGGTGCAAGCCGATCTGATGCGTCCGCGCGATCGCGGCTTCCTGGCGGCCGTGCTGGCCCCCGGGATGCGCGCGGTGTCCATCGGCGTCGATCCGGTGACCGGTGTCGCCGGGCTCATCTGGCCGGGCGACCGCGTGGATGTCATCCTGACCCAGGAACTCGGGCAGGGGGCCGGGCGCGCCACGCGCCTCATCACCAGCGAGACCGTGCTGGCCAACGTACCGGTCATCGCGGTTGACCAGGACATCGCCCAGGGTGCGCCGGTCACGGGCACGTCGGCCGGCCGACTGGCTGCCACGGTGACGATCCAGGCGAGCGCGGAAGAAGCCGAGAAGCTGGCCGTCGCCACGCAGCTTGGGCATCTCAGTCTTGCCGTGCGCTCGGTCGACGATCTGCGGCCGGCCGGCAGCGATGCCGGTGTGTCGATGACCGGCGCCGACGTCTCGCCGGAGCTGGCGCGGGCGAGCGCCGCCGCTGTCGGGACGCGTGTCCAGGTTATCCAGGGTGACCAGCGTGGCGAAGTGACGTTCCGATGAGCCATCTTTTCTGGCGGCTCGCGCTGTCGCTTGTCTTGGCGTCGATGATTGCCGGCCAGACTCGGGCACAGCACCCGCAAACGCCCGCCGCCCCGGTACCGCAGAACCTGTCACCCCCTGCGGACCAGAGCCATCCTCAGCCCATCACCCTACAGGCCGGTACCGGCATCCTGTTGCCGCTGCCGCAGGCGGCGAGCACCGTCATGTCGGCCGATCCGGGCGTCGCGCGGGTGCAACCGGCCTCGCCCACCAGCCTGTTCCTGATGGGTGTCGCGCAGGGCCACACCACGGTGATTGCCGCCGCCGAGTCGGGCGCCGCGATCGTGCAGTACGAGGTCACGGTCAACGGCGTCGCCGGCGGACTGGCGGCCATGGCCCGCGAGACAGGCGCGGAACCGGCTGCCCCGGCCATCACCGCGGCGACCGCGGAGCAGATCCAGTCGGCGATCCACCGGTTGATGCCCGGCGGCCTTGCGGTCCGGGCCACCGCGGCGGGCGGCCGGCTCGTGCTGACCGGTGCGGTCGCGACCCCGGCCGCCGCGGAGCAAGCCGAGGCGATCGCCCGGGGCTATGCCGGGGAGCGCGCGGTGATCGTCGCGCAGTTCGCGGTGCTGTCCAGCATCCAGGTCAACGTCCGGGTGCGGATCGCCGAGATCGACCGCAACATCGAGCGGCAGCTCGGCTTCAATTGGCAGGCGCTGGGCAACAATGGTTCCTGGCGGCTGGGCGTGCTCACCGGCGCGGCGACCGCCGCCACGCCGGCGGCATTGGCGGTGCCCTTGACCGGCTTTCCGAACTCGACGTTCAACCCGCTCCAGTCGCTGGGTATCACCAGCGGGCCTAACCAGATCGGCGCCGGCTTCGCGTCCGGGCATTGGGACGTGAACGCCATCATCGACGCACTGGCCACCGATCAGCTCGTCACCATCCTGGCCGAACCCAACCTCACCGCACAGTCGGGTGAGCCGGCCAGCTTCCTGGCGGGCGGCGAGTTCCCGATTCCCGTCGCCGGCAGTACCAGCGGCGGCACGACAACGATTACCGTCGACTTCAAGCAGTACGGCATCAGCCTGGAAGTGGTGCCCACGGTGCTGTCGCCGACACGGCTCAACCTGCGGGTGCGGCCGGAGGTGAGTCAACTTACCACCACCGGTGCCGTCAGCGTGCCGATTGCCGGGGGCACACTGACGATTCCCGCGTTGACCGTGCGGCGCGCGGAAACCACGGTGGAGCTCGGCAGCGGCCAGAGCTTCGCCATCGCCGGCCTGCTGCAACGGACCTCGACCGATGCGACCAATGCGCTGCCCGGCATCGGTGAGCTGCCGGTGCTCGGCGCGCTGTTCAAATCGACCGACTTCCAGCGCGGCGAGAGCGAGCTTGTCATCATCGTGACGCCTTACCTGGTGAAGCCGGCGCCCAGTCCAGCCTCGTTCCAACTCCCGACCGATGGCTTCAGACCGGCCACCGATCTCGGCCGAATTCTGCTCGGCCACCAACTGGCACAGCCGAATGGGGTGCCTCTCGACGCGGGCTTCATCCTGAAATGAGCGGGGTCATGCGAGCGATTCTTCCACTTGTGCTGCTGTTGGCGGTGGCCGGCTGCAGCGATCCGTTCGAACGACCGAAGACCTGGAGCCTGCCTCCAACGGGCATGACCTCGAACGACAACAACCTGCGCACCATGCTCGTCAATCCCAGCGACGTGGTGGCGGGGACGGGTGAGGAAACCAGCCTGGCGCCATTGTCGGAGCGGCCTGTCGAGCTATTGGTGACCGGGCGCCGCCGCCCGCTGCCATCGGTCAATGCTTCGGAAGTCGGCGCAGGTCAGCAGCAACAGCAGCCGCAGCAGCAGCAACAGCCAGGAATGGCGGGAGCGGCCGGTGCCCCCGGGCCACAGCAGTAACGTGGTTCGCATGGCGGAGCCTGCCGCACTCGCTGCGCCGCTGGAGATCGGCCGCCGGGTCGTGGCCATGGTTGCCGACGACGCCACAGCCACCGCGCTTCGCACCGGCCTGGCGGCGCTGGGCGATGACTTTGAGCTGCGTCGCGGCGATGTCCGTGCGGCCACACGTTTCTTCGAAAAGGCATCGCCGGCGCAGGCGCTGATCGTCGATATCTCAGGCATCGACAACCCGCAGACGGCGCTCGACGATCTTGCGCGCGTGTGCCCGCCCGACGTCCGGGTCTTCGTCATCGGCGAAAACGCCGACATTGGCTTCTACCGGTTGCTGGTGCAGGACCTCGGCGTCACCGAGTACCTGCCCAAGCCGCTGACGCGCGACGTGGTGCTGCGGTTGCTGCTGCCGTATCTGGGGGGAGCCGTCGCGGAACGCACGGGTGCGCGGGGTGGGCACCTTGTCGCCGTCTGCGGTGCGCGCGGTGGCGTGGGTACCAGCAGCATCGCGCTGAACCTGGCGTACGAGATCATGGACACGGTGAAGGGCCACGTCGCTCTCGTCGACCTGCACGTGCAGGGCGGCGAAGTCGCCCTGATGCTGTCGGTGCGCCCGGGACCTGGCCTGCGCATCGCGCTGGAGGACGCCGACCGGGTCGACAGCTTGTTCCTCGAGCGGGCGTCGATCGAGATCGAGCCGCGGCTACGGCTGATCGCCTCGGAGGAGGCGTTCGACACCGAAGCGACGGTCACCGAGGCCGGCCTGGCGCGCGTGCTCGACCTGCTGCTGCAAAAATTCAATTACATCGTCGTCGATATCCCGATGCCGCTGCCGCCCGCCATGCTGCGGGTGCTGACTTTGGCGCGCCAGGTCGTCGTCGTGCTGACCCCCGACGTCGCCAGCCTGCGCGACACGCAGAACATCCGCCGTCTGGTCACCGGCATCACCGGTGCCGACCGGGTGATCACCGTGCTGAACCGATCCGACATGAAAGGTGGGATCGAGCAGCAACTGATCGAGAAGGCGCTCGGGGGGAAGCCTGACGTGGTCATCCCCGATCTCGGTCGGGGCATGTTGGAAGCCATCAACCTTGGCGTTCCCGCGGTACGGCGCGTGCCATCGTTGCACCGCCACCTGGCTCCGCTGGTGCGCGAAATCTCTGGCGTCAAGCCAGGGGCGGGAGGGCGCTCATGGCTGCGGAAGATATTAGGCCGATGAAGACTTTCGGCCGGCGCGACATGCCGCAGGCGGCGCCGGACCTCTTGCCCAGCAGCCCATCGCTGCGCCCGCTTGTGCTGGTGCAGCCGGATCAGATGACCAGCGAGCTGCGCGTGCGGGCGCTGCGGCAGATCGATCCCACGGTCGCGGCCGACCTGTCGCTGTCCCAGTTGCGCCGCCAGCTTGAGCAAATCATCCACGACATCGCCAATGAGGAGCGCTACGAGATTTCGGCCCGCGAACAAACGCGGCTGGCCGAGGAACTTGCGCAGGACATGATGGGCTACGGGCCGATCGAGCCGCTGCTGCGCGACGACGAAGTCTCCGACATCATGGTGAACGCCCCTGACTCGGTGTACGTGGAGCGTCACGGCAAGATCGAGCTGACCGACGTCCAGTTCCGCGATAACGACCACATCGCGGCGTTGGCACAAAAGATCGTCGCGCGGGTCGGCCGGCGCGTCGACGAAGCGAGCCCGATGGTGGACGCCAGGCTGCACGATGGCAGCCGGGTGAATGTCATCTTCCCGCCGCTCGCGATCGACAGCCCGTGCATCTCCATCCGCAAGTTCTCGCGTCAGCGGCTGGGCCTCACGGAGATGACGGAGAACGGCACGATGACCGCGGGCGTCGCGCGACTGCTGGGGATCGCCGCGCGCGCCCGGCTGAACGTGCTGATCTCCGGCGGCACCGGATCCGGCAAGACCATGCTGCTCAACGCGATGAGCTATATGATCGACGCAGGCGAACGGATCATCTCGATCGAGGATGCCGCGGAACTCCAGTTGCGCCAGCGGCACGTGATCCGGCTGGAGACCCGTCCCGCCAACCTGGAAGGCACCGGCCAGATCACGCAACGCGACCTGATGGCCAACGCGCTGCGGATGCGCCCGGATCGCATCATCGTCGGCGAGGTGCGCGGGCCCGAGGCGTTCGACATGCTACAGGCGATGAACACCGGCCATGACGGCTCGATGTGTACGGTCCACGCCAACACCACGCGCGACGCGCTGACCCGCGTCGAGAACATGGTGCAGATGGGCTCGTTCCAACTGCCGGTGCGTGCCATCCGCCAGCAGATCGTCGGCGCGATTGACCTGATCGTGCATGTCGAACGGATGCATGACGGCCAGCGCCGGGTCACCCAGGTCAGCGAGGTGTGCAACCTGGAGGGCGACGTCATCACGATGAACGACATCGTGGCGTTCGAATTCGAGCGCGAGGATCCACAGGGGCGCGTCGTGGGCCACTATCGCGGCTCCCACTCCCGCCCAGCCTTTGTGCCGCGGCTGGAGTTTTATGGCCTCGGCCGAACCTGGGCGACGGCAATCGGCGAGGTCTGAGCATGAGCGTCGGTTGGTTGTTGCCATTGCTGCTGCTGGCCGGGGTGACCACGGCGTCGGTGGTGATGGTGACGATCTCGCGCCGCCGGCAGCAGCTTTTGCGGCGGTTGGAAGCGGTGATCCCCGCTGGACCGGCGGCGGGAATAGCCCCTGAGCAAGCCCGCAGCATTCGTGTGCAGCCGTCGCAAGGCTTGCACCTGAACAGAGCGGCGTTGCTGCTCAGGGTGCCACAGGATCTGCCGCTGGCAAACGTCATACCGCCGGGTTGGGTGTTCGCGATCGCAACCGTTGCCGCGGTCGGTGCCATCTGGGTTGTGCATTACCTGACCTCCTGGCCGCTGAGCATGCTCGGCGGCGTGGTGGTCTGGGCGTTGGCAGCGCGTGGCATGTTCGGCTGGGAGCTTGCGCGCTACCGGGCGAAGCTGCTGGGCCAGCTTCCGGATACGGTGCAACTGGTGGTCAGTGCGACGCGCGCCGGGTTGCCGGTTTTCGAAGCGTTCCGTGCCATCGCCGACGAGATGCCGTCGCCGACCCGCGACGAATTCGTCCGGGTGAACAACGAGATGGCGCTGGGGGGCGCGGCCGAGGATGCGTTGCTGAGCATGCACCAGCGCACCGGCGTCACCGAGTATGCCATCTTCGCGGTCACCATCGGTGTACAGGCGCGGAGCGGCGGCCGGCTCGTCGAGACGATCCAAAATCTGGCCGAGACCGTGCGAGAACGTCTGACCATCGCCGCGCGCGCGCGCGCGCTGGCGGGCGAGGCGAAGATCTCCGCAATCATCATGGCCGCGCTGCCGGTCATCTCCGCCGGATTGATGAGCATCTTGCAGCCGGGACAACTGGCCCCGCTGGTCAACGATCCTCGTGGTGTTCGGATGCTCATGGTCGGCGTGATCACCTTGTTCCTAGGTATGGTCACCATGCGCCAGATGATTCGGGGAGCGACCAGGGATTGACTGACTACCTCACCATTGTTGCGATGGTGCTCACCGCCGCTGCGCTGATCCTCGGGTGCGCCGCGCTGGTGATGTCGTTGCGCGGACTGGCGGCGCGGAGCCTGGAGCATCGGGTGCTGGCGGTTTCCACCCTATCGCCCAGGGACGATCGACCGGCTGACGCCTCGCCATTCGGCTGGCTGCGGCGCTCGCTGGGCTGGATCGGCGCGACGGTGCGCGGCCGGACGCGCTTCTACTCCGAGCGCGACATCCTGGCGCTTGAAGGCATGATCTCGGCCAGCGGCTTCCGGACCAACGCCGTGTTGCCGGTGGTGCTCGGCATCAAGGTGGTGATGGCCATCGGGGTTCCCGTGGCAGCGATCCTGTACGGACGGCTGGCCGGTTTGACCGGCACGCACCAGCTCCTGATGGTCTTCATCTCGGTCCCCCTGGGTCTGATGGGCCCCGAATGGGGGCTGACATTGCTGCGCCGCCCCTATCTCGCCGCCCTGCGGCGCGGCGTGCCGGATGCGCTGGACCTGCTGGTGGTGTGCAGCGAGGCCGGCATGGGGTTGGAGAGCGCGCTGGAGCATGTGAGCCAGGAAATCCGGCACTCGAACCCTGCGATCTCCGTGGCTTTGGCCAAGTTGCTGGACGATCTGCGTGTGCTGCCGGACCGGCGCGATGCCTTCCGCAACTTCGCGGAACGCACCGGCGTGGAGGGCGCGCGGCGCGTCGCCACCATGCTGGGGCAGTCGATGCAGTACGGCACGCCGCTCAGCCAGGCGCTGCGCACGGTGGCGGTCGACCTGCGCCGCGAGAGGATGATTGCGCTGGAGGCCAAGGCGGTCCGCCTGCCAGTCTTGCTCGTGCTGCCGCTCATCCTGTTCATCATGCCGTCGCTGTTCATCGTTCTCGTCGGTCCGGCGGTCCTGAGGGTGATGGACGCGCTGCATGCGGTTGTCCTGCATGCTACAATGACGCATTGATTGGGAGTCAGGGTGGTGGAACGGCGCGGGTTGAAGGCTGTGCTGGCATCGGCGGTGGCATGCTGGCTGCTGGCCGGATGCGCAGCGCAGCAGAACGAGGGGGAGCAGACCCCGCTGAACGCCGAGTCGCGCCTGCGCGTCGCGGCGGCGGCCGAAGCGTCGGGCGACCGGGATATGGCGGTGTCGATGTATTCAGCCGCGGCGGCCGAGGCGCCCGGCAATACCCCGACGCAGCTCCGCTGCGCCGAGGGCCTGGCCCGCAACGGCAAGATGGAGGACGCCGCGGCTCTGCTGACGCGCCGCCTCAAGACGACGCCGCATGACCCGGAGGTTCTGGGGACGTTGGGGGCGCTCCAGGTGCTGGCTGGGCAGCCGTCACAGGCGGTGCAGACCCTGTCCGAGGTGCTGTCGGCCAAGCCGGACGACGTGAAGGCCCTGGCCAACAAGGCGGTTGCCCTCGACGTCATGCAGCGGCATGGCGAAGCACAGCGGCTGTACCGGCAGGCGCTGGGGCTGGTGCCCGGCGATCCGGCAATCAGCAACGACCTGGCGCTGTCGCTGATGCTGTCGGGTCAGGCGGAGGAGGCGCGGCGGGTCTTGTCGCCGTTCCGCGACGTGGACGGACTGCCGGAGCGGATGCGGATCAATCTCGGGATTTTGGACGCGGCCGGCGGCCATGCGGAGGAGGCGCACGAGTTGCTTGGGTCACGCATCGGCGCGGCCGATTTGGCGACGCTGACCGCGGCGATCGGCAAGGGCGGCGCGATGGAGCCTGGACAGCCCTGACGGGCCGGCGGCCGGATTAGCCCTGGCGGGCCGGCCCGCGGGCGCGTTGGCTGCGGCGGCTCCAGCGCATCGCACCGAGCAATGTCGCCGCACCGCCCAGCAGCGCGAGGCTGGCAGGTTCGGGCGCCGGGGTGATGGAAACCGAGAACTGCAAGATGGTATTGTCGTATGCGCCGGAGACGGTGGCATTCAGGCCGGTGCCGCCGTCCAATCCGGGTTGGCCGAGTTGGCCCGGAAGGTTGTCGGCGCCACCGATATACTGCTCCAGCAGATCCGTGATCCCGACCGTGTAAGTGCTGCCGGGGCTGGCATCGACGGGAAACGCCCCGGCGCTCAGACCCGCATCCAACCCGTTCGGACAAATGCTGCTGGTGTCGCCCAGACACATGCCGAGGGAGGGGGAGGCAGGGGGGGAGGGCAACACCACGCTCGTGGTGCCCAACTCGGAGAAGTGCGCGCTCGAATCCCCGCATGTGCTGCTGCCGCCGTTGCAGAGCGTGACGTCAAAAATGTCGCCGGTCCGGGTGTTGTTCGTGTTGGCATCGACGGAGATCGTCATCAGGAAGTACTGGTCAGCGCCCAGGCCAAAGCCCGAGGACGGCAAAGTGAAGGTGATCAGGCCGCTGGTGGCGCCGTTATTGCTGTCCACGCCAGGCCCGGTGCCGTTTCCAGTGCCGGTGCCGCTGACCAGCGGGCCGTCGATCAGGCTGTAGGCAGGACACGCCGTTGTACCTGGAGAGCAAAGGCCGCCGCCCTGCGGTCCCCCGTCGCTGTACTGATTGGTTCCGGGTGCCTGCGGCGTCTGGTTACTGGTCTGATAGTAATATGTGGGGGTCGAGTCGCTGGTCGGGTCGAAGGTGATTTGCGCGCGGGCAGTGGCCACACTGAGGCTCAGTAGCATCGCCGCCAGGAAAAACCGAATCATCGCGAAAGACCTATTTTTGAGCCAAACCGGCCAGCTGCGTCATGACGACAGGGCACCATTGCGGACAAGTTATCGGGAATTGTCTGGGATCGTCAACGAGTTTTATGCGAGATTTGTATCTTAATTAGGACAGGCGGACGCGGTAGCAACGGCAACAATCCATGCCCGCCGACAAAATCGTGATTTCTCGGGACCTATATTTAATAATGGGACAATATCCAATAATTCGAGACGCGTCGCCGCCGAGGCTTTTCGCCCCTCATCGTCTGCAGCCTGAATTGGCGAGGGATTGGGCGACAGCAGTCCCCATAGCGCCGCGCGGATGATCCTCACCCGCTGTCGCTGCGCCTGCCGTTTCCGCAGGGAGAGCAGCAGGGCGGTGCGCGTCGCCTGCGGCTGTGGCGGGATCGGACCCTCGGACCTGCACCTCAAGCCGGCTCGAGGCGCACCAGGGCATCCGGTAGGGGTAAGACGATCCGACCATGGGACACCCGGTACGGGTGAGCATGTCGGGCGTGCCGTTCACGTTGGCCGGCATGACCTGCCCGGCGGACGATGGCCAGCCATTGATTGCCTCTGCCGGCAGGCTGCACCGGCCCGTCGGGACCGCCGAGGCGTCGGCGCGGGCGGTTTCGGGGCAGACGGTCTACGGCACCAGCATCGGCCGGCGGACAGGCGATCCGCCCGCAGCCATCTCCGGGGATCGATGCTCGACGTGCCCACTCGTTGGCGTGCTGTCGCTTGGCACCATGGCGACCGCAAGACCGGACGATCGGGTGGACAAGCGCCGAAGTGCGCAACCAGCAGCCATCGCCGCAGCAGCAGCGGCAGCACAGGCACCATCGCGGCAGCCGTGGCACGCACCAGTGTACGCATGGACATCCGATGTGCGATGCCGCACCGTGCGGACCGCCACGAACATTCCCCTGAACACGCACGGCACAATGCGAGACCGCTGCGTCCACGCAGCAATGCGACAGCCTCATCCTGTTGTCGAAGCAGGCATCGACATGCTCACCGTTCAGCACACAATCGAATTCTCGCTGCACGGTCGAACATGCTGCACGCGAGTAGCTGCCATGCACGCAATGATGCAATCAGCCGATCGTGATTTCACTGTTCATATCAAGGCACGTCAAAGTGAGGACACAAGCGCGTACTGAAATGCATTTGTTAACCTTGTTGATGTTTAATGCTGGCACGCCCGCCTCTGAACCAACCACGCGGGCAGGACAGGTTCCATGCTGCACATCGCAACCATGCTTGGCGTGGCCAGCCCCTTCGTGCTGGAGCACCGGCTGATCATTGTACTCCGGTCATGGACAGCGACAGTATGGCGACTCGTGCTGGCGTTCGGCATTGCCGTTGCGCTGTACGGCCTGATGCTCCTGGCGATCACCGAAACCTATCAACCCAGCGGGCCAATGGCCACGGTGCTGTATGGCTTTGGCCTGGCACTCGCCGCGCTGCTGGCCATTTGCGGCGGGACCCTGGCATCGCCGGCGCGGCTTGCGCGGATCACCTTCCTGGGGACCAGCGGCCTGGCAGTTCTGCTGCCGGTCGGGCTGTACGTGCAAATGGCGGCGAGTGGTGCGTGGCGCGCAGGCTATCTCTGGTATCTCATTGGTGGCGTTGCAGGCAGCGTCGCGGCGATGAAGCTGTTGCCGTGGGTGCGCGCCGTGCCGAGGCTGTCCGGCGCCTGACGATCGCGCCGGCGGCGCGGGAGGTCGCCTCTCCCATGGCGCGTGATCGGGCCGCGCATTCGAGCTGATCGGATCGGCGCGCCGGCGTTGTGCCGGCTGGGAGTCAAGCGACTTAGCCACCCGCTGGCCCCGCGCAGACGACGGCTTCGCCGCCGTACGGGACCCCGGCGGGGCCGGGCAGCAGATCCGCAGGAGAGCCGTGGGTCTGGGCACATTTGCCAGGCGGATCGTTGGAAAACTTGCGCCGGACCGGCTGGCCCGGTATGTGACGCACGGTTTCCACAGAAGCCGACGCATGGCCCATCGCTCGACGTGCATCTGCTCTCAGCTTCGGACTGTTGAGGAATGGCTGAAGCTTCGCCCGTGCTTGACGTTCGGCCGGCCTGCTGGCCTGTCCGAACGGACCCCGCGCCACCAGATCGGGCACCTTTCCTGAGCGGTCCAAGACGATATTGCGACACCGCGCACGCTCAGGGTGTGGTGACCCGGACCCGTGCGCCCGATGCCAGCCGCCAGACGAGGCATATTCGGGTCCCGCTGGTCCTGCCGGTAGCAGCACCGCGTCGCGGTCGGGTCGTCGCCGGCTGGTCCGCGGTCCACACAGGACAGCGGCCAGCGCCGCCTTGCGGTCAGCAGGAGTTGGCGGTGGAAACCTAGCCCGGATCGCCCGGTGGTCGGATGTGCGGATGACCGGCCGCGCGGCTTCCGGGCGATGTATCTGAAATTGGAATTGGAACGACCCCATGCGGCGTGTGGTGTTCATCGGAAACTGCCAGGTGCAGTCTCTCTCGCAGCTTTATCAGCGCTTCTCCGAACGGAACAGCGAAGAGACGATCGCCTACCTGCCGTCCTACGAGGATCTCACCGATGATGGCGCTGCGGCGATCGCGCAAGCGGACGTCATTGTCGAGCAGCGCCTGGACCTGCCGCCGCGGGCGGAGATCGACGGTATCGTCAACCACGCCGAGCGCCATTTCGTTCCGCTGCTGGCCGGAGGATTCCTCTGGCCGTTCGCCGGCCAGCCGCATCCGCGCAACGAAAAGCCCTGGTTCATGCCCAGTGGCCCCTTCGATGCCGAGATGAGCGACAGCTACCTCAATCGGCTGATCGACCAAGGGGTGCCTCCGGCCGAGGCGGTGCAACAATACCTTGCCCTCGATGTCGGCCGTGTCCGCCATCTCGATCGCCTCTTCGAACTGATCATGGACCGCCAGCGGTCACGCGATGCGGCGTGCGGCTACCAGCTTGCCGGGCTGATCGAAGAACGTTTCCGCGACGAGCCGATGTTTCGGACCCCACATCATCCGAACCTGCGGCTGACGCTCAGCTTCGCCACGCAATTCTTCCAGCGGATGGGCATGGGCAGGAGTACGATAAAGCATCTGAACGACCGGGTTCGGGTCACCCCCTTCCCGAAGGTGCAACTGCCGATCCATCCAGCGGTGGCCCGCCATTTCAACCTGAAATACGCGGATGACCGCACCCGGTACCGGATCCGCGAGGAGGGCCGCTTCACCTTTGCCGAATACGCGCTGAGCTACATGGCAGGTGATTGGAACCGTGATCTGGCCGAAGGGATCGCGTTGGTCGGACGCGACCTTGCTCAGGCGCTGCCCAAATTGGAGGCCGGGTTGCAACGCAGCCCGAACGCCGCCGCAGGATGGTACAGCTATGCCGAAGCGCTCCGTCGGACCGGCCGTTCAGCGGAAGCCGAGATCGCGGCCCGGCGCGCCATTGCAATCGATCCGGCGGAAGGCCGCCACTATTACGGTCTTGGCCACATCCTTGCGGACCTCGGCAGGCTGGATGACGCGGCACAGGAGGCCGAACGCGCGGTGGCACTCGATCCGTTCGATCCGCACTTCCATGGTCTCTCCGCCAACGTTGCCTCGCGGCGCGGGCGACTGGCCGAGGCGGAAGGTTTTGTTCGTCGGGCGATCGAACTCGAGACGGCCAATCCGCACCTGCACAGCATGTTGGGCGATCTGTTGCTGCGGCAGGAGCGGCCAGCGGACTCCGTCGCGGCATCGCAGGCGGCCATTGCGCTCGCTCCCGATGTTGCGGGATTCCACGTCGTGCTCAGCCGCGCCCTCGCCCGCGCGGGACGCATGCCGGAAGCGACCGAAGCGGCACGCCGGGCCGCGGCGCTCGAGCCGGGCAACGCCGGGATCCAGGGACATCTCGGCAGCCTGCTTGCGCAAAGCGGTGACGTGGAGGATGCCGAAATCCACATGCGGACACGTCTCGCAGCCAGTCCGGACGATGCCGGTCTCTACGAGCAATACGGTCATCTGCTCGCCCGGCTCGGGCGGACCGAGGAGGCGGAAGCCGCGTTCCGCCGGGCCATGGACCTTGCGCCCAACGCCGCCGGTCCGCTCGCCGGCCTCAGTCACACGCTGGCCCGACTCGGCCGGCATCACGAGGCGATCGCGGCCATCGAAGCGGCGATCGCGTTCGAACCGCGCTTCTCGCCGTTTCACGTCCATCACGGCAATCAGCTCTGGGTGTTGGAGCAATTCGAAGAGGCGGCGACCGCCTATCGGGCAGCGCTGGCTCTCGATCCGGCCAATAGCGACGCGGAGCGGCAGTTGCGGGGAGTACGGGTGGCCATGGAGGCGATGGCTTAGGCCCGAATGTTCCACCTCGCGGCGTGCAACACCGCCTGGTATCGTACCAGCCACTCGTTCGGGCGGTTGGCATCATGATCCGCAGGGGCGCGGGCTGAAGCATAACCACAAAGAAGCAGGCGTCGAGGGGAGCAGATCCCTGAGACAATCGATATCGTTTGTAAGAACGGGACTTAGCGCCTGCTGGGGAATAAACGAATCACCATTCGGCGCAGCATCGTCCGTCCCGTCATGGCGGGCCCCCGGGTCAAGTGCCCGGGGGCAGGCTCCGGCCCGCCATCCACGACTTTGCGGCTCACATAAAGGAA
>Ga0181530_10000299_pt1 | contig 63692 bp, 60 predicted proteins | sample PEATcosm2014_Bin_42_FD_119769 | JGI IMG/M metagenome (GOLD analysis project Ga0181530, IMG submission 119769) | Peatland microbial communities from MTU Mesocosm Facility, Houghton, MI, USA - PEATcosm2014_Bin10_60_metaG | ecosystem: Environmental > Terrestrial > Soil > Wetlands > Peat | place...
AGGGCAGGGTGGACGAATTCGGGCTCCCGACCGCGCCCGCCAACCGGTTCGTGGCCGCCGGTCGCCTGACCGTGGCGCACGAGGGCGTCTGCGAGTACGAGCTCGTGGACATCGACGGCGACGCCGCCCGCACCCTGGCGCTCACGGTCCTGCGCTCCACCGGCATGCTCTCCCGTCTCGGCATGACATACCGCCCCTTCCCGGCAGGACCCCTCACGACGGTCGAAGGGCTGCAGATGCGCGGCAAGCTCGTCACGCTGCGCTATGCCCTGGCCCTCGACTGCGACGACCCGTACCGGCTGGCCGACGACGTGCTCCTCCCGCTCGAGACCGTGCAGAGCCTGGGCGGTGGGACGCGCCCGGCGTCGGGCAGCGAGCTGACCGTCCACGGCGCCGAGGTGAGCGCGCTCCACCGGGTCGCAGGAGTCCTGGAAGCGCGGGTCTTCAACCCGACCGCGCAGGCCACCGTGGTCTCGTTCCCTGGGCGCTCGGGCTGGCTGGTCGACCTACGTGGTTACCCACTCGAGCCCTTCGAGGGATCGTTCGAGCTACGTGCCTTTGGCATCGCCACCGCCAGGCTCCGCGACGATTGACCCGCCGCCCCGGTTGGCGGTGAGCAGGCGCTCTCCGACGCCGCGCAGTTCCTCGAGGTCCCTGAGAACCTCGGAGAGGCGCTCCCAGCGCACGTTGCGGCGACGGTCGGCGGCGGCACCGGTGCCGTCGGCCTCGTGCCCGGGCCGGCCGCACCACCACAGCTGGACGCGACCGAGGTCCTTGAGCAGCCGGGGCCGCAGCGGCTTCGCGGTGAACTCGTCGGGCGCTTCTGCGGTCAACGCGGTGTGGAAGTCGTCGGACATGAGGACCGTTCCCGGGTTGCCGATGTTGACGATCCGGTGGGCCAGGTTCACAGTGGGCCCGAAACAGTCCCCATCGCGCAGCAGGACGGGGCCGCAGGCCAGCCCGACCCGCACGTCGGAAAGGAGGTCGTCGTCGGCGTAGGCGTCGGCCAGGTCCAGGCCGATGCGCGCCGCATCGGCGACGTGGTCCACCACGAACATGACCTCATCGCCGATCATCTTGACCACCCGGCCCCGGGCGGCGGTGACGATGTCGTGGGAGATCTCCTCGAAGCGCCGCACCACGGCAGCCAGCTCCTCATCGCTCAGGTGCTGGCTGAGCAGGGTGAATCCCACCATGTCGGCGAAGCCCACAGCCAGGATCGAGCTCTGGCCGGGAGCGAGACCGTGGCTGCGTAGCATCATGCTGCGCTGGATGCCGGCCGCCACCTGGCGCCGCCACACGAACTCGAGGAGCTTGGCCATGGCGGGAATGGTCTCGTCGGCGATGCCGGCGAATGCCTCGGCGGACATCACCGGGTCCACCTCTGCGCTGATCATGTTGCCCGGCGCAAGCTCGGCTTCGGCGATGCGGGACATGGAGGAGCCGATGACACGCGCCATCTGGAGCGCCGTGTCCGTCTCGGTGGCGCCCAGGGCCTGCATGCCCTGGAAGATGCGCACCGCCTCGAGGTCGAGGTCGGTCAGGACGCGGTCATCGTCGTCGACACCGGCGAAACCGAGAGCACGCCAGAACCGCTCGAGCTTGACCTGGTCGACACCCGTGAGCTCGGCCACCTCGGCCCGCGTGTAGCGGCGGCGCGACGGGACCAGCATGCGCTCCGCCACGAAGAGGTCGATCACGTCGTCCGCCACCGCGCGGTCGATCTCCTCCTCGGTGGCCCCGTGCATCAGCAGGATCTCCCTGACGTGCGCCAACGCAGCCTCGCGCCGGGAGCGGTCGTCGGTGTCGGGCAAGATCTCGTAGCTGTGGAAGAGACCGCTCATCCGGAGAGCCCCCGCAGCAGCGTCTCGTCCCATTCGGGCCTCGACGGGCGGGACATCAGGTTCATGAGCGCGTCGGCGGGAGAGCACCGTCCCTCGACGATCGCCTGGACCTGTTCCGCAATGGGCATCTCGACGCCGTGGGCGCGGGCCAACCCCACCAGGGGGCCGGCACTCTTGACGCCCTCGGCCACCATGTGCATGCCGCTCACGATGTCGTCGAGCGGTCGTCCCCCACCCAGCGCGAACCCCACCATCCGGTTCCGGCTCTTCGGGCTGGCACACGTCGCCACCAGGTCCCCCACGCCGGCCAGGCCCCCGAAGGTCAGCACCTTCCCGCCCAGGGTGACGCCGAGACGGCCCAGCTCAGCCAGGCCGCGGGTGATCAGGACGGCCCGGGTGTTGTCGCCCAGGCCGAGCCCGTCACCGATGCCGGCAGCGATGGCCATCACGTTCTTGGTCGCTCCGGCGATCTCACAGCCGACGACGTCGGTGCCCGTGTAGGCACGGAAGGTGCGGGTGTGCACGAGCGCCTGGACGCGGCACGCCAGGCTCTCGTCCGGGAGCGCGATCACGCAGGCCGCGGGGTGTCCCTGCGCCACCTCGCGGGCCAGGTTCGGCCCGGTGAGGACACCGGCGGCGACGCCCGGGAGCACGTCGGCCACAACCTGCGACATTCGCAGATTCGTGCCGATCTCAATTCCCTTGGCCAGGCTCACGACGGCCTCCAGTCCGTCGGCCACCGGCTGCACCCCGGCCAGGACCGAGCGGAACCCATGCGACGGCACGGCCATGAACACGATTCCCGCACCCTCGACCGCCTCCTCGAGGCTGGCGGTCACAGAGAGCCCGTCCGGGATCCTGATGCCCGGCAGGTACGTCGCGTTCTCGCGGGTGTCGCGCATGGTCGCGGCGAGCTCGGGGGAACGCGCCCACAGCGACGCAGGACGCATGGTGGCCACGATCGTCGCCACGGCAGTCCCCCACGACCCGGCTCCGATGACCGCCACCCGCTCGTTCATTGACAAGACATTACGGCGACCCCGGAGCACCTCCTGCGTTCACCCGTACACTGGCCGGGTGCCGGAGGCGACCATGCCGAGAGCGCGGAACTCGGCGCCGCCTCTTGACGCCCGCCTGGGGCCCGAGGTGGTGCTCGTCCCGGTCAAGGCCTTTCACCAGGCCAAACGCCGTCTGGGCTCCGCACTGGCGGACCCCGAGCGCGTCCGTCTCGTCCGGGCCATGGCCACGCACGTGGTGTCCGCCTGCGCACCGCTCCCCGTCGCCGTCGTGTGCGACGACGAGGAGGTCGCCCAATGGGCGTCGGACCTCGGCGCGTCCGTGATGTGGGAGCCCGGACAGGGACTCAACGGGGCTGTGCGCGCCGGCGTCGACCGCCTGGCCCGGACCGGAGCGCTGTGGGTGACGGTGGCCCACGGTGACCTGCCCCGGGCGCGCGGGCTGGGTGCACTGCCACCCTTCGAGGGTGTGACCCTCGTCCCCGACCGCCGCGACGACGGGACCAACGTGCTGCGGCTACCCGCCGCAACCGACTTCCGCTTCGCCTACGGCCCCGGGTCCTTCCGGGCGCACCGGGCCGAGGCCACCCGCCTCGGCCTCGGAGTACGCGTCCTACGCCACCCGGACCTCGCCTACGACGTCGACTGGCCGGCCGACGTGGCGGAGCTGGGCGAGAGCTCCTGACCGAGACCCGGGCGCGGAACCGGGGGCCCGTAGGCCCCCGGTCTCACGTGTTCCGAATGGAACGTATCGCCTAGCGGCGCTTGGCCGCCTTGCGGGCGGGCGCACGACGCGCCGCCTTCTTGGCCGGAGCGCGCTTCTTGGTGGCCTTGCGGGCCGGAGCCCGCTTGGCCGCCTTCTTCGCAGGCGCGCGCTTCTTGGTGGCCTTGCGAGCCGGAGCTCGCTTGACGGCCCTCTTCGCAGGAGCGCGCTTCTTGGCCGCCTTGCGAGCCGGAGCCCGCTTGACGGCCTTCTTCGCGGGAGCCCGCTTCTTGGTCGCCTTGCGAGCCGGAGCCCGCTTGACGGCCTTCTTGGCCGGGGTCCGCTTGACGGCCTTCTTGGCCGGTGCGCGCTTAACTGCCTTCTTTGCCGGGGCCCGCTTTTTAGCTGCCTTTCTGGCTGGGGCCCTTCTCTTTGCGGCTACTGCCACAGGTGCACCTCCCTAGGAGCATGGTCACTGAATAGAGGTGAAGCCTGCGCCACGCCGGGGTCGACTGCCCCACGCCGTGCGCACTGCCGCACCGGATTCACTGTCAACTGCGCCGGACGACGCGGTTGCGGTGATGTCATGGACACCGCCGCCTCACGCCGTACCGGCTTGGTTCCCCGAGTTGCGGCGTCGAACTGACACGCCGCTGCACGTCGCCAGGCGCGCACGAAAGCGATCCGACAACTTTCGTTTGCGCGCCACACGTCGTTGTGTCGCAGCACATGTCAACCCTCCCTCACACTTCGGGTAGACACATTCTTCTGTTATGAACGTGTCCAGGTCAAGCATTCTTTGTTTGCGCGGTCATTTTGCGTTCGTGAGTGACCTTCGATTCACAACGTGTCATACACACAATTGAGGTGCATGCTGCGCTCGCGCGAATCGATTGCGCTTCAGTTGTCGCCGCTTTGGCCGATATGTCCTCTGGAATTCTTGGTTCCCGAACGCAAACATCACATGCATGGAACGCGATGCTCATGGGCATGTCGACACGCCGGATCCGTGCCTGATTTCGACCGCGGCACTTCGTGAGGTCCACCGTTACGCGCGCCACAGCATCTATGTTGGAACCGGCACACGCGGCTGGGCTTGGGCCGGCGCGGAGCGTTCGACGCTGGTCCTCGGCCCGCCAAGGTCAGGGAAGACATCTTCCCTGGTCATACCCAATATTTTGCTCTCCGAGGGGCCGGTCGTCTCGACCTCGACAAAGCCCGATGTCATGCGGGCCACCGCGCCCTCGCGCAGCCGCGATGGTTGGGCGTTCCTCTACGACCCGAGCGGTGAGGTCGCCTGCCCGCGCGATGTCGAGCGCGTCGGCTGGTCGCCGCTGACGTCGGCCTCGCAATGGGACGCAGCAGTCGTGACCGCCGACGCGATGGTGGGTGCGAGCCGACTGACCGGCTCACGCGCTGGAGAGCACCACTGGACCGAGCGTGCGGGAGCGCTGCTCTCGACCCTCCTCCATGCCGCCGCCAGGGAGCGACTCTCCATGCGGGACGTCCTCCAGTGGATCGACCGCCACGACGGAGCGGCCGCCCTCGAAATTCTCGCCGCGGGCGCCGGCGAGGACGCCCCGGCCACGAATCTGCTCGGCGGAATCGTGGCCACGGACCCCAGGGAGCAGTCGGGCATCTGGTCCACCACATCGGGCGTGCTGGCCGCCTACCGCACCGAGGGCGCCCTGGCGTCGACGCGCATGGCACCCCTGAATCTCGAAGAGTTCTGCGGCGGCCCACACACGCTCTACGTGTGCTCGACCGGACGGCGCCAGCACCAATTCGCCCCGCTCGTGGTGGGAACGATCGGTGACGTGCGCGACGCCGCGTATGCCCGGGCCCGCGACGATGTCGGCGGCCCACCCACCCTGCTCGCTCTGGACGAGATCGCCAACATCGCCCCCATCCCCGACCTCCCCGCCATGGTCAGCGAAGGAGCCGGCCAGGGCCTGCTGGTGCTCGCCTGCCTGCAGGACCTGTCCCAGGCGCGGGTGCGCTGGGGCCAGGCGGCGGACGGGTTCCTGTCGCTGTTCGGGACGACCGTCGTTCTGCGGGGGATCGCCGACACGTCGACGCTGCGTGACATCAGCGCCCTCGCCGGCGACCGTGAGGTACAGACGGCGACAGTGAGCCAGGCCGTCGACCGATGGGGTCGCATCCGGCCCTCGACATCGGTCGGATCGGCCCGGCAGCCTCGCCTCCCCGTGGACGCCGTGGCGCGGGGTGCTCCGGGCCGTGCGCTCGTCCTCGGCCCGCACAAGGACGTAGAGCAGGTCTCGCTGACCCCCTCACACGAGCACTCACCCTGGCGCGAGCTCGTGGCACCCGTACCAGAGCTGGCTCGGGGTGACGTCCCGCAGCTGGGCCGCTGACTCAGCGTCCGATGCCGAGGTCGATCTCGGCGGGTTGGCGCCGCCCGAGCCGGAGCCGCACCGCCTCGAGATGCCGCGCGGTGCGGACGTGATCGGCCAGACGGGGCGACGACAGCGACGACAGCCCCGACGTCGAGCCCGGAGCGCCGAGCATCGCGGTGGCACGGTCGAGGCCCCATCGGTCCCGGTAGGCGTTGAACGCAGCGGCGGCCCCGACCCAGAGCGCGTGGTCGGTCGGATTCAGTGGACGCGGCCCGAGCGCGCCCAGGACATGGTTCGCCGGCACGACCTCCCGGCGGTGATGGAGCTTCTCGGCCACGCCGACAGAGGGTTCGGGTACCCAATGGTCGACGAGGCGAGCGAGAGGGGCCGCCTCGACGCCGAGGGGCGCCGCAGCGGCGAAGGCGGCTACGACGTCGCGCCGCCGGGCGCCACCGTGGGGGGTGAGCGAGATGACCGCGGCGAATCGGTGCTCATCGACCAGGCACAGTGCGGGTGGCGGGCGTCCGGCGGCCCGCCCGAGCTCCATGAAGCCCCCGACGGCGCGGGCCCGCCGCCCCCACTCGCGTGAGAGCTCGGCGTAGGACCCCGCGGGCTGCTTGGCGGGGCGGGTGGCCGCCCACGCCACGCGGCCGGCTCGCGCCGAGTGTGCGCCCACCTCGTGCATGCGACGGTGGATGTCGGCTGCGCGCGAGGAGAATTCCCCGAGCAGCTCGGGCTTGACACCGACGACCTCGTACGGCCGACCGGGCGTTCCCGCCCAGGAGACACCGAGCGCCGACGAGAGCGCCGCTCGCAGATGCGCGGCGTAGACCTCCGACGCCGCCGGGCGGTGCGCGGCGATCCCGCGCCCGTCGCACGCGCTCCAGCGGCCGTCCGCAGCGTGGACGAGGTTGGCCATCACCACATGGCTGTGCAGGTGAGGGTCGCCGTTGCGGTTGACGCCGTGGGTGAACTCCGCTGCGATCATCCCGGTGGTCGCCACCACGCTGCGTTCCGGCCCGGACCGCCTGATGGCCGTGACCCCGTGCTGCTCCAGGTAGCCCAGCGCGCCGGCCACCGCTGCGGCATGGCCCTCCAGCACGCGGCGTGCGGCCTCCTCTCCGCCGAGGGCGAAGAGCACGCTGGCCGACTTCGGTGCGCTGAACGTCAGGTCGAATGCCGCCACGCTGGCCCGGCCCGAGCCCATCGGCTGCCCTGTCCGCGGCTGGCGCCCCCGGAGCAGCCGGCGGAACTCCTCCGGATGGAGCGCGCGCTCCAGACCGAGCGCGGCCGCGGCGGCGCCGGTCCAGCGACCTGGCACGGGCTCCGGGAGCTCACGGGCCAGGTCCGAGAGGTAGTAGTCCGCCCCGTCTCTCCCCACGCCGTGGACCCCGAGCATCCGGCTCCTCTCGTTCCCCCGCTCACCGGGCGGGGAAGAACGGTCGGCCGGGCTCAGGCCCTGCGGCGGAGCTCCACGACGGGGATGACCCGCTCGGTGGCCTTCTCGTAGTCCCCGAAGCCCGGCATCCGCTCCACCTGTGCGGCGAACAGGCGATCCCGCTCGGGGCCGGTGATCGGGGTGGCGACGGCGCCGAAGCGCTCGTCGCCGAACTCGACCTCGACATCGGGATGCGCGAGCAGGTTGTGGTACCAGTCCGGGTTGGTCGGTGCGCCCCCCTTGGACGCGAACACGTAGAGCGTGCCGTCGTCCACGAGGCCGACCAGGGGGTTCACCCGCTCCTGCCCCGTGCGGGCACCGGTCGTGGTCAGCAGCACGACGGGAGCACCGTCGAACGGGCCCCCGACCACTCCGTGGTTGGCCCGGAACTCCTCGATGATGCCGCGGTTGAAGTCGCTCATGTCGCTCATGGGGCAGACGCTAGTTGCCGCGGTGCGATCGGGATTCAGGGCTCGGGTTCGTCGTAACGCGCCAGCACACGGCGCGCGGCAGCCGCGGCCAGCCCCGAGAGCTCAGGTGGGCTGACCACGCGCGCGGCGGGGCCGAGCTGCAACAGCAACCGCTCGAACCAGGCCATGCCGGAGACGTCGAGCACCACGTCGGTCACCGAACCGTTCTCGTCGTGCGCCACCGCTCGCACGGGAACGGTCTCGGGCACCCACTGCGCACCCGGTCCCAGGTGCACGTGGACCTCCAGCGCGCCCGGACCGGGCACGAACATCTCCTCCATCGGCCGGGCCCGCACCGTCGCCGGCTCGGCGGGATGGTCGAGCAGGCCGACCGAGCCGATGCGGTCCACCCGGAAGCGACGCATGTCCCCCGCCCGGTGGCAGTACGCATCGAGGTACCAGTGCCCGTCGATGGTGACCACCTGCACCGGCTCCACCGTGCGGGTCGTGAGCTCGTCGCGCGAGCCGGAGTGGTACTCGATCTCCATCGCCCGACCCTGGTCGACCGCCTCCCGCACGACGGCCAGGTGCTCCGGCGTGTCGACGTCGAGCCCCACCGCTTCGCGGGAGCCCAGCGCCGCGTCCAGCTTGGCCAGCGCCCGGCGCAGCGCGTCGTCCTCCGACCCCGGCACCGCGAGGAGGAGGCGCGCCGATGCGGCGACGGCGAACCCTTCGGCCGGCGTGAGGCGGCGGGGCCGCGCGTACTCCGGGGGGAGGAACGCCCGGACCGAGTGCTCCGACACCTCTATCTCCATCAGCGTGTCCGGTGTGTAGGGCGGCGTGCCGCAGCACGCCGCCAGCTCGAGCTCGGCCACCAGCTCCTTCTCGCTCATCCCGAACCGGCGCGCTGCGTCGGCAATGGGAGCCTCCCCGACCTGGGCCAGCCACCCCACCACGGCAAGAAGCCGACGCAACCGGCGGCTGGTCTCGGCGCCCGGCGCTCCCCGTGCCGGAGCGGTGGCCCCCTCACCGTCGTCCCCCACCGGCGCCGGCACCCTGATGTCGGGCGGGAGCGGCGGGGCCGGGGCGGCCAACGCCGTGAGCCAGGCGACGAGCTCCTCGCGGAAGGCCTGCGGTTCGGCGACCGTGGCGTGGTCGAGGAGGCCGAGCACCCAGGAACGGATGGCGACGAACGAGGAGACGCCGAGCACGAGCTCGACGGACCCGTCGTCCAGACGGCGCACCACCTTGTCCTGGCCCACCTCGTCGGCGACCCGGCGGGCCTCCAGCGCATCGACCCGGATCCTCATCTCTATCCGGTCCTCCCCGTCCGCCTCCCACGGCTCGGCGGGCAGAGCCGCCTCGACGTCCACGTTCACGCCCGCGGGCACCTCTGCGCTCTCGGCCTCGCCCCGGGACACCTCGCCCTCGATCCGGTCGACCCGGAAGGTGCGCACGGCCCCACGTTCGAGGTCCCAGGCCACCAGGTACCAGTGCCCGAAGCGGAACCACAGGCCCACTGGGGCGACGCGGCGCATCTCGGCCCGGTAGGAGAACCCGGCCGTGGCCCTCGTGCGCACCGCCTCGAAGAGCTCGACGAGTGCCGCGGGCGGCACCATCGACGCGATGGGACGGACGTCGCCCAGGCCCGCTGCGCCCAGCTTCAGCAGCGCATCGCGCCCACTAGGATCCCCGAGGTGCACGCCGGCGACGGCGAGATGGAGGGCGACCTGTTCGTCGGGCTCGAGGTCGAGCTCGGGCAGGTAGAACGATTCACGGTCGATCTGGTACCCGTACTGCTCGTGGCCCGGCAGCCGTTGCGTCAGGACAGGGATGCCCTCGTCCCGCAGCAATCGCTTGTCCCGCTCGAAGGCCTGGCGGCGCGCCGAATGCTCCGAGGGGTACCCCGGGACCTGGTGCGCGATGGCGTCGAGCGTGAGGGGTTGTGGGGTGTCGAGCAGCACGAGCACGAGATCCGTGACGCGTTCCAACCGGTCGAGCTTCGCGGGCGCCTCCATCGCCCAGAGCCTACGGCGGCGGCTCGGGCGTGACCGCCGCGATGCAGCCCTTCGGCTGGCACCTCCATCTCCTGTGGCTGCTTGCCTTCCCGGCCCTCGTCGCGGGGTACGTGTGGGCGATCCGCCGGGAGGGCTGCGAGGCGACCGGGCGGCAGAGGGCCCTGTTCGTCTGCGGCGTGGTCGTCCTCGTCGCAGCCGTGACGTGGCCCCTCGGAGACCTGGCCGCCCACTGGCTCCTCATGGCGCTGGTGCTCCAGCGACTGCTCCTGACACTCGCGGTGCCTCCCCTCCTGGTTCTCGGGACGCCGCGACCGGTGATCGCTCGCCTGACCCGGCCCCCCGCTGTCGACGCCGTGCTGCGCGTGGCCGTCCGGCCCGTGCCCGCGGTGGCCATTGTCACGGTCGTGGCGGTCGCGACCCTGACGACCGGGGCGGTGAGCCTCGCAGCGCGCTCCGACGTCGCCCGGGTACTGATAGAGCTGGTGGTGCTCGCCTCCGGCTTCGTCCTGTGGGCCCCGGTGCTGACCGAGTTGCCGGGGGCGCCGCGTCTGTCCGCCCTGGGGCGCGGCGGCTACCTCATCGTCCAGTCGATCGTGCCCAGCTTCCTCTCCATCGTGTGGATCTTCGCTCGCCACTCCCTGTACCCCACCTTCACCCACCCTGGCAAGGTCGTGGGAATGTCGCCTCTCCTCGATCAGCAGCTGGCCGGCTTCCTGGCCAAGCTGAGCACGATCGCGGTGCTGTGGACGGTGGCCTTCGTGATCATGACTCGCGCGCAGACCGCCGAGACCACGGGCGAGGATGCGGAGCCGCTGATGTGGTCCGACGTGGAACGCGAGATCGAGCGGGCCGATCGGCGGCAGCGGCGACAGGGTTGGCCCGGCCCTCCAGCACCGCTCTGAGCACGGGCGTGGCGCGTCGGCCGGGCCCCGGTGCACAATGGCCGCCTATGGGCTCCACGGTGACCTTCCGTGTCCGCGGCCAAGCGGACCGAACGGGACGAGCGCAGGCGCCGTCTCGGACAGAACTTCCTCCGGCCTGACGTCGCCGACGCACTCGTCGCCCAGGCGGCCTTCGAACCCGGCGATCTGGTGGTCGAGATCGGAGCGGGACGCGGCGCCTGCACGTTCGCGCTGGCACGCCGCGGCGTCCGGGTGATCGCGCTCGAGAAGGATCGGCGCTGGGCCGATCTTCTGCGCCGCGACGTGAGGCGGCGGAGGGAGGGCGACGTCACGGTCGTGTGCTGTGACGTCTTGCACTACCGGATGCCCCGCGTGCGGTTCCGAGCTCTGGGCTCTCTCCCCTTCGGGGCTACGACCTCCATCCTCCACCACCTGCTCGACGACCCCGGCAGCGGGCTCCAGCGCGCCGATCTCGTGGTCCAGTGGGAGGTGGCCCGCAAGCGGGCAGCCACACCGCCCACCACGATGCTCTCCACCACCTGGGTGCCCTGGTGGACCTTCGAGGTCGGCCGGCGCCTGCCCGCCGAGACCTTCCGGCCGGTACCCGCGGTCGACGCGGCAGTGCTCAGAGTGACGCGACGGACCCCACCCCTGCTGCCGGCCCACATGGCCCCGGCCTACGCCGACTTCGTGCGCGGCCAGTGGAAGTAGCGTCTTCAACTCGTATGGAACAGGCGTGGACCGTACCCGACGTGCACCTCCTCACCGACGGAGGTGAGGGCCAGATCGCCGTCCCCCACCTGACCCTCACGTTTGCCCCGACGGGGATGGAGCTGGACAAGGCCGACGGCGAGGAGGTCTGGTCCAGCACCTGGACGCAGCTGCAGGAGTTGTCGCCCGTGGAGCGCTCCGTCCTCCCCGACGGGCGCGACGGCGTCGTGATCCTGGTCGTGGAGCGCGAAGACCGGCGCCGGCACCGCTTCGTGCTCCCGACCGACGACGTCGCGTCCACTGAGGCGACCATCAGACGCCGTGCCGTCGCGCACGCGCTGCAGACGAGGTCGCCCAGGCCTGCGGTGTCGCGCGCGTTGTCGGCCTCGATCGTGCTGGCAGCGGCCGCGGTGATGGCCGCCCTGCTGCTCTCAGCCGCCCACGTGATCCGCCTGTAGGAAGTGGGTGCCGGCCAACTCAGGCCAGCGACGCGCCCCGCAGCTCGTCCAGCGAGAGCTCGGCCGTCTGGTTCCCGCCGCACTGCGGGCAGTGCTCCACGTGGCGCCACGAACGGAGCAGGCGGGTGCCCTCCGGATTGAGCAGGACGACGAAAGACTCGGAGATCGGGTCGATCTCGAGCCCGTAATAGGCCCGCCAGGCGGTGGTCGCTGCATGGACGTCGAGAGCCAGGCCCTTCAAGACGCGTCGGAAGCGCATCCGGTCCGTGTCGAAGATCCACGTGCTGTGGCACGACTCGAGGACGAACAGGGAGTCGTCTGTGGGGGGGACCACATCGCTGATCATGCCCGATCCTTTACCGGGTTCGGCGTCGAATCCACCTCAGCCTTGTTACGAATTGGTGACAATCTGTGTTTACCCAGGTGAACCCCTATTGTGGCCCGGCATCGTGCTTCCGGCCCACCAGCAGTTCTCGCTTGGTGCAGAGCTGGCGCAACACGGCGCACAGGACGATCCGGCTGTCCGCCGGATCGACCACCTCGTCCACCAACCCCCGCTCCGACGCGGGCCAAGGGTTGAGATGGGCCTCCTCGTAGGAGAGCTCGCGATCGGCGCGCTCCCCCGGTTCGAGCCCCCGGTGGAGGATCTGCACCGCGCCGGAAGCCCCCATGACGGCCACCTCGGCGCCCGGCCAGGCCAGGCAGACGTCGTTGCCGATCCCGCGGGAGTCCATGACGATGTACGCGCCGCCGAAGGCCTTGCGCAGAATGAGGCAGAGGCGAGGCACCGTCGCCTGGGCGTACGCGAAGGCCAGCTCAGCTCCGTGGCGGATCATGCCGCGCCACTCGAGATCCTTGCCGGGCAGGAAGCCCGGCGTGTCCACCAGGCTCACGATGGGCAGGTTGAAGGCATCACAGAACCTCACGAAGCGGGCCGCCTTCTGCGACGCCGCGATGTCGAGGGTGCCGGCCAGGATGCGGGGCTGGTTGGCCACGAAGCCGACCGGCATTCCGCCTAAGCGGGCGAACGCAGTCACGATCTGCCCGGCCCAGCGCGGCCAGAGCTCCCGGTACTCGCCGTCGTCGCACAGGGAGCGGACCACTTCCCGGGCGTCGTAAGTGGCCGCCTTGCGGTCCGGAATCACGGTGCGCAGCTCGGGCGTGGGGCGGAGCACCGAATCGCTGACGGGCGCCAGGGGCGGGATCTCGTCGGTGTTCGACGGCAGGTACTCGAGCAGCTCCGCCACGGCCCCGTCCACGTCGTCCGACTCCACTGCGCACAGCCCGCTCGACGTGGCGTGGGTCGCGGTCCCGCCCAGCTCGTTGATCCCGATCTGAATCCCGGTGAACTCCGCCACCATCTGCGGCCCTGACACGAAGGCCACCGCTTCGGAGCTCATGACCACGAGATCGGACAGCCCGAGCAGGAGAGCAGGCCCGGAGACGACGGGTCCCGTCGCTGCCGCGATCACCGGCACCTGCCCGCTGCAACGGGAGATCGCCGCCGCAGCCTGCCCCCACCCGTGCAGCGCGGCCACGCCGTCGAGGACGTCGGCCCCGCTCGAGGCGACGAAGAAGACGAAGGGGATCCCGAGGTGGCGAGCCTGGTCTGCCGCCTCGGCGAGCCTCACTCCGTCGGCATGGGTGATGGCGCCACGGCGCATGGTGCCGAGCGACCGGGCGATGACTGCGTCGCGACCGCCGATGCGCCCGACCACCGACGTCACGGCACCGACCACGCCCTTGCCGACGTCGGGCGGTTCCAGGCGGGTCACGGTCGTCACCGTCGCCGAATGTAGACCACCCTCCGGGTTGGCGAGCCGGGACACGCCGGCTCACCGGGACGGTTCAGCGGTGGCTCACGCCGACCGCCGCCAGGGTCCGGAACGTCCGCCGGACTTCTCCCACAGCGCGAGGCGCTCGACGGTCATGGTGCGGTCCGAGGACTTGCACATGTCGTAGACGGTGAGCGCCGCAACAGCGCACGCGGTCATCGCCTCCATCTCGACGCCGGTGCGGTCCACGGTCTCGACCTGGGCTTCCACCTCGACGTAGTCGTCCCCGATGGAGAAGTTCACGCCGATGGATCCCACGAGGACCGGATGGCACATGGGGATGAGCTCCGCGGTGCGCTTGGCGGCCTGGATCCCCGCGATCCTGGCCGCGGCCAGTACGTCGCCCTTGGTGATGGCGTTGTTGGCCACCTTGGTCGTCGTCTCGGGCAGCATCGAGACCCGGCATCGGGCCAGGGCCCGGCGGTGGGTGGGCTCACGGGGTGTGACATCGACCATGCGGGCGCCGCCCAGCGGGTCGAGATTGGCCAGCATGCGGTCGGACACGACACGGCAGTCTACGACCTGGGACGACTGCCGACGCCGCCCGGCCGGTTCGGCGGTTAAACTTGGCAGTCTCAGGCAGCGAGTGCCAACGGAGGATCCATTGCCGACCTATGAATATGCGTGCACGGCGTGCGGGCACCGGCTCGAAGCCGTCCAGAGCTTCTCGGACGACCCGCTGACCGAGTGCCCCGAGTGCGGGGGCGCGTTGCGCAAGGTGTACGGCGCCGTCGGCATCGTCCTGAAGGGCAGCGGCTTCTACAAGAACGATTCGAGGGCGGCCGCGAGCGCGAGCAGTGGCTCGGCCGCCCAGAAGACGGATGACTCCACCGGCGGGTCGTCGGGCTCGGAACCAGGCACCAAGGAATCGGCCGCCAAGGAATCGACCGCCAAGGAATCGACCACCAAGAAGGACACTGCCTCCCCGGGCGGCGACGGCAAAAGCACCACGCCCGCCGCGACCGCGGCGAGCTGAGAGGTCAATCGCCGCTCAGCGCCATGTCGGCGATGGCCAGGGTCTGACCGGCCGCCACCCCGGGCAGCCAGCGCACGTCGCCGCCGATCTCGACCACCGACTGCAACATACGCTGCAGGGTGGAGGCGACGGTCACCTCCCGCACCGGTTCGGCCAGCACCCCGCCCCTGACCATGAGCCCCTCGGCCCCCACCGAGAAGTCGCCGCTCACCGGGTTGACACCGGAATGCACACCGGTGACCGACTGCACATAGAGGCCGTCGCCGACCGAGGCCAGGATCTCGTCGAGCCCCTTTGCCCCCGGCGCCAGCAGGAGGGCCCGACAGCCGGCCGAGGGAGTGCCCGCGAAGCCTCCCCGTACCGCCGACCCGGTCGACACGGTCCCGGCGCGGCGGGCCGAGACCGTGTCGAAGACGAACATGCGCAGCACACCATCGGAGATCAGGACGTTGCGCCTGCAGGCCAGCCCCTCCCCGTCGTGGGACGCGGCGCCGAAGGCGCGGGGGTCGGTCGGGTCGTCGACCAGCGTCACGCCGGCCGCCGCCACGGTCTCGCCGATCCGCCCGGCGAAGAAGGACCTGCCCTTGACGACGGCCTCGCCCGAGAGTGCCGACGCCACCACCGCGAGCAGCGTGGAGGCCACCCGCTGGTCGAAGACCACGGTGCAGTGCGCCGAACGCGCCTTAGAGGCACCGAGCATGCGGGTGGCCCGCTCGACGGCGTCGTCCATCGCCTCGTCGGGCGCGAGCTCACCCGGTCCCCGGCCGACGCTGAAGCCTGTCCCGGTCTGGGTCTCGGCGCCCTCCCCCGCAATGGCGTCGACGGACAGGAAGGCTGTCGTGCGCCGTCGGGACGAGGAGATCCCCGTCGTCGTCGCCAGCGCCACCTCCACCCGGCTGTCGGAATAGTCGGCCGAGGAGACCTGCCGGATCCGCGGGTCCGCGGCGCGGGTCGCCCGCTCGAGCTCTATGGCCAGGGCGATCTTCTTCTCCATGGGCGTGGACGCGACGCCGTCGTCCCACAGGTCGATCTCCGTGGCTGCCACGCCGTCAGGTCGGGCCAGGACGACGTCGGGGTCGGGCGTGGCGAACCGGGCATTGTCGCGGGCATCGGCCAGTGTGGCGGCAACGACGGCCGGGTCGAGCGACCCCGCCCACGCGAAGCCGACCCGGCTGCCCTCGCCCCCGGCCCCGTCGACGAGCACACGGATCCCCACACCCGAGGAGTCGGCCGAGGTGAGGGACTCGACCTCGCCCTCGTAGGCACGCACCTCCGTATCGGTGCCGCGGGTCGCGTAGACCTCGATGCCCTCCCCGGGACTCGCCTGCGCGACGACCGAGGTGGCCAGCTCGAGGAGGTCCTCGGTCATGCCGTCCCCCCGAGAGTCACGCCGGTGATGCGCAGCGTGGCCTGGCCGCATCCGACCGGGACGCTCTGCCCGTCCTTGCCGCAGGTTCCCGGCGTCATGTCGAAGTCCGTGGCCACCGCATCGATGCGCCGCAGCACTTCGGGCCCATTGCCGATCAGGTTGGCGTCGCGCAGTGGCTCGGTGATCCGTCCGCCCTCTATCAGGTAGGCCTCGGTGGTGCCGAACACGAAATCGCCCGTGGCGGTATTGACCTGGCCGCCCCCGAGCTTCTTCACGTAGACACCCGAGGGTGTCTGCGCCACGATCTCGTCCGGGTCCTCGGTGCCGGCGAGCAGGTACGTGTTGGTCATGCGCACCATCGGCAGGTGCTGGTAGCTCTGGCGGCGTCCGTTCCCCGAGGACTTCCGGCCCTCCTTGCGCGCCCGCAGCCAGTCCCACATGTATTCCGTGAGGACCCCGTTCTCAATCAGCACGTTGCGGGAGGGCGCGCATCCCTCGTCATCCACCGCGAAGTTGCCCCACTCGCCGAGCACCGTGCCGTCGTCGACCAGTGTCACCAGCGGGCTCGCCACCAGCTGCCCCACGCGGCCCGTGTAGACGGAGGCGTCCTTGACGATGTGGTCCGCCTCGAGCCCGTGTCCGCACGCCTCGTGGAAGAGGATGCCGCCGCTCCCTCCGGCCAGGACGATGGGCACCTCACCGGAAGGCGCGGGACGTGCGGACAGCTTGGCCAGCGCCCGCTCGGCCGCCTTGTTGGCGATGTCCTCGACAGCGAACCGCTCGAAGATCTCGAAGCCCTCCGTGCGTGCGATCGACTCGTACCCCGTCTGCATGCCGGTGTCGCCGTTGGCCACGCAGACCACGTTGAAGCGGGTGCGGATCTGGTCGTCCTCGGCGAACAGTCCCTCGGAGTTGGCGATCAGCACGCGGCGCCGGCTGTCGCCGCAGCCGACCTGCACCTGGGTGATGGCGTCGCCGCTCGCCCGCGCCGCGTCGTCCGCCCGGGCGAGCAATTCGAGCTTGCGGCCCTTGTCCACCGAGTCGGGTGGTGTGCGATCGCCCGGGCCGTGGCGCGACGGAGGCCCCAGTGCGACCGTGCGCACGCCGGCGTCCCCCTCCCGGGCCACCGCGGCGGCCGCTCGGGCGGCAGCGAGAAGCCCGGCTTCGCTGAGGTCGGCCGTGTGGGCGAAACCGGTCGTGTCCCCGTCGACAACCCGGATCCCCGCGCCGCGCGAGCGCCCCGAGGAGAGCTCCTCGACCTTGCGGTCGTCGAGCATGGCACTGGCCGTCATTGTGTCCTCGGCGAACACCTCCGCCATGTCGCCCCCGCCCACCAGCGCGGCGGAGAGGACGCGTTCGAGCACGTCGGGGTCGATGAGAGCGGCGTCGGTCACGGCGGTATCGTAATCGTCGTGCCCGACGGCCCCTCCGACACGCACACCGCCGCGGGACACGGGCCCCACGCCGGTCTCAGCGCCCAGCTCGAGCTGACCGTGGGCGCCGAGGACACCGCCGACCATTTCCGTTCGGGCGACGTCCCGGTCCTCGCCACGCCCCGCCTGCTGGCCCTGTGCGAGGAGGCCACCTGCCGGGCCACCGACGGGCACCTGACCGCGGCGCAGTCGAGCGTGGCCACCCGGGTGCAATTCGACCACCTGGCACCGGTGGGCCTGGGATCGGTGGTGCTGGCCGAGGCCACCCTGGTCAAGGTCGAGGGCCGGCGCCTCATCTTCACCGTGTCCGCCGCCCGGCTCGAGGCCGAGGGCGGCGGCCTGGTCGGGGCGGGCCGGGTCACCCGGGTCGTGGTCGACCGCTCCGCATTCCTGGCCAAGGCGGGCACCCCGGGCAAGCCCTGAGCGCGACCCCGGCCGCGACCGGCGGCCCCCGGCTGCTCGCCGGAGCGGGGCCGGTGGTGGCCGCGTTCGTCACCTTCGGCCTCTTCTGGGGCAGTTGGGCCGTGATGTTGTTCAACATCCAGCACGCGTTCTCGCTCAACGACGCCCAGCTGGGCGTGCTCCTGGCCGTCGCCATCGCCGTGGCCGGTGCGTCGAGCGCGGTCATGGCGCACCTGGCGGACCGGGTGGGGGCACGCCGGCTCCTGTGGATCGCGCTGTTCGCCTGGTCCGTCCTCCTCTGCGTGCTGGCTCTCACCCGCGAGAAGTGGGCCTTCGCCACCGTCCTGGTCCTGGTGGAGGTGGCAGGAGGCTCCATCGACACGGCCATGAACGCGGAGGCGTCCCACCGGCTCGTGGGCAACCCATCGGCACTGGTGCGCCTCCATGCCCTGTTCAACGCCGGCGCACTGACCGGGGCGGCGGTGGCCGCACTGGTGATCCACGCCGGCGTGTCGTGGCGCTGGGTCTGGCCTGGGGTCGCGGTGGTGGCCCTGGTGATCGGTGTCTGGGCCCTCGTCACCGACCCCGGCACGGCGCTCTCGCCCGCCCAGGCCGGCGGGGCGGGGCAGACGACCCACCCCCTGCGGCGCCTGCGCCGCGACGGCCTCCTCGTGCTCCTGCTCGTCTTCGCGCTGGCCGAGGTGACCGAAGGCGGCGTCGACACATGGGGCGTGCTCTACCTGCGCAACCACCTGGCCACGGGCGTGCTGCTCGGCGCCGGGGCCTACGTCGTGGGCCAGCTGATGGCCGCCACCACGCGCGGCGCCGGCGGGTCGCTGCTCGGCCGCCTCACCACCCGCAAGGCCCTGATCGTGGGCGGCTGCGTGGCGGGCGGTGGCATCCTCCTCGAGTCGGTCTCGCCCGTGGCCGGCGTCGCCGCACTGGGCCTCGCCCTCGGCGCGGGCGGAGCCTCGCTGTTCTGGCCGCTCGTCATGAGCACGGTGAGCCGCCTCGCCAGCCAGGTCGTGAGCGCCGTGGGCACCTTCACGGCCGCCGGATACGTGGGCTGGGTGGCCGGCGCTCCCATCGTCGGGTGGGTCTCGCAATCCCTCGGCCCCGCCCGCGGGCTCCAGGTCCTGGCCCTGGCATCGTTCGGCGTCGCCGCGTGCACCTACTTCGGGCCCCACCGAAGACTCGCGGAGGGTGACAGCGGATAGCCTGGCGCCACCGCCATGATCCTGCAAAGTATCGAGACGCCCGCCGATGTCAAGGGCCTGAACGACGAAGAACTCGCCGAATTGTGCGAGGAGATCAGGGCGTTCATCGTCGAGTCCGTGACCACGACCGGCGGCCACCTGGGCTCGAACCTCGGCGCGGTGGAGCTCACCGTCGCCCTGCACCGGGTGTTCGACTCCCCGCGCGACGTCCTCCTGTGGGACACCGGCCACCAGGCCTACGTCCACAAGTTGCTGACCGGCCGTCGCTTCGGCTTCAAGACCCTGAAGCAGGCGGGAGGCATGTCGGGCTATCCCAACCGGGCCGAGTCCGAGCACGACTGGATCGAGAACAGCCACGCGTCGACCGCGCTCTCCTACGCCCACGGCATCGCCAGTGGGTTCTCCCTCCGCGGCATCGAGGGCGAGCGCAAGGTGGTCGCGATCGTCGGGGACGGCGCACTGACCGGCGGCATGGCGTACGAGGCGCTCAACAACTTGGGCCACTCGCGACGCCGCGTCGTGATCGTGCTCAACGACAACGGCCGCTCCTACGCGCCCACGGTGTCCCAACTCTCCCAGAGCCTGACCACGCTGCGGCTCAACCCCACCTACACCGCAGCGCGCGAGCGCCTGCGCCTGCGGCTGCGAGAGCTGCCCGCCCTGGGCGAGCTGGCCTATTCGAGCGTGCACTCCCTCACCAGCGCGCTGCGCGAAATGGTGGCACCACACACCTTCTTCGAGGCGCTCGGCGTCCGCTACGCCGGGCCGATCGACGGCCACGACATCGAGCACATGGAGCAGGCCTTCACCCATGCTTCGGAGTGGGACGGCCCCATCGTCGTCCACGTGCTCACACAGAAGGGCCGCGGCTACGCGCCGGCGGAGGAGGACGAGATCCAGCGCCTGCATGACGTGAAGGCCACCAAGCCCGTCGCGCTGGAGAACACGGTGGGCAGCTCGGCCGGAGTCGCGGTGGGTGGCGTTGCCGGCTCCGACAGCGGCGGCCTGGCCTCGCCGGGATCGACGCCCGAGGGGGACGGAGCCGACCGGTCACCCCAACGGGCCGCCGCCACCTACACCGACGCGTTCACCAGCGCGCTCCTGACGGCGGCCGATGCAGACCCTCGCGTGGTGGCCCTCACCGCGGCCATGCCGGGGCCGACGGGGCTGTTGGCCTTCCAGGCCCGCTTCCCCGACCGCTTCTTCGACGTCGGCATCGCCGAACAGCACGAGGCGACCTCCGCCGCCGGGATGGCCATGGCCGGCCTGCGCCCGGTCGTCGCGGTGTACTCGACGTTCTGGAGCCGCGCCTTCGACCAGGCCAACCTCGACGTCGGCCTGCACGGCTGCCCCGTGGTCTTCGTGCTCGACCGCGCCGGCATCACCGGCGACGACGGCCCCAGCCATCACGGCATCCTCGACCTGGCGCTTGCCCTGTCGATCCCCGGTATGACGGTCTTCACACCGTCGGCCGCCGAGGAGGTCGAGCCGATGTTGCAGGCTGCGCTCGCCCTGCCCGGGCCCTCGACCATCCGGTTCCCCAAGAGCGCTCCGAGGCACGTCGGCCCCGATGACGTCGGCAGCGGGCTCGAGGCCCGGCGGCTGCGCGTCGGCGACGGGTCCGTGTGCCTGCTCGGCGTGGGCAAGTCGGTCGGCTCCTGCCTGAGCGCCGCCGACGAGCTCGCCTCCGAGGGGATCGACGCAACGGTCTGGGACGTGCGCGTCGTCTCCCCGGCCGACGTCGCCATGCTCGAGGATGCCGCCCGGCACAGACTCGTGGTCACCGTCGAGGACGGCGTTCGCCACGGCGGTGCCGGTGCGTTCCTCATTGACGCCATGTCGGCACAGGTCGAGTCGGCCGGGCTCGCGCAGCCGGCGACCCGCGTCCTCGGCGTCCCGCGCCAGTTCCTCGCGCAGGGCAAGGCGGACGACATCCTGGCCAGCATCGGCCTCGACGGTGCGGGCATCGCCGAGAGCGTGCGCCGGGTGAGGCTCGAGGTCCCCACCGCCGACCCGCCCCTCTGAGCGATCAGCGGGGCACGGCGGCGGTGCCGCGGCGCGAGCCGGCGGGACGCCGGATGAGGTCCCGGACGCGCACCTGTTGGCCCGAGCGGAGCACGGCCCGGCGGTAGATGCCGGCGGCGACCAGCGCCATGGCGACGGTGCACGCGATGCTGATCAGCACGGAGGCCAGGAACTGCCACCACGCCACGTCGCCCAGGGCGACGAGCACGGGCATGGCGAAGGGGGCCGTCGGGGGGAAGTAGGCCAACACCTTGAAGAGGAGGTCCGCGTTGCCCGTGCTGGCCGTCGTGAGCGCCAGGACGTAGCCGACGATGATGGGCAGGCTGAGCGGGAGGGCGAGCGTCTGGACCTGATCCTGGCGCTCAGCCATGGAGCCGGCAGCGGCGTAGACCCAGCAGTAGAAGGCGTAACCGAGGAACAGCCAGACCAGCTCGCTCGCCAGCACGAGCGGCGCGGTCCCGTGGAGAAGGTCCGAACCGACGGCCTCGGCGAGCACAAGGGCGAACACGACGATGACCGCCGCCTGGCCCATGGCGACCAGGCCGATCCCCAGCACCTTGCCGCCCAGGAGCTGGATAGGCCGGACGGTGGCCAGCAGGACCTCGACCACGCGGCTCGCCTTCTCCTGCATGACGCCCATGAGGATCCAGGTGTTGTACTGCGTGAGCATCAAGAAGACCAGGATGAGCCCGATGACCGACGTGGTCCTGGCGGTGCCCTTCGTGCTCGCCTGGAGGCTCTGCACGGGCACGGGCTTGGCCCGCGCCAGCTGTGCCACCTGGGATCCGGACAGTTCTGCCGCGCGGTACGCGTGCTCGATCCCGAGCTCCACCGCCACCTCCTGTGCGACGGTGGCGACCGTCGACGTGCTGTCGGCGCTCACGGGAGCGTTGACCACGACCCGGTCCCCGTCCACGACCGCCAGGTCGATGGCACCCGATCGGACCGCGTCGTCGGCGGCGCGCGCCGACGCCTCGGGCACGATCCTCACAGCCGTCCCCACCCTGGCCCCGGCCTGCTGGACGAGCTGTTCCAGTGAAGGGTCGGCGGGACCGACGACTCCGACCTCCTGGGGTCCCGCCTTGCCACCGTGGATGACCGGGATGACGATGGCCGCGGCGACGACGAGGAGGATGATGACCGTGCCGACGCGGAAGATGCGGCCCCGCACCCGCTCACGAATCTCGCGGAGCGCGACGAGCCCCACGTCGCCAAGGGAGTCGCCGAATGCCACCCGGCGGTGGGGCCGGGCGTCGTCCGTCGACGGCGCGCGCCCACTGCGGCCCCGTCCGCGCAGGAAGATCCGCAGTGCCAGCACGACCGCACCGACGGCGATGACGAGGGTGAACTTCATCCCAGTGCCTCGCGGAACACCTCGGACAGCCGGCGACGCTGGAAGGAGAACTCGGTGACCCTGCCGGCCCGCATGGCGGCCCGCAGCACGCTGTCGCTGTCTACCTCGTCAGCCAGGACGAGGCGGGCCGCACCGGCGGCGACCTCCGACACGCTGACGCCGGGCACGCTGCGCGCCCACGCCGCCTCCCGGTCCCCCTCCACGCGCACCACCAGGCGCCGGGCGCCGCTGCTGGCGAGATCGTCCACCGTGCCGGACACGACCAGACGCCCATGGTCGATGATGGTCACCTGCTCGCACAGATCCTCGACGAGGTCGAGCTGGTGGCTCGAGAACAGGACGCAGCAGCCGGCCCGGGCCTGATCGAGCAGCACCTGCCCGATGGCATCGACCCCCGCGGGGTCGAGACCCGCCAGCGGCTCGTCCAGCACCAGCAGCTCGGGAGCGTGGAGAAGCGCGGCCGCCAGCTGCACCCGCTGCTGGTTCCCGTGCGAGAGCGCCTCCACCTTGCTCTGCGCCCTGTCGAAGATGTCGAGGCGCTCGAGCCAGGTCCGGGCGGCGGCCCCTGCGTCGGCGCCGCTCATGCCGTGCAGCCTGCCCAGGTACTCGAGCTGCTCCCCCACGAGCATGCCGGGGTAGAGGCCCCTCTCCTCGGGCATGTACCCGAACCGGCGGCGCTCCGCCTGGCCCACGGGCCCGCCGTTCCACCGAACGCTTCCCGAGTCGAGGTCGGTGAGACCGAAGATCGCTCGCATCGTCGTGGTCTTGCCCGCCCCATTGGGGCCGAGGAAGCCGACGACGTGCCCGGCGGGCACCGTGAAGGAAAGGTCGTCGAGCGCGGTCAGGGGGCCGAAGGTGCGGCGCAACCCCACGAGTTCCAGCAGGCCGCCCACCGGCCCAGGTTACGCCCACGGTTTCTCGGCCCCGGGTGGCACCGCGCGGCGGTCCCGCCGCCGGGCGCCGTCAGGCGAGGTTGGCGCCGTGTTGTCGGACGAAGTCGTTCACCGCGTAGTACGCCTCGATCGACTCCCCGGCGTCGCCCCAGAAGCCCCCCTGGACGTCATGGGCCATCTGGCCCTTGCCGACATAGTGGTTGTTCACATCGGTGATCTCGAGCTCGCCCCGGCCGGAGGGCACGAGATCGCCGATGATGTCGAACACGCCGGCCTCGTAGCAGTAGATCCCCGTCACGCAGTACTCGGAGGCCGGCTTCTCGGGCTTCTCCTCAATGTGGGCGACCCGCCCGTCCTCCCCGAAGACGGGCACGCCGAGATGGCGCAGGTGCTCCGGCTCGTCCACCTTCGAGAGCAGGATGCGGGCACCCACGGGATCGGCCCGGAAGGCGTCGACCATCGGCCTGATGGAACGCTCGACGATGTTGTCCGCCAGCATGACGAGCACCGGACCGCCCTCCGCGAAGTGCGCGGCGAGGCCCAACGCCTCGGCAATGCCCCCCGCCTTCTCCTGGTACGCGTAGGAGAGCTGATCGATGCCGTACTCGCGCCCGTTGCCGAGGAGCCGCAGGAACTCGCCGGCGTGCGTCCCGCCGGTGACGAGCATGATCTCGTCGATGCCGCTCGACACCACGGCCTCAATAGACCAGGCGATCATCGGGCGGTCGTAAATGGGCAACAAGTGCTTGTTCGTGATGCGCGTGAGCGGGTACAGGCGCGAGCCCGTCCCTCCGGCCAGGATGACGCCCTTCATGACCGCGCTGCTGCGGCGCGTACGGTTGGCATGGCGCGTTTCTAGTCGAACGTGAGCACGCCACGCGCCACGCGTCCGGCATGCATCTCGTCGACCACGTCGCCGAAGCGCTCGAGGGGTCGGGTCAGCGACACCAGCTCGTCGAGCATCAGAAGCCCGGACTGGTAGAGATCGACCATCAACGGGATGTCGTGGTGCGGGCGGGCCGAGCCGTAGCGATTGCCCAGCAACCCCCGGTCCACGTAGGTGAGCCCGTTGACGTCGATGGAGACCTCGGTGCCCCGGGGCGGGATGCCGATGGCCACGGCGGTGCCGCCCCAGTCCAGGCAGTCGAGCGCGCTGCGCAGGACGGCGGGATGCCCGACACAGTCGAAGGCCCACGTGACCCCGCCCAGAGGGGAGAGCGCCCCGGCGGCCGACTCGCGGTTGGCCGGCACGAGCTCGCGCACCGCCGCCGCGGCGTCGCCCGAGGAGGCGTCGACGAAGTGCGTCGCACCGAATTGGCGCCCCAGGGTCTCCTTGCCCGCCAGGGTGTCCACCGCCACGATCCGGGTGGCCCCGGCGATGCGGAGCCCCTGGATCACGTTGAGCCCGACCCCGCCCACCCCGAAGACGGCGGCCGTGTCACCGGGCCGCACCTTGGCCCGGTTCAGCACCGCGCCGACGCCGGTGAGCACGCCGCACCCGATGAGGCAAGCCGACGAGAGCGGGATGTCCTTCGGGATGCGCACCGCCTGCACCTCGCTCACGATCGTCAGCTCCGCGAAGACGGAGGCCGCGGCGAAGTTGGAGGCGGGCTCCCCCTTGTAGGTGAACGGTGTCGAGATGTTCCCGAGCGAGCTCTTGCACCAGGTGGGGTGACCGGTGCTGCAAGCCCGGCAGGCCCCGCAGCTGGCCAGGGTGGCGATCACGACGTGATCACCGGGCTTCACGGACCGCACGGAGTCGCCCACGGCCTCCACGATGCCGGCACCCTCGTGGCCGAGCACGGCGGGCGCCGGGAACGGGATCGTCCCGTTGATGACGGACAGGTCGGAGTGACAGACGCCCGCCGCCTCCATGCGGACCTGGACCTCGTTCGGGCCGGGACCCCGCACCTCGAGCGCGTCAGTGACCTCGACCCCTTCTCCGGTGTAGACGATGCCTCGCACTTACTCGCTCCTCTCGTTGGTCACGACGTGGTCGGCCCCCGCGGCATGCCGCTGGCGCAGCTCACGCTTGAGCACCTTCCCACTGGCGTTCACCGGCAGCGTGTCGACCAGCACCACGCTGCGGGGCACTTTGTAGTTGGCCATGGCACCCCGTGACCAGCCCAGGATGGCACGACCCAGCTCGTCGGGGTCGGGCGCCGCCCCGGCCGGGACGACATAGGCGCAGCCCACCTCCCCCATTCGCTCGTCGGGGATGCCCACCACGGCGACCTGGGCGACTGCCTCGTGGCCGCGCAGGATCGCCTCGATCTCGGCCGGGTAGGCGTTGAAGCCTCCCACCACGTACATGTCCTTGACCCGGTCCGTGATGGTCACGTTGCCCGCTGCGTCCATGACCCCGATGTCCCCGGTGTGCAGCCAGCCCTGGGCGTCGATCGCCTCGGCCGTCGCCTCCGCGTTCCCCCAGTAGCCCGCCATGACCGTGTAGCCCCGGACGACGATTTCGCCCGGCTCACCGGCCGGGACCACCCGCCCACCAGCCATGGCGCGCACCTCGAGGCCGGGGATGGCGCGCCCCGACGTCGCCGACACGACGCCGGGTGGATCGCTCCGGCGGCACATGGTGACGGTGCCACACGACTCCGTGAGGCCGTATGCGGTCAGGACCGTGTCGAAACCGAGCTCATCGGCCATGGCCTCCACGAGCTCGACGGGCACCACGGCCGCGCCAGTCACCCCGAGCCGGAGCGACGAGAGGTCAGAATCGGCGCGCCGGGGATCGGCGAGCAGCGTCTGGTAGAGCGTGGGCGGGCCAGGCAGGACGCTGATGCGCTCGGACTCGATGCGGGCCATGACCGCCCCGGCGTCGAACACCGGCTCGGGCACCACGGTGGCCCCGGCCATGATGCAGGCGAGGATCCCCGCCTTGTAGCCGAAGGTGTGGAAGAAGGGGTTCACCACCAGATAGCGGTCGCCCGAGCGCAGTCCCACAATGGACGACCACGTCCCGAACGTGCGGAGCGTCTGCGCGTGGGTCGCCGCCGCTCCCTTGGGATGGCCCGTGGTACCCGAGGTGAAGATGAGGTCGGACACGTCGCCGGGCTGCACGGCGGCGGCGCGGGCGGCGGTGACCGAGGGATCCACCGCGTCGCCGGCGACCAGAAAGTCACCGAGGCCGAGTACCGGTATCCCGTCGGGCCCAGGTGCGGCCTCACCCTCGTCGCGCAGCACGATGATGCGGTCGAGTGCGCCGGTGTCCTCCCCCGCCAGCATGGCGGGGTAGTCGGCACCCAGGAATCCCCGCAGGGTGACCAGCGTCGTCGCCCCCGAATTCCGCACGATGTACGCCGCCTCACCCCCCTTGAAGCGCGTATTGAGCGGGACCAGCACGGCGCCGGCGCGCAGCGCGCCCAGCGCCGCGAGCATCCACTCCGCGCAGTTGGGCGCCCACATCGCCACCCTCTCCCCCGCTCCGACACCGGCGGCGACGAAACCCCGGGCATACCGGTCCACCTCGGGCGCCAGCTGCGCGTAGGTCAGGCGCACGTCGCCGTCCACCAGGGCCTCCGTGGCACCGTGGCGCTCCGCCGCGTCCTGCACCAGCCGGGGCACCGTGCCCCAGATCAGGTCGGCCCGCGGGTCCTCCTGCTCGAGAGGCGCGCCCCCGATCCCCGCGCTCGCGGGTGATGGGCTGACCGGGGCTGGGCTCACGGGTGCTGGCTGCTCACGGAGATGACCTCTCCCGAGAGGTAGGACGAGTAGTCGCTGGCCAGGAAGACGATGACGTTGGCCACCTCCCACGTCTCGGCTCCGCGCCCGAACAGCTCGCGCCGCCGCAGCACGGCCAGATCCTCGTCGGGGATCGCCCGGTTGAGGAAAGGGTGCTCGGCCAGACTCGGCGACACGGCGTTGACCCGCACCCCCGACGGTGCCGCTTCGGCCGCGGCGCACCTGGTCAGTGCCATGACACCGGCCTTGGCGGCGGCATAGTGCGCCTGGCCGGGTTGGGCCCGCCAGCCGAGCACCGAGGCGTTGTTCACGATGACGCCGCCCTTCTGCGGCAGGAGGTGTCTCAGCGCTGCCCGTGTGCAGCGGAACGTACCCGTGAGGGTGATGTCGAGGACGGTGGACCATTGGTCGTCCGTCATCTCCACCAGCGGCACCGTGCCGCCGAGCCCCGCATTGTGCACGGCCACGTCGATGCGCCCGAAACGCGCCGCTGCTCCGTCGTACAGCGCGGTCACCTGTGCCTCGTCGCGCACGTCGCAGGCCAGCGCATGCACCCGATCCGGATCACCCCCCTCCGCGCCCAGCTGCTCGGACGTCTCGTGCAGGCGCCGCTCGTGCGCGTCCGAGAGCACGACCGATGCGCCCTCCTCCAGACAACGCCGCGCCGTGGCCGACCCGATGCCGGTGCCGGCGGCCGCGGTCACGACCACGACCTTGCCCGCCAGGAGCCCGTGGCCTCCCGGTGGTGGTGGTGGCGGCGGCGGTTCGAAGGACGCGTCAAGGCTCGTGCTCACGCCACCCCTTTCGGTTCCGGCGGAAGGCCGAGGACCCGCTCGCCGATGATGTTGCGCTGGATCTGGTTCGACCCACCGTAAATGGTCTCGGAGCGGGCGAAGAGGAAGGAGCGCTGGAGCTCACCCAGGCCGTACCCTCCGTTCTCCGGCAGCGGCTCCCCGTCCAGGACCGTCGCCGCCATCCCGAGGACGCCCATCGCCAACTCGCCCAGCCGGCGGTGCCAGCTCCCCCAGTAGAGCTTCGCGATGGAGGCCTCGGGCGGGGCCACCGGCCCGTCGACCCCCGAGAGGCTCCGGAGGGTGTTGTAGCGCATGATCGTGAGCTCGATGTGCGCCTGGGCCAGCTGCTGGCGCAGCACGGGGTCGCGCGACCGCCCGTTCTCCTCCGCCAGAGCCACGATGCGGTCCAGCTCGCGCCTGAAACCGAGCTGGTGGCCGAGCAGCGCCGCGCCGCGCTCGAAGGCGAGCGTCGCGAGCGCGACACGCCAGCCGTCGCCCGCGGCACCGACGACATTGTCCGCGTGGGTGCGGGCGCCGTCGAAGAACACCTCGTTGAACTCGCTCGTCCGGGTGAGCTGGGTGATCGGGCGCACCTCGACCCCGGGTTGGTCCATCGGGACCAGGAGATAGGACAGTCCCTTGTGCCGGACCGACCCGGGATCGGTCCGGCAGACGACGAAGCACCAGTCCGCCTGGTGGGCCAGCGAGGTCCACACCTTCTGCCCGGTGACCACCCACTCGTCCCCGTCGCGCACCGCCCGCGTGCTGACGTTGGCCAGGTCGCTCCCCGCGCCCGGTTCCGAGTAGCCCTGGCACCACAGTTCGGAGCCCTCCCTGATCGCCGGCAGGAAGCGGACCTTCTGCTCGGATGTCCCGTAGTGGATCAGTGTCGGCCCGAGCAACCCCTCGCCCATGACGTTGACCCGGCCCGGTGCCGCGGCCTGCACGTACTCCTCGTTGAAGATGACCTGCTCGGTCATGGTGGCCCCCCGGCCGCCGTACTGGGCCGGCCAGCCCAGGCAGGTCCAGCCCCCGTCGGCGAGCACCTTCTCCCAGCGCCGGCGCACCTCGAAGCCGAACGTCTCGTCGCCCGACCCGCCGCGGCCGCCCAGCTCGGCGAACTCCCCCACCAGGTGGTCGTCGAGGAAGCGGCGGACCTCGAGGCGGAACGCCACGTCCTCGGGGCGGTCTCGCAGATCCATCGCCCGAGGAGCGTAGCCAAGCCCGACCGCCAGACCTGACGGGGCGTCAGGTCGTGCCGAGGGTGATCACCGCCGCCCCGGTCGGAGCCCGGCGGCCCCGGGCCCGCTCCTGGAATACTCGGGGGTGCACCGCGGCAGGAGCGGTGCGCGAAAGGGGGTTCACGTGCCCTATGCCGAGGGGCGGGTCGTCCACGATGCAGACGCCCACATCATGGAGACGCCGACCTGGCTCCGCGACCACGCCGAGGCGGCCTTCCGGGACCGCCTCCCGGTGCTGGGCTACCCGGGTGGCAACGAGCTGCGACAGACCGGCGACCCCGCAGAGCAGCAGCGCGACCTGCTGGCGTCCTTCGACAGGCTGCGCGCCCGGCACGCGTCGGCCGAGTACCGGGCGGACGAGGAAGCCGAGATCATGGCGCGCAAGAACTTCGCCGCCACCGGGTCCTTCATCGCCGAGGACCGCCCCCGCGCCCTCGACCTGCTCGGCTTCTCGAGCCAGCTCGTGTTCAACACGTTCCACAACGGACGCCTGCACGACCTGGAGCACGGCGACGACCCCGCACTCGCCTACGCCGCCGCGCGAGCCCACAACCGGGGCATGCTCGAGTTCTGCTCCGTGGACCCGCGCCTCCTGCCCTCGTTCTACGTCCCCCTGGTCGAGCCCGAGCAGGCGGTCACGGCCGCCCGCGACGCGCTCGAGCAGGGCGCCGCGGCGCTCCTCGTCGCGTCGGGCTGCCCGCCGCGGTTCTCCCCCAGCCACCACGACCTATTCGGTGTGTGGGCCCAGGCGGAGGAGGCCGGGATCCCCGTCGTCTTCCACGTCGGCGGTACCGGGACCCTCGTCGACCCCAATTACTTCGTCAACGGAAAGCCCGTCCCGCCCGACTTCCACGGCGGGGAGGAGAATTTCCGCTCGGTGGACTACATGGGCATCCCCGTCCCGCCGGCCCAGACCCTCGCAACGCTGATCTTCGACGGGGTCCTCGAGAGGTTCCCCGACCTGCACGTCGGCGTGATTGAGCAGGGCGCCATCTGGGTGCCGTCCTGGCTGCGGCAGATGGAGTCCGCCTTCGACGCCTTCCGTCGCCACGAGGAGCGCCTGCAGGCGCTCACGCTGCGACCCAGTGACTACGTGCACCGGCAGGTCCGCTTCACCCCCTACCCGACGGAGGATGTGGGCTGGATCGTGGCCCAGGCCGGACCCGACCTCGTGCTGTTCTCTTCGGACTACCCCCACGTCGAGGGCGGCCGCAAGCCCCTGGAGCGATTCGAGGCCTCGCTCGGCGACGCCAGCGAGGACGTGCGTCGGCAGTTCTACGCCGACAACTTCCTCTTCCTCATGGGCACCGCGGCAGCCGGGCTGGCGGCCTGACCACCACGGCTGCGGGCCCGAGGTGGAAATACCCCGACCGCGTACCGGTTGCAGAAATGGGAGAGAGGTGCTCATGTTCACGCGTAAGAAGCACGACGAGTCGACCTACGAGGTCACAAAGACGGACGAGGAATGGCGGGAGCAGCTCCAGCGGGACCGCTACGCGGTGCTGCGGGGGGCCGGTACCGAGCCGGCATGGTCCGGAGAGTTGCTGCACGTGGAGGGAGAGGGTGTCTTCCGCTGCGCCGGTTGCGGTGCCGAGCTGTTCGACACCGACTCGAAGTTCGAGTCCGGGACGGGCTGGCCCAGCTTCGACCGTGCCCGCTCGGCCGGGACCATCATCGAACGGTCCGACCGCGGCTTCGGCATGACCCGCACCGAGATCCTGTGCGCTCGCTGCGGCGGGCATCTGGGACACGTGTTCCCCGACGGCCCCACCGACACCGGGCTGCGCTACTGCGTCAACTCGCTCTCCCTCACCTACGAGCCCGACACTGCGGGGGATCCGGCCGGCAGCTGACCTCGGCCAGTCGCTCCTCCACCGCGCCGAACAGCTCCTCGAGGCGAGCGGCCTCGGCGCAGAGCCCGAGCCGGCGGAGCAGCGAGCCACCCAGTGCGAGAGCGCCGCAGATCTCGACGACCTCGTCCTTCAAGAAGTCGATCGGCGGCCCGGGCGCTCCCGGGAGCGGAGCCGCAGGAGCACCCCGCTCCCCAGAGCCAGCGCGGTCGCCGCCGCAACGGTCGCATCGGTCACCGGGTGCGCCGTCAGGCCCGCCACGGCGGACGTGACTGCCGGCCAGCCCACGATGACGATCAGCCAGGGCGACACTCACGCCTCGACCGACAGCGCGCCCTCGCCGTCGGGCTGCGCCACCGCGCCCCGGCGCTCCACCCGCTGGACGTCGGCCGTGGCGAAGCGGAGGCTTGGTCCGACCTCGTCCGCGGTGATCTCGACCTTCGAGCGGTGCTCACCTTCCTCGGTCTCCCAGGTGCGCTGCTCCAGCCGTCCCGTGACCACGACCCGCATGCCCTTCGTCAGGCTGAGCGCCACGTTCTCGGCCAGGTCACGCCAGCAGATGACGTCGAAGAACGACGTCGACTCCTGCCACTCCTGGGTCGTCCGGTCCTGCCAGCGACGGTTGACGGCGACCCCGAGCTGGGCCGTCGCCTGCCCCTCCCGCGTGTAGCGGATTTCCGGCTCGCGGGTGAGGTTCCCGGTGATCGTCGTTGTGTTGGCCATCTGATCCCTCGCTTTCGTCACGCCCTCGTTCCGAGGGTCGCGACGCAGCGTGGGCACGGCTCGTTGCCGCGAACCTTGCCGGCGACATTGCCGGCGACGATCCCGCGGCGGAGACCGCTACGGCTTCGGCTTCACCCCGAGGCAGCGCAGGACGAACGCGCCGAAGCGGTTCGGGGGCTTCTGATGATGGTGGTCGACAGAATGCCCGTAGCGCGATCCGAAGGGTCCCCCGCTGCTGCCGGTGAGGCCCGCGGCGGGAATGCTGTTCGGCTCCTCGTACTTGGGCACCTTGGACAGGCGCCGCCTTGGCTTCCTCGCCTTGTCGCCAGCTCGCCCCATGGCGACAGTCTGGCGCAGATCGGCGCCTGCGGGTGGGACGGATCCCGACTTCCGGGGCCGAACTCCTACTCCGGCCGGTCCGCCCGCAGGCGGCCGCCGATCACGTACGCGGTCACGGCGACGACCAGCGACCCCAGGATGATGTAGCGCACGATCGCCGTCTCGAGCGAGGTGGGCGCGCCATCCGAGCTGATTTCCGCGAACCCCCCGCCGATGACCAGCGCGGAGAACGCGACGACGAAGAAGACGAGCGAGATCTTACGTGGCACGTTGCAGAAGAACCGCGACTGCGATCGGTCCGGCCCCGAGCCGTTGGACACCGGGCCAACGCTACCGGTCATCCGTCGCCCCCTTTCGGTCCCCGCACTCGTACGCTCCCGGTCCGCGCGTCGTGCACCGGGCGCACGGACCGACACGGCACCGCAACCATATGGCACCCCGACGTGTCCGACGACGGGGTAGGTTGCCCTCAGTATGGGGGATGCAGTCGGGGGGCTCACGCTCCAGGCACCGGCAGCGGCCGACGACGCCCCTCCGTCCGTCCTACCCGCGACGCGTCAGGGGCGTTGGCAGTTCTGGCGCTCCCCACCCGATCAGCCCGGATGGGCCCGTCCCCTCCTGCTCGTGGTGGCCGCGCTGGCCGCGCTCTCCTACGCGTGGGGCATGGACAACGCGACGCTCGAGACGTTCTACGGCGCCGCGGTCCGCAGCATGTCCCAGAGCTGGCACAACTTCTTCTTCGGCGCCTTCGACCCCTGGGGCACCGTCACGATCGACAAGCTGCCCGGTGCGTTCTGGGTGCAGGCGCTGTCGGTCCGCCTGTTCGGTTTCCACGTCTGGGCCATCGTGCTGCCCCAGGCCGTCGAGGGGACCCTCACCGTGCTCGTGCTCTACCGAGCCGTCCGGCGCGTCGCCGGCGCAGGTGCCGGGCTCGCCGCCGCGGCGGTCCTGGCGGCCACGCCCGTCACGATCCTGCTCAACCGGGGCAACATCTCGGACTCGCTGTTGATCCTGCTGCTGGTGCTGGCGGCCGACGCCACGGCGGCGGCGTTCACGACGGGCCGCCTGGCGCACCTGCTCGTCGCCGGGGTGTGGGTCGGTCTGGCCTTCCAGGCCAAGATGCTCCAGGCCTGGCTCGTGCTTCCGGCCCTGTTCCTGGCGTACGTACTGGCGGCGCCGGCGCCGGTTCTCGCCCGGCGTATCGGGCACGCCGTTCTCGCCGCACTGGTGGCGCTCGTGGTGTCGCTGTCCTGGATGCTCGTCGTGACCGCCGTCCCGGCCCACGACCGGCCCTACGTGGACGGCAGCTGCAACAACTCCGTCTTCAGCCAGGTCTTCCTCTACAACGGCACCGATCGGCTCACGGGCAACACGCTCGATCAGACCGGGTGCAGCGCCGCAGCCGCACCGGTCAAGCAGAGCAGCGGCACGCCGGAGACGGTGGCCGTCCCGCCCGGACCCGGCCGCTTCCTCAGCGGCATGTTCGGGAGGGACAGCGACTGGATGCTCGTCCCGGCGGTGGTCTCGCTCGGCGGCATCCTTGTCGTCCGACGGCGACGGCCCCGCACCGACCCGCTGCGGGCGGCCGCTGTCCTGTGGGCGACCTGGTTGTTCCTCACCTGGTGCTTCTTCGCGTCCTCGAACTTCATCAACTCGTACTACCTGGCGGCGTTCGCGCCGCCGATCGCCGCGCTCTGCGGCATGGGCGTCGCCGAGGCCTGGCGGCTCCGCGCACGCCGCGCCACGCGCGCTGTGCTGCTGGGGACGGTGCTGGCCGGCACTGCCTACGCCCTGTACCTGTTGCCCACGGGCGCCGGCGTCCGGCCGTGGGTGGAGGCGAGCACGCTGCTGCTCGCACTGGCGGCGATCGCGGTCGTCGGGGTGTCCCTCGTCTCGGAGCGCGCGGCGTGGGCGACGGCCGCTGGGGTCACCCTCTCGGCGGCCGCACTCCTCCTGGGCTCGGCGTGGGCGTCGGGGACCGTGGTCGTGGCCGCCCAGGGGCCCTTCGACTCGCCCTATCAGCCCGCCGCACTCAACGAGCAGGAGCACGCGGGCGCGGCGAGCGCGGCCGCCGCCGCGGCCGGGCTGGTCCGGGCCGCATCGAGGGTCGCCCCTTCCGTGAGCGTCGTCACCAACGAGACGTCCGCGCTGTCGAGTGGACCCATCTTCACGACGGGGCGGGAATTCCTCCCCGTCGGCGGCTTCAGCGGGCGCGTGCCCAGCACGACGCTGGCGCAGTTCGTCGGCGACGTGCGCAGCGGGCGGGTCACGTTGGTGCTGGCCGCGGTGATGCCGCGCACTCGCAACCCCGACATGTTGTGGGCCATCGCGCACTGCCCGCCCGCACACTCGCTCGCTGACAGGGTCATTGATGGGCGCTCCATGCGCTTCTACCTCTGCGCGCCCGCCGACGCCGGCGGCTGAGGCCGGGCGCTCCGGCTCAGACGTCGAGGAAGCGGCGAATGGCGATGGCGGAGCCGATGGAGCCGATGGCCATGCCCACGATCACGACCACGACATTCGTGAGCAGGACCTCGGACCCCGTCATGTGCATCGCCGTGAAGATGTTGCTGGTCGTCCGCCCGCTCCCCTCGTGGTTGATGAAGAGGTAGACGAAGTAGACGACGACGGCCGCCAGCAGGGACCCGATGAACCCTTGCAACAGGCCCTCGGACATGAAGGGGACGCGGATGAACCAGTTGGTGGCCCCCACGAGCTTCATCACCGACACCTCCCGGCGGCGGGCGAAGATCGCCATGCGGATGGTGTTGAGGATCAGGACGGCGGCCGAGATGATGAGGACGATGGCGATGGCCAGGCAGACCCACTTCGAGACGTTGATGACCGTCTCCTCGTTGTGGATGGTCTGTTGGGGCTCGGTGACCGACAGGACGCCCGACGTGCCGCTGAAGGTCCGTACGACCTGGGCCGCATCGGTCAGTGCAACGGGGGTGCACCAATAGGAGGTCGGCATCTCGGACTCGGTGGTGGCCTGGAAGACGTCGGAGGGCAGGAGCCGGCGGGCCTCCGCGAAGTTGCGTGCCTTGTTCCAGTAGGCGCAGGGCTGGACGACATAGTTCAGCTGCGCCAGCTGGGTGCCGACGGCCGCGATCTCCTGGGAATTGGCGTTGGGGACCATCCAGACCGTGACCTGGGTCCCCCGTTCGAGGGTCCCAGTCGCGTTGGCCGATCCCTGCCGGAGGAGCAGCGCCGCGCCGACGAGCGAGAGGGACACCGCCACCGTGAGGACGGCGGCGATGGTCATCAGCCGGTTGCGCCAGAGGTTCGACGCCGTCTCGCGGACGACGTAGTCAACCGAGACCGCCATGTCAGCCCATGCCTCCGGCGGCCACTTCGATCGTCTGTTGTCCCGAACCGTCGAAGCCGTAGACGCCGCGCGCCTGGTCGCGCACCATCGCACCGTTGCTCAGCTCGATGACGCGCCGGCGCATCTTGTCGACCAGCACCTCGTCGTGCGTCGCCACGACCACCGTGGTGCCCGTCCGGTTGATGCGGTCCAGAAGCTGCATGATCCCCTGGCTCGTCTGCGGGTCGAGGTTGCCGGTGGGCTCGTCGGCCAGGAGGATGAGCGGGCGGTTCACGAACGCGCGGGCGACGGCGACACGCTGCTGCTCTCCACCGGAGAGCTCGTTGGGCAGGTTGTCCCGCTTGCCGGCCAGGCCGACCAGGTCGAGCACCTGGGGCACCTGGTTGGCCACGACGTGCCGGGGGCGGCCGATTACCTCGAGTGCGAAGGCCACGTTCTCGAACACGCTCTTGTTCGGCAGGAGGCGGAAATCCTGGAAGACGCAGCCGATGTTGCGGCGCAGGTAGGGGACCCGCCACTTGGGCAGCTCGACGATGTTCCGGCCGGCCTCGAGGATCTGGCCCGAGTCGGGGAGCTCCTCCCGGAGCAGGAGGCGGATGAACGTCGTCTTGCCCGACCCGGACGCGCCGACGAGGAAGACGAACTCGCCCTTCTCGATCTCGACGGTGATGTCGCGCAACGCGACCGTCGAGCCCTTATATGTCTTGGTGACGTTTTCGAATCGGATCATCAGTGCGAGAGTGGTCGCCCCGGCGGTGGACGGGGCACCCCCACGATCCTACTTACTCTTCATGACGGTTTCGGGTCACTGGCTTCGGTGCAGGTCACAGACCTCTGCGCGCAACCGCCGTGGGCTCCCTACGCTCCGACCTCGCGCTGGCGGCGCAACTCGGCTTCCATGAACGGGTCGAGGTCCCCGTCGAGCACGGCGTCGACATTGCCGGTCTCGTAGTTGGTGCGAAGGTCCTTCACCAGTTGGTAGGGGGCCATGACATAAGAACGGATCTGGTTGCCCCAGGCGTTGTCGCCCCGTTCGCCGCTGAGCGCGTCCAGCTCGGCCCGCCGCTCCAGGCGGGCGCGCTCCGCCAGCTTGGCGCCGAGGATCTGCATGGCCTTCGCCTTGTTCTGGTGCTGGCTGCGCTCGTTCTGGCAGGACACCACGATGCCCGTGGGCAGGTGGGTCAGGCGCACGGCGGAGTCCGTCTTGTTGACATGCTGGCCACCGGCACCCGACGAGCGGTAGGTGTCGATGCGCAGGTCCTTTTCGTCGATCTCCACCTCCGACGAGACGTCCTCGAGGAACGGGGTGACGTCCATGGAGGCGAAGCTCGTCTGGCGGCGGTGTTGCGAGTCGAAGGGCGACATGCGGACGAGGCGGTGCACACCGCGCTCGGTGGCGAGCAGTCCGTAGGCGAAGCGCCCGTGCACGATGAAGGTGGCCGACAGCAGTCCCGCCTCCTGTCCCTCCGTCGCCTCGTCCACTTCGACGGTGAAGCCCCGTCGCTCGGCCCATCGTTGGTACATGCGCAACATCATTTCGGTCCAGTCCTGCGCGTCGGTACCGCCGGCCCCCGCGTGCACCTCGCACACCGCGTCGAGCTCGTCGTAGTCGCCCGAGAAGAGCGACTGCAGCTCGAGCGCCCCGAGCCGCGTGCCGAGGGTGTCGACGGTCTCGACCAGCTCGGCGTCGAGCGCGGCGTCGCGCTCCCCCTCGGCAGCCGACTCCTCGGTCAGCTCGAGGAGCGCGCGGGCGTCGTCGAGAGCGCTGCGGAGGCCGTCGAGCTGGTCGAGGTCGGCGGAGATCCGACCGAGCTCCCTGGTGACGGACCGCGCGTTGTCCGGGTCGTCCCACAGGTCGGGTTTCGCCACCTCGGCTTCGAGCTCGGCCCTCCTGGCCTGGAGTTTCTCGCGGCCGAGGTACCGCTCGGCCTCGGCCAGCCGCTCCCCCAGCGCTTCGAGCTCGGATGTGAAGTCGCGGGGTGCCTCGGCCGCCGGGCCGTCAGGCGGCGCCATGGCACAACTTGAACTTCTTGCCGCTCCCGCACCAGCAAGGCTCGTTACGGCCCAGCTTCTCGTGCTGCTCCTTCACGATCGGCACGAGGGCGTCCGGGTCAGGGAGGTTGGGCCGCTTGATCTGCGCCTTGCCGCTGCCGCTGCCGTTGCCGTTGCCGGCGACGGCCGGGCCGTTGAGGACGGTCTGCTGCGGAGCGACGTTCGCGCCCTGTTCGGCCAGGAGCGCCGACGCGAGCGCACCGGTCTCGGCAACGGGATCCTCGGCGGCGGCGTAGACCGCCCGGTCCAGATCCGGCTCGGCTGCGGGCTGCTGCACCGCCTCGACGTGGAGGATGTAGCGCAGGTAGTCGTTGTCGATGACTTCCATCAGCTGGCCGAACATGGAGTAGCCCTCCTGCTGCCAGGCGTTGAGGGGATCGGCCTGGACGGTCCAGCGCAGGTGGATGCCGTCCTTGAGGTTGTCCATCTCCGCCAGGTGATCGCGCCAGCGGGCGTCCATGATCTGGAGGTACACGTCGCGCTCGATCTGGCGCATCGTCTCGGCCCCACCCGGCATGGACCCCGAGTGCGTCTCGTAGGACTCCAGTGCCTCCTCGACGATCGACTCCACGAGGTCCTCCGTCGTGGCAGCCTGCTCGAGGTCGGCCACCGTGAACTTCGTCGGGTAGTACTGCATCAACCCGTCGATGAGCGACTTGAGGTCCCAGTCCTCCTCGAACTCCGTCGGGCAGTGCTCGGAGACCAGCTTCTCCGCCGCCCCGGCCAGCAGATCCTCGGTGTGCTCCTCGAGGTCGTCCCCGTCGATGATCTGCAGCCGGCGCTCGTAGATCACCTTGCGCTGCTGGTCCATGACCTCGTCGTACTTGAGCGCGTCCTTGCGCTGCTCCGCGTTGCGGGCCTCCACCGTGTTCTGCGCACGCTCAATCGCCTTGGCCACGGTCTTGGACTCGATCGGGACGTCCTCGGGCAGGGTGCGGCCCATGACCCAGCTCATGGCACCGGTTGCGAAGAGGCGGAGCAGCTCGTCGTCGAGGCTCAGGTAGAAGCGGCTCTCGCCCGGGTCGCCCTGCCGGCCCGAGCGGCCCCGCAGCTGATTGTCGATGCGGCGGCTCTCGTGGCGCTCGCTGCCGAGCACGTAGAGCCCGCCCAGCTTGCGCACCTCCTCGCCCTCGGCGCGGCAGCGCGCCTCTATGGAGGACTGGCGGCGCTCCAGCTCGGCCTGCCCCTCCTCGCTCTCGGGGTCGATCCCCTCGGCGGCCAGCTCGTGGCCGGCCAGCAGCTCGGGGTTGCCGCCCAGGATGATGTCGACGCCGCGGCCGGCCATGTTGGTGGCCACGGTCACCGCGCCCTTGCGCCCGGCCTGGGCGACGACCTCGGCCTCGCGGAAGTGCTGCTTGGCGTTGAGGACGTTGTGCCGCACGCCGCGCTTGTCCAGCAGGCGGGACAGGAGCTCGGACTTGGCCACCGAGGCGGTGCCGATGAGCATCGGCTGGCCCAGCTCGTGCCGCTCGACGATGTCGTCGACCACAGCGTTGAACTTCGCCTCCTCGGTCTTGAAGACGAGGTCGGGCTGGTCGGCGCGGACCATCTCCTTGTTGGTCGGGATCGGGACCACCGAGAGGCCGTAGGTGGCGGCGAACTCTCCGGCCTCGGTCTCGGCCGTGCCGGTCATCCCCGAGAGCTTCTCGTACATGCGGAAGTAGTTCTGGAGCGTCACCGTGGCCCAGGTGTGGTTCTCCTCCTTGATGGCCACCCGCTCCTTCGCCTCGACGGCCTGGTGGAGACCGTCGGACCACCGCCGACCCTCGAGCGTGCGGCCGGTGAACTCGTCGATGATCTTCACCTCGCCGCCCGCGACGAGATAATCCTTGTCCCGCTTGTAGAGGTCCTTGGCCGTCAACGCCTTGGTCAGCTGGTGGACGTAGTTGACCGAGACGGCGTCGTAGATGTTCTCGACGCCGACCGCCTTCTCGACCTTCTCGATCCCCGCTTCCAGCGGGACGACCGTCTTCTTCTCCTCGTCGACCTCGTAGTCCTCGTCGCGGGTCAGCGTCCGGGCGATGGAGGCGAACTGGTAATAGAGTTGGGCCGCCTCGTCAGCCGGGCCCGAGATGATGAGCGGCGTACGGGCCTCGTCGATCAGGATGGAGTCGACCTCGTCGACGATGGCGAAGACGTGGCCGCGCTGGGCCATGGTCTCGCGCGAGCGGGCCATGTTGTCACGCAGGTAGTCGAAGCCGAACTCGTTGTTGGTCCCGTACGTGATGTCCGCCGCGTAGGCGGCCCGCTTGCGGAAGGGGTCGTCGATGTCGGATCCGATGCGCCCGACGGAGAGGCCGAGCCAGCGGTGCACGCGGCCCATCCACTCCGAGTCTCGGGTGGCCAGGTACTCGTTGACCGTCACCATGTGCACGCCCCCCCCGTCGAGGGCGTTGAGGTAGGCCGGGAGCGTGGAGACGAGCGTCTTGCCCTCACCGGTCTTCATCTCGGCGATCCAGCCGAAGTGCAGCGCCATGCCGCCCATGAGCTGGACGTCGAAGTGACGCTGGCCGAGCGTGCGCCAGGCCGCCTCGCGCACCACCGCGTACGCCTCGACCAGGAGGTCGTCGAGCGACTCGCCGTTGTCGAGCCGCTCCTTGAACTCCACCGTCTTGTGGGCGAGCGCGTCGTCACCCAGGCCCTGCATCTCGGGCTCGAGGGCGCCGATCAGGGGCACCAGCTCGGCCAGCCGCCTGACCTTCTTGCCCTCGCCGGCGCGCAGGACCTTCGTGAACACGCTCATGGAGGTCCGATCCTACCGGTCCGCAGGCGGGGTGAGCCGACAGGCGCGCCCAGGTGGGTCATCGGGCTGCGTGCGGCTGACCTGGTCTTTGACCCCACACTCGCCTGCCGCGAGGGTGACGCGCCGGCACCGGCGGCACGGCGTCGCCGCCGTACCCAACGGCACCATGGTGGCGCGCATCGCCTCGTCTCCGCCCGCCCCCGACAGCCGGGGACGCAGCGGGCAGGGCTTACCTCTAAGCCGCACCATGCTCAGCGACCACAAGTCGCCTTACGTGGGTCGTTTCGCCTGCGACTGGCCTCGACTTTCAACCACAGACCCGCACGCAGCCCGGGACCATGCTAGGCCCCCCGCCGCGCTACTGCCCCGGGACGCTCGAGCCCGCCGAGCCCGAGGCGGTGCCCGTGCTCGCCGGCGTGGCGCCCTCGAGCACGGTGACGTCGGAGATCTTCCAGACGCCGCCCACTTGCTGGAGATCGGCCACGAGCCGGACCACGTCGGCCTGGGGCGTGGAGATCTTGTCGTTCACGTAGGTCTGGTCGACCACGGCGTAGATCGACGCCGTCCCGGCGGCCTGGTTCTCGGACTGCACCTCGAGGAGGCGGACCTGACCCCTCGACTCGGCCAGCGCCTTCTCGAGGGCGGTGCGGATGGACGAGTTGAAGAACTCCTTCGCCTGGGTCGAGAACTGCCCGGTGGCCATGCCGGTGATGGCGTTGAAGTTCGAGTCCACGGTCTTGGCGTCGACGTTGAAGAAGTCGTCGAGGAACGTCCGGGACGCGCTGATCACGGCCGGGTCCTGCACCGGGCCGCTGCTGCTCTCCGTGGCGAAGAGGACCCCGAACACCAAGGTGCCCGCCAGGCCCACGACGGCCAGCGTGCTCGCCACCCGGAAGGCACGTCGGGTCGGAGCGGCACGACGTGGACCGCCGCCGGCACGGCGCGCCGTGGACGGGGGCGGTGGCCCGCCCGCAGCCGGCGCCTCGCGGTCGGGCGTCGGCGCGCCGACGACCTTCACGCCGCTGCCGGTGTCCTCTGTCCCCGAGCCCTCCGGGGCTGTGTGCTCTGTCACTGTCATGTCCCTCTGTTCTCCCTCCATCTGTGTCACCTTCCCCGGCGTACCGTGCGGCACGCCGGGACGTCTGTCAGGCCCGCCGCCTCGCTCTCCGGCGGGTCGGCCGGGCACCCCAGGCCAGCAAGAGCGCCGGCACGACGAGGCCGCCCAGTGCGAGCAGCAGGCCCAGGCTGTCGCCGGGGACCCGGTAGGCCGCGCTGCTCACCTGGACCGGGGTGGCCGAGCCGAGCTCGACATCGGCCTCCTGGGCCGTGGGCGCCACGACGTGGCCGGTGGCGGCGGGCACGAAGCCGGGCTGGCTGGCGGGGCCGACACCGTTGCCGAACACGGTCACGCAGCCCGCACCGGGCAGCGTGGCGGGGATGCTGCTGGCCGTCTCGTACGACGTCCCCTGCTCGTCGAGTATCGGCGGCAGCAGCAGGCGCGTGCGCAGGTAGGTCTGGTCGGGGTCCTGGGGCGAGGCCGTCGTGGTCGGCTTCGCCGGGCCGGCGACCGCGATGTTCTCGACGGCACCGAAGAAGTCCTGGTTGTACGCGAGCCCCTGCGAGAGGTTGTTCAGGTTCGCCGGCTCGGCGACGTTGGAGAGAATGTCGGCGGTGTCGTGCAGGAAGCAGCCCAGGTCGGCCGACTGCGACGTCACCAGGTTGTCGACCGTGTCGAAGGCGGACGAGCCGGAGGTGAGCAGGGTGTGCAGCCCCGACTTCTGGTCGGCCAGCACCTGAACGAGGGCCGCCGTGTTGGCCAGGTCCTGGCGCAGCTCCGGCGCGACTGCCGTGACGGCATCGAGCACCGGGGGCGCGTTGGCGAGCAACTCGGTGAACTGCTGCTGGTAGGCGACGAACTCCTTGGAGAATGTCGTGCCCGCGCTGATGAGGGTGCGCAGGTCCCCGGCCCGGCCCGCCAGCGAGGTGGCCAGCTCGCCGATCAGCTTGTTGAGGTCGCCCGCCGGGATGGCCTGCAACAGCCGGGTGGCCGAGGCGACCACCGCGCCCACGTCGGCGGGCACCTGGTTGGGCGCGACCGGCACGCTGGCGCCGCTCGGGAGGTCGGGCACGATCCCCCCGTGGGCGGGAACGAGGTTGACCACCTGCTCACCCAGGTCGTTGGCGATCTGCACCGAGGACTGGACGTCGTCGGGCACGCGGGTCCCGGGGTCGATGCTCATGACGACCTTGGTCGCCGACGCGGTGAGAGCGGTGGAGCTCACGGTCCCGACGGGGACGCCGTTCAGCTCCACTTCGAAGCCCGGGTAGAGGCCCGAGGCGTCGGGGAATTCGCTGGACAGCACCGTCGGGCTCTCCAGCGGGTTGCCGAGCAGGTTCACGATGCCGTAGGCGACGAGGGCGAAGCTGACGACGAAGAACACGATCAGGTTGATGACGAGCCGGCGGGAGATCATGTGCCACCCGTCCCCGCGGAATGTGGCGCGCACGTGAACGCGGGCTGGCTGTCGTCCTCACCGAGGCCGGGTATGCCGCACACGATGATGTTCTCGTAGAGCTGCACGAAGCCGCCGCGCACGGCCTGGGGCAGCGCGTTGTCGGCGAGGGGAATCTCCGAGAGGAGGCCGGCCAGGTCAGCCTGATGCTGGGCCAGCTGGCTGCTCACCGCCTGCAGCGTCTGCAGCTGGGTCACGATCTGGGGGTAGTAGGTCTCGAGGATGCTTCGGCCCTGTGTCGAGAGGTCGTCGAGCGACTGCAGCAACGTCTCGAACTGCGACGAGTTCTTGGCCAGGATCGCCACCGTCTGAGACAGGTTGTCGAGCGCGGTCGCGCCGGCGCTGCTGCCCGGGGCCAGCGTCGCGCTGAGTGAATCGAGGCCGTTGACGGCCTGGGTGATCTCGTCGGTGTGCTGCGCGTAGCCCGTCGCCACCGCGCTCAGGTCGGCCAGGAAGGCCTTGAGCGACGCCTCCTGGCCCGTGAAGCCCTCGCCGCCCGCCTCAATGATCTGCTCCAGCTCGGTGGTGGAGATGGCGCCGAACACCTCCGAGCCCGCCTCCACCAATTGCTCGACGTCGGGAACGGTCGAGGTGCGCGCGATGACCGCCCCGTTCGCCAACTGGGGCGCGCGCGCAGAGGCGGCGCCCGTCTCGTCCTTGGGGACGACGAGGTCCACGAACTGGTCGCCGAGGATGGTGGTGCGGTCGATGGCAGCGCTCACGTCCGCCGGGATCCGCACGCCGTTGTCGAAGGCCAGGGTGACCTTCGCCCGGTCCCCGCTCAGCGTGATGGAGCTGACCGACCCCACGGGCACGTCGGCCATCTGCACCTGCGCCCCGTCGGCGAGGTCGCCCACGTCGCTGAAGTCGGCGCTGGCGGTGCGCTGGCCCGGGCCGCCGGACACGGAGCAGCCGGCCAGCCCGAGCACCAGCGCGGCCAGCGCGGGCAGCGCGGGCAGGCGGCGGCGCGTGAGTGGCGCGGCCATCAGAACCAGCCCTCCACGTCGTGCAGCCATCGGGCGAACAGGCCCCGGTGGGGGTACGCCCGGTGACGCCGGCCCTGTGCCGGCGGCGCGGCGGGCAGCAACGCGGCGGCCGGCGCGGTGAGTGTGGGATCCGGATCGACCATCGACGCGGTCGGCGCCGCCGCGGCCGCGGGCGAGGCGACGGCCAGCGTGGAGGTGGCCTTCTGGGCGCTGCCCGACCCGGTCGTGACGTCGTGGGAGAGCAGCCCGCCGAGCCCGCCCGAGCCCGAGCCCGAGCCCGAGCCGCCGGAGGAGCCTCCGCCGGAGGAGCCCGCGCTCGAGCCTCCCGGGCAGCCGAGGAGGGCGCCGAGGAGCCCGCAGGGGGTCGTCGTGGTCGTCGTGGTCGACGGCGGGACCGTCGTCGTGGTGGTGGTCGTGGTCGTCGATGCGGCCGGGCTCTTGGCCGCGGACGACACCGGCGGCGTGCTCGGCGGCGTGGTGCCCCCCTGCTCGACGCCGGCGATCTGCTGGAGGCCCTTCTGGAGCAGGGATTGGGCCGTCGTGGATCCGCTCCCCCCGCTCAGCGTGTCGAGGATGGTCGGGATGTCGTTCAGGAGCGGGTCGAAGAATCCCGAGGACGGGTTGCCGCACTCCTCCAGCGTGGCGATGACCGTGGCGGGCAGGCCCGAGGAGTGGTTGGCCACGATGCGGCGGCAGATGCCGGCCAGCCGGTCGCGCAGGAGACCGGCGATGTAGGCACCGGTGACGCCGGGCGCCGTCTGGAGGTTGAGGTTCAGCCAGTTGTAGTTGGGGTCGTACGCGCGCGCCGCCCCCTGGAACAGGTTGTTGCCGTTCTGGAGTATCTCGTCGACCGAGGCGAGATTGCGGTCCAACGTGCGGCCGACCGTGGTCACCGTCCCCACGTCCGCCTCGAGCGGCTGCAGGTTGGGCACCAGCAGGCTCACCAGGCCCGAGCTGGCACCGGCCAGCTGCGTGATGGCGTCGTTGAGCTGGCCCGAGTGCTGCGCCAGGGTGCTCGACACGGTGTCGTACTGCTCCACGAGCTGTTCGATCTGGGTCGTGTCGGTATCGAGAGTCCCGGTCAGCTGGGCCAGCGTGCCGTTGAGCTGCCCGAGATCGTTGCCCTGGTCCGCCAGCAGCTGCACGGTGCCGGCTGCCGACGCGATGAGCTTGTTGAGGCCGGCGCCCTGGCCGTCGAGGTCCGAGGCCAGGTTCGACACCAGGCTCCCCACGGCGTGGGGGTTGAGCGCGTCGAGCGTGTGCTGCAGTTCCTTGAGCACCTCGTCGGTGGAGACCGGGACCGCCGTGTGATCCTCCGGGATCGTGGCGCCCGACGGCAGGGAGGAGCCGCCGGTGTAGCCCGGGTTCAGGTCGACGTCGGGCGACCCCAGCAGTTGCGGCGCGACGAGCGACGCGAAGGCTGCCGACGGGATCCTCGTCCCCTGGTCCACGGCGAGCGTCACGTCGACCTTGTCACCCTCGTTCTGCACGTCGGTGACCGTGCCGACCTTGACGCCGAGGACGTCGACGGCGGCACCGGTGAAGAGCCCCGGGGCGCTCGAGTAGACCACGTTGACGGGATAGGTGGGTGTGCCCTTGGCGAACTCGACCGCGACGATCACGCCGGCGACGACGACCAGGCCCGCCACGCCGAGGCGGAGAGCCTTCGACGAGACCACGCGGCGCGGCGCGCCCATCAGCCGACCCCCCGCAGGAGCGGGCTGAGCAGCTGGGAGAGCCCGCCCAGCCCGGAGTTCGGCCCCGCCGGCTCGCTCCCTCCGCCCGCCGGGGTCGTGGTGGGTGTGCCGGCGGACGGCTCCGACTGCGGGGACGGGGGCGGCGTCGAGGAGGAGCCCGACGCGGACGAGGTGCCGCCGCCGGAGGTGGCGGGAGATCCCTCGCCGGGCAGCGGGCCGGTCTGGGCGTCGCACGAGTCCGGGTCAGGGCCGAGCACCTGGTCCAGCACCTGGTCGAGCGTCCCGCACGGGCCGATCACGCCGAACGTGTTGGTGAGCGACGCCGGGTTCACGAAGATGTTGCCCCAGCTGACCGGCGTGCTGCCGCTGTACGCGATCGACTGAAAGCCCTTGAGCGCGCCCCCCAGGTAGCTGACGCCCTCGGCCAGATCCTCCTGGTGCTGACCGACGACGCTCAGGTCGGCGTGGAGGCTCTTCAGCAACGAGTTGAGCGCGGGCGAGTCCTGGTTCACGAGGCTGTTGGTCTGGGTAGCCAGGGCGTCGACGTTGGTGACCAGATTGGACAGGTCCTGGTTGTTGTTGGCGAGGCCGGTGGAGACGGTGTCGAGGTTGTCGACGACGGAGAGGATCTGCTGGTCCCGGGCCGCCAGGGTGGACGAGAGCGTGTTGGCGGAGTCGATCAGGCTCGACACCTGGCCGCTGCGCTGGTCGACGGTGGTCGTCAGCGCACCGAGCCCCGCGATGATCTGGGCCACCTGGGCCTGCTTGTCCTTCGTGATGGCGGCGAGTGAGGCGACCAGGTTGTTCAGTGCCTGCGCGTTGGTCTTCGACAGCAGGGAGTGGGCCGTGTTCTGCAGCTCGTAGAACTCGGTGGGCACGGAGGTGTCGGTGATCAGCGCGCCGGGCTTGAGCGGGTCGCTCCACCCGCTCACCGGCTGGAGCGTCACGTCGACGACGCCGAGCAGCGTCTCGACCTCGATCGCCGCCGTGGTCACATGCGGGAGCTGCACCGAGTTGTTCACCGAGAGCTGCGCGTCGACCGCGTTGCCGTGCACGGCGACGGAGCTGACCGACCCGACGTTGACGCCGGCGACCATCACTTCGGTGCCCTTGGAGATGCCCGCCGCGTTGGCGAAGCGGGCGGTGACCGTGTAGCCGGAGGTGAACAGGCTGCGGTTGAGCAAGAGGATGCCCAGCACGAGCACCGCCATCACGGCGATCGCGACGAGGCCGACGATCTTGGGGTTCCGCTCGGTGACGGCCTTCACCCCGAACCTCCCGTGGCGGCAGCGCCGGCACCGCTGACCGCCTGCAGGTCGAGACCGAGGCTCGACGCCGCCAGGGACCCGGAGCCGGAGCCGGCCGACGCGTCGTCGCTCTGGCTCGAGGGGGACGATCCCGACGACGAGGTGTCGGGGCTCGGCAGTCCCGGTGTCGTGACGCCCGAGAGGGGTGCGGGCAGCGGGGGGCTGCCCAAGGGCCCGGAGCCCGCGGGCGGGTTCCCCGGCTGGTAGTAGGGGCAGACGGTCTGGTTCGCCAGGCAGGTGTAGATGGTCTCCACCGCGAACCACTGCCCCCACTGGGAGATCTGGATGTAGGGGGCCAGCCCGGCACCGAGGGTGGACAGGCTGCTGGCCAGGTTCTGCTGGTTGTTCTGGACGTCGGCCGCCACCGCCTGCAGGTTGTCGATGGTGCTCGTGATGGTGGTGTGGTTGTTCCCGATCAGGCCGGCCAGGTCCGTGGCGACCTGTGACAAGTTGCCCACGACGCCATCGAGCAGCGTGTTCTTCGAGGCCAGGGCCGACGACACCGTCTGGAGGTTGGTCACGAGGCTGTCGATGTCGCCCGAGCGCGACGCCAGCGCTCCCAGGACCTGGTTGAGGTTGCCGATGACCTGCCCCACCTGGGAGTCGAGGGCCTCGACCGTGGCGGACACGGCTGCACCGCTGTTGATCAGCTGGTTGATCTCTGCCGTGTCGCCCTCGAGCGCGCCCGACACGTTCTCGACGAACTCGTTGGCCTCGGTCGGGTTGATGGAGGAGAGGACCGGGCCGAGCGAGTTCAAGAACACGTCGATGCTGGCATCGGTCACGTCATGCGTGAGAGGGATGGTGGTGCCGGGCGCGAGCAGGGGCCCGGCACTGCCCGGGTACAGCTCTATCTCCTTCTGCCCGATGACGTTGTGCCACCGCATGCCCACGTCGGTGGAGCGGTGCAGCGTCACGGTGTTGTCGATACTCATGGCGATCAGCGCATGACCGTGCTGTACCCCGATGGACGAGACCTGCCCGACCGGCACGCCGGCGATGTTCACGGTGTCGCCGTTGGCCAGGCCGGTGACGTCGCTGAGCTGCGCGTCAATCGTATGGCGGCTGGTGAAGAGGGAGATGTTGCCGATCCTCACGGCCAGGCCGACCAGCAGGACCAGGCACACGAGCGCAAAGACGGAGAACTTGAGGGCGGAGGGCGGGACGCGGTGCCGCAGCCTCACGACGACCCCCCCAGGAGCTGGCTGATGATCCCGCCCAGGCTGGTCGGTTGTGAGGTGTCGGGCTCACCGATGATGCCGTAGACCTGGTTGGCCGCGGCCGCGCCGGCGGCGGCGGCACCGGCGGTGGCGGGCGCGGAGGGCTGGGGGGCAGCGGCGGTCGGCGTCGCCGCCGCTGTCGTCGGGGTGCCCTGCAAGGCGTCGAACGACGCCAGCTCGGACGAGCAGTCGAACGCCGAGCCCGCACCGGCGAGCGCCTGTTGGATCGGCTGGAGGAACGACATGCCGCCGGTCGGGGGCGCGATGAGGTTGCACACCAGGCTGTTGACGTCGCTGAAGAGGATGAAGGTGTTGAAGTAGGCGTAAGTGCTGCCGTCGGGCAGCTTGTTCAGCCCCGACGCGCCCTGGGCGATCTTCTGGAAGTAGTGGTACGCCCCGTTGACCACCTGGCCGATCGTGTCCTGTTGCGCCAGCAGGACACGCGACACGTTGTCACCGGACTCCAGGATCGTCGCGATGTCGGGGTGATAGGTCGAGAGCAGCTCCGCCAGCCGGTTGGAGAACGGGATGAGGCTGTCCAGCAGGTTCTCGTAGTCGGTCTCCTCGGCGTTGAACGACGGGAGACCCGCGTTGATCTCGGCGTTGAGGTTGTTGAGGTCGGCGGCCGCCGGCGCGACGGCCTGGGTGAACTTGGCGAAGGAGTCGAGGGCGAGGAGCTGCGCGTCGAGCGTGCGGTCGAGCAGGCCGGCCAGCTCGGTGCCGGCGCTGATGGACGCGGCGATCTTGGGACCCTCGCCCTGGGCCGCCTGCGACAGCTCGCCCAGCAGGGTCGACAGGTCGTTGGTGTCGATCTGGTCCAGCAGCGGCGTGGCTGCGGCGAAGAGGTCGCCCAGCTCGTCGCTGCTGGCGGCATGGGCGAACGTGGAGCCGGGAGCGAGGTAGGGACCCGCCTCCACGTTGCCACGCGGGCTGGAGATGGAGACCTGTTCGGCGCCGAACAGGTTGACGGGCTCGATCGTGGCCGTGGCCGAGGCCGGTACCTTGAACGACGGCTCGATGAGGACCGTCACCTGCGCCTGATTCTGGAGGAGCGAGATGGTGGAGACCCGACCGACCTGCACGCCGCGGAACACGACGGCGGAGCCCGGGTGCAGTCCCTCGCCGGCCCGCGGGAACGTCCCGTCGAGCTTGTAGTCGCCGGCGAAGTCGCCGTTGGCCAGGCGCACGAGCGTGACCGTCCCGAACACGAGGCCGCCGAGCACCACGAGGCTGACGAGCACGTTGGCGAGCCGTCTCATCCGACCAACCGGGCGGTGGCGTTGACACCACCGAACAGGATCAACGACAAGAAGAGGTTGACCACGACGACGAGGATGATGGAGAGCCGGATGGCACGGCCCGCCGCGACGCCCACGCCCGCCGGACCTCCCGTGGCGTTGTAGCCGTAGTAGCAGTGGACGAACGTGACGATGACGGCGAAGACCATCGCCTTGAGGAACGAGTAGAAGATGTCGAGCGGCGGAAGGTAGAGCCGGAAGTAGTGGGTGTAGGTGCCGGTCGACAGGCCGAAGAACCGGGTGACGACGAGCTCGGAGGCCAGGTAGCTGGCGAAGAGCGCGGCCAGGTAGAGGGGGACCATGGTGATGAGGGCCGCCCAGACCCGGGTGGCGACGAGGTAGACGACGCTGTTGACACCCATGACCTCGAGCGCGTCGATCTCGTCGCTGATGCGCATGGCCCCGAGCTGCGCGGTGAAGCCGGCGCCGACCTGCGCCGCCAGCGCCACGCCGGCCACAAGGGGCGTGATCTCCCGGGTGTTGGCGAGCGAGGTGATCACCCCGGTGAAGGCCTCGGCGCCGATCTGCTGCAGGCCGTTGAAACCCTCGAGGCCCACCTCGGTCCCGGTGAAGAACGCGATGGACACCACCACGAAGAACATGCCGCCGCCGACGACGAGCGCACCCGAGCCCAGGGAGATGTCCGACATCAGGACGAGGATCTCCTTGGGATAGCGCAGCGCGCGGGGAAGAGCCCGGACGATCCGGACATAGAACTTCAACTGTGCGGAGAACGCATCGAAGACACCGAGCGCGGCGTCGCCCGTGCCGACGGCCCTCCCACCCAGGTTCCGGCCGGCGGACACGATCCTGCCGGGCTCGGGGCGGACCGGTGTGTCGATCGCCATCAGAGGCCCTTCTGGGGGATGAAGTTGAAGTAGAAGACCGTCAACAGGAAGTTCACGAAGAACGAGAGGATGAAGGTCACGACCACGGCCTGGTTCACGGCGTCGCCCACACCCTTCGGACCGCTCTTGCAGTAGAGGCCCTTGTAACAGGCGACCATGGCGGCGATGAACCCGAAGATCCCCGCCTTCACGAGGGCGATGACCAGATCGGCGATCTGACTCAGCTCGCCGAAGGTGGCGAAGAAGCTGCTCGTCGTGATGTGGATGGCATGGGTCCCGAACCACAGGCCCCCGGCGATGCCGGCCACGCTGACGACGGCGTCGAGCAGGATGGCGACCAGCGTGGCGGCGAGGAGCCGGGGCAGCACGAGGCGGTGGAGCGGGTTGACACCCATCACCTCCATGGCGCTGATTTCGTCCCGGATGCGGCGCGATCCGAGATCGGCGCACATGGCCGAGCCGCCGGCACCGGCGATGAGCAGCGCGGTCGCCACCGGCGCCTGCTCGCGCACGACGGCCAGGACCATGGCGGCACCGAGCTGGGACTGGGCACCGATCTGCTGGAGCAACGACCCGACCTCGAGCGCGATCACCATGCCGAAGGGGATGGAGAGCAGGATCAGGGGCAGGGTCGTGACCCGGGCCAGGAACCAGCACTGGTCGAAGAACTCCCCGACGGGAACACCCTTGAGCGGTGCCTGGCGCAGAGACTCGAACGCGGTGGCGAACATGTTGCCCGTCTCACGCACGGCCGTGGCGATCTTCCCGTCGTCGGAGAGCGGCCGGCTCGGGCGGGGCAGGACTCCCACTGCCCCGGGGCAGCCGCTCGAAGTACCCAGGCGGCGCGCCATTTCGGCTCGGCTCAGAGGCTCGGTGGCACCGGGGGCCTGTTCGGGAGCGACGCTCGTCGTGTCACCCGTCTCCGACAATGCATTCCCCCCTTTCGAGGCCTCCTCATGCACGTGGTCGGGCCTTGGCGCCCGCTCCCCCGTCCAATTTCCATTCCTCTGGAAAAACGGCAGGCCGGGGGGAACCTTGCGGAATGCGCCCCCTCCGTGACCGGTGCCACGGAGGGCGCGAGCGGGCGGACCGGGTCAGCCGGACCCCGGGTTCGCCAGCGCCGCCACTGCCGTTGAGGCGCTCGTTTCCCAACGTTCGTTGAAGGAAATCACAACTTTGTTGACGAAAACCATCCAACCCCCATTCATCAATTGTTCGCCGCGACCACTTCCAAAATCCCGTGAAGTCCGGACATAATGTGACCTACCTCCTATTGAGAGGCGCGACGGAGGGGGAGGAACAGGAACATTGGCGCTCCGCCAAGAAGAGCTCAGCGGCCTTTGCGACGACGTCGATCTCGATCGCGACCGCGCGCTCGTCGAGCGTTGCCAGGCCGGGGACTCGGCGGCGTTCGGCAACCTGTACGCGCGGTACTACGAGCGGCTGCTTCGCTTCTGCATGCGCAGGCTCAACGATCGCCACGAGGCCGAGGACGCCGCGCAGGAGGCGTTCGCCCGCGCGTGGAAGGCGTTGCCGCGCTTCGCCGGCGAGCGTCGCTTCTACCCGTGGCTGACCGTGATCGCCGGCAACATCTGCACCGACATGCTGCGTCGCCGCTCGCGCAGCACGCCCACCGACGACCTGGAGCTCACTGCGCAGCATCCCGTCGGTGTGGTGGGTGAGGACACGTCCGAGGATCTCGTCCTCGCTTCGGTCGACGGCGAATTGGTCAACCGCGCGCTCGACCGCCTCTCGACACGCCACCGCCACGTGCTCGCCATGCGGGAGGGCTCGGGATGGACCTACCAGCAGATCGCGGACCACGAGGGCGTCGAGATCGGGACGATCGAGACGCTGCTGTGGAGGGCCCGCCAAGCACTCAAGCGCGAGTTCGCCGTCGTCTCCGAATCGAAGGAGGCGCTGGCCGGCTTCCTCATCGCCACCGGCGCGCTGTTCCGCCGGGCATTCTTCCGGGTGGCGCACCGCAGCGCGACCGTGCAGCAGCAGGGCGCCGGCGCCGGCGGCCTGCGCAACGCAATGGCCGGCGTCGCGGTCACCGGCGCAGCAGTCGCAGCCGCGTTCATCGCGCCGCACGCGCTGAACGGTGGTCCGAACCAGACGGGTGCGGGCTCTGCCGGCTCGGCGCTCGCTGCGCCGGCGCTCGCCCTGGGCGCCCCGAACTCCACGGCAGCCGGTGCGGGAACTGCGGCGAGTGGCGCCACAGCGACGTCGGGCGGGTCTTCAGGCAGTGGGGGATCCACGGGTTCGTCGTCGACCGCCGTCACCGGGACCGGCGGCGGCTCGGGGCACGCGGGCGGATCCGGAGGGACAGGCTCCCTCCACGGCGGCGCGCTGACGGGCGGCTCCTCGGGCGGCGGCGTCACCGGCGGCATCACCGGGAGCTTGAACCAGGCTGCCGGAGGGCTGAACAACACGGTCAGCGGCGTGACGGGCGGGCTGAGCGGCACGGTCAGCGGCGTGACGGGCGGGCTGAGCGGCGCGGTCAGCGGCGTCACGAACACGCTGGGCCTGGGCGGCGTACTGGGCGGAGGCAGCACGACGGGAACGTCGTCCTCGGGGTCCTCGGGCACCGGATCGAGCGGCGGCGGCGCTGCGGCCACGACGACGACCACGACGACCACGCCGGTCCAGGGGATCGTGGGCGGCGTGACCAAGACCGTCGGCTCGCTGCTCGGAGGGGGCTAGGTTCCCCCAGCCGGGCCCGCCGAGAACGCCGGCCGTTGCGCAAGCCCGGGCCCGGGTATGGGTTCTCCCCGTATGGACACCCACGAGCAGGAGGCGCCGGCGCCCTGGATAGCCCCCGGCGAACCGATCATCTCCCTGCGGGGGGTCACCAAGTCGTTCGGTTCCCACACCGTGCTCGAGGACATCACCTTCGACGTCCCCAAGGGCCGGATCACGGCCATCCTCGGCCCGTCGGGCACCGGGAAGTCGGTGCTCCTCAAGAACATCCTCGGGCTGCTGAAGCCCGAGCGAGGCGAGATCTGGGTCGACGGCGACCAGATCGTCGGCCTGCGCGAGAAGCGCCTCTACGAGGTGCGCAAGAAGTTCGGCGTCCTCTTTCAGGACGGCGCGCTGTTCGGCTCCATGAACCTCTACGACAACATCGCCTTCCCGCTGCGCGAGCACACGCACAAGAGCGAGGCGGCAATCCGCGAGCTCGTCCACCGCAACGCCGAGCTGGTCGGCCTGATGGACCATCTGAAGAAGCTCCCCGGTGAGGTGTCCGGCGGCATGAAGAAGCGGGCCGGGTTGGCCCGGGCGATGGTGACCGAGCCCGAGATCGTGCTCTTCGACGAGCCGGACTCCGGTCTCGACCCCGTGCGGGTGGCCTATCTCGACGAGCTCGTCGTCACCGCCCAGAAGGAGACGGGTGCGACGTTCTTCATCATCACCCACAACATCCAGTCCGTCATGCGGACCGCTGAGTTCATGGGCGTCCTCTTCCGTTCGAGCCTCGTCAAGTTCGCCAGCAAGCCCGACATGCTGGCCACGGACAACCCCATCATTCAGCAGTTCCTGGCCGGCCGCCCGGAGGGGCCCATCGGCATGGACGAGATGGCGGACGCCGGCGAGGACGCCAGCCGCTTCATGGAGGGCGACACCGCCGCGCTCGAATTCGGGCCCCTGGCCCGTCCGGGCGAGCCCGCCATGGCCGCCCGGGCCCCCAGCGACCAGCCTGTCCCCCCGGCCTGAGGCGACTGTGCCCCGCCCGGCAAAAGAAACGCCGCCGGCCCCGGGTGGTGCGACCCGGGACCGACGGCATTCCCGATCAGGCGTGTCTCAGTCGCCGGCGGCGGCTCCGCACACGGTCTCGACCATCAGGCCGCTCACCACATAGGGATCCATGTTGGCGTTGGGGCGGCGATCCTCGAGCCACCCCTTCTTGTTCTTGGCCACGGCCCACGGGATGCGGATGGATGCCCCGCGGTCGGATGTGCCGTAGCTGAACTGCGTGAAGTGCGCCGTCTCGTGCGCGCCGGTCAGCCGGCTCTCGATGCCGATGCCGTAGTTGGCGACGTGCTCGTCGACGCGCTTCCCGAGCGCCTCGCAGCCGGCGATGATCGCATCCCAGCCGCCGTCCTCGCGCATGGCCTTGGTCGAGAAGTTCGTGTGCGCCCCGGCACCGTTCCAGTCCCCGAGCACCGGCTTGGGCTCGAGCGTGGCGAAGACGTCGAAGTCCTCGGCGATGCGGAAGAGCAGCCAGCGGGCGACCCACAGCTGATCACCGATCAGCGGCGGCGGGAGGACGCCGATCTGGAACTCCCACTGCCCCATCATCACCTCGGCGTTGGTGCCCTCGATGGCGATGCCGGCCTTCAGGCAGGCCGCCGTGTGACGCTCGACGATCTCGCGGCCGGGCATCTTGTCGCCCCCGACCCCGCAGTAGTACGGACCCTGGGGGGCGGGAAACCCCGCCTCGGGCCAACCCAGAGGTCGGCCGTATTGGAAGAAGGTGTACTCCTGCTCGATCCCGAACCACGGCTCCTGGTCGGCGTACTTCTCCGCCAGCTCGGCCGACTTCCGCCGGGTGTTCGTGCTGTGCGGCGTCATGTCGGGATGGAGCACCTCGCACATCACCAGCTTGTCGCCCTCCGCCCGCAGGGGGTCCGGGCAGGTATAGACGGGCTGCAACACGCAGTCCGAGTCGCTGCCCTCGGCCTGGTTCGTGCTCGAACCGTCGAAGCCCCAGATCCCGGGCTCCTTGCCGCCCTCGACGATCCTCGTCTTGCTGCGGAGCAGAGGGGTGGGCTCCGTCCCGTCGATCCAGATGTACTCGGCCTGGTAGCTCATGAATTCTCCTGTACTCCCCTTCTTCTCCGTGGACAAGGTGTGTCTGGCACGGGCCGAGCCGGGAACCTTTCGGGCGCGGCGCTCCCCGTGCTGTTCAGTCTCCCCGGACCCTATTTCGCCGCCGTATCGGTTATGTGAACCGACGATGAAATCGCTCCGGCCCACAGGCCCGACGGCCCGGCCCGGCTCGACGTGGTCGAGGCCGAGGCCGCCGGGCGCGTTCCCCCGTAGAACCGCTGGTGGGGACTGTCGGACCCCGGGCGCGACGGAGGGCTGGATCGGATCGACCCAGCCCTCGCCGTTGCGTTCTGACCGCCCTTTCGGGGCAACCTCTGTCGTCCGACGGCGGTGGACCCGCCGCGCCGCTCAGCAGGTCGTGCTGTTCAGGCCGCCCACGCAGGAGTTGGCGCTGCTGAACAGGCCGGAGATACCCCCGCCCAGCGCAGCGACCGCCACCACCGCGACGACGGCGATCAGGCCGACGAGCAGTGCGTACTCCACCATGGACGCGCCGCGCTCGGTACGGGCCCGCTCGAACAGCGTGCCGTGTGCCGTCCTCACTGCGACGAATGCGTTCATGAACAATCCCAACATGATGCTCCCCTCTTGCCCCGTGCGAGTCCCCCTCTGAAGACTTGCCCTCGTTAAGCATCGGGCGTTCGATGGCTGCGGTCCATAGGTCTTTTTGACCTAATGGAGGGCGGCCGACCAGCGCCTCATGCCGATGTCTGTACCGTGCTTCCCGGGAAGGTTCCCCCCAAACGACAGCGGGCTGGATCGGCCGAAGCCGACCCAGCCCAACCGTCATCCCATTGGGGAAGGGGGAATATTCCCTTAGGGAAGCATTGCGTAGCTCGATGCGGCGACAGCCGCCCCGGCTAGCAGGTCGTGCTGTTCAGGCCACCCACGCAGCTGTTGGCGCTGCTGAACAGACCCTTGATGCCTCCTCCGAGCGCCGCCACCGCGACGACGGCAACGACGGCGATCAGGCCGACGAGCAGTGCGTACTCCACCATGGAGGCGCCACGCTCGGTCCGTGCACGCTCGAGCAGGTTGCTGTGGAAGCCACGCACCGCGAAGAACGCGTTCAGAAACAGCTCAGTCATTCTCTCATTCCCCTCTCTCGCCCCAATGGTCCCGAACGTTTGCTCGAATCCTTTTGGAGTTCCCAACGACATTCTCGGACATGGCATCACTGGTCTCCATAGGCTTTATGGACCAATTGCCACGCACGCAGGCACGCCGTGTCGCGCGTCTATTCGATGGTGACGAGACCCATGACGACGGCACGCACGAGCGCGTGGGTGCGGTTCGTCACATCGAGCTTCTGGAAGATGGCAGCCAAGTGGTTCTTGGTGGTCTTGGGGCTGATGTAGAGCCGTTGTGAGATCTCACCGTTGGTGGAACCCTCTGCGAGGAGCTGCAGCACCTCGAGCTCCCGCTGGGTCAGCGACCACGGCCCCCACTGCCGGTCGTCGTCGCGACGTGCCGAGACGTCGGGGTCCCGGTAGTCGTCGGACCCGATGTCGAGCTCAGGGTCCCGCGTCAGTGACGCCCGGGCCCCCCGCAGGCTCTCGCTGCGGTGCACTGTCGTGCTGACCGACGGCCCCGACACCGACACCTGCGTGTAGAACGTCCATTCCGACCTGCTCTCGATCTCAACGGCCGGCGCAGGCGCGCCCGGCCACAGGATCGCCGAGGCTGTGTTCGACATTCCTCCCCCTCATTCCGCAACCGGATGGAGGTCCGGTCCGGCTCCCGTTCCCACCGCGGACGGCGGGAATACCCAGGTCATTGTACGCTTCGAGTGTCAAACGGCAGTGGCAGCCAGATTGCAGCCCGGGTGCGGTGGCGGCAATTTCCACGCCCGCCGGCCGTGCCGGTCGATGCCCGCCCTCGGCGGTGCCGGTCGTGGGCCGGGACGGCGGTGCCGGCGTCGCCCGCCGGCGGTGCTCAGGCTCCGTGGAACGCGTGCTTTATCGGACCCACGATCGGGCCGAGGACGACGATGAGGATCGCCGGAAGGAAGCAGAGGGCCAGAGGGAAGAGGATCTTGATCGGCACCTTGGCCGCCTTCTCCCGGGCCCGCTGCCGCCGCTTGTCACGCATCTCGTCGGCCTGTGCCTGCAGCACGCGTCCGATCGGCAGACCAAGTGCGTCGGCCTGTGAGAGCACGACCGAGAAGGTGACGAGGTCGTCGATGTCGGTGCGCAGCTTCATGTTCTCGAGTGCGTCGTGCCGTGACAGGCCGAGCTCCATCTCCCTCAGGGTGAGCCGCAGCTCGTGACAGACCGGCGATTCGAAGCGCGCGCAGGAGACCTGCATCGCCTGCTCCAGACCGAGACCCGCAGCCACCGAGATCGTCATCAGGTCGAGCAGGTCGGGCAGGTCGTTGGTCACCTGTTCCCGCCGGGATTTGATGCGGTGGCGCAACCACCAGCTGGGCGCAAGGCCACCGAGCATGGGCAGGATGAACGTCATCGCCAGGCCCGTCTTCACACTGACCGCGCCGCTGACCAGCGCGACGAGGCCTGCGCCGATGCCGAGCATGACCGCGCCCACCTGTGCCGCCACGAACTCCTCGGCACGCACCGACCCGGTCAGGCCGGCCTTGAGGAGGTCGGCGTGCACGCGGTCGATGTCGCTCGACGGGTACAGGCGCGACAGGTTGTGGCGCAGGCCGCTCCGCAGCGGTCCGAACATGCGCTGGACGAGCGGCGTCTGCACCCGCTCCAAGACGGGGGGTCCGGCGACGGCGTACACCTCGGCCTCCGAGCCGAGTGAACGGATGAAATCGAGCCGGTTCTGCGTCTTGTGCGAACGCCAGGCCGCAGCGCCGACACCGATCAGGCCGACGGCCATCAGTGTGATTCCCACCAGTGGGACGAAGTATGTCGCGTTCATGTGACCCCCTCGGCCTCAGACCTTGATGTTGACCATTTTTCGTACGATCAGGAACCCAAGGCCCATCAGCCCCGCCGTCCCGATCAGGACGATGAGGCCGGCGCCGTGCAGCATGGGCTGCAGGTAGCCGGGGTCCTTCATCTCGAGCGCGACGACGAGGAAGATCGGGATGGCGAACAGCACGTAGCCCGACATCCGCCCCTCGGCGGAGAGGGTCTGGACCTCGCGCCGGACCTCCTGGCGGGTGCGCATGAAGTCGGCCAGCGTGTGCAGAATGGGCGCCAGGCGCCCGCCGGTGGACTGCTGGATCCGCACGGCCTCGACGGCCCACTTGAGGTCCTCGACCCCGGAGCGCTCGGCCATGTTCTCGAGGGCCACGACGAGGTCGGAACCGACGGCCACCTCGGCCATGACCCGGTCGAGCTCGTCCGACAGGGGCGGCCGGGCATCACGCCGGTACATGTCGATTGAGCGCTGGAAGGTCTGCCCTCCCTCGACCGAGGCCGCCATGAGCGCGAGCGCGTCGGGGAGTTGCTCTTGCATCTGCTTGATCCGCTTGGCGGCGCGGCGCGACGGCAGGTACCAGGCGATCCCGGCCACCAGGGCGATGGCGACGAACGAGCCGATGGGCGAGCCCATGACGACCCCGACCGCGACCGCCAGCATGAACGCGATGGCTGCGGTGATGACGATGTACTCACCCGACCGCAGCGGAATGGCCGCCCGCTCCAGGCGCTGCTCGAGCGCTCCGCTCGTGTCCATGCGCCCGAAGATGCCGGCGATGCGGACCGTGAGGGCCGAGAGCTCGCCGTGCTCCGGTGACTCGCTCACCACTTCGACCGGGACCGGAGCCGTGCCCATGGTGTCGTCGAGGATCTGGGCCAGGGTGCGCTGCTTGGTGCGCACCCGCATGATGGCAGCGACGACGGCCAGGGCGATGCCACCGCCGATGAGGACCGCGGCGACGAACGCCCCGGCCTGCGTGCCCAGCTGGAGCGCTCCGATCATCGTCCCGCTCACTTCCCCGCCTCGCGACGGCGTGCCAGGATCTCGTACAGCTCGTCCGAGGGCGGTTCCACGACGCGGCCGGGCCGGGCCGGCCGGTGGTGGCGCCCGCCGCCGCTTTCCCGGCGCCCCGCGCCGAGCAGCGCCTCGGAGTCGGCCCGGAAGATGTGCGGCGGCACCTCCACCCCGGCGAGCGACAGCTCGTCGAGCACCTTGGGCCGCAAGCCGGTCGGCACCAGGCGCCCCATGCCCTGAGCCGTGTCGACCCGGTGGAAGATGTCCTGGAGCAGGACCGTCTCGCCCTCCATGCCCTGGATCTCGGTGATGGAGTGCACGACGCGGGGGCCCTCGGCGGTCCGCTGGAGCTGGACCAGGACGCCCACCGCCATGACGATCTGCTCCCGGATGGCGCGCTGGGGCAGCTCGACCCCGCCCATCATGACCATGGTCTCGAGGCGGCCGAGCAGCTCGCGCGGGGTGTTGGCGTGGACAGTGGTCATCGATCCGGCGTGACCGGTGTTCATGGCCTGGAGCATGTCGAGGGTCTCGGAGCCGCGGCACTCACCGACGATGATGCGGTCCGGCCGCATACGCAGCGAGTTGCGCACGAGGTCACGGATCCGCACCTCGCCCGTCCCCTCCGCGTTGGCGGGACGCGTCTCGAGCGTGACGACGTGAGCCCCCTGAATCTGGAGCTCGGCCGATTCCTCAATGGTGATCAAACGCTCGCCGTCGGGGATGAAATTGGACAGGACGTTCAGCATGGTGGTCTTGCCGGTGCCCGTTCCGCCGACGACGACCATGCTGATCTTGCCCCGCACCAAGGCCTCGAGGAAGACCGCCGAGTCGATGCTGAGCGACCCCATGTTGATGAGGTCCTGCATCATGAAGGCGCGCTCGGGGAACTTCCTGACGGTGAGCACCGGGCCGCGCAGCGCCAGCGGCGGCACGATGGCGTTGATCCGGGAACCGTCGGCCAGGCGGGCGTCCACCATGGGCGAGGACTCGTCGACCCGCCGGCCCACCCCGTGCACCATCCGGTCGATGATGCGCCGGTACTGGTTCGGCGTGTTGAACACGATCTCGCTGCGCTCGATCCGGCCCTTCCGCTCGATCCAGACCTCGTCGTAGGCGTTGCACATGATCTCGGTGATGCTGTTGTCGGAGAGCAGCGCCTCGAGCGGGCCATAGCCGAGGGAGTCCTCGAGCATCTCCTCCACGAAGCGCTGGCGCTCGATCGGTGAGATGGAGATCCCGATGTCCTCGCGGTCGAGGATCTCGTTCACCGTGGAGCGCACCTTCTCGCGCAGCTCGTCGGGCGACAGGTTGGCCGAGGTCGGGGCGATCTCCGCCAGCACCTTGGCCTGGACCTTCGCCTTGGACTGCTTCCAGGACTCGTCGAGGACGGCGCGGTCCGAGGACCGCCGCAACGGATGCTTCCCCGGTCCGGGGTTCACCCCGGTTCCCCGCCGCTCCACTCCCCCCGGTGGGCCCCGCCTCTCCCCTGCATCTCCCGATGTGTCGGCCTCGGAGGGCCGGTGGCTCCGTGACGTGTCCTCCGGTGGTGGGGCCGCGGCGGCCCCGTCGGCGGCAGCGAGTTTCTCGGACAGGTTCATGGTGATCAGGCCCTCTCGAGCTCAGGCACCTTGTTGGTGCGACCCTTCCTCCTCAGCCGGAAGAAACCGCGCGACTCGCCGATTTCTGGGGTGTTCGTGCTCGTTGCGAGGACGGGAGTGACGTCACCCGACAGGAACTGCTGCATGCCGCCCGCCAGCTTCTTGCCGATGTCGGATCCCGCCGCCGAGACGAGGGCCGGCTTCCCCTTGTTGATCGACTTCATGACCTCTCTCGAGTAGGGCAGCACCGAGACGATCTTGTTGTCCAGCACGTCCTGGACATCGTTGATGTCGATGCCGATGTCGTCCTCCACCTTGTTGAGCACGACGCCGATGCTGTCGCTGTTGATGCGCAGCTTCTCGAGCGTGGTGAGGAAGACCCGCATGTTCCGGATGCTCGGCAGGTCCAGCGTGACCATGCACAGCACCCGGGTCGAGTGGTCGAACGCCGCCAGGACGATCTCGGAGAGCTGGGCCGGGGTGTCCACCACGATGTAGTCGAAGTGCCGGCGCAGCGATCCCATGACCTTGTAGACGTCCTTGGGTGCGATCATGTCCGCGTCAGCCGGGCTGAACGGGGCGGCGAGCACGGAGAAGCCGAGCTCGTGGTCCTCGAGATACTCCTCGACATGCTCGTCAAGGTCGTCGTCGTCGACCGGCTCCCGGGACAGCAGGTCCGAGATGGTGAACCGGGGGCGCAGGTGCAGCGCGGTGGAGACCTCGCCGAACTGCAGGTCCAGGTCGACCAGGCAGACGCGCTGGCCGGTCTGGGCCGCCAGGTAGCACGCCAGGTTGGTGGCGTAGAACGTCTTGCCGCAGCCACCGCTGGACGATGCCACGGTGAACACCTCGGCGAACTGGGGTCGATCGACCACGACCCCCTGGGCCACGACCGGCAGAGTGGGCGCCGAGTCCGACTGGGAGATGTCGGCGATGTCGAAGGCCCGCTTCAGCGAGTTGGAGAGCTGGCGCTTGCTGGTCGGGTACTCGACCAGCTCCACGGCCCCCGTCCGCACGATGTCGCTCAAGCTGGCCTTTGGCTTCGGGCCGAGGGCCAGCACGACCGCCGGGACGGCGGCGGCGGCCCGCAGGTTGGCCAGCCGGGTCATCCCCGCATGGCTGTCGAACACGGGCCCCGCCACCAGCACGTCGAAGGGGCCCAGCTCGTGGACCTCGTCGGCGACGTCGATGACGTTGGTACTGGTGACGACCTGGTACCCCGGGCCGAGCGACGCCTGGATGGCCCGGCTCAGTGCGGGCGAGCGGCTGATGACGAGAATGCGCCGGGAGATCATGGCGCGCCCGTCGTCTGGTCGGTGCCGATGCACTGCGACACCGGCGGCGGGTTGGCGTCCTTCTGGGTCTGGACCACCGAGATCGACTCGTTCTGCGAGAGGAACTCGAGGTTCCTGGCGTTCGAGGGGTTGACGGCCAGCAGCAACGTCTCCGTGGCCGGGATGGTGCGGCCGTCCGTCGTGCGATGGCTGGTGTAGGAGGGCACGGTGCTCTGGACGTCGAGGACCTGGATGTTCGCCATCGCCAGCTCCGTGCACGGCAGCGGGAGCGTCGACGAGGCGGCGCTGGCCGTGGAGACCTTGGTGATGTTGGCGTAGACGTCGACCCGGCTGCCCGGCTGCAGGTAGCCCGCCAGGGCATTGACCCCACTCAGGGTGACGGTGACACCGTCCATGCCGGTCGGCAAGGAGATGGAGGACGTGCTGGCGGTGAGCTGCGTGGAGCTGATGGCGCTGCCCTTGGTGACAGGCGACGTCAGGACCTCGTCGGCGAGCCCGGAGAGCGACCCCAGGTCGGTGGATACATAGGACTTCGTCGGGATCAACTCAATAGCGACGAGCCCGCTGGAGACCATGGCCTGGCCGGTCGTGCCGGCCGGGATGTTCGCCTTGGCCACGACGGCCGAGGTGCTCACGGGTGCCACGACGTCGGTTCCCGACCCCGTGTGCTTGCTCGCGCCCTCCACGCTGGCGTACGCGATGGCGCTGCCGGCGATGAACAGGATCACTCCGATCATGACCAATATGAGCGTCTGCTTCTTCACAGAACCTTCCCCCTCTCAACAGACCGACAACGTGCGGCGAATACTCACGTCGCCTCGCCGTCGGTTCCGTTGGAGAGTACGACGGGAAGGGGACGAGGTACATAGGTCCTTCTGACCATTCTCCGAACGAGCGCCCCTGGTGGGAGGCCCAAATGGTCCATTTGTCCTATGTACCCGCGCCGGTCTGCGCTCCACAATCAACTCCGACGTTTCACGCGACGACAATTGTCACGGGTCTGTGCAATTGCGGCGCTGCCGGATACAGAAGAGGGGGTCCCACGTTGGGCACACGGGCGTGGCGCATTCCAAGACGACCGAGGCGGCGGCGCGACGACGAGCACGGGGCGGAGATGGTCGAGTTCGCGATCGTCGTCGTCCTGCTGATCGCGCTGCTGTACGGCATCATCACCTACGGACTGATCCTGGCGGCCCAGGCGACCGTGACCCAGGCGGCGGCCGATGCGGCCCGCTCGGGCATCGTCGCGTCGTCGACCGCCGTCGCCACGGCCGAGGCCGAGGCATGCGGCGACATCGGCTGGATGAACAAGACCTGCGGCACACCCACGACCTACAACACCACGAACTGCACCTTCAGCCCCAATCCCGCGGACGCCATCACTGCCTTTGCGTGCCAAATGGCCTGTCCGTCGAACGCCAATGCCACGTGCTTGAAGGTGACGGTCTCCTACAACTACTCCTCCACCCCGCTCTTCCCCGAGATGCCCGGCCTCGGCGTCATCACGCCGTCGACCATCTCGTCGTCCAACGTCCTCCAGCTCTCGACCCCCACCTCGTAGGTGAGGATCATGAGGAGACTTCGCAGGATCCGGCGTTTCGTGCGGGAACGGCGCCAGGACGAGCGTGGGGCCACGCTCATCTTCACGGCGGTCGCCATGATCGCCCTCCTCGGAGCGGGGGCGATGGGTGTCGACGTCGGCTTCAGCGTCTACGGCAGCCGGCAGGCGCAGGCCATGGCCGACACCGCCGCGCTCGACATGGCCCGTTACATCAACGTCGCCGATCAGGGCAGCAATCCAGTGGGCTACCTGGACGGGATCCTGGGCAATGTCGACACCGACAACGGGTCCAACGCGACGCTGACCGAGACCCCGGGGCTCTGGCAGAACGGCACCTGGACGCCCGAAGGACTGAACTGCGCCGCTACCTCGCCGCCGTCGACCCATCCCTGCAACGCGGTGCAGGTCACCGCGGCCCAGGCTGTGCCCCAGATCTTCTGGGGCGGGTTCAACGTGCTGAACGGCCACGCGGGCTCGACCGTCACCACCGACAGGTCCTCCAT
>Ga0181530_10000301_pt1 | contig 63608 bp, 52 predicted proteins | sample PEATcosm2014_Bin_42_FD_119769 | JGI IMG/M metagenome (GOLD analysis project Ga0181530, IMG submission 119769) | Peatland microbial communities from MTU Mesocosm Facility, Houghton, MI, USA - PEATcosm2014_Bin10_60_metaG | ecosystem: Environmental > Terrestrial > Soil > Wetlands > Peat | place...
CGCTACCGCCGCCACCGCTACCGCCGCCACCGCTACCGCCGCCACCGTGGCCGCCGCCGCTACTGCCACCGCCACCGTGAGACCCGCCACGTCCCCCGGGATTGGGATGATTCGGAATGGACGGCGGCCCTCCTGGCCGGCCGGGTTCCGGGGCACCATGATCTTTACTAGGTTGATATGGGGGCTGCACGAGAAAACGCCTGCCGCCGTATTCAACGTAATCCTGCTGCCAGTCCCCGACGTATCCAAAGCCGTATATATCCATATAGAAGCCGGATTCGACCGACGATGCCGAAGTGGCACACCCGCCAAATCCCAACGCCAATCCTAAGAATAGAAAGGCTGCGGGATAGGCGTAGCTGAGTTCTTTCATGGCTGTTTCTTGGGCGCGGAGGAGTCTCGCCCAATCTGCACGACCCCGATGGCGGCCCCCGCAGGATCGGCGATAATGGCCCTCCAATATTCGGTAAGGGTGTCAGAGGGCCCCACGAGCACTTTTCCGCCGAGCCTTACCGCCTGCGCGACCGTGTCGTTGACACTCGCGACTCGGACAAAAAGAAGCCAGACAGGGTGGGCCTTTGGACGGTCGGGTACTGGAGCCACGCTGGCACGCGAATATCCACCACTGACCATCACAAGGTTCTTGGGCTGGTCAGTGCGCGTGTCGGGCATCACCTCGTATCCGATGACGTTATGATAAAAAAGACCGGCGGCATTGGGGTAGCGGGCAAACAATTCCGCCCAGGTCCAATCGCCTGGGTCGGGTAGGTATTCGGCGGGATCTCCCGCACTCGAATGAATCACTCCTAGCGTGGCGCCATCGGCGTCGGTTATAATGGCCTGTGTCCCCCGTTTCGCCAAATCCTTAGCAGGGAAAAGCACATGCCCGCCTGCGGCAGTCGCCGCGGCGAGGGCTTGGGCTACGTCCGGGACCGATACATAACCCACCCATCGCCCGTGTACCTCGTCCTTCATTTTCATGGGGAGCAACGCGATTCCAGCGATTGGCCGGCCCTCGTTGGAAAGAACGATGTAGGGATGAATGCCCGACGCCGTCGCTCGTTGTATGGTCGTAGCCGTCCAGCCGAATAGTTCGGTGTAGAATCTTCCCGTGGTGGCGGGATCAGCTGTGAAGAGGTCGCCCCATACAAACTTGCCTGGGAAGAAATCGGTGGTGGCGGGCGAATTCAACGGCGGCAGGTCTTCAGCTGCAGCAGTCAACGCGGCGGCCCCAAGGAAGAGCGCGGCCAGGGTCTTCATAGAAAACACCGAAGGTTCTTGTGCGTCCAATCGTCTAGAGCCGCATCTTTGAAATGCGATGCATCGTCGTCGATCGCGTTGGTGCAGCAAGGACGCATGATTCCACTCGCGTGCAAGAGCCTCAAAAAGTAAGACGGGCTGCGGCCGAAAAGGATGTGCTTTGTCTCCTTGTTCTCAGTTTATCGTAACTCTTCCGGCGCGCTCATCGTTCGGGTGACCGGCATCCAGTAGCCTATTCCAGCCCCGCGCAGGGTTTCGCAGACGCGCTTGGCCGCCTCCGCGTCCTGCGAGGCATAGCTGAGGAAGACGACCCTTTTGGGCCCGACGCTCGGGCCCCATCAGGTCATAGCCGGACCAAAGCCGGGCGCCGGCTTTCAGGGGATCATCAGGCGAACCTGAATTGTGTAGAGAGTAACTCCCTAGCCCGAGTCTGGCCCCAGGATGGACTGCCTTGGGGTGCCCTCGACCGCTAGAACGCGCGATTTCGCCCAAGGAGTGCGTAGGTGGCGGGATACGTGCCCGCGCCTGAGAACAGGCAGGTATCATGGCGCTGGCAAAATTCCTGTCCGATTCCCGTCAACATACGTGCCATTCAATGTGCGTTCCTGCCAACTCCTGCCAGATGGGCTAGGGAGGCAAGAACCCAAAAGACGGGTATTTACCTGTCCGGAAAGCGGTCAGCGAACCCGCTGAACCCGGATGATACTCCCGTTCCGTGTGGCCCTTCAGCTGCTCCCGGTAGAAATACACCTCCCGCAGATCCCCGGTGCTGTACCGCATCGCCTCATCGTCGAAGTGCCTCGACTCCGGGTGCCCGCTTTCGCCGCCGGCCGTGACCGCCCTTGCGCGGACTTCGTCCCCGAATTCGACCACCGCCACAAAGCTGTTCCCGCCCGTCCCGTACCACTTCTTCGTCCCCGGATAAGGCTTCGCCCCGAATGATGCGAGAGAACCCCAGACCGCCGAAGTGAATCCCACGGGAATGCTCGGCTCCGCGTCGCTGAAGCGCTGCTCGATGCCTCCTGTCAGCCGCTGGAACCGGTTGATCTTCCCCCAGGGGGTCTCCCAGCTCCCGAAGTCGGCGGCCAGCCTGTCCGAGGCCGTCGTCAGGGCCCCGAGAAGCGCCTGGTCCGGCAGCTTTGTCGCGACGTACTCCGGAACCCAGAGGCCCGGGCTGTTCGCCTCTCCGGCCAGCTGCTTTGTGACCTCCTGCCCCCAAAAGACCGCCAGCGACGTCGCCACCGAACCGGCGCCCCACCTCAGATCCCAGGCGCGAAGCACGGCAATCTGCCCGGCCAGACCGGCCTTCACCGGCGATCCTCCAGGCAGCCTGTCCCAGGCCCTGAGCAGCGCCGGCAACGGCTTCTCGAACCACGGCAGGTAGCTGTCGAACGCCGCCGCGATAAGCGAATCCAACGTGAAATCCTTCCTCCCTTGCAGCACCCGGATTGCGTGAAGCCCCCGGGGCGTCTCCCCGCCCCGCTCGACATAGGCCGGGAAGTCCTCCTTGCGCAGGCTGCTCTCCCCGGCGCCGGCCCATGGCGCATTGTTCGCGTTGAAAAGGTACCCGCTCGCCGGGTTCAGCAGATGCGGCGTCTCGTCGACCGCCAGCGCCCCCTGCCACTCCGTTGCCGGATCGCTTCCGTCCACAGGCTTTGTGAAGTCAAACCTCGCATCCCGGCGCGGGATGAAGTTCCCGTGGAAGTACGCTATGTTCCCGTCCGCGTCGGCGAAGACCGTGTTGTTCGACGAGTTCGCCTTCAGCTCCATCGTCTCGCGGAATTCCCTGTAGCTTCTGGCCTTTGTCCGCAGGTAGGACTGCATCAGCGCCTTGACCGGCTCCTGCATGAGCCGGATCGTCACCCACCTGCCTTCCTCCTCCCGGACCACCGGGCCGTGGTGCGTTAAATACGCCGTGAACCTCCGCTCGGCCATTCCGCGCTCCGTCCGGTACGGCACCACGATCCGCCTCTCGGCCACCTCCCGGTCCCCGGCGCCGTACCTGTAGAAGAAGCGCCCGTCCCTTTCATGAACGGTCTCCATGTACTCATCGACCGCGTCCACCCCGCTCGACGTGTGCATCCACCCCGCCCGCTCGTTGAACCCCTGGTACACGAAGAACTGCCCCCAGGTCACCGCCCCATACGCGTCGAGCCCCTCATCGCTCGCCATCTGGAGCTCCGATCGGAAGAAGAACGAGGTGTGAGGGTTTATCAGCAGCAGCGCATGGCGCCCCGCCGTGTTGCGCGGCGCTATCGCGAAGCCGTTCGATCCGCCCGGCTCCCGTTCGGCCATCTCCACCGGACTTCCTTCCCCCGAACCGGGGGCCCTGCCCGATCCCGCCACGGCCGGCAGCATCCGCGGCGGCGCCTTCGCCACGCGGCGTCCCGAGTAGAACGCCCCGAGCTTCTTCAGGTCCACCCGTTCGATGTCGCCGCCGATGCTCCCTTCCGTGAATGAAAGCGCCATCCACGGCTCGAACCGCCGGATCACCCTCGGCGTCACCTCCGGGTGCCTCGCGAGATAGAAGTTCAGCCCGTCGGCAAAGGCGTCCATCAGCCGCCTCAGCCATTCCGGGCTCGTTTTATACTGCGCCTTCAGGTCCTCGGGATCGATGAACATCTTCATCCGCAGGTCCTGGATGACCCTGCCCTCGCCCTCCGCCTCTGCCAGCCGGCCCATGGCATTGATGTAGTTCGTCTCCACCCGGTTGAAATCGTCCTCGGCCTGCGCATAGACCATTCCGAATACGGCATCGGCATCCGTCCTCCCGGAGACATGCGCGATCCCCCAGTCGTCCCGCACGATGGTGACGGCCCTCGCCTCCCGCTCCCAACGCGCCGCCTCCGTTGAATCCCCGGCCTGCGCGCACCGCGGCGCCGCCAGCGCTCCGGCCACCAGCAGTATGGCGAACTTCCATGGAGCGGATCTCCTCGGAACCCGGGCCAGATGGTCTCGAACGCTCATGGATGTCGGGATCGGGGCGCGGGACGCGCGTATCGCGGCCCGTGTCCCCGCTGCAAGCCTACCTTTTGTCCACTTGCGGGCCAAGTGCCGTTTTCGCCCGCCGGCCCCGACGCGAAGGCCACCGGATCATGGCCTGCCTCGACTGGAGCGAGCTGTTCGGCGGGGACGCCCGGCGCCGCGGGGACGGAGAGCGGTGACTTGTTCGCATGACGGCGCGGAAACCGGGGCCTTCAGTTCCGAGTTTGCGCTATGACCCGATATGGGTTGAAGACATTCGCCGTACCTGAAAATCCTTCATCGGGAAGAACGATGCGGGCATCCACAAAACTGCTGATCGCGACACTCGCGCTAGCCTCAGGCTATGCCGGTTATTTCTGCTATCATGTGCTGAAGCCGCCTGTCGTGGAGATCACAAACAGCTCGGGGAAGAGATTGAGCAACGTGGTCGTTGTCGGAGACAAATTCTCGGAGCGTTTTGAGGGCATCGAACCGCATCAGACCCTTTCGAGGGTCGTCGATGGACGAGGCCAGGCGAAGCTTGAAATCAGCTTCACCGTGGATTCCCGCGAAATAAGAGCGGGCGAGACTGCTGACATTGAACCGGCTGGGGCCTATGTCGCCCACATCACGGTCGACGACAAGCTGCGGGTATTATTCGCCTATTCGCATTTCATCGGGTACTAGCGAGAGGCGCGGTGAGCGGAAGGCATGGTTTCCGGTGCTCCCCCGCGGCGCCGCGTTGCCCAGGGCCGCCCATGGCACGCCGTTCGGCGCACGCCCGATGCTTCCGCGGCCGCGGGATTCGGCTCGCGCGAACCTACGGGCCCGGCCTCTCCTTCCTATGTTGCCCCCCTTAGCGCCTGAACCGGCGAAGAACCGGGGCGCAGCCGGTATTTCCTCACAAGGAAGGGGATTTCGTAAACATCCGCGTAAGGGTGGATGATCTCAGGGCTCATCCCAAGCAATGGCGCCTCCGCAGGGTCCATCGCATCCTTGGCATCAGGCTTCATGTCTACACTCAGGTAGACGACCGCCCACTTGTCCCTTCGCTGAACGAGAAGCCTCTTGCGGAGATCCTCCTCGCTCTTGAAAAAAACGACCCTCGACAATGCCTTCGCATAATCAACCCGGAGCAAACTCACACTGTAATCAAAGCCCCCGTTTGCGGACGTGACCGAGGGGTCGGGCAGATAATATTGCACGGAGTCCGAGTCGTCCTCCTTTATCATCCGCAGGACCAAGGCTGCCTGGGTCATGGTGTTGCGGTCCTGAATGTACGGCTGGTAGATAGCGTCCCTGTTCACCTGCAGGTAATAGCTCATCTCGTGCCAGCCAACGAGCAGCACAAGCAAGGCGCCGATGATCGAGCCGCCCCGCACATTGTCCCTGATTGCGACCAGGATCACGTCCGCGCCTACCAACAGCACGCCCAAGACCGGGATCATAGACCAATGCAGCTGGTCCGGATTGTTCACCCCCTCGAGGATCACCTGGAATATCCACATGTATAGGAACAGCACCGTGTTCACCAACGCGAATCGGTCGCCGCGCCACATCCTGCGGACCGACGCGACCAGCCCGACGGCAAACATGGCGAGAAACGGGACGGATAGGTACAGCGTGAAGAAGAAATCACGTATCGACCACCACCTGCGGTCCAGCCCGCCATGCGAGAAGATCTTTTGGACGAACGCCATCTCCTCGCGAATCCTAAGGCCCCACAGGTCGTTGATGTTGTAAATGGCGGCAAAGAACACCAGGAATGCCACCATGCCCACGCACGCCGCAGCCAATTCCACCCTTCGCTGGGCCTTGCTGCCCAAGATGACAATGAGGATGAAGAAGGGGACGGTATACATGAAGCCGCCGAAATAAAAATAGCAGCTGACGGCGAAAAGGAGCAGGGCGAGCGCCTTGATGCACCTCTCGCGGACGGCAGAGCCCAGGTCATAGTATTTCGGCAGGAAGTAGAGGTAGACCGAGATCGCCGTCAGATAGATCACGGAGTGCCACTTGTAGCGCCGGAGGCAGACGCAGAGGACGGAATACAACGCGACAATCGCAAACGACAGTAGCGAGGACTTGGGGTAGGCCTTTCTGAAGAGAGTAAAGAACCCCGCCAGGAATATGCTGAAGAAGACAGGGAGGATGTAGGTAATAAGCCTCACATCGTATCCAAAGTGCAGATAGAACGGAACCAGGGCCCACGCATAGCCCTTGTTGTACTCGATAACGCCGCCTTTCACGCTCTCCCACCATGAATGCGTGTATGCGGCGTATTCGCACGTGCTCTTTGCCAAATCGAGCGACTGCGCTTCCTCGCCCTCGAAGAACGGCGGAAAATAGGACACCCTATACATCAGGCGCAGATAGATCAAAAGCGCGGCCGCGCCAAAGAATACGGCTGTTCGCCTGTTCAAGGGCCGCCTCCGATCATCAGCTCCGACTCAATTGTACGCCGCTTCGCAACCGAGATCATGCTTGTTTTTCGAGTCTGTTTCCGCGCCGATTCACCGTTAACTCTTCTTATGGCAATGACTTGCAGGCCAGGCGATACTTTTCTTGCCAATTCCGTATCATGCAGTGAGGGCGGTATGCCCTGACGGGACCCGCCTGGCGGACGGTTCGAGCATCATGAAGGTGCCGATCTTCTCGCATCGGGACCAGCGGGCAAACGGTTGCCGATCGCTGACGAAAGCTGACGCCGGGAGAACGGCGGCCAGACGACGGAGGCGGCGCCGACTCCGGGTCAATCGAGGCAGGGCCATTCAGCGCAGTGACGGCGCCCATCGAACCGTGCGGCGGCCCTGATTACTCCCTGCCAGCCCGGGGGCTGCGCCATCGCAACCCCACGCGCTCGGGCGGAGCTTCCTTCTTGCCGCCTTTCCGTTCCCCACCCCCGCCCGGACGGCACCTCGTGATGCGCCCCGTCACGCCGTCCTCGACCTTGGAGGCCAAATTGCTGAGTATCCGGCCGAAACAATGTCCGCACGAGCCCCCATATCCGTGCTCGTCCCCGTCAAGAACGAGGCGGCCAATCTGCCGGCATGCCTTGCTTCCTGCTCCTTCTGCGACGAAGTGGTGGTGGTCGATTCCGGCAGCGCGGACGCCACCGCGGCGATCGCCGCCAAGGCCGGCGCCCAAATGGCGGAATTCCGCTGGGACGGGCGTTTCCCCAAGAAGAAGAACTGGGCGCTGGCCAACCTGCCGTGGCGGAATGAGTGGGTCTTCATCCTGGATGCCGATGAGCGCATCACGCCGGGGTTGGCCGCCGAACTCGCGGCATTGGCCGCTGGAGGCGCCGGCACTACCGCCGGCTACTATGTCAATCGTCGCTTCTGGTTCCTGGACGGATGGCTCAGACACTGCGGCTATTACCCGAGCTGGAACCTCCGTTTCTTCCGCCATCGCCTCGGCCGGTATGAGCGGCTCACCTCGGATGTGGACACGGACAGCGGCGACAACGAAGTCCACGAGCACGTGCAGTTGCAGGGCCCGGCTGGCTATCTGCGCGGCGAGTTGGAGCACTACGCCTTTCCCGACATCGCCACGTGGGTTGAGAAGCACAACCGTTACAGCAACTGGGAGGCCCGCGTGGAGCTGGCCTCGTCCCGGGGAACCGAGGCGGTGGACGGTCTCGAGGCCGGCCTGGCTCGCAAGCGCCGCCTTCGCCGGCTGGCCTGGGCGCTGCCGTTCCGCCCCGCCCTGCGCTTCCTTTATCATTACGTTTGGCGGGCCGGGTTCCTCGATGGCTACCGCGGCTACGTGTTCTGCCGTCTCATGGCATACTATGAGTTTCTAAGCGCCGCAAAGGCGGCTGAACTCCGCCGTGCCAGGCGCTGACTCAATTGGGCCCAGCCCAAGAGCCCCTCGTTTGTGGCGAAGCCTTTGAAAAACCGCGCGCGCTACCCCTCACCCGTCATTCAACCATGAAGAAGATATTAGCCCTCTCTTGCCTTCTTGCGGGATGCGCTGCCGCGCAAACCCAAGGCCCGGCGCCCGCCGTTTCGGCCGGCCGAATTGAACGCTTGCATGATTTCGGCTCCCTGTATGTGTCCCCCAGGAATGTCGATGTCTGGCTGCCACCAGGCTACGATGGCAAGGGCCGATGCCAAGTACTCTACATGCACGATGGCCAGATGCTCTTTGATGCCAGCACGACCTGGAACAAGAAGGCATGGGGGATGGCCGATACTGTCGCCGCGTTGATCCGTGACGGGAAGATGCCTGCGACCATAATTGTCGGCATCTGGTCGAACGGCCTGCAGCGACACAGCGAATATTTCCCGGAAAAAGCGCTGCAATTCATTTCAGAGCCGCTGCGAACACAGTTTGTCACGAAGGCATTGAACGGAAAGCCCCAGGCGGACAATTACCTGCGGTTCCTGGTTCAAGAGCTGAAGCCCGAGATCGACAGGAGGTATGCGACCCGGCCGGATCGAGAGCACACGATCATCATGGGCTCCAGCATGGGCGGAATAATCTCGCTTTACGCGATCTGCGAGTATCCGGACGTCTTTGGCGCGGCCGGCTGCCTCTCGACGCATTGGTTGGGCTCCTTTGAGAAAAATGCCACGATCCCACTCGCCACTTTTGCCTACCTTAAGGACCATCTTCCCGATCCCAAGAGCCATCGGATCTATTGCGACCATGGCACCGCCCCCCCCTTGGATTCATTATACGCCGAATCCCAGGCTTTTGCCGATATCCTCTTCAGGGAGAAGGGCTACACGGATGAGAATTATCAGAGTCGTGTTTTCCCCGGAGCAGAGCACACCGAAGACGCCTGGGGTCAGCGGGTCGCCATTCCCTTGCTCTTCCTTTCCCGCCGCTAGACTGCATTATTAGAAGCGCCATGGCGGCAGCTGGCCCAGGCCCCATCTTTCCCGCACCCGGCCACCAAATCCGCAAAGGTCGTCAGGCCATGCCTGCATAAGTGGTACCCTGGTTCGCTGGTCTTCGGTTTAGGGGCGATTGCCGCCAACAATCGCCGACGGTCCAGTTCAGCCACCGCGGCCGTCGGCACTGTGCGACAGCTATCGGCTGCTCGACCCTTGCAGCCTAGAACGGTTCCTTCGTCTGCTTCTGCGTCTGAAGAAGACTGATCAAATGGCCAACAGCGCTCGCCAGCCGGTCGGCCATCTTCTTGTCGCGCACGGCAGCGATCGCGGCAAATGACACAGCTTTGTTGTATCCCTTGGCTATTGAGCCGTTGCCGCGGCTGTCCTCGATCCGCTGATCGCTCAGGGTTTCAATTATCGCGTCCTGGTCGGCGTCTGGCTTTGGCAGGATGCAGACATAATAATAGGTGCCCGCTTCAACGCTCAGGTTACCAGTTTGCTCCGTGCGCCGCAGATACTCCTTATAATCAATTACGATCGGGTCCGGAGCCACCTGGGCCACCTTCAGGTGCCATGTGTAGCTGGCGCTCGTCTGTCTCGTGAAACTTGCATCCTTCGTTGCCTCCTGCTGGCTAACATCTGTCCCTATTCCGGAACGAAAGACTGCGCGCGTAATGGAGTAGCTTTCGCCATCCGACTCCAGCCCCTTGCTGAAATGCGGACAATCCGACCTGTGGGTCCATTTAATTGTCCGTTCCCAGAACCAGTCCCGCGTGCCAGCGAAATCCTTGAAGTCCTCCGGCTGCCATTTCGTCGGTCCCTCGGTCGTTTGCCATTCGGCCTGAAGGTCGGCCCTATGCTTGTCGATCCACTTCAGCGTCTCGTCCAGAGTCGCATCCGATTTTGCCCAGAGCCGGATGCCGCTGGACATTGCCAGGGCTAAGCCAATTGCCCCTATTATGGTTTTCCCTTTCTTCATCTACGTTACGCTTCGGAGTTTCTGACTGAACATTTCCAATCGTTCCCGGCAAAAGTTGACTACTGGCCAAGGATTTCGGCCACTGTTCATGTCTCGCCTCAATGGGAGAATCTTTGGCTGCCCTTGTCGAGGGAATAGGTGCCCGGTCGGGTTCTTTGCAGGGCGGATAGCAGCCAATCAATGCGGCTTTTGGCCTGCGAACGGTCTAGCGGGGGCGGCGCAACTGTCAGCGGCCAAGTAAGCATCTTAGATAGCCTGACCTGGCACGCTCATCCCGGTTCTCAGAACACACCTCTTGCGCGGCCTCGCCACGCCGGTCATTGGGGCTACCAGCATGCAAATCGGGGTTCCCTGCGGCGCCATCCCGCCAGGTTGCCAATGGCGCCAGGCTTCATAGGCTAACCCATTCAGAGGGACAACGCGATGCAACGATCAGATACAAGGCCGAGGGGACTGAGCCCTGCCCAGGTGACGACGGTTGCCGAACACGTGGGCTACCAGGACGGCGCGGTCGTCAGCCGCGAGATCGTCAGGACGCCTGCCGGCAGCGTCACGCTGTTCGCGTTCGACGAGGGTCAAGGCCTGAGTGACCATACCGCGCCCTTCGACGCACTGGTGCAGGTCGTTGATGGAGAAGCCGAGATGATGATCTCCGGCAAATCCCACTGCTTGCGAGGCGGCGAGATGATCCTCATCCCGGCCCGCGAACCGCACGCTCTCAAGGCTCTGAAGCGATTCAAGATGATCCTGACCATGCTCCGATCGTGACTCTCGAACGCGCCTTCCTAGACGGAAGGCGGATCCGCAGGCACGAGGCACCGCCGGCTCTAGCCGAGTTCGACCAAGATGCTGGCGCCATTCCTGAGCATGGCCTCGGGAACGACATTTCCTTCAAGCGGCTTCCCGTCGACCTGCAGTAATCTTACGCCGCGGCATACTCTGGCAGTGTTTCGCACCTCGATGTTCAGCTTCTTGCCGCGAAAGGCTCGCACCGCCGAGAATCCCGGCCAGGACTTCGGGATGCAGGGGTCGATGCGCAGTCCCTCTACCACCGGCCGGATCCCCAGAATGTGCTGCGTAGCCGTGTAATGCGCCCATGAGGCCGTGCCCGAAAGCCATGGGATGCGCGAGCGACCGAACTTCTTGGAGGTGGGGGCATGGGTGCTCTGGCAATGCACGTACGGCTCGATCTCGCGCAGTTCCGCCCGGTCGTTCTGAGCGGAGGGCATGAACGCACGGTAGTAGGCATACGCCTGGTCTCCGTTTCCGCACGCGATCTCCGCAAGGACCGCCCAGCTCTGGGTGTGGCTGAAGATTCCTCCATTCTCCTTGTTGCCGGGATTGAAGAGCACGGCCCGCATCACCTTGACCGGCGTCTTTGCAAAAGGCGGGTTGCAGAGCGCCACGCCGTACTCGCAGGCAAGGCGGTCCTTCACGGCCCGCAGGGCGAGCTTTGCCTGTTTTGCCGTGGCAGCGCCGGATATTACGGCCCAGCACTGCGTGTTGAGATATATCCGCCCCTCGCGGGCCTTCCGGGTACCGAAGACGACGCCGTCATCGCTGATCGCCCAGATGAACCAATTCCCGTCCCAGCAAACCTTTGCGATCCTGCGATCGAGCTTCTCCAGCTCCGCGAGCGCCCACCGCCTCTCAGCGGGCCGGCCGAGTGATCCGGCGATCTCCGCGTAGGTCTTGAGCCCCAGGCGCAACTGGAACGCGACAAAGACCGATTCCCCCTTGTAGCCCAGCTTCAGGCAGTCGTTCCAATCGGCCTGGAGCCCGCAAGGCAGCCCGTGCCGCCCCACCCTCTCGAGGTTGAATTCGAGCGCCCGCCGCAGGTGGCCGAACACCGTTGCGCGCCCCCGGTCCGCGTACGGAACGACCTCTCTGTAGAACGCCGTGTCGCCCGTCTCGGCGACATATGCCGGTATGGCGTTGAAGAACCACTGGCAATCGTCGCTGCGGTAATTCTGCGGCGGCGTCGCCTTCATCTTTCCCGGGGAGTGCGACCAAGGGCGGATCTCGGGCTGGGCCCCGCCCGTCGAATCCTGCCCCGATAGCATGAGCACAAGGCGGCTTCGGACCTCCTGCGGCAGCATCGCGGCGACCCCGAGCATGTCCTGCACGGTGTCGCGAAAACCGAATCCGTCCCGCTGGTCGCCCGTGTAGACGAGCGAGCACGAACGCGACCACTCGAAGGCGATCAGGGCGTTGTACGCACCCCATACGTTCGCCATGTGATCGAAGTCCGCGTCGGGCGTCTTCACCTGGAGGACGTCGACCAGCCCGTGCCAGTGGCGTTTCAGCATTCCGAGCTCCCGATCGCAGGCCCCGGCTGAGCCGAACCGCGCCCGGACACGCCTTGCCCGGGCATGATCGCCGATCCCTAGAAGGACGAATATCTCGGCGGAGGCTCCGGGCTCCAGCTCCAGATCGCTCTGGATTGCGCCGCACCCGTTGTCGGAGAACTGCTCGTGATTGCCGCAGGCGCCCCGCTCCACCGCCTCGGGCCGGTCGAAGCTGCGATAGACACCGAGGAACTTCTCCCGCTCGCAGTCAAAGCCGGCGATCTCGCCGCCGATCTGCGTCATCCACCACCAACGCGACTGGTCCTTGTTCGCGAAATTGGACGAATCGTAGGGCAGGCGGCGGCAGGACGTGGCAAGGATGAATCCGTCGCGCCATACGGCATCGGAAATGTACTGGGTATACTGGATGTTGAACGTGTCCTGGATGATATTCCACTCGGTCGTGAACTCGCAGAACGAGAAGACGCTAAGCCGGCGCGCCCGCCCGCCCGTGTTGGTGATCTTGAGGCGCCAGTACTCGAACTCCTGGCCCAGCGGCACGAAGTACGTTGCCTCGCTGCGGATTCCCCGCCACTCGCTCTCGATGACCGCGTAGCCAAGGCCGAACCGGGTGGTCGTCTTGTACTCGTCCAGGGGCTTGCCGACCGGCTGCCAGGCCGCGGACCAGAAATCGCCGCTCTCCCGGTCCCGGAGGTAGAACTGGCGCCCAGGCATGTCCATGGGCACCGCGTTGTATCGGTGCCGCAGGAAACGGCCCTCGGCGGGCGATTGCGTGAAGCTGTAGCCGCCCGCGTTGTTCGTGATGATCCCCCCGTAGCGGCGCGAGCCGAGGTAATTGGACCACGCCCTTGGCGTGTCGGGCCGGGTGATGACGTATTCCCGGGCGGTGTCGTCGAAATGGCCGTAGCGCATGTTTGGGTTGGATGGCCTACCAAGGCTCTCCGAGCATCCTCGGTCGGTCCAGGCAATCGATCGAACCTGAGGTGGTTTTCGCTGCTTGTCCATCCCTGCTGGATCGAGGGCACGGCTTACTGGCGCGTCCCTTCCGGACCGGGATAAGAACGCGGCAAAAAAGCCAAAATCCACGCAGCCGAGCGTTCCGGCTTCGGGCATCATGGGGCTCAATCTCGGGCTTCCAGGCCTCGTCGCCGTGCTCGCATCGAACTATCAGACGTTCTTCCTCCGGCTAGCCGGAGCCGCGCTGGCTACGGCCGCGCTGGCCGCGGCACTCCGGGCCGCGGAGACTGCCGACCAGGCCTGCCTGGCCTGCCACGGAGATCCCAGCCTCACGATGGTGCGGGATGGCCACAACGTGTCCCTTTATGTCGACGCCCGCGGAGTCGGCGGTTCCGTGCATTCGGACCTCGGCTGCGCTGGCTGCCACGACGCGGTGGACGCAAGCGCCCGTCCGCACCACGCACCCGCCGCCCCGGTGGATTGCCGCGGATGCCATGAGGGCCTGGCGAAGTCCCACGCATTCCACGCGGACTTCGCCGCGGTGCCCCTCGCCGCAACGCCCGAGACAGATTGCGCCGGATGCCACGGCGCCCATGGCATCCTGGCGGCGTCCGGCGCCAAGTCGTCCTTCGTCGGGCTGAAGCTTGTAGCCGCCTGCGGCGAGTGCCACGCCGAAGCCGCCGAGCACTACCTGAAGTCGGCCCACGGCGGGGCCCTGGCGGCGGGCCGCAGCGAGGCCCCGACCTGCCTCTCTTGCCATCTGCGCCCGGTGGCGTCGGGAAGCGACAGGCTAAAGCTCAAGCGCGAGCAATCCCTCCTATGCCTAAGCTGCCACCGCGACGAGAGCCGCGTGGTGGCGTCGTCGGTCGTCAGCCGCAGCTTCATCGTCTCGTATGCCGAGAGCGTGCACGGGAAGAGCCTTTCCCATGGCAATGCGGCCGCCGCCAACTGCGTGGACTGCCACGGAAGCCACGAGACCGCCGGCGCCCTATCCGCAGGCTCGCGGGAGAACCTCCGGAACATTCCGACGACCTGCGCCCGATGCCATCCGGCCGAGGCAAGGGAGTATGCGCTCAGCTCCCATGCCGCCGCGCTCCGAAAGGGCCTCCCCGACGCGCCAGTCTGCACGACATGCCACGGGGAGCATCAAATCCTCCGTCCCGCCGATCCGAAGGCGCCAGTCTCGGCGCGCAACGTCTCGCAGATGGTGTGCGGGGCGTGCCACGCCTCGGTCAAGCTGAGCGAGCGCTATGGCCTGGCGACCGACCGGTTCCAGACCTTTGCCGACAGCTTCCACGGGCTGGCCACCCGCGGCGGCGCCGTCGTCGCCGTCAATTGCGCGAGCTGCCACGGGGCCCATGCCATCCTTCCCTTCTCGGATCCCAAGTCGCCGATCAACCGCGCCAACCTCGCGCAGACCTGCGGCCAGTGCCATCCCGGAGCGAACACCAGATTCGCCTCCGCCCCGGTCCACATCACGGCGAGCGCCCGCGGCCAGGAGCCCGTGGTCTACTGGATCGCAACCCTTTACGTCTGGCTGATCGTCGCCGTCGTCGGCGGCATGTTTGTCCACAACGGCCTCGACTTCCTGAAGAAGGTGCGCCGGAAGATCGGGATCCAGAAGGGGGAGATCATCGAGGAGGCGGTGCCCCACCGGCTCTACCTGCGCATGACGGTCAACGAGCGGCTGCAGCACGGGACGCTGGTGCTGAGCTTCGTCGCCCTGGTTGTCACCGGCTTCATGCTCCAGTTCCCCGACGCGTGGTGGGTCATCCACATAAGAAGCCGCTTCGGCCACCTGTTCGAGTGGCGCAGCATCATCCACCGGGTGGCCGGGGTGATCCTGATTGCCGCGGGCGCCTGGCATGTGGCGTACCTAGCCCTTACCAAACGCGGCCGCCTGCTCTTCCGCGACCTGCTGCCGCACGTGCGCGACCTTGCCGATGCCGCCGGCGTTCTCAGGTACAACCTCGGCCTGGCGCCGGACAAGCCAAAGTTCGGACGATTCAGCTACATCGAGAAGACGGAGTACTGGGCAATGATGTGGGGCTCGGTTGTGATGGGCATCACCGGGGCCCTTCTCTGGTTCGAAAACACCTCGATTCGCCTGTTCACGGGGCTCGGCTACGACGTGTCCCGGACCATCCACTTTTACGAGGCCGTGCTTGCGACCCTCGCCATAGTGGTCTGGCACCTCTATTTCGTCATCTTCAACCCGGACATCTATCCGATGAACCTCTCGTGGCTCACCGGTTGGCTGTCGGAGAAGGAAATGAGGGAGGATCATCCGCTCGAGCTGGAGCGGATCGAAGCCGAACGGGCGCGGGCCGAGCGGAAGGACGGGCCGCAGGCGAACGATCCGGGAGCGCGTTGAAGCCCCGCGGAGCGCCGGCGCCTTGGAAGGCGCGGCATGCGGGACAGCGGCGGGCCGCCCCGGCGTCATGCTGAGGGCTCCCGGGGCGTCGATCCGGCTAACGGCTGGCCAAGCCCGAGGCCAGGGGCTACGGTGTTCCGGCGCACAACGCACCGCGACCATGGGCACTAACCACAGCATCATCTTGACGACCTACTCAAAGGAGCGGACAGGCTCCAGGATCATCGGCGCTCTCCTCAAGGCGAGACTTGCCGCTTGCGTCCAGGTAGTCCCGATAAGGAGCTTCTACAGATGGAAGGGAAGTATCTCGAAAGACCGCGAAAGACTCATGCTGATCAAGGCGAGATCGAGGGACTTCCATGGTATCAAGAAGGCGATCCTTGGGAATCATGACTACGAGCTGCCCGAGATAGTCTCCGTTCGCATCGAGCAAGGCCTCACGGGCTACCTCAAGTGGATGAATGAGGTGACAAATAGGAGCGGATCCCGGAGGCGCGGCGGCGCCTGATCCGCATGCTCCAGCCTTGACTGCGGCGGAATATTGCCAATTCGCTCTCGGCCCCCTGCCCCACATTACCACCGACCCCAACGAACGCCGAGCCGCCTGGCGCGTTATAGGAGTATTCCTGCTCCTGACGGCCGGGCTGAGCGCTGTCTTTGAGGTCCTGATGGGCCGGATCGGCGTCACGACCCGCTTCCTGGTAATGGGCGTGATGTGGTGCCCGGGCGTCGCGGCGATCCTGGCCTCCCTCATTCTGAGGCGAGATGTGCGGGCGATGCCCTGGCGCTGGGGCCAGACGAGGTGGATCGTAGCCGCCTGGCTGCTGCCGGCAGGTTACGGGCTGGCGGTCTACCTGCCCGTCTGGCTGCTGTCTCTCGGCGGCTCCAGCTTCGGGAACCCCGACACTCTCGCCCAATGGTCGCAGGAGGTGCTAGGGAAGGGCCCGACAAGCCTCGCGGGCGCGGTGTTCTATCTGTTCCTGCTGGCCACCCTCGGCGTGATCAGCTCGGCGGCCAACGCCCTCGGCGAGGAAATCGGCTGGCGCGGATTTCTGGTCTGGGAGATGAGGAAGGTGATGCCGTTCTGGCAGGTGGGCCTTGGCTCCGGCCTCATCTGGTCGGTCTGGCACTACCCTGGCATCCTGTTCACCAACTACAACGCCGGGACCGGCAGCCATGCGCTGCAGCTCGTGCTGTTCACTGCCAGCGTCACGTCCATGGGGATTGTGTTCGCCTATTTCGTCTTCCGGACAGGCAGCCTGTGGCCCGCCGTCATCCTGCACGCCAACCATAATTGCTTCATCCAGCGCGTCTACACGCCGCTGACGAAGGCCGGGCCCGGCACGCACCTTTACGTCGACGAATTCGGCCTGCTCCTGCCGGTCGCGGGCATCGTGCTGGCAGTCTACTTCATCCGCCGCGCCAGGGCGGAGGGCCTGGCCTGAGCGCGCGGTAGGGCCGAAGGCATTCGGGCGCGCCCCTCGCGATTGTGAATTTCTTTGGCGCCCCGCCGCAGCATGCACGCGCCGGCAGGGACGCCGCCGGCGTCGGGGACCGTAGCAACGATTAGTTTGATCAATCGGCAAACGGCATGACAATCGGGTGCGTGAGCGGAATCTCCTACATGCACTTCCTGCCCTGCCTCCGCTGCGGCCGCGATTCGGTGGGCGTCTCGTTGCTGTCGGGAGCCAGCCGCAGGGAGAACGTCTGGTGCCTGGCGAAGGAATGCGAGGCCGTGCACTACCTGAGGATAGCGCCGGATTCCGGCGGTCTCGAAATGGCCTACGGCCGCTATACCCAGGGATACCCCCTTGAGGCATACGACGCGGGCGGTCCTCCGGCGCCACGGCGCGCCCGGGGGGCGAAGAAGCAGCCCCTGGAGGCCGAAGGATTCAGCGGCCCCGTCGCCGTGTACGCGCCAAGGCGGCATTTCAGCAGCGCCCAGGTCCACGAGGTGTGGAAGGCCAGCAAGGGCCGCTGCCACCTGTGCGGGCGTTGCTGGCGCTCGGACGAGCGCGGCCCGAAGGGCTGGCAGATCGACCATGTCATTCCAAATGCCGGGGGCGGGGCCGGGAGAGAGGAAATCGGATACCGGCTGGCGTGTTCAGATTGCAGTCCCCGCAAGGGAAGCCGATTCCTCCAAGCCCGGCTATTGAGGTCGATCAGGGACCTCGCGATGCGGCTGGCGCCTTCGGCCCAGCGGTAGATGCGCCGCGGCCGCTTGGATCCCCGCGCGTCCCCCCGCCCTAGGCGCCAGCGCGGAAGAGGAATGCGGCGACCCGGGCTGGCGCGCGCAGCTGCTCCAGTTCCACCTTGATCAACCCGGAATTGGGCCCTTTGCTTTGCGGGCGTTGGAGTCGCACCTGTTTCGGCGCGGTTTAGGAGCGGCAACGGCGTAAATCGCAGCAAAACCCCAGCAGTTTCTACGGCTATGTATCTACGCTGCAATACATAGCAGTTTTCCATACTCGACCAGAACGCCACCACATGCCCAACCCCACCGTCCCGGCGAACGGCAATTCCAACGGCGGATCAAAATACGACGAGCCCCTTCGCGTCGAGGGCTTCAAGGGCACGTCGGAGGAGGTCGAGCGGCAGTGGTTCGAGGAGGTCTACCGCGGTCGTGGCGACAGCATGCCGCAGCTCACTCTCCGGGCGGTGCTGATGGGCACCGCGCTCGGGGGCGTCCTGTCGCTCACCAACCTCTACATCGGCCTGAAGGCCGGCTGGGGCTTTGGCGTCACGATCACCGCCTGCATTTTGTCCTACGCCATCTGGTCGGTCTTCCTCCGCCTCCGGCTCGCGAAGACCCCGATGACCATCCTCGAGAACAACTGCATGCAGTTGACGTCGAGCGCCGCGGGCTATTCCACGGGCTCGACGCTCGTTTCGGCCTTTGCCGCCTATTTCATGATCAACAACCAGGCGGTGCCGTTCGGGCTGACGCTCGCGTGGGTGTTCTTCCTCGCGATTCTCGGCGTCACGATGGCGATCCCGATGAAGCGCCAGATGATCAATGTCGAGCAGCTGCGCTTCCCGACGGGGATCGCGACGGCCGAGACGCTGCGCGCCCTTTACTCGAAGGGCCAGCGCGCCGTGCAGTCCGCCCGCGCGCTGACCTACGCTGGCGTGGTCGCGGCGGTGAGCCAGTTCTGGTCCGACGGCCTGCGGCTCATCAGCTCGCGGCTCGAGCCGTTCGGCCTCGGCGCCCTCGTGGATCGGCTTGACAAGGTCGTCTTCGGCCCGGTGTGGATCGGCCGGACCGTCACCTTCGTCTGGGACCCCATCTTCATCGCCGCCGGCACCCTCATGGGAATCCGCGCCGCCGCCAGCATCTTCCTAGGCGGAACGCTCTGCTGGGCGGTTTTCGTGCCCGTCATGCAGGCGCATGGCGTCATCACCGGGACGAGTTACCGAAACATCGTCCAGTGGACCCTGTGGGGCGGCGTCTCGTGCATGGTCGTGTCGGGGTTGCTGGCGTTCTTCATGCAGTGGCGCGCGATCGTGAAGGCCTTCCGCGGGGTGCGCGGCCTCTTCAGCGGCGCGGCGAGGCCGAACGACGACCTCGACGCGATCGAGACGCCCATTTCCTGGTTCCTGACCGGCCAGCTCGTCTCGCTCGTGGCCCTCGCGTGGCTGGCCAAGGTGAGCTTCAACATGCCCGTCTGGCAGAGCGTCATCGCCGTCGCGATGTCGTTTTTCCTCGCCCTTGTCGCGTGCCGCGTGACCGGCGAAACGGACACGACGCCCACCGGGGCCATGGGCAAGGTGACCCAGCTGGTCTTTGGCGCGCTCAATCCGGGCAACTTGAACGTGAACCTCATGAGCGCGAACATCACCTCGAGCGCGGCCATATCGTCGGCCGACCTGCTGACCGGTCTCAAGTGCGGCTACCTCCTCGGCGCAAACTCGCGCAAGCAGTTCATCGCCCAGTTCTGCGGCATCTTCATAGGGACGCTCGCCACGGTGGTGGCCTTCCGCGTCATGGTGCCCACGGCCAGCGTGCTCGGCTCCGACCAGTTCCCGGCGCCAGCGGCGCAATCCTGGCGCGCCGTCGCCCTGGCGCTGAGCAAGGGATTCGAGTCGCTGGAGCCGGTGAAGATCTGGTCGATCGCCATCGGCGGCGCCACGGGCGCGTTGCTCACGCTGCTGCCCCTGTGGTTCCCGCGCCACGCCAAGTGGATGCCATCCGCGGCCGGCATAGGCCTGTCGTGGACGTTCCACTGGTACTACGGCTTCCTCTTTTTCGTCGGCGCGCTGGCCGGGTGGCTCATGGAGCGCAAGCACCCGGAACGCGCCGATCTCTACAATTACCCCGTTGCATCCGGCGTCATCGCGGGCGGCTCGCTGATGGGCGTGGCGCTGATCTTCTGGGAGAACGGCCCCGTCGTCTTACGCCAGATCTTCGGCGGCGGCTGACGCTCGGGGCGGCGGACGTCTCCTATCGCAGGAGGTCGACGAGGTAGGATTTCCAGACCGCGGCCAAGGTGTGGGTCCCGTGGCCGTGCGTGGCCTCGCTGGCAGGGATCACCACCGCGCGCCCGTGCGGCACGCGGCCGATCTCGCGCTCCAGGATCCCAAGCTCAGGCGGATTGATAAGGTCGTCGGCGGAATTGACCGCCAGGAGCCGCGCGCGGATCCCCTCAAGGCCCGGGCCGGGGTCGTAGTCGCGCGAGGCGGAGACGGCGTAGAGGATGTCGTTGGCGTCGCTCGTCCTGGAAGCCCTCAGCACAAAGTCGTCAAGGACCGCGTCGGCCTTTGCGAGGGTCGGCATCTCCCGCTGGCGCAGGACCGGGCTGCTGCTCATGAAGAACAGAATCTCCTCGGCGGTGCGCAGGCTCGGCGGCTCCTCCTTGTATTCCCCGCCCTTCCAATCCGGGTCGCCGCGGATCGCGTCGATCACCACCCGCCGCCAGACCCGGTTGCGCCCGGATATCTGCACCGGGAGGCTGGCAAGGGGCATGAGGGCGTCCATGAATCCGGGATGGCGCTCGCCCCAGACCCAGGTGTGCATCCCGCCCATCGACGTGCCGAGGACGAGGCGCAGATGGTTCACGCCGAGCCCCTCCGTCAGCAGGCGGTATTGGGCGTCGACCATGTCGGCATACCCGTAGGATGGGAACCGCGCGTGCAGGCCGTCGCTCGGCTTGCTCGATTTCCCATGCCCGATCCCGTCCGGGATGACTATGAACGTACGGGCGGCGTCGAGCGGCTGCCCGGCACCGAAAAGCTCGCCCGCAAACTCCGGGCGGATGAAGTTCGCCCCTGAGCCGCCCGTGCCGTGGAGGATGAGCGCGGCGTTGCGAACGATCCCGTCGGCGCCCCGCTCCGGGCGGCCCAGGGTGCGGTAGTGGATGCGCAGTGCCGGAAGGCTCTCGCCTGAGGAGAACTTGAAGTCCCTGATCACATAGTCGGCTTCAGCCGGCTGGGGGTATTCGGCAGCGCCGGCGGCGAGTGCAAGGAGCCAGGCCGCGAAAAGCAGGGCAGCGAGTCGATCGGGTCTCATGGCTGGAATAGGCAGCAGCACCGATGCGCGCGGCAAGGACAAACAAGCCCGCCGGCCCGGGTTCCAACGCTGCGGCCCGTTCAAAAACTGCGCATTGTCTCGCAAGATACGGCGAGGCGGCGGAAGGCGCGCCCCCTAGAATCGTCCGATGCCGACTCATATGTCTGCATGCCGGCTGGATGCCGCGCGGCTGCTCCTCCGCGGAGCCGCGCTGCTGCTCTTCCTTGCCGCGGGATCACTCGTCCATGCCGTTCCGCTGACGAACGAGTCATGCCTCGACTGCCATGAGAAGATCCCGCCGGAAAAGAAGGAGAAGGGCGCCGAGTCCAATCCGGCGATCGAGGTCCTGAGGGCCGATATGTTTTCCAAGTCAGTGCACGGCAAGCTGCTGTGCGTCGACTGCCACGCGGGGATCACCGACATACCCCACGATGACAAGCTGCCTCCGGCACAGTGCGCGTCCTGCCACGGTAAGGAGTCGGCGGCATACGCCACGAGCATCCACGGGATGAGCCACGCCATGGGCGCTTCCGGCGCCGCCACCTGTGCCAGCTGCCATGGCGACCACGAAATCGCGCCGGTGAAGCAGATCGACTCGCCCGTCTTCAAGCTGAACCTCCTGCAGACCTGCGCCAAGTGCCATAGCAACGCGAAGCTGACGGACGAATACCGAATCGGTAGCCCGCAGGCTCCGGTCTACTACGCCGACAGCATCCATGGGCAGGCGCTTCTCAAGATGGGGCTCATCGTCGCCCCTTCGTGCAACGATTGCCACGGTGTCCACGACATCAAGCGCAGCGTCGACCAGAGCTCGCGCACGAACAAGGCCAACATCGCGGACACGTGCGGGAAGTGCCACGTCGGCATCGAGGCCATCTACAGCCAGAGCGTGCATGGGATGCTCCTCGCCAAGGGGGACCGCCGCGGCCCGGTGTGCTCGGACTGCCACAGCGCGCACCAGATCGCGGCGCCCACGAGCGTGAACTTCAAGGCGCAGAGCGATCTCGTCTGCGGCCGCTGCCACCAGGACCGCCTCGCCCGCTACCGCGACACGTACCACGGCAAGGCGATGGCGCTCGGGCGCCCGAATGTCGCGTCCGACGTCGCGGCGTGCTACGACTGCCACGGGCACCACGACGTCTTCCCCGTCAAGGATCCCAGGTCCCGCCTCTCGAAGGAGCGCATAGTTGAAACGTGCCGGCAGTGCCACCCGGGCGTGAACGCCAAGTTCACGGAATACCGCCCCCACGCCGACCCGCTGGACGCGTCCAACTATCCCCTGCTCCACAGGGTCTACGTAGGCATGACCGCGCTCCTGATCGGCGTCTTTGCCATCTTCGGGCTGCACACCCTCCTCTGGCTCGTCCGCTCGGTGTACCTGTACCTGAACGATTCCAAGACGTTCCGGGAGGCGAAGGTCCAGAGGCACGCCGACGACGAGCAGTACACCCGCTTCACCTCGTTCGAGCGGTTCCTCCACCTGATGGTGGTGACTAGCTTCCTGCTCCTCGTGCTGACGGGTATGCCGCTCAAGTTCTACTACACGAACTGGGCGAAGGAGATCTTCAGCCTCATCGGCGGGGCCGAGGTCGCACGGGCCCTGCACCATTTCGGGGCGATCATCACGTTCTCCTACTTCGGCCTCCACCTGGCGGCCCTTGCGACCGGGCTGTGGCGCAAGCGCGGCCTCCTGCGCAACCCCGAGTCCGGGCGGCTCGAGCCTCGCCGCACCTGGACGGCGTTATTCGGGCCCGACTCGATGATGCCATCTCCCCAGGACCTGCGCGACTTCGTGGCGCACCAGAAATGGTTCTTCGGCAAGGGGCCGCTGCCCCAGTTCGACCGGTGGACCTACTGGGAGCGGTTCGACTACTTCGCCGTGTTCTGGGGCGTCGCCATCATCGGTGCCTCGGGCCTTGTCTTGTGGTTCCCGAAGTTCTTCACCGGATTCCTTCCCGGCTGGATGATCAATGTCGCGCTCATCCTCCACTCCGACGAGGCCCTGCTTGCGGCAGGCTTCATCTTCACCTTCCACTTCTTCAACACCCACTTCCGCATCGAGAAGTTCCCCATGGACACGGTCATCTTCTCCGGCCGGATCTCGAAGACCGAGCTCCTGCACGAGAGGAAGCGCTGGTACGACCGCCTCGTCGCCACCGGCCGCCTTGACGCCCACCGCGTGAAGGACGAATGGGAGGGCCAGAAGACTATAGCCCGGACCTTCGGCTTCCTCTTCTTCGGCACGGGGCTCGTTCTTCTCGCGCTGATCGTGTACGCGATGGTCTCGCGGCTCCTGCACTAGCCCGGAGACGGCCTCCGGCGTACCCGGGGGCGCCCGTCGCTAGTTGATGCCGACGCAGCCCCTGACCGAGTCGAGGAGCCTGGCGGAATCGTAGCCGACGCCATCCTTGAAAACCGTCTCGACCTTGCGGATGTCGCCAATCGACTGGAGCGGGTTCCCCCCGAGGACGACAAGGTCTGCCGCCTTGCCCGCCTCGACGGTGCCCACCTCCCTGTCGATGCCCAGAAGCTTTGCCCCGTTTATCGTCGACACCTGGATCGCCTGCGCCGGCGTTAACCCGGCCTCGGCCAAGAGCTCCACCTCGCGAAGGCTGCCGTGACCGGCCACGGCGTTGCCCCATCCGGTCGGATCGGTTCCGGCGACGAGAAGGCCGCCCGCATCGAAGAACTTCTTCTCCAGCGCCATGAGCTTCTGGAACCGCGCGACCATGCTTGCGTTGTGCTCGTTGGCCCGCGCCCAGAACGTGAGGTACTTCTCGCGCGCCGGCTCCGACATGGATTCGAGCACGCGGGCCCCCAGTATGGGACGGCCTGCGACAAATCCCTCGATGACCGTGAGCGTGGAGGTGAGCGCCACGTGCTTGGAGACCAGAAGCTGTATCAGCGCGCCGACCTCCGGCGAGTCGACCTTGAGCTCATCCAGGCTTGCCTGGGCGACGGCCGGGACCGGCAGTTCGTCCTCCTTCTTTCCCCTGACAAAATCGGTCGACGCGAAGAAGCCGTGCTCCAGGTCGTCGATGCCGAGCTCCGCGGCCTCCCTGTAGGTCATGACCCCGATGTGGCCGGTGACCTGGAGCCCGCGCCGGTGGGCGGCGGCGATCGCTGCCGCCGCAACGTCGCGGCGCACGTGGACATAGAGCTTGAACGAGGTGAAGCCCTGGTCCGCCCAATAGTCTACGAGCTTTACCGCGTCCTCCGGCCCGCTCACGGCGTGCAGTTGCGCAAACGGGGATGGCGGGCCCTCGATGTAGGGGGCGGTCAGGTGTATCTTGGGCCCGGGCATCTCGCCCGCGTCGATCCGCCGCTTGATCTCCATGTCGGCGTACGGCTCGATCGACCCCCCGGTGCGGATGGACGTCAGGCCGCAGGCCAGGTAAAGCCGCGGGAAGGAGTAATCCATCTCGTTCGTGTGAAACGAGCCGGCTCCCGCCGACACCGCGTAGAAGAGGTGCTCGTGCACCATGACGAGGCCGGGGATGACGGTCTTGCCCGTGAGGTCTACTTTACGGGCCTCGCCCGGGACCAAGACACTGCCGAAAGGGCCAACCGCGGCGATCCTTCCGTCCCGGATAAGGACAGTCTGGTCTTCACGGGCGGCAGGGCTCGACGCATCGACCAGCCGGGCGTGGACCAGCGCGATGAGCGGGGCGCGAACAGAGACCTCCGGACGGCTTTCCTGGGCCGCAAGGGCAACGCAGGCGAGCCCGCCAGCGGCCGCGAGCGCCCGGACAAGAGGCGCACATGAACTGGGGTGCAGGGGCATTCGCGGTGGATAGCTCCGGGATCCCCGCAGGGCAAGGATGATGAGGTGCCCGGCCTCGCGAGGCGCACTTCGCCAGCCCAGCAAGGCCCGAGTCGCGAGGCCGGCCGGCGTCCGCGTTTTGCGGCCCGACTTAGGGCGTCCGCGCGGCTATCCGTCCAGAGGGGGTATCCGGGCCCGCCAAGGCGGGCGCGGGAGCGTCAGTGCTCAGCACGCGCCTCCAACACCCTGATGCGCCGGTACTCCATCTGGCCGTGGTCGCTCTCAAGGCCTATAGGGCCCGTGGGAGGCACCGGCATGGCGTCCACGAGCACCTCGCCGTTGCACGTGCAGTGGGCAAGGCCGCCCCTGACGGTCACGACGATTTCGTTCCAGTCGAGGGGTCGGTAGTGCGCCAGCGTGGCGAACGGGCCGGCGATGATGAAATCGCGGCACTGCAGCTGCGGCTCGCGCACAAAGATTCCGCTGTCGGCATTGGGGCTCGCCCGGAACTCCAGCTTGAGCACGAAATTCCGCGGAAACTTCGTCGTCGTCCACAGTATCTTGTTCTCCTGGCCCTTGTGCGAGACGGTCACTACCAGACGGCCGTTTCGCACGACGTAGCGGCCGTCATCGGTGGCGGCCTTCCCCTTGAAGACCGGGCCCCCGGCATACTGCCAGCCCGTGAGGTCGTGCCCATCGAACAGGCTCACGTAGCCGGTCTCGAGCGCGAAGTCATCCGGCCACGCCGGCACAAGGCCGACCGTCTCAAACACGGGCCGCAGGGCGGCCGCCCATTTGGCGTAGCCAACGATGTCCGGATGCAGCAGGTCGGGCATCTCCTCCTCCTTTGCGTCGCCGTGCGGGTTGGCGAAGAGCGACCATGTGTCCAGGACGGTGACCTGCGGCTGGTCGGCGACCGCCTCCAGGTAGAGCGCGTTCAGCTTCCTGATCACGTCCGTCGGCCTGGACTTGGAGGGCGAGCTTGGGAACACCTCGCACAGGATCACGGGCATCGCGGGGTCGTGCTGCCGGAGCGCGGCGATGATGAGCTTCATGTTGCCCGCGATGACCTCGGGCTCCGTCTTCTCCTCCAGGTCATTGGTGCCGATCAGCAGCACAACGCCCCGCGGATTCAGCGCGATGACGTCCTCCTGGAGGCGGATCAGCACTCCCCGGGTCGTATCGCCGCTGATCCCGCGGTTGGCTGTCCTTATCCCGGGGAAGCTGCTGCCTACATCCGCCCAGCCCTGTGTGATCGAGTCGCCGAGGAACACGATCGCCCCCTGGTCCTGCTGCACCTGCGACGCCCATAGCGTGCGCTTTTCGAGCCAGATCTTCCTGAACCAGTCGGAGCGGCGGATTGGGCCGGCGCCCGGCAGGCCGTCGTCGGTGGCCGGGACCTGGAAATGGCTGGTCGCAGCGGCTGCAGCGGCAGCGGGCTCCTGTGCGCGAAGACGGGGCGGGGCCAGGGGAAGGATGCACAGGGCTCCTGCGAGCAAGGGTAGAATGCGGTGTCTCACGGGTGGTAGGGTTAGAGGTGGAAGGCTGGCAAAGGTTGGTGAGCCCGATCAAATGCAAAATCAAAGCACACCTAGCGCTGCTCGTCGCCGGCCGGCTCGTCGAGCAGCTGTATGGAGGAGGCGGGGCCCAGGTCGCCCGGATCCGCCCAGGAGCGCAGCGCCCAGACCACCCGCTTGTCAGGGGTCACCTCGAGCACCTGGACCGTGTGCGGCCAATCCTCCATGTTCTTGTAGCCGGCGCACCAGTTGGTGATCACCGTGTTGCCGTTTGCCAGCCGATTGGCGGTCTGCAGGTTGAACAGCCTGATGCCTGGCACGTCGGCCTGGGTGAATTCCCAAACCGTGCCGCCCCTCGGGTCCACCTCGCGCACGTATCCGCTCCAGTCGCCCGCGATGAGCGTGTTGCCATTCTCTAGCCGGATGGCCGACCACGGGGACTTCGCCGGCACCGACCAGAGCGCCTTTCCGTCCAAGTCGTACTCGACGACCTTCCCCTCGCCCAGATGGGGCACGAGCAGCGTGCCGGCCCTCGTCATGCGGATGTGCCGGAATTGCCCGTGGGTGCCCGTCACCGTCGTCGGGATCGGGATCACCTTCTCCGTCACTCCCGTGGAAGTGTTGATGATCATGGCCTGGGCGGGATTCCCGTTGCGCATGATAAGCACGCGGTCCGCCCCGACCGCCTGGATGGAATGGATCTCGGTCCCGGGCGGCGCCGTGTAATCCCACACCAGCCTCTTGTCGGGGCTGATCTCCCCCGCCCCGGACATCCGAGAGAAGATGATGTTTCCATTCGGCAGCAGGGTGGCGTCGTCGAACTCCTGGTTGGCGCCCGGCCTGGGATGAAGGGGAATCGACGCCGACCATACGACCCGCCCGCCTCGAACGAGGAACATGGACTGGTCGGGTTTGCGCGTGTCCCATTCCCCGGCATAGAGAAAGGGATGCTGCGCCAGCCCATTGCCCGGGAGCGCCGCGGGGGAGAATGGGACCGCCACCGGGGCGGCGGACGGGGCTTCGCCCGCGACCGGCGCGGAGCCGATGATGACTATCGGGACAATGGGGAACAGGCGGACGGGCATGCGCGCGGCCATGGCGGGCCGATTCTCAACGAGCCGCGCCGGAATTAAAACCAGAAACTGGCGATGCAGCGCCGAACGATCGGCTGGACGCCCCCGATCTCGGCGGCGCGCACGCCGCACTTGGCGCCGTAGGCCGATTACCGGGGGGATCACCGGTCAGGGGCGAAGCGGCAGCGGCCTCGGGGCCCGGCTGCTCGGCCAGATAGTTCTGGATTTTCACTCTGAACCCGCTCATCTGGTTTTTGCATGCAGTCCCAGCCGGCCCCTAGCCCCATCGTTTCTCTCCGTGGCCCAGCCAGCTAATCGAACGGCTCCGGCCAAGACGGAGCAAATGCCCGCCGGCATTCCCTACATCGTGGGCAACGAGGCCGCGGAACGCTTCAACTTCTACGGGATGCGCGCCATTCTGGTGGTGTTCATGACCCAGTACCTGCGCAACCGAAGCGGGGCGCTGGCGCCCATGAGCGAAAACGAGGCCGACATGTGGTATCACGTCTTCGTCGCCTCGAACTACTTCTTCCCGGTCTTCGGCGCCATCCTGGCGGATGCGATATGGGGCAAGTACCGGACGATCTTCTGGCTCTCGTTCGTCTACTGTTTCGGATCCTTCGCTCTGGCCTTGGACGACACGCGGCTCGGCCTGGCGGTGGGCCTCGGCCTGATCGCGATCGGCTCGGGCGGGATCAAGCCCTGCGTCTCGGCCAACGTCGGCGACCAGTTCGGGGCCTCGAACCAGCACCTGATCTCGCGCGCCTTCGGCTGGTTCTACTTCTCGATCAACGCGGGCTCGTTCGTCTCGATCCTGCTCATTCCCGTATTGCTCCATGACTACAACTCGAGGGTCGCCTTCGCCGTTCCCGGTGCCCTGATGGCGCTTGCGACCCTGATCTTCTGGATGGGCCGGAAGAAGTTTGTCCACATTCCGCCCGGCGGCCGGGCGTTCCTGCGCGACACCTTTAGCCGCGAGGGTCTGATGACGCTGGTCCGGCTGGCCGTCATCTACGTTTTTGTCTCCGTCTTTTGGGCGCTGTGGGACCAGAGCGGCGGCGAGTGGGTGCTCCAGGCAACCAAGATGGACCTGCACTTTGCCGGAATCACGTGGCTGCCGTCGCAAGTCCAGGCGGTGAACGCGATCATGGTCCTCGCATTCATACCGCTCTTCCAGTATGTGATCTACCCGGCGGTCAGCAGGGTCTTCCCGCTGACGCCCCTGCGCAAGATCGGCCTGGGGCTAGTGGTTGCCGGGCTCTCGTTTCTGGTCATCGCCTGGATCGAGACGCAGATCAGGGCCGGCCTGAAGCCGAATATCGGCTGGCAGCTTCCGGCCTATGCGCTCCTGACGGCGGCGGAGGTCATGGTGTCAATCACTTCCCTCGAGTTCTCGTACACGCAGGCTCCGAAGAAGATGAAGTCGATCATCATGGCGGCTTACCTTCTGTCGATCACGGCAGGCAACGCCTTCACGGCCAAGGTCCACTCGTATATCCAGAATCCCGACGGCACGCTCAAGATGGACAACACCTCCTACTACCTGTTCTTCGCGGGCCTCGCCGTGGCGTCCGCAGTGGTCTTTGCCTTCGTCGCCGGAAGATACCGCGGGAAGACCCACCTTCAGGACGAGGCTCCCGCCGCCGCGCCCCCGGCCGGGGCTGCGCCTGCCTCGCAGACATAGGGCGGCATGCGGCCGGCACGGGCTCGCTTCGACGACCGTCTACCCTTTCCAGGATCCCACCCGATGCGCGATGAACATCAAATCACTGATACGCACCATACCTGACTGGCCGCATCCACCGGTACGCTTTCGCGATGTCAGCTCGCTGCTGCGCGACCCCGGGGGATTCAGCGCAGCCATGGACGCATTCGTCGGCTTCTACAGGGACAAGCCCATCGAGATCATCGCCGGCCTGGACGCCAGGGGCTTCATCCCGGCAGCAGTCCTGGCCTACGTTCTCAGAAAGCCGCTGGTCATGGTTCGCAAGAAGGGGAAGCTGCCCGGCGAGACCATACACACAGCTTACCAGCTGGAGTATGGGCAGAGCATCCTGGAGATCCAGACGGACGCCGCCCCGAGGGGCGCAAATGTGCTGCTCATGGACGACCTCATCGCCACGGGCGGCACCCTCTGCGCGGCCGTCCAGCTTTTCGGCAACATCGGCTGCCCGGTCACCGACGTGGGCGCCATCGTGAATCTTTCCGAGCTCAACGGCTCAAGGCGCCTTGAGCGCCTTGGCGTCAGGGTCTTTTCGCTCTGCGAATTCAACGAGACCGAGTGACGCCCGCCGAGGGATCCCGTGCCCCCCGGGGATGGTGCCCGACGCCTGCGCCTAGGGAAACGGGAATGTGCCGCCGACTCCGGCCCCGATTCCAGTCCCCGCACCGGTCCCGGTTCCGATCCCGATCCCGGCTCCCGTGGACGAAGGGACATTGCCCGGCGCCGGGAGATTGATTCCCGTTGGGGCCGGGGATGGCGAATACCCCAGCACAGCCAGGGCGTTCAGCGTCGCGACATGCTGGAGCAGGTATCCAAGGTTCGGGATGTCGTCAGCCGGCGTCACGATGAGGGTGACCTGGACGGAAACCTGTATCGGCGAAAGATTCGGGTTGAAGTTGCTTTCCAGGATATTGAGCCCCGCCACGCGCACCGGGAGGATCCTGTTAGGGCCCCAGATGAAAAGGGTGACCGGAGTCAGGCCCGGAGGGGGCGGATACATGAGAAGCTCGATCGCCGACAGCATGGGGTAGACGCCCGTGGAGGCCGCCTGCGCATTGCCCTGCTCGAGAGCGTCTGCGGCGTCGAGCGTGAGGGTGAACATGATCGTCTCCTGGGGGCTGCCCGTGGCCGGGTTCGGCAGGCCGACGGAAGACGCGGGGGGGCTGGGGATTATCGTCCGGCTCAGCGTTTCCGGGTTATACGGGAAGATGATGATCTTGGGGCTTGCCGCCGCAGGATCATAGCGGACGAACGCCCCCTTGAGGATTCTCGGCGATCCTGGAAAACCCGACATTGGAGACGGAGTTGTGACCGGACAGCTAGGCGTTTCCGTCGCTGATGGACGGCTCCTTTGGCTCGGTGACGCTCGTGTCGCGCTCCCAGCCCTCATTCTGCAGGACGATCAGCTGGATGGCGACGGCCGAACGGTTGGAGTCGAGATCGGGGAGCGCCTGGTACTCCGAGACCCAGCAGCGGAAGATCTTGTAGGAGAAGACGAGCTGTCCGGCCTCGTTGTAGAGCTCCAAGGTGATGTCCTTGCGGAAATCCGCCAGGGAAACCTCCGATCCCAGGTCCGCGCCGAAGTTCCACACCTTTGCCGCCCACTGCTCGAACGCCATGTCATACGTGACCCCACGCTCGAGCGTTATGGCGTCGTACTCGGTCCGGCCGGGCGATTTGTGGCTCGTGCTGGGATCGCCCCCTTCGCGGAAGCGAATGACCTCGGTCGAGCGCCGGAGGGGGCTCACCTTCGAAATGCCGGCCACGTACTTATTATCCCACTTGAGGCGGAATTTGAAGTTCTTGTACGGGTCCAGCCGATTGGGATTTACAGTGAATGTTGCCATGGGAGCCGACGAGCGGCGCTCGGTTCTCCCTAGCCAGGTCCCTCCGGTCAAGCCGCCTTTTTTGGGCGGCGCGCGCTCAGGTGGTTAGCGCGGGGGCGAGCGACGGATGCATCATGAAACCATGCGCCCGTTCGATCGCGCGGGTTGCGGCCGCATCCACGGCCTGCTCGACCGCGGACGTCATCTGCGTCGCCAGCGTGAAGGGGTCCGCAACCTCCACCGCGACTATCCAGACGTTTCCCGGCATGCCCAGGCCCAGCCGATTCCCCAGTGCCAGCGTCTCGGCGACGCCGAGAAAATGCGGCGTCGAGATCCGGCGGCAGGCCAGGGCGGCCATGTCGAATTCATGGATCTGCCCCACCGGCGCCTGGCCAGTCTGGATCGAGTCCACTATCACGAGCCCGTCGAAGCCGACGATCTCGTCCAGCAGAGCCAGGCCCATCTCCATCGTCTCCCGGACGACCACCCCAGGCTCGCCCGCAAGCCGCGCGCCCGCGACGCGCGCGACATGCAGCCCGACGGCGTCGTCCGTCAGAAGGTCGTTGCCCAGGCCCAGGATGAGGACTCTTTTTGCGTTCGACATCGCGATCGGGAGCCGCGGCGGGGTCGGGAACTGCTATTCCTGGACCAGCTGCCTCACCAACCGGCGGTCCTCGCCGTAGATGTTCACCCTGAGGGGCAGGTGCCCTGGAAGCGAATGGGTGGCGCAGCCGAAGCACGGGTCGTATGCGCGGAACGCCATCTCCACCATGTTCAGCAGTCCTTCGGAGACGTTCCTCTTCTTGATCAGCCCCTTTGCGGCCTTCTCGACGCTCATGGCGATGCGCGCGGCGTTGTTCTGAGTGGCGACGATGAGGTTGGCCTTGGTGATGAGCCCGCGTTCGTCGGTCTCGTAGTGGTGGAACAGCGTTCCGCGCGGCGCCTCGACCACGCCGACGCCGACCGTAGGCTTCTTGGAGGGTATCGTTCGGATGTCCGTGCCCGTGATCCCGGGATCGTCGAGCAGGGCCACCATGGTCTCGGCGGCCTGGATGATCTCCACGACGCGCGCCCAGTGGTTGGCCAGCGTGTGATGCACCGGCTTTCCGCCGAGCGTGCTGAAGAATTCGTCGCAGGCCCGCTGCGCGCACGGTGTCGCCATGCCATCCGCCGCGTTGAGCCGGGCGAGCGGCGCGACCGCATACACGCTGCTCTTAGGGCCCTCGGTGAAGCCCTGCCAGCCGAGCGGCTTGATGTAGCAGAACTTCATGTAGCTCCACGGCTCGACATGCTCCGCCACGAATTCCCGGTACCGCTGCGCCGCGAACTTCGCGTATTCCTTGCCCTTTGCGTCCACCACCCGGATCTGCCCGTCGTAGAAGTTCATCTTGTTGGCCGAGTCCACCAGGCCCATGTAGCACGTGCGGTGCGTGAACGTGTCCGACGTGATGAGGTTGACGTAGTCGGGGTTCTTGAGCACGAGGTCGTGGAAGACCTGGTTCGTGAAGAGCGCAAAATCGAGCGCCTCCTTGGCCAGCTGCTTGAACTTCGGCAGGTCGGCGGGATTGAGTCCCTTTGCGACGCCGCCCGGAAGGCCCAGCACGGGATGGATGACCTTGCCGCCAAAGTAGCTGATCAGCTCGCGCACCCGGCGGCGCATCGCGATCACCTGCTTGGCCACCTCGACGCCGACCTTTCCGATGACGCCCACGATGTTGCGTTCGGCCGCGGGCGCCTGGGGGCCGACGATGAAATCGGGGCCGCCGAGTATGTACACGTGCAGCGCGTGGTCCTCGAACACGAAGGCGTTGTACACCAGCTCCCGGATCTTGCGCGCGGTGGGCGTCGGCTCGACCTGGTAGAGATCGTCGAGCGCCTTGGTCGCGGCCATGTGGTGCGCGGTCGGGCAGACGCCGCAGATCCGGCTCGTGATCTGCGGCATGTCCTCGGCCGGCCGGCCGAGGCTGAACACCTCGAACCCGCGCAGCTCGGGGATCTGCAGGTAGGCATGCTCGACGTCACCCGCGCCGTCCAGGAGGATGTCGATCTTTCCGTGGCCCTCGAGGCGGGTGATGGGGTCGATAGTCACGCGGCGCCGCTCGGCATGGGCCGCGGCGACCGCACGCTTCTGGGCTTCGTTCCAGACTTCCTGCGTGGCTGGGTTCATGGCGCAGAGGTTCCAGCCGGCGTGGCAAGGTCCGCCTTTCGGCGGAGCAGCGATTCGGGCAGGCCGTAGCGGTAGAAGGTGCCTACCGGATCGGGTATGCCGTCGAGCACGCGGTCGATGTCCGCATCGTCCTTCGCCGCGATGTTGGCGCAGAGCGAAGAGAGCATCTTTGCTCCCTGGTCGCGGACTCGCGAGGTCGGGCCGAAGCAGCCGGTGCACGGCATGTTCCCGGCGGGGCACACGGCCTCGCAGCCGGCGCGCGTTGCCGGGCCCATGCACACCACGCCCTGCGCCAGCATGCATTTCGCCGGATCGAGCATTATCTCGTGCGGCCGCGAGAAATGGGCGAAACTAAGGTCCGCCGGCTTGGTGTCCCTGCGCGGGCATTCGGAGCAGAGCGCGAGGTCGGGCGCAAGGACGCTGCCCTTTGCAGGAAGCTTGCCCGACAGCAGCGCGTCTATCGCCGCCTGGGTTATCCTTGGCGTCGGCGGACAGCCGGGGATGTAGTAGTCCACGTCGACCACCTGGTCGAGGGAGCGCACGACGTTGCGGATTTCCGGCAACTCGAGCGTTTGGCCGTCGTCCCTGAACTCGAGCTGCGGCCGCGTCTTGGATTCGTTCGCGACGGACGGCGCATCCTCGTATACGTAGCGCAGGACCTGCTCGCGCGAATAAAGGTTGGCCAGGCCCGGGATGCCGCCGCTGCAGGCGCAGGCGCCGTAGGCGATGAGGTACTGGCTCTTGCGCCGGAGCAGATGCGCCATCTCCTCCTGCTCGCTCGTGCGGATGGCTCCGTTGAGGAGCGTGGCGGCCAGGCCCTTGTCCGGCAGGGCCGCGACATCGCTCTTCTTGAAGTCCATTGCCACCGGCCAGAAGACGATGTCCACCGCTTCGACCAAGCCGAGGATGCCCTCGGCGAGGTCGACGACCGCCTCCTCGCAGCCGCCGCACGACGCGCACCAGTAGATTGCAATCTTTGGTTTAGACATGAGCCGCCTCCGCTTTTGCCTCGGAAACCTGTTCCGCTGCCGCCTGCGCCCGCGTCTCAAGGCGCGTCATCTCCCCATCCCAGTCGGCAAAGCGGCCCGGAAGGTCGAGCGGCCCGAGCGCGCGGACATCCTCGACCATCTCGTTGATGACCGAGCGGACCTTGTCTCCCTCGGCCGCCGATATCCACTCGAGCCGCAGTCTCTTTTCATCGATGCCGAGGTCGTGCAGCATCCGCTTGAGGAGTCGGAACCGCCGGAGCGTCTTGAGGTTGCCTTCGGAGTAATGGCAGTCACCTGGATGGCAGCCGCCGATCAGCACACCGTCGGCGCCGCTGGAGAAAGCCGCGAGGATGAACTGCGGGTCCGCACGGCCGGAGCACATGAGCCGGATGATGCGCGCATTCGGCGCATACTTCAGCCGCGAGACACCGGCGAGGTCCGCGGCGGTGTAAGTGCACCAGTTGCAGAAGAAGGCCACGATGCGCGGTTGCCAGTTGGGGTCATGCATGGGCGAGCACTCCTTCGATTTCGCTGAAGATTTCGTCGTCCTCGAAGAGGTGCTGCCGGATCGAGCCCGACGGGCAGGCGGCAACGCAGGTGCCGCAGCCCTTGCAAAGGGCGGCGTTGATGCTCGCCTTGCCCTTCGCCTCGTCGAAGGTGATGGCCGTGTACGGGCAGAGCGGAACGCACGATTTGCAGCCGGAGCAGTCCTCCTCGACGATGTAGGCCGTGTTCGGCTCCTGCTCGATGTAGCCCCGGTCGATCAGCGCCATCGCCTCGGCGGCGGCGGCGCCGGCCTGGGCGATGCTGTCGGGGATGTCTTTCGGCCCCTGGCAGCAGCCGGCAATGAACACGCCGTCGGTGAACGTCGAGACCGGCGCCATCTTCGGATGCTTCTCGAGGAACCACCCCTCGGTGCCGCAGCTCATGTTGAAGAGACGGCGCACATCCTGCGAGTCGGCCTGGGGCTCCATGCCAACCGCAAGCACTATCATGTCGACCGGGATCCGGCGCACGAGGCCGGCAAGCGTGTCCTCGACGCGGACGACGAGCTTGCCCTCCTCCTCCGGCGTCACCGCCCAGTCTGTGACCTCGGCCACGCGGCCGCGCACGAACTGGATGCCGTCCTTGAGCGACTTGTCGTAGAACTCCTCGCAGCCCTTCCCGGGTGCGCGGATGTCTAGGTAGAAGACCGTTACGTCAGCCCCGGTGTGCTCGCGCACGAGCTGCGCCAGCTTCATCGAGTGCATGCAGCACGTGCGCGAGCACCAGCGGTTGGTCTTGTGGTCGCGCGATCCGACGCAGAGGACGAAGGCGACCGACTGCGGCGTGCGGCCGTTGTTCAGCACGACATGTCCGCCGGTCGGTCCTGAGCTGGTCACGAGCCGCTCAAGCTCGATCGAGGTGACAACGTTCGGGTAAAGCCCGTACCCGTACTGCGGGATGCGCTTGGCGTCGAAGAGCTTGAAGCCGGTCGCGACGACGATGTTTCCGACCTTGATCTGGACCAGTTCCTCCTTCTGGTTGAGATCGATCGCGTGCCGGTCGCCGCATGCCTCAACGCAGGTCTGCTTGCACTTGCCGGTCTTGAAGTGGAGGCAGCGCATCGGGTCGATGACCACGGCTTGGGGCACCGCCTGCGGGAACGGAATATAGACCGGCTTGCGCTTGCTCAGGCCGACGTTGAACTCATCCGGGAATTTCGCCTCCTTGAAGATGCAGGCGTTTATGCATTCCTGGCAGCCGATGCAGAGCTCCTCGTTCACGTAGCGCGGTTTGCGCTTCACCGTGACCACGTAGTTGCCGACGTAGCCCTCGACCTTCACGACCTCCGAGTAGGTCCAGAGCGTTATGTTCTCGTGCGAGCGGACCGCGGACATCTTCGGCGTCAGGATGCAGGCCGCGCAGTCGAGCGTCGGGAAGGTCTTGTCGAACTTCGCCATGTGCCCGCCGATGCTTGGATCGCGCTCGACCAGGAAGACCTTCTTTCCGCCGTTGGCCATCGTCAGCGCGGCGTGGATGCCCGCGATGCCGCCGCCGACCACAAGTACATCGGGGTGGATGGGCACCCGCGTCGTCTCGAGCGGCCGGTGGAAGCGGACTCGGTTGACCGCGGCGCGGGAAAGAGCCATGGCCTTGTCGGTCGCGGCGGCGCGGTCGGTGTGCACCCACGAGCCGTGCTCGCGGATGTTCACCATCTGGAAGAAGAACGGGTTGAGCCCGGCGGCCTCGACGGCGTGGCGGAACGTGTGCTCGTGCAGCAGCGGCGAGCAGGAGGCGACGACCACGCGGTTCAGGCCGTGCTCCTTGATGTCCTGCTTGATGAGCTCCTGGCCGGGATCGGAGCACATGTACTTGTAGTCGCGCGAGACCACCACGCCGGGGAGCCGGCTGATGTAGTACGCCACCGCCGGGCAATCGACCATGCCCGCTATGTTGTGGCCGCAGTGGCAGACGTAGAACCCGACGCGAACTTCGCCGTTGCTGTAATTGTTTTTCATCGGGCGGACTCGGGATCAGGCCGGTGCAGGGACCTCTGGCAGGGGTTTCATGGGCACGAAGTTGCGGTTCAGCCCGAGTTGTTCCACGGGCAGGCCGAATGCTAGGCCCATCAACTGGGTGAAATAGACCGTCGGGATGCGCGCCGGTCCCCAGCGCTTCTCGACCTGGTCGTGGTAGGCGTCGAGGTTGAACTGGCAGAGCGGGCAGATCGTCGCGATGACATCCGCGCCGCGCCGCACTGCCTCCTTGAGCAGGATGTAGGTCAGCCGCAGGCCGGCCTCGGGGACGGTGCCGGTCAGGCTGGCCCCGCAGCACTTGGTCTTGAGCGGGTAGTGCACCACCTCGGCGCCGAGCGTCTTGAGCAGCCGGTCCATCGTGGTCGGGTTCCAGGCGTCGTCGAACGTCGCGTAGGGCCGCACCACCTGGCAGCCGTAATAGGGCGCGACTTTCAGCCCCTTGAGCGGCCGCACGACTTTCTCCTTGATGACGTCGAGGCCCACGTCGTGCACAAGCACATCGAGCGGATGGCGCACCGCCGTCTTTCCGCTGAAACTGAGGCCGATGGCGCCGAGTCCGCGCTGGACGGTGGCGTTGATCTCCGGCGAGTCCTTGATGTAGTGCTTTGTCTTGTTGAGGACGAGATAGCAGGCGCTGCACGGCGTCACGAGGTCCTGCGGGCCGGCCTTCTCGGCGAGGGCGAGGTTGCGCGCAGCCAGCACGCAGGCCATATGCTCGTCCACTGACATGTAGGCGGTGGCGCCGCAGCAGTTCCAGTCATCCAGCTCGGCCATTTCGACGCCTAGATGCCGCATCACGGGCAGGAGCGATTCCTCGTAGGCGCGCCCCAGGCCCTTGAGCGAACAGCCGGGAAAATAGTTGTATGTCATGGCGTCTCCTTGGTTTTCCCCGTGCCGTTGCCGGCCGCGGCGAGCATCGCGGTGAGCTCGTCGCGGCGTTCGATGTGTTCCTGCCTGAGCACAAAGCGCCCGGTGCGGATCAAGCCGAGGCCCTGCCGCCAGGAACTGAGCACCGCGCGCCAGTTGGCCTTCATGAACAGGCGCATCACGAGCAGCGTTTCGGTGATACGCCCCTTCCTGCGGACCATCGCGGCGAATTCCTTCGCGAGGATGGGGATCGGAAAGTGTTTGGGGTAGACGCCCTCAAGGATGGCCCGCTGCTTGAGCGCATACATGATGTCAGTAATGCGGATCTGGCGGGGGCATTCGACCGTGCAGTCGTAACATGAGGCGCAAAGCCAGATGCTGTTGCTGCGCAGCACCTCGTCCTTGAAGTCGGCCCGCACGAGCGCCATGATCTGGCGCGGGGAGTGCTCCATGTACACGCTAAGCGGGCACGTGCCGGAGCACGTGCCGCACTGGATGCAGCTGAACAGGCGCTCGCAGCCCGGCACCGCCATGATCTCCTTGCCGAAGCCACGGACCCGTTCCGCCTCGAATCTGACCCTGCGTGTGATGTCCATCGATCGCGCGTTCGTTGCCGGGTTTCCCGGCTGTTCAGTGGGTACCCATCGGTTTTGGGGAAAGCCGCGCCCTCTTGCGGCTCATGTTGCAGCATAAGAGTTTCTAGCGGAAACACTCCCTATGGTTTGCCCAATTACGCGCATTTTTTGCGCTCGATTCAGGCGGACAGACGCCCCCCCGTTCGCACTTGGCCATGCGAGTTGAAGTTGAAAACGTTCCTAGTGTTCCCGGGACGATGCATTACCGCCCCAGAGCGCACGCTCATTGCGCAAGAATGAGTCAGCAACTTGCTCGAAATCAATGACTAGCATTAGCGGACGTTCATGGGCCTGCGGATTGGGATTCCCCGAGGGTCATGTCGAGGTGCGTCCCGGCCGGATTCATCTCCGATGGCGACGCCGATGGGGCTTGGAATCGATGTGCCGGGTCGATCGCCCGGCCTCCCATCAGGTTCCAGCCGTAAAGGACCCTCGCTCACCATTCGTCGCCCACCCTGCCCCGCCGCGCCTTGTGTTTTGCGCGGTGCTTTTTCGCCTCGATCATCCGGATTTTCTGGCCGCGGCTCTTCTGCCGCGCCTGCCGTCGCCGTTTCTCCTGTTCCTGCCGCGCTGCGTCCACGGCGGCCCGCGCCCGCGCCTCCAGCTTGCCGCAAAGCTCCCACCACGCCCGTTCCCTGTTCGCGGCCTGCGAGCGCTCCGCCTGGCAGCGGACTTCGACCCCCGAGGGTCGGTGGCGCAGCCACACGGTGGACGATGTCTTGTTTATCTTCTGGCCGCCGGGTCCGCCGCCGCGGATGAAGCGCTCCTCGACATCGGAGGCCGGCACACCCAGCGCCTGGAGCTTGGATTGGATTGGAAGCGGCAGGGGCATCGGCGTACCCGGTATTCTCACGGGAATCTCTGCCGGGTGGACAAGCCAAACCCGTCTCCCCCTTCCCGCGGCAGACTCATCGCCTAGCATTGGCAGGCACTCGCAGCCGATGGCGCGCTGCAAGCGCCAGGACGGCCCCCGGCGCGACCCGGCCCTATCGGAGCGCGATAGGCGGCCCGAGGATCTCGCGGACGAGAATGGCCCTGCGGGCATTGTCGCGGGAGCGGAGGTCGTCTAGCCAGAATGCGCCGGCCGACAGGCCCTGCGCCCCTCCTGCAGGCGCGACAGCCGGCGGGCCTCCCGGCGGCGCCATGACAAGTCTCGCCGCGGCCGCCGGCTCTGCCGCTCTGCGAATCGCTTCTGGCGCCGCCTCGGCAATGGAAGGCGGCTCGGGCGCCACGCGCTCCTCGCGGACGCTCGCAGGCTGGGGCGTCCAGGCGCCCGCGCGTCGCTCGGCGATCTTCCGCAGGATCTCCTCGCGCACGCGGCGCGAGCGATACTCGTCGTCGGGATCCTGGCCGGCCGGACTGCCACTGCCGCCAATATCCGGCTTTTCCGCCTCTCGGGACCCGCGGGCCCGGCTTGAAGCCGCGGCCCTCGCGCGGGCGATCATGTTGATAAGCCACACGGCGCCCGCGAACAGGACGAAGAGCAGCTGCGGCTGCGTCAGCAGCCAGTTGCGCGGGTCGGATGCCGCCAACGGGGCCATGCTCACTTCTTCTCGCCCGGCTGCGCGATGCTCTGGCGCATCGAGGTGTCGGACTGGATGTTCTCCATCCTGTAGTAATCCATGACGCCGAGCCGGCCGCTTCGGAAGGCCTCGGCCATCGCGAGCGGGACCTGCGCCTGCGATTCGACGACCTTCGCCTGCATCTCCTGCACCCTCGCCTTCATCTCCTGCTCGAGCGCCACGGCCGCGGCGCGACGGATCTCCGCCTGCGCCTGCGCCATGTTCTTGTTGGCCTCCGCCTGCGCGACCTGGAGGCGCGCACCGATGTTCTCGCCGACGTCGACGTCGGCGATGTCTATTGAGAGGATCTCGAACGCCGAGCCGACGTCGAGCCCGCGCGCGAGCACCGTCTTTGAAATGCTGTCGGGTGATTCCAGGACGTGCTTGTAGCTGTCCGCCACGCCGATGGTCGTCACGATGCCCTCGCCGACGCGCGCGATGATCGTCTCCTCCTTGGCCCCGCCCACAAACCGGTCAAGGTGGGTGCGCACGGTGACCCGCGCCTTCACCTTCACCTGGATCCCGTCCTTCGCGACGCCGTCGATCGTCGTGCGTCCGCTCTCGGGGTTGGGGCAGTCGATCACCTTGGGGTCAACAGACGTGCGCACCGCCTCGACGACCGACTTGCCCGAGCCCTTCGTCGCAAGGTCGATGGCGCACGCCCGGTCCCAGTTGAGCTCTATCCCGGCCTTTTGGGCGGCGATGATCGCCTGGACCGTGGGGATGACGTTGCCGCCGGCCAGGAAATGCGCCGAGATCTTGTCGGTGGAAAGCGGTATGCCCGCCTTGACGGCCGTTATGCGCGCCCCCACCACGAGGTTGTAGGGCACGCCCCCCAGGCGCATGCCGACCAGGTTTACAATGCTGACCGGCGCGCCGTTGAGCCGGGCCTTGAGCCAGGTGCCGATGTAGGAAATGAAGATTCCGATGACGACCAGGCCGACGATGAGGAGCGGGATGGCGATGATGAGGGAGATGTCAGGCATATGTGTTTATGGTTTGGCTACTATCAGGCGGAAATTGTCCATGCCGACCACCCGCAGGGCCTCGCCCCGCGCCACGTGGCCCGTCCGGCAGAACGCCTCGTAGCGGCGCCCGTCGACGAGCACGTATCCGCTCGGGGCAAGCGTCGTGTCGGCCGTGGCGGGCCTGCCGACCACGGCGGCGCTTGGGGCAACCGGCGGCTGGCTGCTCGTGCCCGACGTGGATTCGACGACCAGGCCGCGCCCGAGGCGCGTCTTCGGCAGGAGCACGAGCTCCGCGTAGATTGCGCCCCCGAGTAGCGCCACGGCGACGACCCCAGCCAAACCGGCTGCAAGGATCCCGAAGTCCCGGTATGCGACGAAGCAGCCTGCCAGCATCGCCACCCCGCCCACCGCGGCCATGATGAAGCTCGAGACGAAGATGTCGGCGGCCAGGAGCATGATCCCGACAATGAAAAGCAGCAGGATAAGGGTCATCCGTTGATCCCCCTATTGTCGCCGCTGTCCCTCTCGACAACGAGCGCGAAATCGCCCCTCCCCAGCACGACGATCGGCGCCCCGGCATCGATCGCGCCCACCTTCACCTCGGCCTCGAAGCGCCGGCCGTCGATCTCCACCTGCCCGCCGGGGCGGAGGGCGGTGGCCGCGATGCCGCGGCGCCCGACAAGGCCGTCGAGGAGCGAGGCCGCGCCGGGGTCGCCGCCCGCCGCCTGGGCGGAGCCCCCGACTGTCTCGCTCACCGTGAGCCGGTCCCAGACCCAGCCGCGGGGCAGGAAACGCAGCAGGCACGCCCCGAGCACGACCGCGATTCCGATGCCCGCGCCCAGGTTGATCATTGGCTGCACAAACGCGTCGGCCGACCAGGCCACTTGGATAGGCTCCCCCGGCCACAGGTCCGCCATCGCCCAGAAGAGCGAGCCTAGCATGAGCAGGAATCCGACGACTCCGAGAAAGCCGGCGCTGTGAAAGAACAGGATCTCGGCCAGGAGGAGCACAAGCCCGATCGCGAACACGATCACCGGCTCGTGGCCCGAAAGCCCCGACACGTAGCTGCTCAGGAACACGACCGTCAGGAGGGCGACGCCGACGGCGATGAATCCGCCGAAACCCTGGGACTTGAAGCCGATGAAGAGCGCGAGGATCCCGAGCCCGAGCATCGCCGGCGCAAGGTGGTTGAGAAACACAGCCAGCGACTCCGACCACGTCGATTGGAGGCGCGTGGCCTTGAAGCCGCCGGCGCCGAAGCACTTGTCGAGCAGGTCGTCGAGGTCCCTGGCCTCCCCTGCCCCGAGGAGCGGCTGGGGGGGCGTCCCGACAAGGTGCATCGCCTCAGTCGCCGTGAGGGACAGCAGGGCGCCCTTCTCCTTGATCGGTTTGCCGTCGATCTTTACCTCCTCGCCGTCGATCTTGAGCTCCATGTCGGCGTCGATCATCGCGGAGATCACCTCTCCCCTGTACCCCTTCCCCTTTGAAATGGCCCGCATCCGCACCTTGAGGTAGCTGACAAGCTTTGCCTTCATCGTCGCGTCGATGTCCTGACCGGTGCCCTGCACTGGCGCCGCGGCCCCGATGATCCCCTCGGTGGGCGTGGTCACGAACCATATCTCGTCGCAGACAGCCGATATGAACGCGCCCGCGGACATCGCCTCGCTGTCCACGAAGGCGATGGTCCTGCCCGGGAACCGCTTCAGGTCGTTCATCATCTCCATCGTGACGTCGAGAGCCCCGCCGGGCGTGTTGATGTCGAGCACGACCGCGTCGGCGTGCGCCGCCACGGCCTCCTTGAGGCCGCGCCTCAGGACGAACAGGGCTGGCTCCGCGATGTCGTCGCGGATCGGGACGACATAGACGCGCCTGGGCGAATGGGACACCGGGGCGCTGGCCGTCTCCGATGCCGCGGCCAAAGGCGGCTCCGCCCTCTGGGCCTGGACCGCGGTTGAAGCAGGGGTCGGCGGCTGGTCCGTCGCCGCCCTCGCGGATGGCGCGGCGCCCCACGCGAGCGCCAATGCGGCGACCATGAAGGGGAACCGGGTTTCTGGGAAAGCCCACCGCATCGTGATATTCAGCCGCGTGTCTATCGCGGGCGCGGCGTCTGTGCAAGATTGCTGGAACCTCGGAAGTCCATCAGTACGAGGGTCAGCCGGGACGGTGGCGGCACCGGGGGCCCTGCTGGTCCCCCCGCAACTTGCGGGAACCTCCGCAACAGCGTTGTGCTGAACTCACTCACCCTGTATCTGGCGAAGTGATCCCATGCCCACCGACAAGCCTACGTCAGGCGCCAGCCAGAGCCAGCGCACCCTTGCCGCAATCGTCTTTACTGATGTCGCGGGCTTCAGCGCCCGCATGCATTCCGACGAGGTGGGGACGCTCAAGCTGCTGCAGCGCGACTTTGCCGAAATGCGCCGGCTCTGCGCGGATTACGAGGGCCAAGTCCTGAAGACGACCGGCGACGGCCTGCTGCTCACGTTCACGAGCGCCGTCCAGGCCGTGGCCTGCGCGCTGGCGATGCAGCGCCAGTTCGCCGCCGAGGCGAAGGAACATGCTGAGCGCGGGGCGCTGCAGCACCGCATCGGCATTCACCTCGGCGACGTCCTCGTGCAGGACCAGGACGTGATGGGGGACGGCGTGAACATCGCCTCGCGGCTCCAGGCGGAGGCCGAGCCCGGGGGCATCTGCATCTCGCAGACCGTCTACGATGTCGTGAAGAACAAGCTTGAGATGAAAGTGGTGAGCCTCGGGGCGCGCGACCTGAAGAATATCGCCCAGGCAATGCCGGTCTACCGCCTCATCCTAGACGCCCAGACGTTGGATCCTGCATCGAGAGGCGGTTCCCCTGCGCATAAGGCGGCGGGACCGCGCGCCCGCCGCTGGGTCCTCGCAACCGTCGGCGTTTCTGGCGCGCTGGCCGTCGCCATCGCCGCAGTCCTAGTTCACAGCCGCCGCGCACAGGAGAATTCCAGGAACGCCGCAATAGCGGTGCCTCCTGCCGCTCCAGCCGCCCTGCCAACCGCCCCGGCGCCGCAGGCCCAGGTCGCGGGCAGCACCGCCGGAGGCGATCTCGCCGATAACCTCGCGAGCGAATACAGCAAGCGCAGGGACGTGATGCAGCAGCTGCACGCCCTCTATTTGGACAGGTATGATTTCAGCGGCCTAGTCCTGGCGCTCCGCGACAAGGGGGAAAACCCTTCGGCCCCGCCCAGCGTGCAGCAGACGCTGCGCGCCGCGGAGCAGCTCGTTAGAATGAAGAAGTGGCTCGACCTCGCGCTGGGACGCTACAGCGCGCAGCATCCCCTGCTCGTGCACGACCTTTCGGGCGATTCCAAGAGGGACCTGAGCCTGTACCTCGCCCCGGACGAACGCGTGGTCCTATTGGAGGACGGGACTCCCAAGCCGCGGGATTGGACCGAGCTCAAGCCCGAGGTCTTTGGGGCGATCATTGTGAGCGCGGTGCGCGAGGCGAAGGAGCCGCCGCGCGCGGTTCTGTTCGGCGCCCAGGCGTTTGCCCGGTTCTACGCCCTGCCGTCGATGACCGAGGCGCTGGCCTCGATCAGGGTCCAGCACCAGAAGAGCGCCCCGTCCAAATGACGGGCGTTTAGGCGGCCCGGTTTTCGGTCGGCGCGCCCATTCCTTCGCGGATTCCGCATCGCCTCGGGGGTAAACAACTGGGATTGCGGGCCCCGGCGAAACCCCCTAGCCCCTGAGAGCCGGAATTCCCACAAATCGCAGCCAACAAACAGAGTCGCCTCCCCCGCCCCGCCATGACCAAGAGACCCCTCCTCCTCCTGTCGGTCGCCTGCCTGATCTTCCTTTCGGGCTTGGCGTATTCCTCACTCGCGCAGACAACCCCGCCGCCAACAACGCCTCCCGGAGAGCCGAGCAGCCCGCAGAGGCCCGTCAGGGCACGGCATCCCGCCATCCGCGCCGCGATCGTGGCGCTCGAGCGGGCCAAGGCCGACATGCAGGCGGCGGCTCATGATTTTGGCGGCCACCGAGTGGATGCCATCGCCGCCTGCGATGCGGCGATCGCCCAGCTCAGGCTCGCGCTGCAGTACGCAAACAGCAACCAGCCGAATCAGGGCGAGCCGCCGGCCCCCCCCGCCCAGTAAGGTGAGCCGCATGCCCATTCCGGCGGCCGGCCAAACCGCCGGTGAGCCCAAAGCCCAGGATTGCCCGGCAAGCCGATGCCTGAGTTCACGCGCCGCAATTTCCTGAAGGCCTCCGCAGTCGCCGGGGCCGCCATGACGCTGGGCAAGATGGCGGCGCGCCCGGCTCTCGCCGCCGAGATCCCGGAGGCGGCCCCGCCCTCGCCCTCGTGGACGGACAAGCCCATGCGGTGGGCCCAGCTGACCCTTGTGGAGAACGACCCCGGCACCTTCGACCCCCGATTCTGGCTCGACTACTTCCGCCGCACCCATTCGGACGCAGCGTGCCTGAGCGCGGGCGGCTGCGTGGCGTACTACCCGACGGAGGTCCCCTTTCACCACCGGAGCGCATGGCTCGGCGGCCGCGATGTCTTTGGCGAGCTCGTGGACGGCTGCCGCAAGCTCGGCATGGTCGTCATCGCGCGCACCGATCCGCACGCCACCTACGACGACGTGAAGGCGGCTCATCCCGACTGGATCGCGGTGGCCGCGGACGGCCAGCCGCGCCGCCACTGGGCCTCGCCCGAGATGTGGGTCACCTGCGGCCTGGGCCCCTACAACTTCGAGTTCATGACCGAGGTGAAGAGGGAGATCATGTCGCGCTACCGCGTGGACGGGATCTTCATCAACCGCTGGGACGGGGCCGGGATGTGCTACTGCGAGCACTGCCGCGCGAATTTCAAAGAGGCCACCGGCCTGGAGCTGCCCCGCGCGGAGAACCCGGGGGACCCTGCCCGCCGCGCCTACGTGATTTGGCGCCAGAAGCGCCTCTTCGGACTGTGGCGCCTCTGGGACGGCGAGGTGCGAAAGATCAACGCCGATTCGTGCGTGATTCCCAACACGGGCGGAGGCGCGTCGAGCTCTCTCGACATGCGGCGGATCGGCGAGCTGGCGCCAACGCTCATGGCCGACCGCCAGTCGCGCCGCGGCTTGATGCCGCCGTGGGCCAACGGCAAGAACGCCAAGGAGTATCGCGCCGCGATGGGCGCCAAGCCGATCGTCGGCATCTTCAGCGTCGGGCCGGACGAGGTGTACCGCTGGAAGGACGCGGTGCAGAACCCTGACGAGACCCGCCTCTGGGTGGCCGACGGGCTCGCCAACGGCATGCGCCCGTGGTTCACCAAGTTCGGCGGCACCATTAACGACCCCCGGTGGCTCAGGCCCGTCGAGGAAATCTACGCGTGGTGCCACGGCGCCGAGCGCTACCTGAGGAACGAGCGCCCGCTCGCCCGGGTCGCGATCGTCTACTCGCAGCAGACCGCCTGGTTCTACTCCGCCGAGCGCGGCGCGCCCGCCGGCGTGGAGGACGCGGCGCTCGGCTGGTACCAGGCGCTCATCGAGGCTCGGATTCCGTTCGAGATGGTGCACGACCGCCTGCTGGACGCCGCGCACCTCGCGGCGCTCAAGACGCTCATCCTGCCCAACATCGCCGCCCTCTCGGAAACCCAATGCGACCAGCTTCGCCAGTTCGTCGCCCGGGGCGGCGGGATCGTGGCCACTTCCGAGACCTCGCTCTGCGATGAATGGGGCGCCCCGCGCAAGGACTTCGGCCTCGCGGGCCTCTTCGGCGCGACCTGGCGGGGCCGCACCGAGGGCCCGATGCACAATGCCTACCTGCGGCTCGAGCATGATTCCGCGCCCGGCCACCCCCTGCTGCGCGGGCTCGAGGACGCTCCGCGCATCATCCACGGCGTGTGGCGGGTGGTGGCGGCAGGCAACGCCCCGCATCCGCCGCCGCTTCTGACGCTGATCCCACCCTATCCCGACCTTCCCATGGAGAAGGTCTACGCCCGCCAGCCGCGGACGAACGTCCCCCAGGTCTTCCTCCGCGACCTGCCCGGGGCTGGCCGCGTCGTCTACTTCCCGTGGGACATCGACCGGACCTATTGGGACGTGCTTGCGGTCGACCATGGTCGACTGCTGCGCAACGCGGCCGCCTGGGCCACGAACGAGGATCCCCCGGTAACGGTGTCCGGCCCGGGCCTGCTCGACGTGACATTGTGGCGGCAGAAGGACTCGCTCACGGTCCATCTCGTCAACCTGACGAACCCGATGATGCTGAAGGGCCCGGTCCGCGAGCTGCTTCCGGTGGGCGAGCAGCGGGTCCGCGTGCATATGCCCGGGGGCCTGAAGGCGCGGGGCCTTCGCTTGCTCGTGGCCGGCAAGGAGCCGCAATTCCGGCAGACGGGAGAGTGGCTGGACGTGACAGTGCCGCCTTTCGCGGCCCATGAGGTTGTAGCCGTCGACGTGTGATGCCGGGCGCCGGCCCGGCCTCGCTGAGGATTGCCAACGCTGCACTACCCTGAAACAACCGCGGGCCATATAACTCATGCACTGCTTCATCCAATCCACCATGCCAGCGACCGCGCGCCGCCTGTTGCCCATTGCGCTGGGACTGGCCCTTGCGGCGGGACCGGCCCGGGCGGGGGCGCCAGCCGGGGAGGACGCCCTCTCGATCAACGACCAAGAGTATCTCGAGATGAGGGGCCTCAACGTCATGCTCGCGTCCGATTACTATCCGGAGGGCCACCAGGGCGGAGTCAGCGTCATCCAGAACGGCCAGCGGGTGGCCACCAACGGCGACCTCCGGCTCGAGCCCACACCCGGCCAGTGGCAGCCGACGCCCGCCGTCGGCAAGCGCGAGATCGACCGCACCACCCAGGAGATAAGCGTGCGCCTGGCCTATCCCGACGAGAAACAGAACCGCAAGGGCTTGAACCCGATCGCCTATCCCGACCTCAAGATGAGCTATGCCGTGAAGGTGAGGCCCGACGGCCGCGCATTCCGCATCATCGTCGACCTGGACGAACCGCTGCCCGCCGGCTGGGTCGGCAAGGCCGGCTTCAATCTCGAGCTTTTCCCCGGCATCCTCTTCGGCAAGTCCTACGAGATCGGCGGCCAGTCCGGCATCTTCCCGCGGCAGGCAAACGGTCCCGGCGCCGTGACGGACGGCGACTACGAGCTCGCTCCGCTCGGCCGTGGGCCAAGGCTCACGGTTGCGCCCGAGTCCGACCGCCAGCGCATGACGATCGAGGCGGTGCGCGGCGGCGAAATCGTGCTCCTCGACGGCCGCGCGCAGCACTACAACGGCTGGTTTGTCGCGCGGGCGCTCGTGCCGGCAGGCGCGACCAAGGGCGCCATCGAGTGGCTCGTCACCGCGCACGCGATACCCGGCTGGAAGTCCGACCCCGTCATCCAGGTCTCCCAGGTCGGCTACCACCCGAGGCAGCGCAAGGTCGCCGTAATCGAGCTCGACCGGCATGAGGCCGACTTCAAGCCCGCGGCCCTCTTCCGCGTCACCGACGGCGGGCTCGAGCGCGTAACCGAGCGCCCGGCCGCGGACTGGGGCCCGTTCCTGCGCTACCATTACCTGCAGTTCGACTTCACCGATGTCGTGCAACCCGGCATGTATGTCGTCGGCTACGGGGACCAGCGTTCCAATGTCTTCCAGATCGGCGAGCGCGTCTTCGAGCGCAATGTCTGGCAGCCGACCGTCGAGTATTTCCTCCCCGTGCAGATGGCCCACATGCGCGTGCACGACCACTACCGGCTCTGGCACGGCCTTGACCACGTCGACGACGCCCTCATGGCGCCCGTGAACCACAACCACTTCGACGGCTACGTGCAGGGGCCCTCGACCCTCACGAAATTCAAGCCCGGCGAGCACGTGCCGGGACTCGACCGCGGGGGCTGGTTCGACGCAGGCGACCACGACCTTCGAATCGAGTCGCAGGCCGACACGGTCCACGGGCTGGCGCTCGCCTGGGAACTGTTCCATCCCGACCTCGACAACACCACAGTCGACCAGGCTGCCCGCATCGTCGAGATCCACCAGCCCGACGGGAAGCCCGACGTCCTCCAGCAGATCGAGCACGGCGTGCTCACGATCGTCGGCGGCTACAATTCCATGGGCCGGCTCTACAGCGGCATCCAGGACGCGTCGCTCCACCAATACACCTTCCTCGGGGACGCGGCCGGCATGACCGACAACCTCGTCTTTCACGACATCGATGGAACCGCGATGAAGGTGCTCGCCGAGGCGGCGGTCTCCGGCTCGCAGGACGAGCCCAAGATCGACCATCTGCCGCCCCTTGGCTCGCCGGGCTCGGCCGACGACCGATGGGTCTTCACCGAGGAGGACCCCCTCGAGGAACTGGAGGTGGCCGGCAGCCTGGCCGCGGCATCGCGGGCGCTCACGGGATACAACGACCCGCTCGCCAAGGATTGCCTGCGCATAGCCCGGGAGCTCTGGAAGAGCGCCAAGGCGCCGGATTCCTCGGTGTTCCGCCTCGAGGCGGCGATCGAGCTCTACAAGACTACCGGCGAGAAAGAATACGCCGACGTGATCCTCGGGCTCGGCGACCAGATCGTCGCGCAGGTCGACCGCATCGGCTGGCTCGGCGCGCGCTCCCTGGCACTCCTGAACGACGCCTCCTTCACCGAAAAGATCAAGGGCGCACTGCGCCTTTACCGCGCGCGGCTCGACGCCATCGACAAGGAGACGCCCTACGGCGTGCCCTACAATCCAGACATCTGGGGCGACGGCTGGATGATCCAGCGCTTTGGCGTCCAGCAGTACTTCCTGCACGCCGGCGCTCCCGAGATATTCCCGGCGACCTACATGCTCCACGCGGTCGATTTCATCCTTGGCTGCCATCCGGGGCCGAACACGGCGTCATTCGTGTCCGGGGTCGGCGCCAAGTCGCTCATTCCGGCCTATGGCACCAATCGCGCCGACTGGTCCTACATCCCGGGCGGCATCGCGTCCGGCACGGCGATCATCCGCCCTGATTTCCCGGAGCTGCTCGAGTGGCCCTTCCTCTGGCAGCAGGCTGAATACTGCCTCGGGTACCCGACTTCGGACTATGTGTTCCTGATCCTCGCGGCCGACCACGTCCTCAACCAGTAGCGCCGGAGGGCCCCCGCCGCTCCAACGGCCAAGGACCGGCGGTGTCAGTTCAACCTCGCCCAGGCGAGGCCGTCGGCAACCGGCCCGACGGAGATGAGCCGCTCGAGCCTCCAGCTGTTCACGTCAATCACCGCGATCTGCCCGCTGGCGTCGCACGAGACGTAGGCCACCTCCCCATCGGGCCGCACGAGCACCTCCTGCGGCGCCTTGGGGACGTTCAAGGTGCGCACCACGTTCATCGTCGTCAGGTCGACCAGCCCGACCATCTCGACGGCGGGAAGCGCTACGATCAGCCAGTGGCCGTCTGGCGTCGCTGCAGTCCCATACCCGATGCCCGGCAGCGGGATCGATGCGCTGACCGTGTTTGTATCCGTGTCGATTACGACGAGGCGCAACTTGGTCTGGTCGGCCGTAAATGCCATGCGGTCGTCCGCGGACAGTGAGATGCGCTGTGCAATGGTCGCGACGGGGACCACGGTGATGAGCCTCCTTGCCTTCAGGTCCAGAACCGACACCGAGCCGGGGTCGACGTTCGCCGTGTAGCCGCGCAGGCCGTCGTGCGTGATCGCGAGCATATGCGACTGCCGGCTGCCGGTGGGGATTGAACCCAGGATCCTGAGGGTGCCTGGATCGATCACGGCAACGGAGTTCGCCAGCTCCGTGGTGACGTACAGCAGCCCGTTCCCCGGATTGAACACCGGGCAATGGGGGCGCATGCCTTTGCCAAAATCGATCGTGCCAACCACCTGGCATTTCCGCAGGTCGACGACCCGGATCAGCTGCCCGTCCGTTCCCGCCTTCCCGACGCCGCCGCTGCCGTAGATGGGGACAAAGGCGCGCCTGCCGTCCGGCGAAGCCGCCACCTCGTGGCCGGTCGTGGCACCCTCGCGGACCGCGGCCACCTGAATCCCCAGGTTGACGTCCACAATCGAGAGGGTGTCGTCGCCCTTGTTGGCCGCCAGCAGGTAGCCCTTCGATGAAGCGGAGCCTCCGGGCGCCGCCGCGGTCGCCCACGACGCCAATCCGCTCACGAAGCTGGCGCAAAGAATCAGGCGGAACGTGGAGAATGGATTCACGGCAAGCGCTCGCGCAGCAGCCAGTATCTGGAATTGGGGACCTGAAAGTCAAACGCCTGCAAATTGGTTTGACGGTGCCGTGCAATCCGCAGCAAGGCTTCCGGCGCATGGAACCGGGATTTTTCATAAAGGGCGTCGCCATAGGCTTTTCAATCGCCGCCCCTGTCGGCCCCATCGGGGTGCTGTGCATCCGGCGCTCCCTTGCGGACGGCGCGTGGAAAGGGTTCTCGGCCGGGCTGGGAGCAGCAACGGCGGATGCGGCCTACGGGTGCGTGGCGGCGTTCGGGATCACCGCGATCTCAAGCTTCCTCGTCCTGCACCAAGCCTTGCTCGGCCTGATTGGAGGCGCGTTTCTGTGCTATCTGGGGGTCCACACGTTCCTGAGCAGGCCGGCGCAAGACGCACCCGTTGCGGGAAGCCGATTCATCGCGGTGTACGGATCGACCCTGCTCCTCACGCTCGCCAACCCCGCGACCATCCTCTCCTTTGCGGCCGTCTTCTGCGCCTTCGGGCTTGGATCCTCTGCCGACTACATGGCCGCGTGCGCCTTGGTTCTTGGCGTCTTCATGGGGTCGGCGCTCTGGTGGCTGGTCCTGAGCGGCGGCGTAGGCCTGCTTCGCTCCCGGGTGAATGCCACATGGATGCGGGCCGTCAACCGCGCCTCGGGCTGCGTGCTTTTCTCCTTCGGGCTCTATGCTCTCGGCCGGGCCTTGCCATGAACCTCGAATCCTGGGCCGAACCTAAAATCAGCCGCAGCCCGGCCGCGCCGGCGCATGATCGGGTAGTCCTCATGCGAGCACGTTTTTGAGCGGCACGAATGGCGATCCGGCGGTCACGGGACGCTCGGATGTCTCGCCGCGCTCATCGCGCGGCTCCCGGTAGTAACACGGGCATATCAGGTCCTGGATGTCGGACCGAGGCAGGATGGGCGCCGCAGCGCCCGAATGTCACAGTGGACCGCCGCCGCGGGCAGGACCGCCCTCTCGGTGCGCGAGGAAGTCGTGGTGGCGCCGACGACGATGCTCCAGGATCAATCCTCCCTATCCTGGGCGCCGTCTGAGATGCCTATCAGCGGGTTCGTGCCTAAGTTCCCTTTGAATTAGTGAGTATCGATCGCTTTCGCGCTACAGGGCAAACGGCTTCTGATGCGGGATCTTGGCTGAATCCTCAGGTGTCGCCTTTGACGTAGGGAATCGTGGATGACGCATGAGGTAGAACGCCTATGCGTTCGCCGGGCTGCAGACAATGCAACGCCATGTTCAGGGCGGTCTGCAGATCCGTTACCGGATTGAGCAGGAGGGTGCGTGACAAACTCTCTTCCATCATGGAGCAGAACATCAAACGCAACCTGGAGGCATCACGGGCGATTTGGTACCCTTTGTGCGGACCGATCCGGAAGCCTTCACCGCGGAAGCAGTCTAGGACCTCGTCGTAAGTCTTCTTGCCCGACATCCACGTTTCATATCGAGCGCTTCCAGTGCCTTCTGGGCAGGCCGCCGCCAGGATGACCGTGCCGCCAGTGCGTGTGATAAGCGCCGCGTGGCCCAGCGCCTTCTGGGCCTGATAGAGGTTTATATCCTTTGGATGTCCGCCTGGCGAAGATATCATCAACGCGTATCGTGTGTCGACGCCAGCCTGACAGGCCAGCCGCGAGAGCGGAACGCCCGACATCATAACCGCGCACGGGTCGCCAGCCAACACATGCACAATCTCCCTCTTCTGATTCAGGATGGCATTCAAAGCCAGATGGACTCCAACCCTTTTCCCAATCTCCTCGACGTCCCGCCGCGCCGGGTTGGTCTCATATTCGCCCAGCCGCGAATCAGGATGCATCATTAGGGCGTGGTTCCGGTTGATCGTTTCTGCCCCAGCAAGCCCAATCGCCGCGGTCTTTACGCCGCCCGAAAAGCCGACGAACTGGTGCGGCTCAATATTGCCGACCACGATCTTGAAATCTGACTTCACATAGGCCCTGTTCGACCAGACCGGTGTGCCGCCCGCGGTTTCTCCGAGGTTAATTAAGCCGGCGACGTTTCCCGAGTCGTGCGAAACGACCCGATAGCGCCTCAGGATTTCGTCAGGCAGAATGGTAGGGAACTCATCCTGTGACATCGGCAAATGCATTCCGACCGCCACGTAAAAAGTAAGCGCCGCGTCCGGTATCCCGAGGGCGGCGAGGCGCTCCAGCAACGGCGGCAAGAGCTGATGATGGGGAACCGGACGCGTCTTGTCGTTGATCGCGATTGCCACAGATCGGGCCCCCGCAAAATGGGCCCACTCTGCCCCGCCAAGCAGATGCTCCAACGCAAACCGGACAACGCCAAGCGGCTCGGCGGCCCCAGGGGTATCCGGCGCCTCGATGATATCCACGCCAACGGTATCGGGGATGTTGGCTCTCAGGAACGAATGCCCGTATGGAACCTGGATTCGCATGGCTTCAGCCTCTTGCACATCCAAAAGATCCAAGCCGCGTCTGCCCGGCCGGGCCCGAAGGCGTCGAGAACCCTGTGGTGTGCCGCCTGTGCATCTTGGCGCGCGCCATGTTGTACCGCGCCAAGGTTGGACTTTCAGTTGACACGTGTCGTCGAGGCGAAGGCGGCCCTTCAGGCGCTTCTGTAGATATTCATCATCAAGTGATCTGATCCGCCTTCCGGAGTCATCAAAAGGAATCGGCCTTTATGGTCGGCTAATGCTGATGCTACCGGCGCTGGTTGTCCATACCTGGTGGAGTGAAGGATCGCTCGGTTGGCCTGACCAGGATCTTCAGGAACGCCCGCAGCGGTTGGAAAGTGTCCGGGCAGGTTGACATGGCCACGGTCAAACATAGCCTTGCCCGAAAGCCGCCGGCGACCCGATGAGCAGATTCACCCTTCAAGTGAACGGGCAGACCCACAAGGTGGACGTCGCCCCCGACACGCCTCTCCTCTGGGTGCTGCGCGACAATCTCGGCCTCGTCGGCACGAAGTTTGGATGCGGCATAGGCCAATGCGCCGCCTGCGTGGTGCATCTCGGAGGCGCACCCATCAGGTCGTGCATGATGCCGGTGTCCGCCGCGGCCTCCGTGAACATCACGACCATAGAGGGCCTTTCGGCCGACGGATCGCACGCCCTGCAGAGGGCCTGGTGCGAACTGGACGTCGCCCAATGCGGCTACTGCCAGCCGGGTCAGATCATGTCGGCTGCCGCGCTTCTCGCCCACAACCCGAATCCGACCGACAGCGACATCGACGACGCGATGGCCGGCAACATCTGCCGCTGCGCCACCTATAGCCGGATCAGGGCGGGCATACACCGGGCGGCCGAGATCATGGCTGCCGACAAGGAGGTTCATAAATGAGCGCGCTGCTAGAAGCGCCCCTTGGCAGGCGCTCCTTCCTGAAGATCGTGACCATGGCCGGGGGAGGCCTCGTCCTGGCGTATTATGTCCGGCCCGCGGGCGGGGCCGAGGCCGCCAAGCCAGATGCCGGGAAGGCCGGGGGCGCGTTCATTCCGAACGCCTTCATTCGGATCGATCCGGACGGGACTGTCACCGTGAGCTCCTCGCGCCCGGAGGCCGGCCAGGGTGTCAAGACGTCGCTCCCTATGATCGTCGCCGAGGAGCTCGGCGCCGACTGGGGGAGCGTGAAGGTGGTCTCGGTTCCGCTTGATCCTGTGTTTGGCCCGCAGTTTGCGGGCGGGAGCATGTCGACGCCGATGGATTACCCCGTGCTGCGCAAGATGGGCGCCACCGCGCGCACGATTCTGGTCGAGGCGGCGGCCCAGACGTGGGGCGTGCCCGCCGGCGAATGCGTTGCGGGCGGCGGAATGGTCCGCCACACCCCCTCGGGGCGGTCGCTCAAGTTTGGCGACCTGGTTGCAAAGGCGTCTACCCTTCCCCTGCCCGCCGAGGATTCCGTGAGGCTCAAGGACCCCAAGGACTTCACGCTCCTCGGATCGCGCATGGGCGGGGTCGACAACCCCAAGGTGGTCACCGGACAGGCCCTTTTCGGAATCGACCAGAAGCGGCCCGGGATGGTGTACGCCGTATACGAGAAGAGCCCGGTGTGGGGCGCCCGTCCGCTGAGCGCCAACCTGGACCAAGTGAAGGCGCTTCCCGGAGTCCGCGAAGCTTTCATCATCGACCGGACCGTGCCCGAGAACGAGGTCACCGGCCTCGTGCCCGGGGTTGCGATCGTGGCCGACTCGACATGGGCTGCTTTCAGCGCCCGCAGGCAGCTGAAGGTCCAGTGGGAGGAGGGCCGCTTCCCCAACAGCAGCTGGGACGACTTTGCGCGGCAGGCGCGGGAGCTGGCAAAGGCGGCGCCCGGCTCGCAGAACGTGAAGGAGACCCGGAGGGACGGCGACCTCGACAGGGCATTCGCCGAGGCTGCCCACGTGGTCGAGGCCTCGTACTCCTATCCGTTCATCTCCCACGCGAACCTCGAGCCCCAGAACTGCCTCGCCCACGTGCAGGAGGACCGGGCCGAGATCTGGGCCCCCACGCAGGACCCCGAAGGCGCGCGCAGGCTCGCCTCGAAGGTGCTGGGCATCGCTCCCGAGAAGATCCAGGTGAACATCACGCGCATGGGCGGCGGCTTCGGCCGCAGGCTCGACGCCGATCCGGTCGCCGAGGCCGTCGCGATATCCCAGCGCGTCGGCGCACCGGTCAAGCTGACATGGAACCGCGCGGACGACCTGCAGCACGACCACTACAGGCCGGGCGGCTTCCATTTCCTCAAGGGCGCCGTCGATTCCCGCGGAGGGCTCAGCGCGTGGCGGAGCCACCACGTCGCCTTCGGGTCAAACATGGGCGCGGACGACTATCCCGCCCGCTTCGTGCCGAATTACCTCCTGCTCAACAGCAAGCTCGAGAACGGCATCCCGCAGGGGCCGTGGCGGGCTCCGGGCAGCAACACCTATGCCTGGGTCGTCTGCTGCTTCCTCGATGAGCTCGCCCACGCCGCCGGCAGGGACCCCGTGGAGTTCAACCTTGCGGTGCTCGGCGACCGGGACGTTGTCCCCGGCTCGGGCGCCCGGAGCCGCCCATACAACGCCGAACGAATGCGCAATGTCGTGCGCCAGGTCGCGGAGAAGTCCGGCTGGGGCAAGCCGCTGGCGCGGGGAAAGGGAATGGGCCTCGGCTACTACTTCTGCCACCAGGGATACGTTGCGGAGGTGGCCGAGGTGACGGTTTCACAGAAGGGGGAGCTCAGCGTCGACCGCGTCGTGGCCGCGGTGGACGTCGGCTCCCAGATCGTCAACCTTAGCGGCGCCGAGAACCAGGTGCAGGGCGCCGTCACCGACGGACTGAGCGCCGCGTGGGTGCAGGAGCTCGACATCCGCCAGGGCCGTGTCGTGCAGGCCAATTTCGACGATTATCAGATGCTGCGCATGAACGGCGCTCCCCGCGCGATCGAGGTCCACTTCATCAAGACCGATTATCCCCCGACGGGACTGGGCGAGCCCGCCCTTCCGCCCCTTGCGCCCGCCGTGTTCAACGCGATCTTCGCCGCGGCCGGCAAGCGCGTTCGCCAGCTTCCACTTTCCCGGACCGACCTTTCGTGGTCCTAGCCGGGGTGAAACTTCCCGTGTCACGCCTGCTATGAAGGAACTGCAGGCAATGGTCCGGCATCTCAACCTCGCCGGGGTCGGAGGCGTGCTCGCGACCCTGGTGACGGTCGAGGGATCCGCATACCGAAGGCCCGGGGCGAGGATGCTGATCGCCGAGGGCGGCGTCCGGATCGGCTCGGTCAGCGGAGGATGCCTTGAGGAGGACCTGCTTGAGCGCTCTAGGCGGGTGTCTTCGACCGGCCGGGCGGAACTCGTCGTCTATGACACAACGGCCGAGAACGACCTGCTGTGGGGCGTGGGCCTCGGCTGCCACGGCGTCGTCCGCATCCTGCTCGAGCCCCTTCCCGCACGCCCCGGCTGGGCCGCCACCCTCGCCGAGAACCTGCGGGCCGGCCGCGCGACCGACGTTGCGGTCGTCTGGGAAAGCACCGCGGAATCGTTGGGAACCATCCTCCCTGATGCGCGGGCCCGGGCCGGCCTCAAGGCGGAGTCGAGAGTCTTCAGGGAGACGATCGAGCCGCCGACACCGCTATACATCTTCGGGGCGGGCGACGACGCCCAGCCCCTGGCGCGGCTCGCGTGCGACCTGGGATGGAGCGTGACCGTCGCGGATCCGCGGCCCGCGATGCCGACCGAGGCCCGGTTTCCCGGCATGTCCGGCCTCGTTGTCGGACCCGCGGACGACCTTGTCGCGCGTGTCGCGCCCGCCCCGGGCTCCCTCGCCGTCGTCATGACGCACCACTACCTTCACGACCGGCCGCTCCTGCGCCATCTCCTGCCGATTCCGCTGGCCTACCTGGGGCTTCTCGGGCCCAGGACGCGGGCGCAGAAGATCCTCGCAGACATCGCCGAGGATGGCCTTGTGGTCACGCCAGCGATGCGGTCGCGCCTGCGCGCGCCAGTCGGCCTCGACCTCGGTGCCGACGGGCCGGAGGAGGTCGCCCTGAGCATCATCGCGGAGATGAAGGCCGTCCTCGCCGGGCGGGACGGACGCCCGCTCCGGGACCGTACCCTTCCAATCCATGCCTGAGGCGGGACCCGGCGCCCCGCTCCCGTTCCGGCTGGGGGCCATCATTCTCGCTGCCGGCGGGTCGTCACGCATGGGCACGGTCAAGCAGCTCATCGAATTGGAGGGAAAGCCTCTGATCGTGCGGGCCGCCGACGCCGTGCTTGGATCGCCGGCGCGTCCGGTCGTGGTCGTGGTCGGAGCGCACGCCGAAGAGGTCCGGGCCCCGGTCGCCGGCCGCCCGGTTTCAGTGGTGTTCAACCCGGATTGGTCCACGGGCCTCGCCTCGTCGATTCGGGTCGGGCTGGCCGCCCTGCTTGCGGCCGAACCCTGTCTCGATGCGGCGCTCGTGGCGCTCTGCGACCAGCCGGCCCTCTCCCCCGAGGTCATTGTGAAACTCGCCTCCGTTCACCGGGCGACGGGCCGGATTGCGGCCGCCCGCTACTGCGGGCGAAACGGCGCGCCAGCGGTCTTCGGCCGCGCGCATTTTGCGGTGCTCGGCGCAATGGAGGGCGACGAGGGCGCCCGGAAGATGCTCAACGGGAGGCCCGAAAGCGTCGCGGCAATCGACCTTCCCGAGATGGGCGTTGACCTGGACACGCCTGCCGACCGCGAGGGCTGGGTGAGGCGGCGTTCGCAGGAGTGACGGAACACCATAAGTTTCTACAGGTCATTATCTTATGTTGACACGGGGTCTTCCATAGGAATCCTGCCGCGCTTGAGTGGCGGCGGTTCTTCATCCGCCCCAGGCGCACCAGCCCATCGCTCGGGGCCCGGCCGCGCACGTCTCCCGCGCCGCGCCTTCGACACCCAAGCCTTTTTGAAAGACGCCTGCCTAGGCGGACGCCCCGCCGCCGCTCTCACTAAAGCGGCGATCTCTCAGCCCTCGGAATCGTAGACCAGAACCCGCACCCACGAGGCCTGGTTCCCCTCCACGAATGCGACGTGGACGGGATCCACCTGGTACGCGTCGTGCGCGGCTGCGTTCTTAAAGAGGATCGTCAGGGCCACGTCGAAGGTCTTGTCGGTCACGCCGCGCTCGGGCGTGCCGGCCGGAGCGCCGATGAATATCTTGTCGACGGTCCGGACGGCGGCGAGTTTCCCGACCTCGGAGCGGAAGCGGGCGCGCTGGGCGTGCGTGAGTTCCGGCCTCAGCCAGAAGTAGACGGAATGGACCAGCATGGCTCCCTGCGTATCAGACCAGGTTCATCGGGTCCACATCAAGAAACTGGGTGATGTCGTCCGGCCATTCGAACTCGTCCCTCATGCGCGAAAGCTCGCCGATGACCCTTGTCACGCTGTCGACGAAATACCAGAGCTGCCAGCGGTACTCGTCGCGGATCTTCTCGAAGGGCGCCGGCGCAGGGCCGCGGACCTCCGCGCGCTTTCCGAGGGCCTCCCGGATCCGCTTCGCCCATTGCTCGGCAAAGAACCTGAGCTTGTCCGGGTTCGCCCCGCGGAAGAGATGCTGGATCAGGTGGCGCTGCGGCGGGTACCCGAATTCGCGCCGCACCGCGAGCTCGGCATCGGCGAAACCCGCGTAATCCGCATGGCGCGCGAACTGGATCGCCTCGGACTGGGGCGTGAAGCTCTGGACGACCACCTCGCCGGCCCGGTCGCCCCTTCCAGACCGGCCGGCGACCTGGACGAGGAGCTGGAACGTCCGCTCGTTCGCGCGGAAATCCGGGATGTGCATAGAAAGGTCCGCGTCCACCAGGCCCACCAGCGTTACGTTGGGGAAATCCAGGCCCTTGCCGATCATCTGGGTTCCGACCAGGACATCGATCTTCCCCCTTCGGAAGTCGCCCAGTATCTCGCGGAAACGGTTCTTCCTCGCCATCGCATCCGTGTCCATCCGCTCGATCCTCGCCCTGGGAAGCACCCGCTTGACCGCCTCCTCTACCCGCTGCGTGCCGATCCCGCGCCAGCGGATGTCCGGCGCCCCGCACAGGGTGCACCGCACCGGGGCCGGGCGCTGGTCGCCGCACAGGTGGCAGCGGAGCGTCTCGTCGGTGCGGTGGTATGTCATCGAAATGCTGCAGTGGGGGCACTCCTCGACATGCCCGCACTTCCGGCATTGCATCGACGGCGAGTAGCCGCGCCGGTTTATGAAGAGGATCGTCTGCTCCCCGCGCTCATACCTCGCCTGGACGGCGTCCACGAGGGAGCGGGACAGGGCCGCGACCCCGCGCCGGCGCGCGGCCTCGATGCGCATGTCGACCACCGTGAACGAGGGAAGGCTCCGCGAGTCGACCCTCTGGGTGAGCTCCAGGAGCCTGTATTTCCCGGAGAGGGCGTTGGCGTAGCTCTCGAGCGAGGGCGTCGCCGAGCCCAGCAGGCACTGGGCGCCGCAGAGCCGCGCCCGCATCACCGCGACGTCGCGGCCATGGTACCTGGGGCTCTCGTCCTGCTTGTAGGCGGGCTCGTGCTCCTCGTCGACGACGATGAGGCGCAGGTTGCGGACGGGTGCGAAGACGGCGGACCGGGCGCCGACGGCGATGCGGACCTCGCCCGATGCGAGCGCCAGCCAGCCGTCGAGCCGCTCGCCCTCGCCCAGGTGGCTGTGCCAGACGACGCACCGGTGCCCCGGCGCGATCGCCTCAAGCCGCGAGCGCAGGCGCGCGACCGTCTGCGGCGTGAGCGCGACCTCGGGAACCAGGAGCACCACCCCTCCCCCCGACTCGAGGGTGGCCTGGATCGCGCGCAGGTAGACCTCCGTCTTGCCCGACCCCGTCACCCCGTGAAGAAGCGTCACCCCGAATTTCCCCCCGGCGAGCGATCCCGCAAGCGCTGCGGTCGCGGCGGCCTGCTCGGCATTGAGGGCGTGGGGCTGGGCGGCGACCAGCTCCGCGCGCCCAAGGTCGTCGGCATAGGCCTCGCGCTCGACGCGCGCCACGTCCTCGCGCAGGATCCCCCGCGCCACGAGCGCCTGCGCCGACGCCGCCGACGTGCCGGTTCGGGAAAGGATGAGCGCCTTCGGCTGCGGCCGGATCTGGCCCTCGAGGAACGCGTAGAGCCGGGCCTGGGCCGGCGCCCTGCGGGCCAGCGCGGCGAGCTCCCCGGCGGACATCCTCACGGCGACCCGCAGGAACCGGCGCTCCCTCGCCCGCGCGCCCCGCCGCACGGCCGTCGGTATCATTCCCTCCATGACCGAGTCGAGGGGCGCCGCGTAGTAGGCGGCCATCCACCGGGCGAGCTCGAGCAGGTCGGGCGTCAGCGCGGGGAAAGGATACACGACCTGGGCGACCGCCTTGAGCCGGTCCACGGGGAAATCGGCAGGGGGACCGACGCCGCCCACCACGCCGAGGCGCATCGCATGGCCGACCGGGATCCTCACGAGCGAACCGACGGCCGTCAACGCGCGCAGAGGCTCCGGCACCTTGTAGTGCAGGATCTTGTCAAATCCGGCCAGGGGATGGACTCCGACGATCATTCCGGGGGCAAGCGCGATTGAGCTCGGACGCGGGAGGGCTCGCAATCCCCCTTTGCGCGCACGATGGATCGAATTGACAGGTTCCCCCCCCGCGAAAGACAATTCGGGCTGTGAGCATTCCTTCGGCCCGGGAAAGATTCAGGAAGTTCCTTGCTCAAAAAGGCCTCCGGGTGACCAGCCAGAGGCTGGCCATTTTTGACGCGGCGTTCGCCCGGAAGGAGCATTTCACCGCCGAGCAGCTCCTCAACTATGCCCGGTCGATCGACGACTCGGTGTCGCGCGCGACCGTGTACCGCACGCTTCCCATCATGACCCGCAGCGCGCTCCTGCGCGAGATCGACATCGGCAGCGGCGAGAAGTTCTACATGCCGAACTCCGAGCTGGGCACCCAGATCGCGCAGGTGGTCTGCCTCGACTGCGACCGGATTTTCGAGATCAGCGCCCCTTTCATGGAGTGGTACGGGAGCACGGTCTCCTCCAAGCTCGGGCTCTCGCCCGTTTCCCAGCGCCTGCAAGTGAGCGCCCGTTGCAACGCCCTGCGCGACACGGGGCACTGCCCGAGGAAGGGCTGAGGCAATCGCACGCCCCCCATGCCCCACGATACGCCGCGCGACACGACCTTTGAGATCGGCTTCTTTGAGACCGTGCTCCGGCATGATTCGCAGTGTGTCGAGGTGATTGAGATCCTGGGCGGGCTCTACACGAAGGTCGGGCGGATTGCGGACGGGCTGAGGATGGACCGGAGGCTCGTGCGCCTGCAGCCCGCAAACGCGACGGCCCACTACAATCTCGCCTGCAGCCTCGCCCTGAGCAAACGCAATTCGGACGCTCTGCGCTCCCTGCGCCGCGCGGTGCGCCTCGGTTACCGCGACTTCGAGTGGATGTCGCACGACCCCGACCTGCAGGGCCTCAAGCGATTCCCGGAGTTCGGCGAGATCATCGCCCAGCTTAAGCCGCAGAGCTGAGCCGTGTTCTGGCTCAAGAAATTCGTCTCGTTCTGGCTGATGCCCCTGCCTCTGTGCCTGGCGCTGCTCGTGTCGGGGCTGCTCCTAGCGCGCTCGCCCCGCGGCTCGAAGGCCGGGCGCAGGCTCCTCGTCCTGGCCGCGGTGCTGCTCCTTCTCTTCTCGAACAAGGCCGTGAGCTCCTGGCTCGTCGGTCCCCTGGAGGGCCGCTATCCCGCGGTTCCGGAAGTCGCAGCGGGCGCTCCTCTTCCGGCCTCGATTGCTGGAAGCCGGTTTGTCGTCGTCCTCGGGGGCGGGCATTGGGATATGCCGGGGCTCCCGGCCACAGGGCAACTCTCGGTCTCGGCGCTCGGCAGGATTGTCGAGGCGGTCAGGCTCCTTAGGTTGCTTCCGGGCGCGCGGCTCATAGTCAGCGGGCCCGCCGAGCCAGGCCGACCGTCCCACGCGGCGGTGTTGGCGCGGGCCGCCGAGTCGCTCGGGGTCGACCCCGGGAGGATCAGCCTGGTCGAAACGGCGCTCGACACCGAGGACGAGTCACTCGCCGTCGCCCGGCTCGCCGGCAAGGCGCGCATCGCGCTCGTCACCTCCGCCTCGCACATGCCCCGAGCGGCGGCCCTGTTCCGGAGGGCGGGCGTCGACTTCGCGCCCTGCCCCGCAGACTTTGTCGCCCGAGGGAACCTCCAGCTCCGATGGTCCGACCTCGCCTGGGACAGCGAGTCGCTCGAGCGGAGCACGCTCGCGGTCCATGAATGGGTCGGACTCCTCTGGCTTCGGCTGCGGGGCCGCGGCTGACGGCATTTTGCGTCGCCAAGGGCGAAACGCCCCCTTAGGCAGTACCCCAAATGAACTTCCTCAAGAGGCTGATCGGCAGGAACGAGGTATTCTTTGATCTGCTCGAGGAGGGGGCCGAGGAGGCCAAGGTGAGCGTCGACCTTTTCGTCCAGCTTCTCCGCCAGATCGACGAGGGGAAGAAGCCCGCGGACCTCGATGAATTCATCCGGGCGCGCCGGAAGGAGAAGCGGATCCGGCACCTCATGACCGAGGCGCTGGGCAAGACCTTTGTCACGCCCATCGACCGGGAGGACATCGAGGCGCTTTCGGTAGCGCTTTACCGGATTCCTAAGCAGGTGGAGAGGATCGTCGAGCGACTATCGATCTACCCGGGCACCGTTCCCCACGAGATGTTCATCCGGCAGGCCGAATTGATGAGCCAGGCGGCCGGGGCCCTCGCCTTCATGGTGAAGCAGCTCCGCCATGGCGCCAACATAGAATCAATACGCGAGGCAAACGACAGGCTGCAGCTCGCGGAGGCCGAGGCCGACAAGGTGATGCTGGACAAGCTGAAGGAACTCTACAACGGGCCATGCGGGGCCAAGGAGTTCCTCATCCTGCAGAAGCTCTTCGAGATGGTTGAGCAGGCGGTCGACCGGTGCCGCAATGCCGGGATGATCGTCGTCCAGGTGGCGCTCAAGCATTCGTGACGCGAAGCGCCCCATGACGCTTCTCGCCATTGTCTTGGTGGTCGCACTTGTCTTTGAGTTCATCAACGGCTTTCACGACACCGCAAACGCGATTGCGACCGTCATCTCCACCAAGGTCCTGACGCCCCGGCTTGCCGTCGCCTGGGCCTCATTCTGGAACCTCGTGGGCGCCCTCTCCGGGACTGCGGTCGCCTCGACCGTCGGAAAGGGGCTGGTCGACACGAATGCGGTC
>Ga0181530_10000302_pt1 | contig 63525 bp, 45 predicted proteins | sample PEATcosm2014_Bin_42_FD_119769 | JGI IMG/M metagenome (GOLD analysis project Ga0181530, IMG submission 119769) | Peatland microbial communities from MTU Mesocosm Facility, Houghton, MI, USA - PEATcosm2014_Bin10_60_metaG | ecosystem: Environmental > Terrestrial > Soil > Wetlands > Peat | place...
CACGTACAGACGCGATCCGGCGCAGCAACACTGGCCGTGGTTGAAGAAGATGGCGCCGGCCGCGCCGGCGATCGCGGTGTCGAGGTCGGCATCTTTGAAAACCACATTCGGCGATTTGCCGCCAAGTTCGAGCGAAACTTTTTTCAGGTTTCCCGTGGCCGCGTGCACAATCAGCTTGCCCACTTCCGTCGATCCGGTAAACGCAATTTTGTCGACCAGATCGTGCGCCGCCAGAGCCGCGCCCGCGGTCTCGCCATATCCCGGAACGATGTTGACCACGCCCTCCGGAAATCCCGCTTCCACAATCAGCTCGCCCAAACGCAGCGCGGAGAGCGGCGTTTGCTCGGCCGGCTTCAAGACCACCGTGCATCCCGAGGCCAGCGCCGGCCCCAGCTTCCACGCCGCCATCAGCAGCGGAAAATTCCAGGGGATAATCTGCCCCACCACCCCGACCGGCTCGCGCAGCGTGTACGCGAGATACTGAGCCCCCGGCGTGTACGGCACCGAAATCGGAATCGTCGTGCCTTCCAGTTTCGTAGCCCATCCCGCCATGTAGCGGAACATGTCGACGGCCAGCGGAACATCGGCGGCCCGCGCCACCCCGAGCGGCTTGCCGTTATCGAGAGTTTCGAGCGTCGCGAATTCTTCGAGGTGTTCTTCCAGCAAATCGGCCAGTTTCCATACCAATTTGCCGCGCTCGGAGGGCGTCAGGCGCGACCAGGGACCGCTGTCAAACGCACGCCGCGCGGCCTTCACGGCGAGGTCGGTATCCGCGCGATCGCCTTCCGCGACCTGCGCCAGAACTTCGCCGGTGGCTGGGTTGTAGGTTGGGAAAGTCTTGCCCGAAACGGCGTTCACCCACCTGCCGTCGATCAGCATTTTGCGCGGCTTCGCGATGAAGTCGCTGACCCGCGAATCAATCTGGAGCGGAGAAGCTGCAATTCCCATAAATCCTCCTTCGAAAAGAAATCGTGTGAGAGAAGCCCCGTCGAGGTGAACTGAATGGGAAGAATAATAATACCGCGGGATGGGGAAGGCAACTGCGGGGATAGCTGGGGAGAGCCAGACGTGAAGCCCAGCTCCGAACCACGCTTTCAGAGCGATCAGCACGACCTTCAGCAAAAAAAGCAGCGAGACGCGTGGTTGCGCGCCTCACTGCTGGGAGAGTGTTGCTATGCTGCCCTACTACGCTGGAAAAGAATCCAGCGCAGTATTACCGCCCATGTCTGCCGCCGCCACCTCCGTGCGACGATCCGCCGCCGTGCGAGGACCCTCCGCCGTGCGACGATCCGCCTCCGTGAGAAGCTCCGCCGCTCGGCGCGGAACGTCCGCCGCCGTAGCTCGGAGCCGAACGTCCGCTGCCGCTGTAGCCGCCACGATTGCCGCCATAAGGGCCAGACCCATATCGGCCTCCGCCGTACGACCGCGGAGTAACGATCGGCTGCCTCATGTTAAGTGGCGGACGAGAGGATCCGCCGTATCCACGGCCCGCTGAACCCATCGATGCGCGTCCGGCCGACTCGCCCGCCCTGCCCGACTCAGCAGATGAGCGCGGAGCCATTGGCGAGAATCTCTGCCAGCCGCCATTGTTGCCGCTGCTTTCGCGAGCCGGCGTCGAGCCACCCGAGTTGCCGGACCTGGTCACAGATCCCGCATTCGAACCGGTGTTTCCGGGTCGTGCAACTTCGCGGGTGCTTCCAGTCGCCCTGCCATCCTGCCGGTTAGCGTTCGAGACCTGCGACGGCCCTCGCGCCGACGAACTCGCCGCTGTTGCCGTGCTGCCTCGGGCCGAGAAGAAGTGCTGATTCTGCGACACGTTCCGAGTCGTTGAAGCTGCCGCCGCACGTCCGCTGGCCGAGAAGCTCTCGCGGCTCGGAGTTACGGGCAGTCTACCAGTCGAGAAACGCGCATTCTGGAACTGCGCATGACTCATCGGCTGAGCGCTCATGTGGCCCGTTCCGAACTCTTTGCCCGAAACGGTCGTCCCGCCGCGGAAATGTGCGTCATGCATCGCCAGGTTCACGTTCGAGAATCGCGAGCCGGCGCGCAGCGGAGCAAAACCGCCGCGATTGAACTCGCCAAAGCGGCCCTCGCCGAAGCGCCCGCCCCATCGGCCCCACCAGGGATGGAAAAAGTCACCAGGTCCAAGCGGCAACCAGCCGATCGAGCCCCAGCCGAATCCAAGTCCGAATCCGAATCCACCGCCCCATCCGAAAAACGAAACATAAGCCGGCGCCCAGATCGGACGGTAGAACGGGTATCCGTAAGCCGGACCAGGCCACCATCCCCAACCGCCGTTCAAATACATCCAGCGCCCGTAGTGATAAGGAGCCCAGCCCCAGTCATCATAAGAAACCCAGGTCCATCCCCAATAAGGCTCATACACCCAGCGGCCATCCCGATAAGGAGCCCAGCCAGCTGGCTCGTTTGGCCGCCACACCGGACCGTAATCCGGAACTTCCGTCCAGGTGCCGCGCCCGTCCAGATTCTCGGTCCCGACGTAGTAGTCGTTCGTGTGCCGCCGCGCTTCCGAGTTGCGGATCATGTTGTCGCGATCGGTGTTCCACTGGTCAAAGTCATCGCGCGCAGGAGCTGCGCCAATCTTGTATTGCTCGTCCGCTCCGGTGCCCTGAATGGTAATGAACTGGTTCTGTCCGACGCGCGTGCCGCCTTGCGGAGTCGTAACTTCGATTTCGCCTTTGCGGACGAGCACCTCAGTGTGATCGTCGGCAGTAACTAGAATTCGAAAGCTGGATTCGCGGCGCTCGGTCCTAATCGCGACGTTAGGCGTATCGATTTCGGCGTCCGCATCGCTGTTCCCGTAAACGGAGTAGTTAGCCATCCCGTGCCCAAGTTGAATCTGAATTTGCGAGCGCGTGAGCTGCGTGATGTTGGCCTGCGTATGCTCAGCCAGCCGCAGCATGTTGGCATAGTCAAGCTGAAGCTCGGTGCGCGCCTTGTCGCCGGTAGAAACCCGGTCACCCGCGACCACGGGAGCATTGAGCACAGCCGCCGACCAATCCTTGGAATCGCCGCGCTGCGTGGAAACGTCGCCATGAATCAGACTGATGCGCGCCACACCACGAGTCTCTTCGGGAGCTGGCGCGTTGGAGGTCGGAGCGCCGGGGCCTGAGTCGTTCGAACCCTTGTCGATAGAACCTTGGCCCATCGAATCCTGGTCGTTAGAACCTTGGTCCATCGAACCCTGGTCGTTGGGGCCCGGCATGGGCGCTTGGATGTTCGGAGACGGTTTCGCATTCTGATCCGGCGCCTGGTCTTCCGAGTTCTGAGCGACGACGGCGCCTGGAATCGCGATCATCAGTCCTAGAAGTGCCGCCATTAGCTTGAACTTCATAGATACCTCCACCTCGTTCGGGACAAAACTATGCCTGAAACGATGCAGGCCGAGTGCCATTGTCAAGCGACTCCGCAGATTCCATCTAACTACTTTATTTATCAGCAAGTTAGTGTCGCCATAACGACAAGCAGAGCCGGCGATTCACGGTCGTCCGGTGGCCCGGTTCCACCAGCGTGGTGGTTTTCGGCCAGTGGTGATCCTCAGCTCGCCACACGCTGATCGAGAAGCTTGACTCTATGTGATATATCATGGTATATATCATACTCAGGAGGACACCGATGCCGCGCACTGCCAAGCTCTTTCTCAATGGCCGGAGTCAGGCGGTCCGCTTGCCCGCCGATTTTCGTTTTGAAGGCAGTGAGGTCTTTATCCGGCAAGACCCAGCCACCGGAGACGTAGTGCTGTCACGGCGTCCAGAGTCTTGGGGCAGCTTCTTCAAACTCCGGCACGAAGCAAGTGTTCCCGATGAGTTCATGGCCGACCGTCAGGATGAAGCCCCGCAGAAACGCGAGTTGTTCTGATGGGTCGTCGGGGTGATCCGAGCATGACCCGTTACCTGCTCGACACCCATATTGCAAGCTGCATTATCAAGGGGAACAGTCCCGCCGTCGATCGTCGTCTGGTGAAAGTTCCGATGGCAGAGCTGGCCATCTCTGCGGTTACCGAAGGAGAGCTGTGTTTCGGAGCCGCCCGCCTTCCTCATGCCACCCGCTTGCACAACCTGATCGAGGATTTCTTACTGCGCGTGGCCGTCCTGCCGTGGGATTCCGAGGCAGCCCAACAATACGGCCGGCTTCGAGCCGCGCTGGAACGCGAAGGCCAGTCGATGGGGAACCTGGATGTCATGATTGGCGCTCACGCTCTGGCGTTGAACGCAGTCCTCGTCACCAACGATCATGCCTTCGCGCGCATTAAAAAGCTGAAAGTCGTCGATTGGACGAAGGAATCGCGGCAATGAGCGAGAGCAAACCCACAAAGCATAGGCTCCCGTCGATCCCCAGATGACCTGGTCACCAGATGACCCGATGATCTGCCTCACTCGCCGTCGTTGTCGTCAATCCCAATCTTCGACAGCCGATACCGCAGCGCATTCCGCGAAAGCCCCAACAGACGCGCAGCCTGCGACTTATTCCCGCCCGCGCGCTTCAGAGCCTCACGGATCATTTCGTCCTCCCACTGATCAAGCGTCATGCCATCGGGTAGAAAGCGATCAGACGCGTTGTTGCGATTGCGCGGCAAGTCGAGTTGAATGTCGCCGGCTTCCAACTGGCTGCCCGAGGCCAGCGCGCAGGCGCGTTCGATGACGTTCTGCAACTCCCGCACATTGCCCGGCCAATAATGACCGGCGAGAAGCTGCATAGCGACGGGAGAAATGCCAGTGATGGGTTCCGGTCTCCCGGAATCTCTGGCGAAGCGCGCGAGAAACAGGTTCGCTAATCCAGGGATATCTTCCTTGTGTTCGCGCAGCGGCGGAATATCGATCGGGACCACGTTAAGCCGGTAGTAGAGGTCTTCGCGAAACGTCCCATCTTCAAGCGCGGCGCGCAGATCGCGGTTAGTGGCCGCCAGCAGACGAACGTCGACCTTGATCGTGCGAGTGCCGCCCAGGCGCTCGAATTCCCGCTCCTGCAGCACGCGGAGAAGTTTGACCTGAATGGCAGGAGGCACGTCTCCAATTTCATCAAGGAAGAGCGTGCCCTTGTCGGCGAGTTCGAATTTGCCCGGCTTGCTGGTGGCGGCTCCGGTGAACGCTCCTTTTTCGTAGCCAAAGAGTTCGCTCTCCAACAGATTTTCGGGGATGGCGGTGCTGTTGATCTTGATAAATGGCCCGGAAGCGCGGCGCGACTTTTCGTGAATGGCGCGGGCAATGAGGTCTTTGCCCACTCCGCTTTCGCCGCCCAGAAGCACGGTGGAGTTGGTGGGCGCAACCCGTTCGACGGTGGCCAGCACTTCCTGCATTTTGGGGCTGATGGCGACGATGTTGGGATGACTGTACTTCTGTCCAAGAGCTTCGCGAAGCGAGCGATTTTCCTCGCGCAGGCGCGAGTTATCGAGCTCCTTGTGCACCACCATCCGCATTTCGGCGAGGGAGAACGGCTTGAGGACGTAGTCGCTCGCGCCGGCCTTCATCGCCTCAACCGCGGTTTCAACCGACCCGAAAGCGGTCATGACCACGATGGGCAACGCGGGATTTTGCTGCTTGGCGGTTTGCAGCAATTCGAGCCCGCTCATGCCGGGAAGTTTGAGGTCGGTGAGGACGAGGTGAACGGGTTCGGAGGAGAGCAGCTTCAATCCAGTTTCGGCGTCGCCGGCGGAGAGCGTTTTGAAGCCGTCGTCGCCCAGGTTCAGTTCAAGCAGCCGCCGCATCTTGGCTTCGTCTTCGATGATAAGGATAGTTGGCATCTAGTTAGCTCGTGCCAGCGTGGGGACGGGCGCCCTCGCCCGTCCAAGCCGAGCGCAGCTCGGCAGTTGCCTGCGCCTCGACGGTTTCTTCGAGCGGAAAGAAAACCGTAAATATAGCGCCGCCTCCCGGAGCGTTCTCCACATGGATCGTCCCATGATGACCGTCGACGATCTTCGAAACAATGGAAAGCCCCAGTCCCACGCCGGTTTTCTTCGTGGTCACAAACGGGTTGAAAATTTCTTCGCGCAGCTCTTCCGGAACGCCAGAGCCCGTATCGGCCAGACGCAGTTCCACTCCTTCGCGATCGTTTTGTGCAGCCCTTTGTACCTCGACCCGCAACGTGCCGCCGTCTTTATCCTGCATCGCTTCGTACCCGTTCTGCACGAGATTGAGGAAGGCCTGCTCGCACAGGCTCTCGTCGAGCGGAACCAGCGGCAGTCCGCTGGCGTAGTGGCGCTCGACACGCACCGGCTTATTCGCAAAACGCCCGCCGACAACTTGCAGCACGCGGTCGAGAAGCGCAACCAGGTCCGCGGGATGCGGCTGGGCATGCAGAGGACGAGCGAAATCCAGAAACTCCGTGACCAGCGCGCTGAGCCGGTTGACTTCGGTCGAGATGTATCCGGCTAACTCGCGGGAAAGCTCGTCGGAGGCCTGCAGTTTCTGAGTCAGCATTTCGGCCGAGCCCTTGATGACTCCGAGGGGATTGCGAATTTCATGCGCTAATCCGGCCGACAGCTGACCGAGAGCGGCCAGCCGTTCCGAGCGCCGCGCCTCGGCCTGAGCGTACTCGAGGCGGCGATTGGTTTCGGCAAGGCGTTCGGCAAGCTCACGGTACAACTGGGTCTGATGCCGGCTCTGCTGCGAGAAACGGTTGACGACCATGGCGGCGAGAAAGAAGAACAGGATGCGCAGGCCCAGTAAACCCAGCGACTCGGGAGTTATTTCGTATTCCTGCATTGCCGGGTCGATGAAGAGATACGAACAATAGGCGGCGGACGCAACGATCGTCCAGACGAGCGTGAGCAACGGGCCACAGTACAGCGCCGCGGTGACGACGGGAAGATAGTAGATAGGATAGTAACTGCTGTTGATTCCGATTTCGCCGGTGTGATCGATAAGCAGGGTTGCCAGCAAAATCTTAAGCAGGATGACGTAGGAGACTCCTCGCTTGGGGAAGTGGGAAATCAACTTTGTCTCCAGCAGTTGCACAATTCCGATGGCGAGGAGAATCAACTGTTTGTGCCATTCGAGCAGCGGAGGAAGCACGGCCAGAATGGCGAGAAAAAGCAGCCAGATGGTAAGCCAGGCTGCGTCGAGGCGCGTAAACCGCCGGGACTCGGGATCGAGAATGGAAGCCGCAGGTGCCACGCAGCTTCCATCCAACAGCAGAGAGCCCCCCGGCGTCAATTGGACGCCGTGGTCAATCACCAGTAACCGGGCAGCGCAGAATACGCATATAAGGATTTTCAATCGCCGGCATAAGCAGTTTTAACTTTCAGAACGGGCGGCTCAACGGCTATTGTTATGATGCTGCGCGGGTCGGGCAAGGAGTCGAAAAGGATCAATGAAACATTCCGCGGCGGTTTGTATTGCGCTGGTGATGGTGTGTCTATTCGCGATCGGCGCACAGGCGCAGACATCAAGCGGGAATGCCGCCGCGAGCGGGACTATCGCCGCGAACGACGCGCAATCCGCGCGAATCGCAAAACTGGAACAGGCCGTGGCCGACGCCAAGTCGTCCGGAGACAACGCCTGGATGCTGACCAGTTCCGCCCTCGTCCTGATGATGACCGGACCCGGCCTGATATTGTTCTACGGCGGGCTGGTGCGGAAGAAAAACGTCCTGTCGACGATGATGCAAAGCTTCGCGCTCATGGCCATCGTCACCGTGCTGTGGGGCTTGGTCTCATACAGTCTGGCGTTCGCTCCGGGAAACAGCTTCATCGGCGGCTTGCACAACGTCTTTCTCCGCGGCGTCGGAGCGCAACCCGACCCCGATTACGCCGCCACCATTCCACTCCAGACATTCATGGTGTTCCAGTTGATGTTCGCCATCATCACCCCGGCGCTCATCACGGGCGCCTTCGCGGAGCGCATGAAGTTCAGCGCGATGGCCGCCTTCATGGTGCTGTGGTCGCTGGTTGTGTACGCCCCCATGGCGCACATGGTCTGGGGCAAGGGCGGACTGCTGAATGCCTCTCTCGGCGGACGGTTCCCCTGTCTGGATTTTGCCGGCGGCACCGTCGTGCATGTGACGTCGGGTGTATCGGCGTTAGTCTGTGCGCTCTATATAGGACCTCGCCTCGGGTATCCGAAGCAATCCATGCCTCCTCACAGCGTGGTCTTGAGTTTCATTGGGGCCTGCTTGCTGTGGGTGGGGTGGTTCGGGTTCAACGCGGGCAGTGCGCTCTCGGCGGGGGCTCTGGCTACCAGTGCATTTGTCGCCACCCATTTTGGCGCCGCCGCCGCAACCCTCGGCTGGAGCGCCGCGGAGTGGTGGAAAAGGGGAAAGCCCAGCGCTCTGGGCGCAATCTCGGGAGCGGTGGCCGGACTGGTCGCGATTACTCCAGCGGCCGGTTTTGTCTCGCCCATGTCGGCTATCGCCATCGGATTGGCCGCGGGCATTTTCTGTTTCCTCATGGTGACCAAGGTCAAGTCGATGTTCCACTACGACGACTCGCTCGATGCCTTCGGCGTTCACGGCGCGGGCGGGACTCTGGGAGCTCTGCTGACGGGCATCTTCGCTTCGAGCGCCGTGAATCCAATCTTCAAAAACGCTCAAGGAAACCCGCTCGCCTCGGGTTTGCTCGAGGGCAATGCCCACCAACTACTCAATCAACTGGCCGGCGTAGCGATTGCCTGGGGGTTGGCAATCGTGGGAACCCTGCTTATCCTGAAACTGGTCGACGTCACCATCGGCCTGCGCGTTCCAGAGGACCAGGAGATGCAAGGTCTTGATCTCTCGCAGCACGGTGAAGAGGCGTATTCTTGGGATTCGCCCGCATAGCGAGAAACCGAAGCGAGGCGATGGAAGCAACGGGACGGACGACAATGACAAAGGTCGAAGCGATTATTCAGGTTTCCAAGCTGGATGCCGTGAAAGACGCATTGCACGATGTGGGCGTAGAAGGCATGACCGTTTTCGAAGCCAGAGGACATGGCCGGCAAAAAGGGCACACCGAGTTTTACCGGGGTCGCGAGTACACCGTGGATTTGATCCCGAAGGTGAAGATCGAGATTGTGCTGGCCGATGAAGTGGTGGAGAAAGTCGTGCAGGCAATCACCACCGCGGCGCGTACCGGCAAGATTGGCGACGGGAAGATCTTTCTTTCGCGCATTGACGAAGCGATTCGGATTCGCAACGACGAACGTGGCGAGAGCGTGCTCTAAGTACCCGAATTTCGAATCGACCTCCTCCGGGTTGGCTCGTTCGCGAGCCGGTCAGAACCAGGGCTGGAGCAGGGGCTAACGCTCGCTGCGCCGAGTCACCGAGTTTTGCGCTCGGTTTTGCAGTTCGGGGAGAGTGTCATCGAAATGACGACCGTGCCCACCGCCCGTAGTCAGCTATCGGACCTGTATGTGCGGGAATCCGCTGCCATCGAGCAGGAATTCTCCGCCACGGGTGATGGGCGCGCGGCGCTCGCGCGGCGCACGGCGTTGGTCGATGCCATCGTTCAGCGGCTCTGGAATGAAATTATCGTTGGCTCGAACCCGGGCTCGAACGCGGGCTCGAATGCGGGCTCGACCGCGGGCTCCAGTGCTAGTCCGGCTCCAGTCGATCCCGACGGCCCGAAGAATTTCGCGCTCGTGGCTACCGGCGGATTCGGGCGCGGCTGGCTTTTCCCCCACTCCGATATTGACCTGCTATTTCTGCACGGCGCAAGCAACTCCGAGAGTGAATTCAAGGATCCTATCCGCCGTTTTTCGCAGGAACTGTGGGACCTGCGCCTGAAACTCAGTCCCGCCACGCGAAATCTCGCGGAATGCGAACGGCTCGATCCGAACAACGTTGAGTTTGCCATCTCGCTGCTCGACTGCCGGTACCTGGCGGGCGATCGCGAGCTTTTTTCACGGCTGCGCGAGAAAGCGGTTCCTCGCCTGGTCGCGCGCGATTACCAGAACCTGATCCAGAATCTGGCCGAGATTACGCGCGCGCGTCATCATAAATTTGGCAATACCGTCTTCCATCTGGAACCGAACGTGAAGGACGGGCCCGGCGGTCTCCGCGACTACAACGTCGCCAACTGGCTGGCGCTGATTTCCGCGATGGAAAAGTTGAAGGTGTGGCCGGACGAGAAAACCTTGCTGCCGGTTTCTTCGCGCCGAGCCTTCGACGCGGCGCTCGATTTCCAGATGTCGGTGCGCTGCTTTCTGCACTTCCGTTACGGGCGTCACGACAACACCCTCATCTGGGAGGCGCAGGACGAAGCGGCGGCCAGAAAGATCGGCGCCAGCATTGGAGCGAACGATGCGGAAATCGCGAACACAGCCGACTGGATGCGCATCTACTTCGGCCACGTGCGCAGCGTGCACCGCGTCTGCATGCAACTGCTGGAAGAGATTCCGGCGGCTTGGTCGTCGTTGTACCGGCAATTTCAGGGCTGGCGGTCGAAGGTCTCGAGCGCCGACTTTTCGGTGGTGGATGGACTGATATTTCTGCAGCAACCGGCCGGCCTGCGCGATCCGGAAATCCTGTTGCGGCTCTTTCATTTCATGGCCGAACATGGCCTGAAGCTGAGCACAACCACCGAATATAAAGTCGAGCAGGCGCTGCCGGCGCTGGCGGCAACGCCTCCGCGGGGCGCCGAGTTGTGGCTTTACTTGCAGGAGACGCTGGTGCAACCGCACGCCGCCGACGCTCTCCGCGCCATGAACGCGCTTCGCCTGCTGGCGCTCCTGTTGCCGGAATTGAAGGGGATTGAGGCGCTGGTGATACGGGATTTTTATCATCGCTACACGGTCGATGAGCATTCGTTCCTGGCGATCGAAAATCTGCATCGTTTGAAGGAATCGAAATCGGAATGGGACCAGCGCTTTGCGGAATTGCAGAGCGAACTCGAGCAGCCGGAACTGCTCTACCTGGCGCTGCTGCTGCATGATTCCGGCAAGGCGGTGCCTAGCGAAAATCACGTCGAGCTCAGCCTGCAACTCACCGACAGTTGCGCCGAGCGGTTGGATCTCGATCCGGTGGATCGCGACACGTTGCGCTATCTGGTGGCGAGCCATCTGGAAATGGCGGCGGCGACGCGGCGCGACGTATTCGATCCCGCGAATGTAAAGTCGTTCGCGGAAAAAGTCGGGGTGCCCGAGCGGCTGAAGATGCTGTGCCTGATGACTTACGCCGACATCAAAGCCGTGAACCCGGAGGCCATGACGCCCTGGAAAGCGGATAACTTATGGCAGCTGTATATTGCATGCGCGAATTATTTGAGCCGCAGCGCGGACGAGCGCGTGCACACCGCCGACGACGGCTCCAGCGTGGCACCGTCAAGCGTTGCGCCGTCAAGTCTTGCTTCGTCGAATCTTGCGCATCTGCGGTCGCTGGCGCCGGTGGCGGGCAAGAAGATCAACATTTTCCTGGAGGGATTGCCGCAGCGGTACCTGCGCATCCATGGCGCAACCGACGTACTGGCGCATGCGGAAATGGCCACCCGGCTGGGGCAGGACGGCGTCCAATTGAATTTGAAACAAGTGCGTCACTGGTATGAACTGACGCTGATTACCACTGACCGGCCTTTCCTCTTCGCTTCGGTTTCCGGAACGCTCGCCGCGTGGGGAATGAACATCGTGAAGGCGAATGCGTTCTCCAATGCCGCCGGCATCGTGGTGGACACTTTTTATTTCACAGATCGCTTTCGAACCCTGGAGATGAATCTGCAGGAATGGGAACGCTTGAAAAAAAGTATCGCGGCCGTGGTCAAGGGCGAAGCCGACGTGGCCCGCATGTTGCGCGACCGCTTGAAATCGGAAAAGGGGAACGCTACCAAGGTCAAGATCGCAACACAGATTGAATTCGACGATGGCTGCTCCGCGAGCAGCACGCTGGTGCAGGTACTGACCCAGGATCGTCCGGGTCTGCTTTACCGGATGTGCTCGCTGATCTCGAAGCACGAGTGCAACATCGAAATTGCGCTCATTGAGACCGAAGGGCAGATGGCAATCGACATCCTGTATCTGACATCAGGCGGGGCCAAGTTGAGCGCCGCCCGCCAATCCGCGCTGGGGCAAGCCCTGCGCGACGAACTCGCGGCGAAGTAAATTGTTGCCGCCCCAAACCTTTAAATCCTCACCACCGGAATCGCAGAGGATACAGGGAAAGCTTCAGTTCTTGTGCGCGTCAACCTCGCGATCCGCGTAATATCCGTCTCTGGTCTGCACGGTCAGGTCTTTCTTCTTCACTGCCAATTGGACGTGATGATAACCCGACGCTGTGCTGTCTTTGTCGGGTGTGTAGCCCATGCTGTACTGGGTTCGCAGCTCCTCGACAATGCTGGTGTAGATGTCGCCGACAGTTTCCTTTTTAGAGACTTCAAAGAAACGTCCACCGGTTTCCTTGGAAATGCGTTGAAGAATCTTCTTGCCATCGGTGCGCGGGCTCTCAGAAGGACGTTGGCCGCCACGGCCGCCGCGACCACCACCGCCGCCTCCGCCACCCGGCCATCCGCCACCTCCGCCTCCGGGCCAACCACCGCCGCCGCCCCTGCCCATTCCCCCGCCCTGCCGTTGGCCTTCGTCGCGGTGAGAATCCGCGAAATAAATGGAGTAGACAACCGTGTCGGCACGTTGGGCGGACTCGATCGCGCTCTCCAGGTAGGTCTTGCTCCCGCGGTCCACGCCATCCGACAGAATGACGAAAGCCTTCCGGCCCGGCTGCTTTTTCATTAACTCGTTCGACGCCAGAAAAACGGCGTCGTAAAGCTGCGTACCTCCGCCATGATGCGAGCCCGACCCGGAGCGGGAATCGTCGGAGTCATTGGGGTCGTTCGATCGCTCGCGGTCGGATGGCGTCTTGAGCAATTCGAGCGCCGCTTGCAGCTTTTCGTGCGATGCAGTCAAATCCTGCAGCAGTTCCACTTCTCGATCAAAGTGAATGAGGAAGGCTTTGTCCTTGGGCTGCACCAGCATCTGATCGAGAAAACTGCGGCTCGCGTTGCGCTCCGCCTCGAGGACGTTGGTCTGACTGCGACTGGTGTCGACGAGCAGGCCGAGGGTGAGCGGCAGATTCGCCTCCCGAGAAAAATACTTAATTGTCTGCGGGCGTCCGTCTTCCTGCAGCGTGAAATCGTCTTTGGTGAGGTCGGCGACGATCTTGCCATGCTTGTCGCGAACGGTGACGGGCAGCGTGACCACCTTGACGTCGACCGCGATGGTGGCAGCCGCATCTTGAGCTAATGCCAACGGGCCGGCTCCGGGAAGAGCGACCAGTGCGGCAATCAAGGCATAGGCGACCGGCTTCCACCAGGATGAACGGTTTGCCATCGTCTTTTTACTGGGCCGGGGATTGTCAGGCCGGGACTCATTCACCTTACGTCCTCCGTTTATCGTGCTCGGTTTATCGTTTATTTCAGACGAAACTTAAGAGCGCCGAATCTGTGCCAGAAGATAGAATACACGGCCAGGATCGCGCCCGCCCAACTGGGGAACGCAACCGTCAGCCGGTACAGGAGGCCCGCCTCAACCGGCTGGGCCTGCTTGTCGGAACTGGATTCTTCAGCGGACATGGGCATCCACGCAAGCATCGCTTTCTCGGTGTCCTGGTTACTGTGCTACTCGAAAAAAAAACGATCCGCGCCTGAGACAGACGTCAACCTGAGTCGAATACGTATGACTGGATGCGCGGCGACGGAGTTGCAGTTGCCAGCGTCCTGTAAAAGCAACGTCAATGCCGGGTAAAACTTCGTAAAGGGCCGGGTATGGTGCGTTTCGGAATGCTAAAGTAAAGTTCAGGTATGACGATAATTGGAGCTATGCGATGTCCTTGCCAAAGGCCGCCGCGTCTCGGGACGTGCCTGCTCACGGTGATGGTTGTTCTGATTCTGGCGGGACCCGGCTATGTTTGCGCGCAGGACAAGCCAGCCAACTCCGGTGCCGCGCAAGTCGCCAAAGCCGTGGGGGTGATCAAGAGCATTCAGGCAGACTCGATCACGGTTGCAGCGGAATCCGGTGGCGAGGTCACGGCGAAACTGACGGGTTCGACAAAGATCCTGCGCGTGCCCCCGGGAGAAAAGGACCTGAAGAACGCAACCGCTCTGCAGGCGCAAGACTTGCAGCCCGGCGATCGCGTGCTGGTGCGCGGTCAGGCATTAGCGGAAGGGGACGGGCATACGATCGTCATCTCCGCGCTGGCAGTCATTGTGATGAAGCAGGCCGATGTTGCCGCCAAACAGCAGCACGAGCGCGACGACTGGCAGAAGCGAGGAGTGGGCGGGCTGGTCACTAAAGTGGACGCTGCGGCCGGCGTCATTACAATTTCAGCTGGCGGAATGGGCGCGAGCCGGAATATCGCCGTCCACCTTGCCAAGGATACGATCCTGCGCCGCTACGCGCCCGACTCGGTGAAGTTCGACGATGCGAAACCCGCCTCCGTCGATCAAATCAAGACAGGCGATCAGTTGCGCGCGCGCGGGACTCGCAGCCCGGATGGCAGCGAACTGACGGCGGAGGAAATTGTCACCGGCGCATTCCGGAATATTGCGGGAACCATCAAGTCGATCGACGCATCTAGCAATACCATGACGGTGCAGGATGCGATCCGCAAAAGCGCGGTGGTGGTGAAGGTGTCGCCCGACTCGCAGATGAAGAAGCTGCCGGCGGAGATGGCACAGCGCATCGCGATGCGATTGAAAGCCGCGGCGAGCGGCGCGAGAGGAGATCAACCGGGCGCCAACGGCCAAGGCCAAGCCCCGAGTACGACCGGCCAGGGTGCTGCGCCCAGTGCTGGCGCAACGCACACCACGACGGAGTCGCAAGCGGCGCGCGCGCCGGGCGGCGGGCCAGGCGGAAACGGCCCTCCGGATTTGCAGCGCCTGCTGAGCCGCTTGCCCAACAGCACGCTGGCGGACATGCAGAAGGGCGATGCCGTAATGATCGTCTCGACCGAGGGAGGAGATTCGGGTGCGGTTACGGCGATCACGCTGCTGGCGGGAGTGGAAGCGATCCTGACGGCAGCGCCGAATCGAAGCGCATCCTCGTTGCTTTCGCCCTGGTCGCTGGGCGCGCCCGGCGGAGAAAGTGAAGCCGCGCAGTAGAACGTATTTCACGAACGGTTCTGGGAAAGTTTTTGGGAAGGGCACGGCTTCACAGCTTGCGGAAAAACTCTGATTCACGCAGGGTTTTGGGAAGGGCACGACTTCAGTCGTGCCGTAAGTCGCTGAAAATGTGTCGCGCTTCAGCGCCTGAGGCGAGCTTTTTGCGGCCCTTCTCGACTTTTTCCGCAGCCTGTTCAGCCGTGCAGCAACTTGCTCCATAAACACCGGGCTTTAGCCCCTGTGGGAACTGCCCCGCTCTGAAGCTGATTTGTGGAAACAAGTTGTAGTGAACAAATCTCAATCCATTTGCTCTGTCCGGAAAGAATAAGGTGCATGTTGAAGCATTTATCCATCGTCACTTTGGCAAGTCTGATTTTGGCAACGCTGATCGGCCTGGCTGCGCCTGCAGCGGCGCAGTCGTCGGCCCAGTCGTCAACAACGGCAGGAACCTTGCGCGGGCAAGTAACTGACCCTTCGGGCGCGGTGGTTGCGAACGCCACGGTGGCCGTCCTGGTATCCGGTGGACAAACGCATTCCGCCACCACCAGCCGCAACGGCAATTACGAAATCGGAAATTTGCCGCCGGGCAAGTACACGGTTACGGCAAATGCCCAGGGATTCGCCGTGTTTGTGCAGAACGACGTGGCTGTAACAGCCGGCCAAGTAGCGCAATTCAACATTGCGCTCGATATCAATGTGAAGCAGGAAAGGGTCAACGTCCAGGAAGAGAGCCCTCAAGTCGACGTCAACCCCGCGAATAATGCCAGCGCGATCGTGCTGAGCGGCAAAGATCTGGAAGCGCTTCCCGACGATCCCGATGAATTGCAGTCTGATCTTGAAGCGCTGGCTGGACCTTCAGCCGGCCCCAACGGCGGGCAACTTTACATCGATGGATTCACTGCCGGACAGCTTCCGCCGAAGTCATCGATTCGCGAGATCCGCATCAATCAGAATCCGTTTTCGGCCGAGTACGACAAGCTGGGCTATGGACGAATCGAAGTCTTCACCAAACCCGGCACCGACAAGTTTCATGGCCAGTTCTCGGTCGTGGGGAACGACTCGGGACTAAACACGCGCAATCCATTTCTCGGTGACGCTACGCAGGAGCCGTATGACTCCGTGATCTACCAGGGGAACATCGGCGGGCCCATCAATAAGAAGGCGTCCTTCTTCTTCGACTTTCAGCGGCGCAACATCGACGAGATAGCGGTCGTAAACACGCAGGCACTGAACTCGGACCTGCAACCATTTCAACTGACCGAAGACGAGCCCAACCCGCGCACCCGCACCAACCTCAGTCCGCGTATCGATTACCAGGTCACCACCAACAATACGCTGAGCACCCGGTACCAGTATTACCGTGACACATGGGAGAACAACGGTGTCGGCGGATCGGTGCTGCCGGAGGCTGGCTACGATACCACGTCCACCGAACACACGGTGCAGATCACCGACACGCAAGTCCTCAGTGCGAAGGCTATCAATGAGACGCACTTTCAATATCTGCGCGATAACAGCAATCAGAATCCGGTGACGACGCCGTTACAGGAGTTGCCGGCTGGTTTCACGACTAACGCGTCCATCAGCGTGATCGGAGCATTTATGGGCGGACGCAGCAGTTCGGGGACGCAAACCGACCACCAGGATCATTACGAACTGCAGAATTTCACTTCGATATCACAGGGCAAGCACTTCCTGAAGTTCGGAGCGCGACTGCGGGCAGTTCACGAAGTCAATACTTCCAGCGCCGGATTTAATGGCATCTTCACCTTCCCGAGCATAACGGCCTACGCGACCGCTGTCCAGGCTCTCGCGGCGGGCGCCACGCAGACCGAGGGCGCGACCCAGTTTACGCTCGATGCAACCACCAGCAACACGGTACCCACCGTGCCAGTCACCGTGGTGGATGCCGGGCTGTACGCACAGGATGACTGGAAGGTGCGTCCCAACCTTACGCTAAGTGGCGGGCTGCGCTTTGAAACGCAGAACGCAATTCACGATCATGCGGACTGGGCGCCACGGCTCGGTTTCGCGTGGGGCATTGGCGGAGGGGGAAAGAGCGCGCCGAAAACCGTGCTCCGCGGCGGTTTTGGTCTGTTCTACGACCGATTCAACCAGAACCTGGTTCTAAATGCCGACCGTTTGAACGGGGTGACCCAACAGCAGTACGCCGTGTCGAGTGGAATAGATTTTTTCCCGAACGTGCCGACAGTGAGCCAGTTGCCAACGGCGACTTCCCCGATCTATCAGATCGCCCCTGAATTGCACGCGCCCTACATCATGCAGACCGCGTTCAGCCTGGAACGTCAGGTCACAAAGATCGCCAACGTTACGCTTACGTATCTGAATGCCCGCGGCGTGCACCAGCTTCTGTCCATCGATACCAATGCGCCCACGCCGGGCACTCCGAACTCCGCTGGGCCGCGCCCAAACCCGAATGCAGGCGACATCTATCAATACTCCTCCGATGGACTTTTTCGGCAGAACCAGTTGATCGCGAATTTCAATATCCGGGCAGGAACGAAGCTGTCTCTGTTCGGTTTCTACTCTCTGAACTATGCCAACAGCGACGCTTCTGGGGCCTCAAACTTTCCATCGGATCAGTACGATTTGAGCGCGGACTACGGGCGAGCTTCCTTTGCGATCCGGGACCGGCTGTTTATGGGCGGTACGATCGGACTGCCGCATGCATTTCGCCTAAGTCCGTTTATGATTTTCAATTCCGGCTCGCCTTACAATGTCACTGCGGGCCAGGACTTGGCCGGCGATTTGCAGTTCAACGTCCGTCCCGCATTCGGCACTAATCCTTCGGGTTCGTGCCCGTTTCCGACGGCAGCCGCTTGCAGCCAATATGTGGTTCCGACGACGCCGTACACTCAGATTCCTATCAACTACCTGACCGGCCCAACGCAATTCACGCTGAACCTACGGCTGGCGAAAACCTTTGGCTTCGGGCCGGAGCTTGGTGGCAAAAGCGGAGCGCAGGCCGGTGGTCCTCCTGGCGGCGGTCCTCCAGGTGGTGGTCCGCGCGGCGGAGGTGGCGGCGGATTAGGACGCGGACCCGGTGGAGGGTTCGGGGGTATGGGCCCGGCAACCAACCGGCGCTACAACCTGACCTTCAGCGTAAATGCGCGGAACGTTCTGAATCGGGTAAATGCGGCGCCGCCCATCGGCGTCCTGAGCTCACAAGATTTCGGAAAATCAATTGCCTTGGCAGGTGGTCCGTTCTCGAGCGCGGCAGCCAATCGAAAAATTGAATTGCAAGCGATGTTCAGCTTCTAGCAGCAGGTCTTCGGTGTTCGGTCTCAGGTCTCAGAAAATTCCGAAGGCAAGTCCAGGTTTGTTCCTGAGACCTGCGACCTGACACCTGAGACCTTTTCTACGTGGAATAATCAGCATTGATCCGCACGTACTCGGCGGTCAGGTCGGTGGTAAGAAACCGCACTGCATGCTGGCCGCGCCCAAGCTGCACCCGAATGTCGCAGACCGGCTGCGCAAGAGTACGGTGAGCTTGCCGCGGGTTGAACGCGCAGGCGATTCCTTTGCGGCACACCTTCTGACTGCCAATGAAGATCTGGACGCGCGATGGATCGATAGGCGCGCCGCACCTTCCCACTGCCGCAAGGATGCGTCCCCAATTCGGATCGGCCCCCGCCCATGCAGTCTTAACCAACATGGAGTGGGCAATCGTCCGCGCCACCAGCAACGCCTCTTCCCTGCTCTGCGCCTGTTCGACCAACAGGCGGATCACGTGCTGCACGCCCTCACCATCACTGACGATCTGCTCGGCAAGAGACCGGCAGACTGCGTTCAGGGCCGCGGACAACTTCTTTCGCGTGCGCACGTCTCTCACCCGAACGCCGCTAGCGCCGCTCGCCAGCAACAGCACAGTGTCATTGGTCGAGGTGTCACCGTCAATCGACATGCAATTTAGCGAATCGTCGCATGCCTCGCGCAACAAAACCCGAAGATCACCCGAACTCGCGGCTACATCGGTGAACAAGTACACCAGCAGGGTCGCAAGCTGCGGATGAATCATGCCGGCGCCCTTCGCAATACCCAACACGGTCACTTCCTTCGAGCCTTCTGTCAAGCTCTCTGACAACGAAGCGCGAAAGCGGGCGGACGCGATCTTCGGCCGGGTGTCGGTCGTCATAATGGCGTGCGCGAAGGCGAGCGCGCCGCGCTGGCTGGCCACGCGCGCTGCGATCAGCTCCGGCAATTTTACGTGGATTTTTTCAGTCGGCAGTCGAACTCCGATGATGCCGGTCGAGGAAGGAAATACTACATCCGCAGGCGCGCCGAACAGGTTCCCGGCCTCGCGACAAACCTGTTCGCAGGCTTGAATGCCGGCGCGTCCGGTCGCGCAGTTGGCGTTGCCGGAGTTCACGACAACGGCTCGAACGCGGCCGCCGGTCGAAAGCAACGACGCCCGGCCAACTTCCACGGGAGCGGCAACGACCCGGTTCGTCGTGAACAGCGCCGCAGCGGTCGCGCCACTGGCGGCTTCTACCAGCGCGAGGTCGGGCCGGCCACTAACCTTAATGCCGGCGGCGACAGCCGAGAACGAAAACCCCAGGGGCAAACGAATTTTCTCAGGAGAATGACGCAGCGAGGTCATGCCTGTATTTTCAACCAGTTTTTCGGCGGCGGCAGAATTGCAAACGTAGGCAGATTGCCGCGGACCATCGGTACTTCGTCGCAGCGATAGAGCCGGGGACACTTATAACAATCTTTGTGGATCTTGTCGGGAAGATCTTCATGATTGGCGACAGTGAATCCCAAGCGTGAGAAAAACTCTGGAATGCGCGTGAACAGGCACACGCAGCTGACTTTGTGCTTTTCCGCCTGCGCCAGAAGAGCCTTGACCAGGCGCCGGCCGCCCCCGCTGCTTTGGCTCGCGGGATCGACGGTGATCGAACGAATCTCGGCCAGATGAACGCCATAGAGGTGAAGAGCGCCGCATCCGATGATGCGCCCGTCATGCTCCAGGACGACAAAGTCGCGGACATTCTCGCAGATCTCCGCCAGCGTGCGCGGCAGCAGCGTGCCGTCGCCCGAATACGCCGAAACGAGAGCATGAATCTGCTCGGCATCCGGCAGCACCGCTTCACGCGTGCGCATGGGCTGCCTTGCGCCGCGGCGCTGCGGTTTTCTTTTCTTGCTGCGCGATCTTGTGCGTGACTTCTGCATTTTTATGCAACGCCGCGTCCAGCGCCTCGACCACCCGATCCACGTGCTTTTTCTGAATCACGTAAGGCGGCAGAAACCGCAGCACGGTTTCGTGCGTGCGATTGATGATAATGCCTTCCTGCAGCAGTTGCTTCGCTACCGCCTTCGCCAGTTCGGACGAGTCCAATTCCACGGCCTGCATCAGGCCGGCTCCGCGGACGTCCTGAATCGACTTATGCTTCCTGTCCAGCGCTTCGAGCGCCGCGTGAAAGTATTCGCCCAGCGCGCGCACGTGCTTCAGCGATTTCTTTTCCTCGCGCAGAAACTCGATAGCCACGGCGCAGGCCAGCGGGCCTCCGCCGAACGTTGTTCCATGCATGCCCGGATGCATACAGCCCGCAACCCGTTCGGTGGTGAGGATGGCGCCGAGCGGCAAGCCGCACGCCAACGGCTTGGCAACCGTGACCACATCCGGCAGCACGCCATAGTGCTGATAGGCAAAGTGGCGTCCGGTGCGGCCGAGACCACACTGAATCTCGTCGAGCAAGAGCAGAGTGCCACTCTGTTTGGTCAGGCGTGAAGCGAGCTCAAGAAACTCTGCATTGACCGGACAAATCCCGCCTTCGCCCTGAATCGTCTCGATGCACACAGCACAGACGCTGGCACCGAATTTTCGTTGCAGGTCGTCCAGGTCATTGAACTTGACGAAACTAACACCGGGCACAAGAGGAACGAACGGGGCTCGATACTTCGGCTGGCCGGTGGTGGCGAGCGCGCCAAAGGTGCGCCCGTGGAAAGAATTCTCCATGGCGAGAATGCGCGTCTTTGGATTTCGATTTGGCTTGCCGCCGTTCTTACTATTCATTTGCGCGAAGGCACGGGCGAGTTTAAGTGCTCCCTCCCAAGCCTCGGTGCCGCTGTTGCAAAAGAAAGCTCGATCAAGCCCGGAGATTTCAGTCAGCAGCCGCGCCAGTTCCGCTTGATACTCGTGGAAGAAGAGATTCGAAACATGAATCAACCGGCTGGCCTGGCGTTTGATCACCGCCTGGATGGCCGGGTGATTGTGCCCCAGCGCATTGACTCCGATTCCACTCAGGAAATCCAGATACCGCTGGCCTCGGGAATCCCAGAGATAAACGCCGCGTCCGCGCACAAAAAGAATGGGCTGGCGCTCGTACGTGGGAAGCAAGAGCTCCGCTTCCATGCGGGAGACCGAGGCAAGACTCATGCTCTCAGCACCTCGGTGCCGCATTCCAGTTTGGCGAAATAAAACAGTGGCAGAAATTCGACTTGCGCCGCGGGCAGGATGCGCACGCGCCCTACGCCACACTTGAGAGCCTGAGTGCAGGCTTCGAGCTTCGGCATCATCCCTCCGCTGACTACGGATTCGTCAATCAGCCCGGCAACTTGTTTGGTATCCAACCGAGGCATCACCGAACCATCGGCTTGCTTGACTCCGGCCACGTCGGTGAGAAAAATCAGCGCGTCGGCTTGGCACGCTATGGCGCAAGCGGCCGCCATCTGGTCCGCATTCACGTTGTAATACTGCCCGTCCCCTCCGAGCGCCAGCGAGGAGAGCACAGGAATGCCACCCTCGTTCCAGATGGCTTTGAGCCAGCGCGGATCGGAAAAACAGATTTCGCCGACAAACCCCAAGTCGTATTCCGCGTCCTGCTTCTTGCGGGCGCGAAAAACGCCGCCATCTCCCCCGCACAGACCGATGGCCGGGCACCCGGCCGCGGAGATCGCCGCCACCAGATTTTTGTTTACAATGCCGGCGAGCACCATCAAGGCGACATCGCGCGTCTCCGCGTCGGTGACGCGTAGTCCGTGGACGAAGTCGCTTTTCTTCCCGAGGAGTTCCAGGGTCCGCGTCAGCGCGCTGCCGCCGCCGTGAACCACGGCGACCTGATGTCCATCCTGCGACAGCTGCACCACCGCTTTCGCACATTTCTGGAGCGTCGTTTTGTCCTCCAGCGCCGCGCCGCCGATCTTGACGACTATTTTCACTGTAGGCCCTCCGCTTCGTCCCAGCCGTACATCAGGTTCATATTCTGCACGGCTTGCCCGGCCGCGCCTTTGAGCAAATTGTCGAGACAGGAAACGACCACCAGCCGGCGGCCATCGCGCGCCAGGCAGAAACCGAGGTCGCAGTAATTCGTGTGCACGGAGTTTTGGATTTCCGGCAGACTCCCTGCCGGGAAAATCCGCACCCAGCGCTTGCCCTGATAGAAATCGTGGAAACAGCATTGCACCAGGTCCGCCGTCATTTCGCGCTTCAGGTACACATAAATCGTGGACAGAATCCCGCGTGGAATCGGCAGAAGATGAGGAGTGAAGATCAACTGGCTGGAATTGATCGCCAATTGCTCCAGTATCTCGCCCGTGTGACGGTGTCCGAAGACCGAGTAGGCGGAGAAGTTGTCGGCCACCGACACGAAGTGAGTACGAGCGGTGGGCGCCTTGCCGGCTCCGGACACGCCGGACTTCGAATCGGAGATGATGCCGCGATCGCAATCGACAATACCGGCCGACAGCAAGGGCGCCAGCGCGAGAATAATCGAAGTCGCATAGCAGCCTGGATTCGCCACCAGAGTGGCAGAGGGAATATGGTCCGCATTCGGCTTCAGCTCCGGCAGACCGTACACGGCGCGTTCCGTGAGTTCCGCCGCGGTCTGGGCGTTGGCGTCTTTGAAGCCGTAGACGGCACGATTCTGCTCCTGTTTCAGCCGCCACGCACCGCTAAGGTCGACGATCCGCAGCCCCCGCGCCACCGCTTCGGGAACAAGCTCGCGAGAAACGGAGTGCGGCGTAGCCAGGAACAAGAGCTCCACGTCATGCTGCTCCAGCGTGGACCACGAAAACGGCTGCACCGGCGAATGGCCGTTGCCGCTGCCCGAAACGTGCGGCACGCCAGCAACCGGCCCGCCGGCCTCTACATCCGCACTGCGCCGCAAAAGCAAAGGCGCGTCCGTCAGCGGATGGCGGCCGAGAAGGCGAGCAAGTTCGAGGCCGGAATAGCCGGTCGCTCCGAGAACCGCGGTTTTGAGTTTGGCCGCCATCAGGGTTTCTTCAAGTATGCCAGATTTATCCTCTTTCTTATTCTCACCATGAAAGCATATTTATCCATCATGATGCATAAATATTCATCTATCTTAAATGGTCTGGCCGAACTGTCAAGTCGAAACCGCGATGCGAGGCTCTCACGTCTATGGGACCGGCACGATCGGGCAAAAGCAGGAAGAAGCGGAGTATGCAGATTCACGCCCCGTGCAGGTTCACCCCGCCCGGCAAGCGAACGGTTCCATTACACTCTTTGCCGCAGGTCGCTTGAGGTGCCGCCAGCCGCTGGAACGTAGCATTGCAGCGTGTAATCCATCACCATGCGATCGGCATTGAAGCGCCAGCCCAGGGTGCGGATGGTGCGCTTCATGCGCTGGATCCAGCCGCGCGGCAGGCCGTCGCGATCGCGGTGATAGTAGAGAGGGATCACTTCGTCGCGCAGAACTCGCATCAGGTCGTCCCCGTCGCGAGTGTCGTGAACATTCATGTCGGAGTGGGTTCTGCCGGTTCCGATGGCGAAGCCGTTCAAGCCGTCGTAAGCTTCCGCCCACCATCCGTCCAGAACCGAGAGATTCAAGCCGCCGTTCAAAACAACCTTCTGGCCGCTCGTTCCAGACGCTTCCAGCGGACGCCGCGGATTGTTCAGCCAGACGTCGACACCCTGCACGAAATGGCGGCCCACGTTGATGTCGTAGTCTTCGACGAAAACAAACTTGTCGGAAAACATCGGGTCGCGCATCAACTGGGCAATCTGCTGCAGGACGCGCTTGCCGGGTTCGTCGAGAGGATGCGCCTTTCCCGCAAATACGAACTGCACCGGGTGTTTCGGGTCATTGACCATGCTGGCTATTTTTTCGATGTCGGCCAGAATCAGATTCGCGCGCTTGTAAGTGGCAAAGCGGCGCGCAAAACCGATGGTCAGCGCGTCCGGACTGAGCACGCGTTCCAGTTGCTGAAGCACGGCGCGCGGTTCATCGCGCCGCGCGGCCTGATTGACGGCGCGGCGGCGCACAAATTCGATCAGTCGCGACTTCAGGTTAAAATGCGTCTCCCACAGTTCGCCGTCGTCAACGTTGTCAATGCCTTCCCAGATTTTGGCCTCGCTGCTGCGCAGATGCCATCCCGTGCCGAGATGGCGGTCATAGAGGCGAAACATCTGCGGAGCCAGCCAGGTGCGCACGTGGACGCCGTTGGTAATGTGCCCGATCGGAACCGCGTCTTCCAGTTTTTCCGGGAAGAGTCCGGTCCACATGGCGCGCGAGACTTCACCGTGCAATGAGGAAACCGCATTGGCGTGCCGCGAAAGCCGCAGGCCGAGCACGGTCATGCAGAAACGTTCGTCGCTTTCCGGATGCTCGCGTCCCAGCGCCATGAAACTTTGCCGGGAAAGGCCGAGGGCCTCGCGCAGAGGTCCGAGGTGTTCTTCGATCAGATCGGCATCGAAGCGGTCGTGGCCGGCAGGCACGGGGGTATGGGTGGTGAAGACCACCTCCCGCGCAACCCGCGGCACCGCCTTCTCAAAGCCGATGCCCTCTTCTTCCATGCGCTGTCGAATCGCCTCCAGGACCGCAAATCCACTATGTCCTTCGTTCAGGTGCAGAACTCCCGGTGTGATGCCGAGGGCCTTCAGCGCCCGCAGACCGCCCACGCCCAGCAGCACTTCCTGATGCACGCGAACCCGGCCGTCGCCTCCATACAAGCGCGAGGTCAGTTCGCGATCTTCGGGAGTATTGCCTTCCACGTCGGAGTCCAGCAGAAACAGATCGCACCGGCCCACTTTCACACGCCACACTTTCGCGTAGATCGAGCCATGCCGGGTATCGACCTGCACCACGACCGGTCTGCCGTTGGTTCCGATGGCCGTTTCCATGGCCAGTTGGTTGACGTCGGTCTCCAGGTACTCCTCGTGTTGCCAGCCGTCGCGGTCGAGGCGCTGGCGGAAATATCCCTGGCCATAAAACAGGCCCACTCCGACCAGCGGGATGCCCAGATCGGAGGCGCTCTTGATGTGATCGCCCGCCAAGACTCCCAGTCCACCGGAATAAACCGGGAGCGACTCATGCACCCCAAATTCGGCGGAAAAATACGCCACCGGACGAGGCCGCAGCACCCCGGCGTGGCGCGCACCCCACGTGCGCTCCGCATCCTGGTACTCCCGCAAGCGTCGATAGGCGTAATTGATCCGGCTGTGCAGGACGAGTTCGGTGGTGCGCGCTACCAGTTTGTCCAGAGGATACTCGTTCAGCAAAGAGACCGGACTGTGGTTAAGCTGCCGCCAGCGCTGCGGATCGATATCGTGGAACAGGCTGGCGGAATCGTGATCCCAGCTCCACCACAGGTTGCGGGCCAGCGCCCACAGCCGCTCCTGGGCAGGCGCGATGAAACGGTCGAGGGTGCGCGCTTCGCTTACTATGTGCGCGACCCGGTTCGCGGCCTCCGTCAGCAAATGGATCTCGTCTTCCGGGAAGACTCGGGCCGCCATCGTTTGAACCACCAGGACGCCTTGCAGCACACCCCGATCAATGAGCGGAACTCCCAGGAACGATTGGTAGGCATCCTCGCCGGCTTCGCTGAAGTACTTGAAGCGCGGATGATTCCTCACCTGCGCCACTGCCACTGGGCGAACCTCTTCGGCGACCAGTCCGGCGAGTCCTTCATTGACGGCCATGCGCAGCTTGCCGATGCATTCCCGGCGCAGCCCAAGCGTCGCCGCCAGAACCAGATTGGCCCGGTCGGGCTCCAGCAGGTAGGCGGAGCAAACGTCGGTGCCAAACCGCCGGGCAATCAGCGCCACCACGTTCATCAGGGTCTCCGCCGGCTTGCCCGGCTCCGCCGCCAGATTCGCGATTTCCTCCCACGTCAGCACATGGCTGGCATCGAGCGAGCAGGCAGCGTGCTCTTGATCCTGAACGGACTCATTCGGTCGATCCAATCTTGTCTCCATTGGCCTGACTTCCTTAGCATCCTGCGGAAAGAATCGGGTTTCGCATCACGACCTCGCTTTAGCGATACCGGACGTTCTTCGAAACCAGATGCCCCTGGAGGGATGCCATCCATAATCAAGACGCTTCCAAGAACCATCCCCTCTAGCTATTCTATCGGCTGAACGGACCTGATCCACATCGGCCCCCGAATTGTTGATTACCGCGGTGCGCACCGGAATTCCAAATTTCATCTTCCAATTGGGCAGTCCCCTATGTGTAACCGCTACACAGACTTTAAGATCCGGCCCGCACCGAGTCCAATTCGAATTGTTGATGGAGTGCATTAGCGGCAATGACTGCGGCTGGTTCTGATCGGCTCCGCCTCTTCTCAGCTACACTTTAGGAGCATTCTGCCGTGCTGAACTGCCCAGTCGAGCGCGGGAACCGATCTATTCTGCGGAGGAGTAGAAAACCATGCAATACCGTCAACTTGGACGCACCGGTTGGAAAGTTTCGGATATCAGCTTTGGCGCCTGGGCCATCGGCGGCGCATGGGGCAGCGTTTCGGACAAGGAATCTCTAGCCGCGCTGCACCAGGCCGTCGACTGCGGAATAAATTTTATCGATACCGCCGACGTATACGGCGATGGCCGCAGCGAACGCCTGATTGCTCAGCTGATTGCCGAACTGAAGCAGAGCGAAAAGAGCAAGATTATTGTGGCCACAAAAGCCGGCCGCCTTCTGCCGCGCCAGACCGTCGAAGGCTACAATCGCCAGAACCTGACCACGTGGGTCGAAGACAGTTTGCGGAATCTTTCCGCCGACAGCCTCGATCTGCTGCAACTGCATTGCCCGCCCAGCGCGCTCTATGATCCAACCGAAAATGATCCAACCGAAAATGCCGGGCCCGAGGTTTTCGGAATACTCGACGACCTGGTGCGGGCGGGCAAAATTCGCTATTACGGTGTGAGCGTGGAGAAGATCGACGAAGCGCTCAAGGCCGTCGAGTTTCCCAACCTGCAGACGGTGCAAATCATTTTCAACTGTTTCCGCCAGCGTCCGGCGGAGCAGTTCTTCGCGCGAGCCAAGCAGAAACAGGTAGGCATCCTCGCCCGTGTGCCGCTCGCCAGCGGCCTGCTGACGGGTAAGTTGCGCAGCGATTCCACCTTCGCCGCCGACGACCACCGGAGTTTCAATCGCCACGGGGAAGCCTTCGATGTGGGAGAAACCTTTTCCGGCGTCGATTACAACGTCGGTCTGGAAGCGGTAGAAGAGATGCGGGCGCTCTTACCCGCTGGCGTCTCGATGAGTCAGTTCGCGCTGCGCTGGATCCTAATGTTCGACGCAGTGACTTGCGCCATTCCCGGCGGCAAGCGCCCGGAGCAGGTTGCCGACAACTGCCAGGCGTCGGACCTGCCGCCGCTTACCGACGAGGTAATGACCGGAGTGCGGCGCATCTATGACGAGAAAATTCGTCCCCTGGTGCAAAATCGCTGGTAGGCCGGAAACGAACGCGGGAGCGCAGTCGACGCGACTTCCTTCATAATTCGGCGTGGGCTCGCCGTGGAAAAGCGGCCACTCAGGAAGGATTTCGGCCGTCGACCGGGATCCTGAGTGAAATGGCGATTTAACGTCGACTAGGCCCCATTCTTCAGTTTTCGGCCTCTCCAATCGAAACTCGCTATTGGCCACTCGAAATGAGTTATTGAAAAACGAAAAATAATTATCGTTATACATGATATTTTTATTGACACACGATATCTTTTGACTCATAATGGCGTTTCGTTGGAGGGTTTATGAACCTCATTGGCCCGAAGTCGATTGCTTCAAAACTCCATCTAGTGGTCAAGGTGGCGTTTTTTCTGGCAACTGCGGGCGTTCTGCTCTTGTCATTCGCTCCGATTTTTCCTTACAGTTCGCAACGCCATGTGTCGTTTGTCGTCCAAAGTGGCCCATTGGACGTCTCTTTCGATCTGTTTCGAGGCACCGAGGCGCGATGGTGGATCTGGGCTATGGAACTCGTTTCACGAACCTGCCATGCTGTGGTTCTTTACTTGCTAATGCGAATTCTGGAACCCGCTGGAGCCGGAGAACTGTTTCACCCCAAAACGCCCAATCGCTTGCGGATGATCGGCTGCACTGTCGTTATCAGCGGCCTGCTGCGAACGCTCTTTTGCGTCGCATTGTTGAACACGGGGACGCTCGCCGAATCAGGTGCAAGAGTCTCCTGGGCGATCGATACCGACGCGATCTTTATGGGAATCGTGCTCGTGGTACTCGCTGAGGTTTTTCGTCGCGGCTACGTACTCAAAACAGAAAGCGAACTCACTGTGTAGGTAAGGAGCTATGGGTATTCGTGTTCATCTCGCCCGTGTCATGCTCGAACGAGGCATCTCTCTGACGGAACTTGCCGGTCGTGTCGGAATTACACTCGCGAACCTATCGATTCTGAAGAGCAACAAGGCAAAGGCCATTCGATTCTCCACTCTCGAAGCTCTGTGCCAAGAACTGCACTGTGCTCCGGGAGATATTTTGAAGTATGAGATGCGCGCCGAAGACACGGAATGAATCGCAGCGCGCATTCTGGTCGTATCACGAGCAAACCGGAAGTTAGTGTCAAGTGACCAGAACTGGCGATTACACCCAAAACCGCCGTCCCGAGGTCAATGAGCGTAATCTTGTCAACCCCCCATTTCCCTGCTTTTTCCTCTATGTCGCTGAATCGCCAAGAAAAATAAACCCGCCAAATCTGTCGGTGTACCCCCCTCCAACCTGATAAAATGGATATAGAGATCAAAAAAGGTGCGGAATCCTTCCCGTACCCTTTTTGTTAGGCATGCAAATCCTCACAGCGCGCCCGCCCCAACGGAGAAACGAGCGTTTGAACTTCAGATGACCCGATCACCCGATGACCCGATCACCCGATGGCCGGATCTCTTCCCTAACTCCTTATTCCAGAATACTTTAATATAAGTCCTTTAGATTCAAAGACCGAACCAAAAAACTTCCGCTAACCCCATGATTCCATTAGACCGGGGGGGGAGGGGGTGGGGGTACTAACCAGTAAACACCACCCCAAACTGGGACTCGAACTGGGAAACTAGAGTCAGGAGTTGTGATCGGCCATGAGAGTCCTTCTGACAGTTAGACGATCACGTCCTTCTGGTCACACTCTCCCAGGCTTGGAGGGGGCAATGACGGCGCTGCAAGTTCCGAGGAAATGCGGCACTCGACTCGGTTGCGTCCCTTGTTCTTCGCTTCGTACAAGGCTAAATCGGCTGCCTGCAAGGCAAGGTTGATGTCCGCGACGGATTCCTTTATGGTGCTGACACCGACACTCACCGTGACCGGAATGGCAAACTGGCCGATCGCCATCTTGTCCCTCGCAACGCCGAAACGTAGCCGCTCCGCGACCATCATGGCCTCGCTTAATGTGCAATTCGGGGTTAGAACTAGAAACTCTTCCCCTCCAAACCGCCCGATCGAATCGTAAGGCCGCAACACCGCGCCCATTCTCAGAGTAAGTTGTTTGATCACTTGGTCACCCACGAGGTGCCCATAGGTATCGTTGATGACCTTAAAGTGATCGACGTCGACCATCAGCACGCTCATCTCCTGGTCCGCGCGCGCGCAACGCGAAGCCTCCCGGTTCAGCAACTCGAGGATCGCGGCCCGGTTATAAATGCCGCTCAGAAAATCATGGGTCGCCCGATATTCCGCCGTCTCCAGGGCGCACATCAAGCGGCGTTCCAGATCGAGGATCCGGCCGCCGACCCGCAACCGGGCGCGCAATTCCTGGGCGTCGAACGGCTTTTTCAAATAGTCGTCCGCCCCCGCATCCAGACCCTCCAGGATGTCTTCCTTCTGTCCCTTGGACGTCAGCAGCAGGACGTAGGTATAGGACTCGCGGTGAATGGCTCGCAATGCCTGGATGACTTGCGTACCGTCCAAACCCGGCATCATCCAGTCCAGGATCGCCAGGCGTGGAGCATCCGGCTTCAGCAGTTCGCGCTGCGCGTCGACGCCGTTGTACACGATTTCGGTCTGGTATCCCCACTTGGTCAGCAGGCTGCCGAGCAGGGTGCACGATATCCGATCGTCATCCGCAATCAGAACTCTGGACATGTTTCCTGCCTCAACTCCCGCAACGCTTTTTCCAGCGCTGCCATCTGCTCGGCGAGCTCAGCCAACCCTTCTCCGGAGTGGCCGAGATCCTGGTCGCGGCCCATCGTTTCCAACCCCAGTGCCGCTTGCGTGGCGGCCCGGCTGCCGAACATGCTCACCGTGCCCTTCAGTTTGTGCGCCGCGCGCTCCAAACCCACCGCATCCTGGCTCGTCACCGCCTCCGAGACCTCTTGCAGCAGGGGACCGGATTCGGCCAGAAAAGCCTCAATCAACTCCCGGAGAAGTTGCTCGTCCCCTTCCAGCCGGCTCAGAAATTCCGCCTTATCCAGCACCTCGTTCGCCGCCATCGCGCGGGTCCTCTTTCGTTCGGACTCGCGTGCGGGCTGGCGTTCTGACCGCCCGGCGGCGCGATTCGCGCCTTGCCGGGCCAGCACGGCCAGCAGTTCCGGGCGGTGGATCGGCTTCGACAGGTAGTCATCCATCCCCGCTTGCAAACAGCGTTCGCGATCCCCAGTCATGGCATGCGCGGTCATGGCCACGATGGGCACATGGGTCCCAGTTTTTTGTTCTTGCTGGCGGATCTGCCGCGTGGCCTCGAGGCCGTCCAGTACCGGCATCTGCACGTCCATCAGAATCAAATCGACCTCGCCCTCCCGCCACCTGGTCACGGCGTCCGCACCCGTTGTCGCCAGGGACACCCGATGGCCGGCTTTCTCCAGCAGGGTCATGGCCAGCTTCTGATTCACGGGGTTGTCCTCGGCGAGCAGTATGTGCAGCGGAAATGCGGTGCTGGGCTCGCGCGCCGGCGGCGCGGGCGCCATCGTTTTCGCTTCCGGCTTGCCCAGAACCCGGCGGATCGACAGCAGCAGGGTCGAGGCTTTGATGGGCTTGATCAGGCACGTCCCCACCCCCAGTGCCTGGCACTTTGCCATGGCCGAACTCTGGTCGGCGGAGGTCAGCATCATGATGATCGCATCCTTCAGCTCCGGCTGCGCGCGGACCCGGCGAATGACCTCGAAACCGTCCATTCCCGGCATCTGCTCGTCGAGCAGAACCAGGCGATACGGGTGACCGGAAAGAAACGATGCTTCCAGCTTCTGCAGTCCCTCCGCCCCGGAAGCTGCCTCTTGGGGCTGCATCTGCCACCGCTCCGTAATCTTGCGGAGAACGCAGCGATTGGTGGCATTGTCGTCGATAATCAGCAACGGCAGGCCCCGCAGATCTTCCAGCGCCGCGGGCGCGACCCGGCCTGCCCCCGTTGCCGCCGCGCTCCCGTAACTCATCGTGAAGTGGAACTCCGAACCCACTTCGGGCGTGCTTTCCAGCCAGATTTCGCCGCCCATCAACTCCACGATCTGCTTCGAGATCGCCAGCCCCAACCCCGTGCCCCCAAACTGCCGCGTCGTCGAAGAATCCCCCTGCTCAAAGGCATGAAACAGTTTGGCTTGCGTCTCCGCTGGAATTCCCATCCCGGTATCCCGGATGGCGAAGTGCAGCCGCCGATCTCCGGGCCCGTTCGGCTCCAGGCTGACGTTCACCATCACTTCACCTTGCGCCGTGAACTTGATCGCATTCCCCACCAGGTTCAGCAACACCTGGCGCAACCGCAGAGCATCGCCCACGATTTCGAGCGGCACCTCGGGCGCCACGCTCAGGGCTAACTCCAAGCCCTTCTTGTGCGCCAGAATGGCCACGCTCTTCATCGCGTCACCGACCAACTCCTCAACATTGAAGGGCTGCGGATCCAGCACGATCCTTCTCGCCTCGATCTTGGAATAGTCCAGGATGTTGTTGATCAGGGTGAGCAGCATGGCCCCAGAGCTCTTGACCATTTCCAGGTAACCGCGTTGTTCTTCCGTCAACCTGGTATCCAGCGCCAGGTCGGTCATCCCCAGGATGCCGTTCATCGGAGTGCGGATCTCGTGGCTCATGTTCGCCAGAAACTCACTCTTGGCGCGGTTGGCGTCTTCGGCGGCGTTGCGGAGCTTGGCCGCCTCCTGCAGTTGCTTGCGGATGGTACCTGTCTGCTTATGGACTCGCTTCCGCAGCACGAACACCCAGGCCAGCACCACCAGCGTGAGCACTGTCGCCACTGCCAGCACTGAGATGGCATGGGCTGGAGTCCACCAGGAAGAGCTTTCGATCACCACAATGTCCTGCGGCGAGCGCAGCAGAAGTCGAAACCCACTGACCTGAGGCCGCCATTCTCCAGGGATCATCCGGCTGGTGTCGATCTGCACCGAGCAGATTCCAGTCAGTTGTAGCTTGCTGTCCGGCCTCCAGTGGGGCACTTCAGTCGAGCCACTGGGGAGGACCGCCGAGAACAGGATGCCTGCGGACGACAGAACAAAAGTCGGGTCCTTCGCCGTTAGCTCCGTGTGAACCACTCTGCCCTGAATCTGAACCAGTTCGGCGTCGTGGTCTCCCACCATCGCAAGCTCGGCGGTGATTGGCACCGCGCGAACCGGCTGACTGGAACCCGCCGGTCTGAAGATCGCGTCTTCCAGGGTGGGAATGTATCCGCTGGAGACGGGAAAGCCAACCACGTCCACCAGATCGCCTGGGGCGAGCATGCCGGCTTGGGTGGTCGGTGCGCAGAGTCCGGCAGTGTCATCCGCCATGCAGAGTAACTGACCGGGCCAATACAGGGTCACACGGCCGCTGACACGGACTCGATGCTGAAGAGCCATGTCCGGCGAGAATCGAAGCAAATGGTCAAGGTGGCGCAAAGGCAGCGAGAAAGCTTCGGTCGGCGGCGGTTCCTCGATCTTCACCTCAACCAGTGAGGGAAAGAACAAACGGACTCCGATCAACTGGCGTTGCCTGGAAAAAAAGGGCGCCACGTTGGCGTGCATCAGCACTTTGGTGTCAACCAGTCGCTCGTAGTCCGCTCCGCGTTCCCTGACCGTGGTGGCGCTGACCGTGCCATCACCGACGGCCAGGTTGAGGGTCACGTTGGTTTCGGTTTCCACCACCGAGTGCACCAGGCCCTCGATTTCGATCCACTGCCCATCGTCCGTTCCCGTCATCATGTGGGTAAGACTGACTCGCGTGGGGTGCGCCGGCACATGGGATTCGCCCACGATCAGAATTCTGGCCTCATCGATGATGGGCGCAAAATCTCCCGGACCACTCACCCCTTCGACATCGACAACCATGCCCGCACGGAGAGGGAGGAGGAGCCGTTTGGGGACTCTCGCAAAAATGCACCCAGTTGGGTCGCAAACAAAGAGCGCGGCATGCCTAGGATCGATGTATGGGTCGTAGTAAGTGACTACGGCGCGCAGATGCACGGGGTACTTCCGCGCCGCCTGCTCGGTCGGAAGACTGTGGGCAGCGCGCGCATTGGTGAGGATGGCTAAAGGCGGCTGATCGATTCGCGGTTCCTGAGCGACTGAAGCAGCCGGGCTCAGTGGCAGCACAAGCGCGATGGCGATTAGGACAAGACAGGCTTTCCGGCGCAGGACCAATGATTGCGAACCTACCTCTAATGCTCGACGAAAGACCGAACCCACCGCTCCCGCCATAAGGCAGTTCTCCCCACGCTCAAATCCTGAAGCCTTCTTCCCGCCGTACATGTGGGCCCGTGTATCACTGCTTATGCGCCTCGACCAAAGAGTGGCTGGTTTGCCAACTTTAGGCCGCCATTCGTGCATCATCCCAGAACCGCCCTCCCCTGCGAACTGCTGGCCACCATTCTTCCCGGCGGTTGAATCGAGTCGGCAGTGCTCTCCCAAATCGGATTACTCCTAACCTGTACTTATCGGCATTCCCCTGCTATAAGTTCAGTCCTCACTGTTATTTGTCGCTGGATGGGGGATCTGGCGCGGCTGCGGCACGGTTCTCCGCGTGTTCAGCGCGTCTCGTTATCATCCATATCAATGAGCTGCGAATGCTTTTGGCGATGGCCGCATGGCAGGCGAGGTGCTGCGCGGGCGGGACACCGCGGGCTTGAGACGATCATTCCTCGACCGTGAGCAATGTTTTGCTGCCGCAGAATTGACACAAATGGCAGACCACACTATAAGGAGATACAGTTCGGCGCGCCTATTGTCTTATCTATGTCTTTGGCGGACACGAGGGAGTCTCTTCGCGTCAGTAAGGGGAAGATTTTCTGTTGGATCGCAGACAGTTGCTTGCCGCGGCAGCACGAGGCGCTCTATTTGCCGGAGTTCCGGCGGTAGGGGTAGCGGCAACTCAGGACGTTTCCCGCGAAGCCTTGTCTCAGGCTGGCATCCTGAACGTTAAGGCCTTCGGTGCTGTTGGAGACGGTCAAACCGTAGACAGCCCCGCCATCAACCGCGCCATCGATGCAGCGGCGGCCACGGGTGGGGGCACGGTTTACATCCCGCCAGGCGTCTATGCCAGCTACTCCATACGTCTTAAGAGCCGAGTCTCCCTCTATCTGGATCAAGGGGCGGCCATTCTTGCGGCCGCCACACCTTTGGACGGCACTGCTAGCGGCGGCTATGACGCTGCCGAGCCGCAAAACCCGGCGTGGAACGATTTCCAGGACTACGGCCACAACCATTGGCACAACAGCCTGATCTGGGGCGACGGCATCCACGATTTCTCCATCCTCGGGCCCGGGCTTATCTGGGGCAAGGGCTTGAGCCGCGGTCTCTCATTTGACAAAGACTTGCCGGATACGGCGAAACCGGGCGTCGGAAACAAGACGATCGCGCTCAAGAACTGCCACAACGTCACACTGCGCGATTTCTCAATTTTGCAGGGCGGGTGGTTCGGCATCCTCGCCACGGGTGTCGATAATCTCACGGTCGACAATCTTAAAATCGACACTAACCGCGACGGCATGGATATCGACTGTTGCCGCAATGTGCGGGTGTCGAACTGCAGCGTGAATTCGCCGTTCGACGATGCGATTTGCCCGAAGAGCTCCTTTGCGCTCGGCTATGCCCGTCCGACGGAGAATCTCACGATTGCAAACTGCTTCGTGACCGGCGGCTATGAGATTGGCTCTCTTCTCGATGGCACTTGGAAAAGAATGCCCGATAGCTTTCGCCCACGCGCGACCGGTCGCATCAAGCTGGGAACGGAGTCCAATGGCGGGTTCCGCAATATTACGATTTCGAATTGCGTTTTCGAGCATTCGCGCGGTTTTGCTCTTGAAAGCGTGGACGGCGCCCTCTGCGAAGACATCACTTTCGTCGGCGTTACCATGCGCGGCTCGCTGAACTCGCCGATTTTTCTGCGGCTGGGCGCGCGCATGCGCGGGCCAAAAGACAGCAATGTGGGCACAATCAAGCGCGTCCTCATCAGCCATGTCACCAGCTCTGATGCGGTGCAACTTCCCTCCATCATCAGTGGAGTACCAGGACATCCGATCGAAGACTTGAAGATCAGCGATGTCTATTTGCATCAGGCCGGCGGCGGCGATTCCGCGATGGCCGTCACGCAGCCGCCGGAGCGGGAGAGGGACTACCCCGAGCCGACGATGTTCGGGGCGCTGCCGGCTACGGGCTTCTTTGTGCGGCACGTGAAGAACCTGGAGATGAGCAATATTGAGATTGCGACCGAGAAGCCCGATCAAAGACCGGCCTTCGCGCTGAGTGACGTGGAAGGGGCGGATCTGTTCCGCGTGCGTGTACCGCGGCCATCTCTGGGACCGACCTTCTCTCTTCGGCGGGTCTCGGATTTTCGCATCTTCGGCAGCCAGTTCGTGCCAGACCAGAGCTTCCCGAAGGTGGATGACAAGCTTTTGTGACAGTTAGAGCTCCGAGAGTCAATCGGGTGAGAAGCCAGAAGCTTCGTCCTCAAGAAAGGGCTTTTCCATGGATTCTCCTCAGGCTGGAAAGATCTTTCAGGCATTGGAACAATTCCGCATCGAAATCCCTTCATGGGGTTTTGCCAATACTGGCACGCGCTTCGGCAAGTTCCTGCAACTGGCCGCGGCAACCACCACGGAGGAAAAATTCAGCGATGCGAGCCAAGTGCATCTGCTAACGGGTGCGTGTCCGACGGTTGCGCTGCACGTGCTATGGGACTGCCCGGAAGGCGTCAACAGCACGGACGAGATCGCGAAGCTGGCAAAACGGTATGGGGTGCAGCCGGGTTCGATCAATCCTAATCTCTTCCAGGATCAGAAATACAAATACGGCTCATTCGGCAATCCTGACCAGTCCGTCCGCGAGGCGGCTCTCCAGCACACGAAAGACAGCATCGAGATCGGCCGCCGCCTGCAAAGCCGAGACATCTCCATGTGGTTCGCCGACGGCTCAAACTATCCCGGAACGGCCAACATCCGGCAGCGAAAGCGATGGTTCGAGGAAGGGTTGCAAGCTTCTCACGCCGCGCTGGCTCCCGGGCAACGTCTGCTGGTGGAATACAAACCTTTCGAGCCCGCCTTCTACCATACCGATATCGCCGACTGGGGAATGGCCCTGCTGCTGGCGCGTTCCGCGGGTCCGCAAGCCAAAGTTCTGGTGGACACGGGACATCACTATCTGTCCCAGAATATAGAGCAGATTGTCGCCTGGCTGCTTGCCGAGAACGTGCTGGGCGGATTCCATTTCAACGACCGGCGCTATGCCGACGATGATTTAACCTTGGGCTCGATTGATCCCTATCAGGTCTTCCGCATCTTCCACGAAATCCTCTACTTCGAATGGGAGACCGGGAACCGCGCTGACATCGCCTACATGATCGATCAGAGCCACAATCTCAAAGGCAAGATCGAGGCTATGATCCAGACCGTAACCATGGCGCAGATGCTCTTTGCAAAGGCCGCAATCGTCGATCACAAGGAATTGGCCATCGCACAAAAGAACTGCAGCCTGGTTCGCGCTGAGTCTCTGCTGCAGGACGCGTTCGCCACGGACGTGCGACCGGCCATCCGGGAGTGGCGGGCGACAAAGGGCCTGCCGGAAGATCCCATGGCGGCCTTCCAGAAGAGTGGATACCTCGACCGGATCACCAAAGAGCGTGCGGAGCGGAATTCGCGGAGCGTCACCTCTTATGCCTAGCGGCGGGCGCGGAAAACCGTATCTGGCTTTCGATCTCGGCGCCGAGAGCGGCCGCGCCGTGTTGGCTCATCTCCATTCCGGAGTCTTGACGACCGAGGAAGTTCATCGCTTCGCGAACGAACCGGTGGAGTATGGAGCATCGCTTCACTGGGATGCGCCGCGTCTTTGGCTGGAGGTGCGGAAGGCGCTCGCTGGACTGGAGAAATTGGAGTTGTCGGGAATCGGCGTGGATGCGTGGGGTGTCGACTACGCCTTGCTCGGAGAGTGCGGCGAGTTGCTGCAGAACCCTTTTCATTATCGAGATGGCCGCACCCACGGCGTGATGGAGGAGGTCTTTCGCAAGGTACCGAGAGAAGAGGTTTATTCCGCAACCGGCATTCAGCTCATGCCGATCAACACACTCTATCAGTTGTTCGCCGCCAAACGCGATACACCTGGACTTCTGCGCGCGGCGAAACGCCTGGTCACGATTCCGGACCTCTTTCATTACTGGCTCACCGGAAAAGCAGTTTGCGAGTTCACGAATGCGACCACTACCCAGCTTGTGAATCCGGTGACCCGCACCTGGGCGACAGGATTGATGGATCGACTGGAGTTGCCCTCCTTTCTGCCGGCTCCGATTGTCGAGCCCGGCTCTATCATTGGTCCGCTGCTTCCGGGCATTGCCCGGACATCTTCTCTTTCCGGAACGCCGGTGATCGCGCCAGCTTCGCACGATACAGGTTCCGCGGTCGCAGCGATCTCCGCCCGCGACGGCACGGCCTTTCTGAGCTCTGGAACTTGGTCCCTCCTAGGAACAGAACTGGACGCTCCAGTCATTAGCGCCTTGGCTCTGCGGCTCAATTTCACTAACGAAGGCGGCGTGGCCGGGACGATTCGGCTCTTGAAGAACCTGGTGGGACTGTGGCCGCTCCAGTGTTGCCGGAAATCGTGGACAGGGCAAGGCCAGGTTTACGACTACAGCGAACTGATGGAACTGGCCGACCGCGAGCCATCCTTCTATTGCCTGGTCGATCCCGATCACGAATCGTTCCTGCGTCCAGACAACATGCTCACGGCCATCGATCAATTCTGCGCGAGAACACATCAGCCCTCGCCGTGTCGCCCTGGAGCTTACGTGCGCGCGATCCTCGAGAGTCTGGCGCTGAAGTATCGCGTGGTGATCGGCAATCTGGAGCAGGTCAGCGGGCAGCGCATCACGCAGATACGAGTGATCGGCGGGGGATCGAAGAACTGTTTGCTGAACCAGTTCACGGCGGACGCAACCGGCAGAAGAGTTCTGGCCGGACCAGCCGAGGCTACCGCGCTCGGAAACGTCGCCATCCAGATTCTCGCCACTGGCGGTGCTGCTTCCCTGCGCGAAGTGCGGGCAATTGTCGACAGGTCGTTTCCGACAGAGATTTTCGAACCCCTCGAGACCGACGAGTGGGAAGCGCAAACGGAGAGGTTCCAACACTACACCGAGGACGTCTTTAAGGACTGACATGGTCCCAAATCCTGCACTCGGAGTTTTCTTTCACTGGCTGGGCGGGCTGGCTTCCGGAAGCTTCTACGTGCCCTATCGCGGAGTAAAGCGATGGGCTTGGGAAACATATTGGCTGGTGGGCGGCTTCTTCAGCTGGATCATCGCTCCGTGGCTTCTTGGGAGCCTGATGACGCGCGATTTACTTGCAGTTCTCTCCGAGGCTCCGTCCAAAACTTTGTTCTGGGCTTTCTTCTTCGGTCTCTTGTGGGGCGTCGGCGGCCTCACCTTTGGGTTGACGATGCGCTTCCTGGGACTCTCTTTGGGCATGGCGGTTGCGCTGGGACTGTGCGCGGCATTCGGCACGCTGATGCCCCCGATATTCAGCGGCGTGTTCGTTAGCCAGGTACTGGGGACGAACTCGGGCCGTGTCATTCTCTTCGGAATTCTGGTCTGCCTTCTGGGGATTGCAGCCGCTGGACTCGCTGGAATCTACAAAGAGCGTGCGATGTCGCCCGCACAAAGGACGGCGACGATCAAAGAATTCGATCTGAAAAAAGGCCTTGCCGTGGCCACGTTGTCGGGAGTCATGAGCGCATGTTTCGCTTATGGTCTGGCCGCCGGTGCGCCCATCAAAGCGCTGACCCTGAAGCACGGTACTCCAGTGTTGTGGCAGGGCTTGCCTGTGCTTGTGGTTGTGTTGATTGGCGGATTCACGACGAACTTCCTCTGGTGCCTGGCGCTCAACATCAGAAACAAGACGGGCTATCAATATTTCACGTCGGATTCGAGCCGGTATTCTGCGGTAATCGGTGAGATCATCGTCGAGACGGCAATCGATGCCCCCAGCCGCGAGGTGGTCGAGCACATACCGTCCGCGAAGCGAGAGGATCCGAAGCCCGTCCCCATGCTGTCCAATTATTTCTTTTGTGCGCTGGCCGGAACCACCTGGTATTTCCAGTTTTTCTTCTACACCATGGGCGAAACCCAGATGGGCAAATATGGGTTCTCCAGTTGGACGCTGCATATGGCCAGCATCATCATCTTCAGCACCCTGTGGGGTCTGGGCCTGAAGGAATGGAAGGGAGCCGGAGCTCCGGCGATGCGACTGCTTGCCCTGGCACTGTTTCTGCTGGTTGGTTCCACCATGATCGTTGGCTACGGCAACTATCTCGGCGTAGCGCATTAGGAGTTAGCACACTGATCTTTGTCATGCGGAGGAGTGATTTCATGCGAGTTCATCTCTTACCAGTACTGCTGACCTCTCTCATTGTTACTTCCCTTGCACACGCCGCGCCGGTTCGCTTGCGGTGCGAAGCGGTGCAGAATCCTCTCGGAATCGATAACCCGACGCCCCACCTATCGTGGCAAAGCGACAACACGGAACGTAACTGGAACCAGTCGGCGTATCAGATTCTCGTAGCCAGCAGCGCCGATCGTCTGCACCGGGACTCGGCCGACCTCTGGGACAGCGGAAAAGTGAAATCTGCGGAATCGGTGGGCATTCCTTATAGCGGCCCGAAACTCGAAGCGAGGAAGCGATACTACTGGGCGGTGCGCGTGTGGGACGCGAAGGGGCGCGCTTCTATATCATCCGAGATCGCGTGGTGGGAGACCGGCCTCGGCGCGACCGACTGGAAGGCAAAATGGATTGCCTGGGCGAACCCCGGCGAGGATGCTGACCGCGCAGGCGTTCGCTGGATTTGGGTCGCGGGTCAGGATGCGCTCAGCATGGCTCCGAAGACGGTGGCCGAGTTTCGTGTCGATGTGGATGTTCCAGAAAAACCGAGAGACGCAACGTTATTTCTACTCGTTCGTGGCGCTTTCGTCGCGAAGGTGAACGGCCACGAAGTGGGAGCGAAAAGAGATTGGCACGAGTTCGACCGCGAGGATGTTACGCACCAACTCGTCGCCGGAAAGAACACCATTGAAGTCACCCTCACGGCTCCGGCACCGAGGGGACCGGAGGCCGAGGCGAAACCCCAGAAGGCTGCCCTGGCTGGTCTGCTGAAGATCACGCGCGGCGATGGGACCATCACGCGCGTCTCAACCGATGGCGCATGGCAAGGACGGCTGGCAAGCGAGTCTGCCTGGCAACCCGCCAACGTGGTCGCGGACTTGAGCGACAAACGATTGGGAGAAATCCTGCCGGGAGCGATTTCGCGGCCGGCGGCATTGCTAAGACATGGATTCGCGGTCTCGAAGCCAGTGAAGTCCGCTCGGCTTTACGCGACTGCCCTGGGCAGCTACCGGATGTTTATCAACGGCAACCGGGTCGGGCAGGATGTTCTGACTCCCGACTTCACCGACTACACGAAACGCGTTCTTTACCAGACCTACGATGTCAGCAATCTGCTCATGCGTGGAGCCAACACGATCGGAGCCATCTTGGGCGACGGTTGGTTTGGCAGCGGGTTGACGTGGCAAGGGCGCTCGTTTTTCTTCCTGCCGCCGCCCACGCGTCTGCTGGCTCAACTGGAGATCGAGTACACCGACGGAACTCACGACACAATCACGAGCGACGGGTCGTGGAAAAGGAGCGCGTCTCCCATTCTCCGCTCCGAAATCTATGCCGGCGAATTCTACGACGCGCGTCTGGAGCAACCAGATTGGAACAAGTCCGGTTTTGACGACGCTCGCTGGAGTCGGGTAGTCGTCTCTGCCGCAGACGCGCCCGCACTTGTGAGCCAGGTCGCCGCCCCGGTTCATGTCGCCGAAAACCTCACGCCGAAAAGCGTCACTCCACTTCCAAACGGCGCATACGTGTTCGACATGGGACAGAACATGGTTGGCTGGGTGAAGTTGAAGGCTTCCGGGCCAGCCGGAACTTCAATTCGTCTGCGCTTTGCCGAGATCCTGAATCCCGACGGGAGCATCTATCGCGAGAACCTGCGTAACGCCGATGCCACTGATGTTTACGTCCTGCGCGGTGGCGGCGAAGAGTCATTCACGCCGCACTTTACTTTTCATGGATTTCGCTACGTGGAAGTCACGGGCTATCCCGGCGTGCCGACAGCTGAGGCCCTTACCGGTGAGGTAGTCAACAGCCTGAGTGGCGAGCCAACCGGGAAGCTCGTCACTTCCAGTGAACTGGTCAATCGGATGTGGTCGATTGGCCTGTGGGGGCAACGCGGAAACTTCCTCAGCATTCCGACGGATTGCCCGCAACGCGATGAACGGCTGGGCTGGATGGGCGATGCCGGAGCTTTCTGGCGCACCGGGACTTTCAACTTCGATATCGAAGCCTTTTCGCACAAGTGGATGAACGATGTCGCCAATGCGCAAACCGCCGAGGGGGCATTCGCCAACGTCTCGCCCGATGTGTTGAGGCCTTTTAGCAGTGAGGGTGCTCCGGGCTGGGGAGATGCCGGAGTGATTCTTCCCTGGACAACATGGATGCAATACGGCGACCGCTCGATCATCAGTGAGAACTTTGACGCCATGCAGCGCTGGATGGATTTCATCGCAAAAGCGAATCCTGACTTCCTCCGCAAAAAGGAGTTGGGCCCCAACTATGCCGACTGGCTGGCGCCTGACACGAACACTCCGAAGGACCTGCTCGCCACCGCGTATTGGGCTTTGATCGCCAACATGATGTCCGACATGGCACGTGCCATCGGCAAAGAGGACGATGCCAAGCGGTACACCGATCTTCTCGGGAATATCCGCAAGGCGTACCAGGCAGCCTACGTGAAGCCGAACGGTGAGGTCGCGGGTGGAACGCAGACTTCCTACGTCGTGACTCTCTACACCAACCTGGCTCCCCCGGCGCTCGAATCGGCCATGATGAATAACCTGGTCAAGGATATAGAATCGCGGAACTGGCACCTCTCCACAGGATTCCTCGGCACACCGTTCCTTCTGTTCACACTCGCCAATCACGGGCGGGTCGACGTGGCCTACCGCCTTCTTTTGAACGAAACATATCCATCGTGGGGCTACATGCTCTCAAAAGGCGCGACCACCTGGTGGGAGCGCTGGAACGGAGACACGGGCGACCCTGCCATGAACTCCTACAACCACTACGCCTTCGGGTCGGTGGTGGCGTGGGTCTATAGGTCTGTGGCCGGAATCGACACAGACACGGCGGCTCCCGGCTACAAGGAAATCATTATCCATCCCCGCCCAGACGGCCCAGACGCGCGCATCACTCACGCGCGCGGAGAATACGATTCGGTCTACGGACGCATTGTCAGCGATTGGAGCGGCACTGTGTCCGGACCGTTCAAATTGAAAGTCACCATCCCGGCAAATACCAGCGCGAAAGTATTCCTGCCGGCGATCCCGAACGCGCACGTGACACGGGATGGCCGCCGGGTGAACGCGCAACAGGAATCCGATTCTTTCGTCATCCGGCTCGGCTCTGGCTCTTATGAATTGGAAGTGCATTAGGCGGGCTCATCCACTCTTGGCCGTTCGCTCTTCTGATGCTGAGCCCCCCGACACATAAGAGGAGCAGAGACTGCCCAAACTATTTTTTTTCGCCGTGCACCTCTGCTAAGTACCTGATCTTGGGTCGGATAACCTTAGGCGCTCGCATCCTTCCCGGCTCCAAGTACTTTCGGATACTAGCTGACCAAACTCGGATTGAATACACTGCAAGCGTCGAAGTCGCGTCGTTGCGGACTCCGAGTCCGGCTAGAGAGAACGCGAGCACAAGATTCAAGGAATTGGGCCATTGCGCGTTTTTCGATCGCGTCGCTGTCTGATCAGTTCCCTCCTGATCGCCAGTGGAATCGCCCTGCTTAGCGGTTGCCAAGGCGTTGCTACAGGCGGTTCCCAGGCAAGCTCCGCTCTGGCTGCGTCATCTTCCGCGCTCTCCTTTGGAAACGTGCAGAAAGGAGATAGCTCCAACCTTTCGGAGACGTTGACCAACAGCGGCGGATCGGCGGTGACAATCTCAGAAGCAAACGTCGGCGGCACGAGCTTTTCCATGAGCGGATTCAGCTTGCCGGCGACACTTTCTTCGCGCCAAAGCGTGACGTTCACCGTGACCTTTGAGCCAACCTCCGCCGGTTCTGCCGGTGGGACGCTGGCCGTCGTCTCCACTGCCGACAACTCGCCGCTGAATATTGCGCTCTCCGGGACGGGAACAGCGCAAGGTCAGTTATCGATTTCACCGGCAAGCTTGAGTTTTGGCAACGTTGTGGTCGGCGCGACCAGTTCGCTGAACGGCACTCTGGAGGCGACCGGATCATCGGTGACGATCTCCGCGGCGAGCAGTAGCAGCGGCGAATTTGCGCTTTCCGGAATCTCCCTGCCGACGACTCTCACCGCCGGCCAGAGCACCTCTTTTACGATCACGTTCAATCCAGCGACAGCCGGCACGGCTTCGGCCACGCTTTCGTTTTCGAGCGACGCCGCGAATTCGCCTACAGCGCAGCCGTTGGCCGGCAGCGGCACGTCCGCTCCCCAGTACAGCGTGGACTTGAGTTGGGATGCAATCTCTGGGTCCGGCGTAGTCGGCTACAATGTCTATCGCGGCAGCGTGTCGGGGGGCCCGTACTCGAAGATTAACTCCGCGCTGGAAACCAGCACGGCGTACACGGACAGCAGCGTCAACGCAGGACAGACCTACTACTACGTCACGACGGCCGTCAACAGCAGTGGTACGGAGAGCGGCTACTCGGACCAAGCCGAAGCCGTGATTCCGGCCTCGTAAACTTCGCCACGACCGATGCGAAAACCTGCGTTCAGAAAAAGCACATTCCAACAGGGACGCGGGGCTTCGTCTGGTGGGTAGCCCGCTTGTGACCTGACCGAACGACTTTTCTTAAATGCGAAGTCTCGGACTTGACGATTGTCAAGGCAAGGGGCGCAACTTCCGCTATTGACATGCCCTCGAAAAACGCATTTCATACCATTGCAACCGACTCTTTACTCACCGGATCTAGTGGCTGCAAAATAACTTTCTTGCCAGTCCACTGGTCGGACCGAAAGAACCACACACGATGACGAAGTTCGCGCGCCGCCTGGCATTACTCTTCCTGTTTGCAGCCTTTGGCACTTTCGTTCTGTTCGCTCAGTTGGGCACCGGTTCACCGCTCCCTGGTGCACCGCGGCCAGCGCCCACGGGCATCTACGATCCCAAACTCGATGGCCGAGTCGAAGCGCTGCTGCGCCAGATGACTCGGGAGGAGAAGGTGGGCCAGCTTGTGCAGTACTCAGCCGGCCAGCCGACCGGCCCCGGAACTGGACGCAGCGGCTACAACGAGATGATCGAAAAAGGTCAAATCGGCTGTCTGTACAATGTGACCGATCCGCGCGCGGTCAATGCTTACCAGCGCCTGGCCGTCGAAAAATCTCGTCTGCACATACCGATCATTTTCGCACTCGATGTGATCCACGGGTTCCGCACCGAGTTTCCCATCCCGCTCGGACTGGCTTCGACTTGGGATCCGGGGCTGGTGGAAAAGGCAGCTCGGGTTGCAGCACAGGAGGCCTCGGCCGGCGGCATCCGATGGACTTTCTCCCCGATGGTGGACATCGCTCGCGATCCGCGCTGGGGCCGCATGGCAGAGGGCGCTGGCGAAGACCCATTTCTCGGATCGGCAATGGCTGCGGCCTATGTGCGCGGCTATCAAGGGCAGCGACTGGACGCTCCCGACAGCATTGCGGCCTGCGCCAAGCACTATGTCGGATACGGCGCGGCGGAAGGCGGCCGCGACTACAACTCCACTGAGATCTCCGAATTGACGCTGCGTCATTATTATCTACCCCCGTTTGGCGCCGCGGTGGACGCGGGCGCGGCTTCGATCATGAGCGCGTTTAATGCCATCGACGGCATACCCGCCTCGGCAAATTCGTTCACGCTAAAACAGATCCTGCGGAAGGAATGGGGATTCCGAGGTATCGTCGACAGCGATTGGGAAGCTATCGAGGAACTGATGGCGCACGGGATCGCCCGCGACGGTTCTGAGGCGGCACGCAAAGCGTTCCTGGCCGGGGTTGACGTGGATATGGTCAGCAGTCTCTACCACGACCATCTGGAGCAGCTCGTCGCCTCCGGCAAGGTGTCGGATGCGGAGCTCGATGAGGCCGTCCGCCACGTGCTGCGCGTCAAGTTTGCTCTCGGACTATTCGGACGTCCGTATGTGGATGACGACGCAGCGGAGAAAGTTCCGGTGCATGCAGAGAGCCTGACCGTGGCCCTGGAAGCAGCCGAGCGTTCCTTCGTTCTGCTGCAAAATCAGAGCGGTCCCGCCGGCAAGCCGCTGTTGCCCATTTCTTCCGAGGTCAAGAATGTCGCCTTGCTCGGACCGCTGGCGGACGATCGGGCGATGATGCTCGGGTCATGGAGTGGTCTCAGCCGCGCTGAGGACGTTACCACCCTTCGCAAGGCGCTCGTCGCTCGTCTAGGCGAGGACCGCGTGTTTCAGGCGCGCGGAACCGGCATCACGGACGGCACGGATGAAGAGATCGCCGCCGCGGTCTCGGGCGCGGCGAATTCCGACCTCATCATTCTTGCTCTCGGCGAGAACGCGGGAGAAATGACGGGCGAAGCGGCGTCCCGCACCAAGCTCGGCCTGCCCGGCCGACAACAGCAGTTATTGGAGGCTGCCGTCCATACGGGCAAGCCCGTGGTGCTCGTGCTTTTTAGCGGAAGGCCACTCACTTTACCTTGGGCGTTTGAGCATGTGCCCGCAGTCCTGGCGGCGTGGTTTCCCGGCACCGAAGCCGGTCCGGCTCTGGTGCGCACGCTGATTGGAGATGTGAACCCGAGCGGCAAACTCGTCGTCAGCTGGCCGCGCAGCGTCGGGCAAATTCCGCTCTATTACAACGCTCTGAACACGGGCCGGCCCGCGGGCAAGACCGATCTCAGCCATGCGCCGGGCGACACCGTCGAAAAGTATGTTTCGCGTTATATCGACGAATTCAACAGCCCGCAGTTCGTTTTCGGCTACGGCGGCTCGTATACGACGTTCGCCTATGGCCCGGCCGAATCGAGCGCGAAAAAACTCAGCGCGTCCGAGCTGAACAAGGGTCTCGGTAACGGCGCCGCTGCTCCTGCTGCTTCACTCCTGACCGTCGAGGCCGACCTCTCCAACACTGGCTCGCGCGCCGGCGAAGAAGTGGCGCAACTCTATCTGCGGCTGGAAGGTACCAGCGTCGCTCAGCCCGTGCGTGCGCTGAAAGGATTTCAGCGCGTTCCTCTGGCGCCCGGGACGAAGCAACGCGTGAGATTTACTCTTCCGCCCGAAGCTTTCGCAATCTGGAACGAGCGCAACAAATTCGCGGTGGAACCCGCCAAAGCGACGCTCTGGATCGGCCCGGATTCGTCCCATGGATCTGAGGTGTCTCTGGAAATCGTCCCATAGCGCGTTCCCCTGCTTCGTACCATTTCCTCAGGAGAAGATGCCGATGCCAACTAAACCCACCTCTGCTATCTGCCGCACCGTTGTTGCTTGCTCGCTGCTGCTGACCGGTGTCCACGCCTCCGCACAGTTCGTGGGCAACAACTCAGCGGCTGTGGACAAGCGTGTCAATGAACTCGTCGGCGCGATGACTCTCGATGAAAAGATCGATCTGATAAGCGGTGACACACCTTTCCGCACACATCCTGTGCCGCGCCTGCACATTCCCTTCTTCCAGATGGCGGACGGTCCCGTAGGCGCTCACATTCCGGCGCCGACCGTCGCCTACGCGGCCGGAATCGGGTTGGCGGCCTCGTGGGATAAGTTGCTCGCGCTTCGCATCGGCGAAGAGCTTGGGCGCGATTGCCGCTCTCGCGGCGCAGTGTTCCTGCTGGGACCGGGTGTCAACCTCTACCGCGCACCGATGAACGGCCGCAACTTCGAATACTTCGGGGAGGATCCGTTCCTCGCCGGCCAGATCGCCGTCGGCTATATCCAGGGCGTGCAGAACGAAGGCGTTTCCGCTACCGTCAAACACTATCTTGGCAACAATTCCGAGTATCTGCGGCACGACTCGGACTCCGTCATCGACGAGCGGGCCTTGCGAGAAATTTACATGCCGGTCTTCGAAGCTGCCGTCAAGGTGGGCAAAGTCGGAGCCATCATGGATTCCTACAATCTAACCAACGGCGAGCACATGACGCAGAATCGCCGCCTCAACGTCGAAGTCGCCAAAGGGGAGTGGCATTTTCCCGGCATCATCATGTCGGACTGGGTCGCCACCTATGACACCACTGCGGCCGTGAAGGGCGGCCTCGATCTCGAGATGCCCTTCGGCGTGTACTACAACCAGCAGACCCTCCTTCCGCTGCTCCAGGGCGGAACGATCACGCAGGCTGACCTCGACGAGAAGGTGCGCCGCATCCTCCGCGTGGCCGTCGACTTCGGCTGGCTCGATCACCCGGCGCTTGACACGAGCATACCGCGCTATAACCTGCAAGGCCGTGCCGCGTCATTGCAGGCTGCGCTCGAAGGCGCGGTCCTGCTGCAAAACGACAACCACGCGCTGCCACTTGACCGGAAAACGCTCAAGACCATCGCGGTGATCGGGCCCACGGCCGCCCAGACCATCACCACGGGCGGCGGCAGCGGCCAGGTTGTGAGCTTCGCCAGCACGAATCTGCTCGTCGGCATCAGCAACTACCTGGGCGACGAAACCAAAGTCCTCTACGCACGCGGCCTGCATAGCCTCAACCAGATGGCACGGCTCACGCAATTCAGCACCGATGCCGCAGGCGCGACTAGCGGCGTGACGCATACGACATTTGCCAAGGCCGATCTGCAAGGTGGAGAAACGGGCACGACCGTAGAAAAGGCTTTGCTAATCCCTGGCTCGACCCGCCGCGAACCGGAGGAGCAGGAACTGAACGCCCTTACGAGCCATAAGAGTTCCAACCCTTACGTGCGAACAACGACGAGTGGCCGGTGGACTGGCTACTATACGGCAGACGCGGCCGGCAAGTTTGCGGTGTTCGCTCAGACCGACGGAAGATACCGGCTTCTGATCGACGATTCCGTTGTCTTCGACAGTTCGGTTGTTCCGAAGGCCATCCTCAACCAGGCAACCATCGAACTTTCCCAGGGGCCGCACAAAGTCGTCATGGAACAACTGGCGACACAGTTGGCCTCCGTCTCGGGGATGCGTGTTGGCATCACCCCGCTGGGCACCATCGTCGAAAACGATGCTCTTGAAATGGCGGCTCACGCCGATGCGGTCGTGCTCGCGGTTGGCTTCGACTCGTCCTCCGAGTCCGAAGGCGGCGACCGGAGCTTTGAGCTCCCCGTCGGGCAGGAGCAACTGATCGAACAAGTCGCCGCGCTCGGCAAGAAGACTATCGTCGTCATTACTTCAGGCGGCAGCGTCGATGTCTCGCCTTGGAAGGATAAGGTTCAGGGTATCTTCGCTACCTGGTATGCGGGCGAAGAAGGCGGCAATGCGGTGGCCCGGCTGCTCTTCGGAGAGACTAATCCGTCGGGTCATCTGCCCATTAGCTGGGAAGAGAAGCTGACCGACAATCCTAGTTACAGCAGTTGCTATCCCGACGCCGGCACCAATAAGGTCGTTTACCGTGAAGGTATCTTCATGGGCTATCGTGGTTACGAGCACGCCCATGTCGAGCCACTGTATCCCTTCGGCTTCGGGCTGTCTTATACGACGTTCGCGTTTACGAACCTGAAGAGTACGCCTACCGGCAACGGGCGCTTCTCCGTTAGCTTCGACGTCGCTAATACGGGCCGGCGTGCCGGAGCTACCGTCGCTCAGCTTTACGTAGGAGAGACGTCGCCTACCGTGCCGCGCCCCGCCAAGGAATTGAAACAGTTCGAGCGGGTCATGCTGCAACCCGGAGAGAGTAAGCATGTCACGGTCGAGCTCGATCCACGCAGCTTTAGTTTTTATGATGTCGCCACGGCCTCCTGGCATGCGAATGCGGGCACCTATAACCTGTTGCTAGGTGACTCGTCGGCGAACATTCAGCAGAGGGCCACGCTCCAATTGCCGAAGCCGATCATCACCTCGGTCGGCGACTAGATCGAGCTTGTCTTGATCGAAGCTGCCGGGTTCTCGAAAGAAGGCTCTGCGCCTACCGCTGGCGGCGCTCAAGATTGTGCCCTGCCGTCTCCATCATGATCGCGAAAGCCTGCGCTTCCGTCGAAGTACCCGGGCGATCGAAATTCGGCGCGCCGCAGACGTTCTGCACGTAGCCAAAGCGGTCCATCTGGGTACGCGCGGCACTCCGCAATCGATCTGCCGCCGCCCGGTATCGTTCCGGCAGCCACTGGTCCAAGATGCCTAGATAGATCGCGAAAGCCAACATCTGCGCAAGATTTGTTTCCACAAATGTTTCGGGACGATCGACAACATCGTGGAAGAGGCCGTCGCCGCGCTGAAGGGCCAGGCAGCCATCGATCAGTTCCGCAGCAAAGGCCGCCAGACGATGGCGATCGTCCTTTCGGTCCCTGGGTAAAGCCCGGATTACTCGGGCCAGTCCGGCGGCGGCCCAGCCATTACCTCCGCCCCAATAGTCCTTTCGATTGCTGCCTTTTGCGCTGTCGTCCCAAACGTGCGCCAGCAGCTTCTTCCCGCTGTCCCAGAGCCGCTTGCGGAAACCGTCGATCTGCCGCATCGCCTCGTCGTAGTACCCCACCGCGGCAAGAAACGGCGGGGCTCCGTTAAACCCATCCGACCACATCTGCGGCTGCTCGAAGACGTGATACAGAGTGCCGTCTGCCGCGCGTGGCGCCTTATGCAGAATCCACTCCAGCAAACCCTGCACGGCATTCTGGATCTGAGGGTCCCCGGTGATCTGGCCGGCCCGCCAGTAGGCCTCGCCGCCCATCGCAGGGTCGGTCGGACTTCCGGCAATCACAACTCCCAACCGTCCGTCGGGGACGCGCTGCACAATCGCAGCCTTGGTGAGCAGTATGACATTTTCGTCATCACCTGCCTCCAAAAACGCCTGGGCCAGGATACCCTGCTCCCAATCCCGGCGCTCCATCGCAAGCGCGGCCGCTGCGGCCCTCTTGATCCGGCTGCGATCTTCGGGAAGTTCCTCAACCACGGCCTGTGCTGCCAAGTGAGGAAGCGCCAAGCCAGTTCCCAGCAGCGCGGCTCCCTGGAACAAATCTCTACGATTCATTCGGCACCTCGGAACGAGAATCGGGGATCATGCTACACCAGGAACAGGAGAAAGGCCGCTCCAGCCGCGGCTCAAGCCGCATTCTGAGGATTGACCGAAAAGGCGGCTACAATAGCGGCCATGAGGGTACCCCTCTGGCTCAAGATCGGCTGGACCGTCTGGGTGATCGCCTGGGTCCTGCTCTACTGGAAGGAATACGGCCTGCAGAACTTCCTGTTCTTCTGCGATCTGGGAAACCTCTTGATTTTGTTCGCCCTTTGGTTCGAGAGCGCTCTGATTTTCTCCTGGCAGGCAACCGGACTGCTGCTGTTCCAGACCCTCTACACCATCGACTTGACTGCGGCTCTCCTCACGGGCTCGCACATTGTCGGCGGCACGGAATACATGTTCGATCCCAACCTGCCCTTGTTCATTCGCCTGCTCAGCTTGTTTCACGTGGCCACTCCTCCGCTGCTGCTGTGGGCCATCTGGCGCCTGGGTTACGACCGACGAGGATGGCTCTTCCAGACACTGACCGCATGGGTGGTGGTTCCCATCAATTACTTCTGGCGTCCGCAGTACGACGTGAACTGGGCCCGCGGCCCCTTCTTCCGCGAGCAACACGCTATACCCGGCTTGCTTTACCTGCTGGTATACCTGGTCGCGGTCCCGCTAGCCGTGTACTTTCCCACCCACCTGCTGCTGCAATGGTGGGCCCGACGTGGAGGCTTCCTGGTGGCCGGATTCTCTGAGAGACCGACCCACGCCTCGTGACCCAAATCACGGACTGTCCTGCGTCTTTCGACTATAAGCAAGATGAAATAGTGTTGGGATCTTTCGACGTCGACCGACGAGGTCGACGGGACGACGAAGCCCCTCCTTGGAGGACTGCATGTCCCACGCGATTGCTGCCGCTATGCTCAGCACGGAAGCTAATGAAGGTGGCTGGCATTATCTCTACCGAACCGCCGCCATCGCCGCGCTGATCACCGTCGCCCTTTTTCTCTTTCAGATCGTTGCTTTTTTTGTGTGGCCGCCGCCTTCCACCGTGGCTGGCCATTTCGAATTGCTGCAATCGCGCCCGTTCGTCGGTCTGGTCAGTCTCGATTTCTTGATCATCGTGGACGAAGTGCTTGCGATCCCGCTCTGTCTTGCGCTGTACGTTAGCCTGCGCCGCGTGCACGAATCGCTCATGCTCATCGCCACCGCGCTCTCGGCGGCATCCATCTTGTGCTTTCTGATCGCCACGCCCGCCCTGAACATGCTGTACCTCAGCCAGCAGTACGCCGCAGCCACGAGCGGTGCGGTACGGGAACAGTTTCTCGCTGCCGGGCAAGCCGTGCTTTCGTCCTGGCAGGGAACTCCGTTTCAGGTGGGTAATGTCGTGAGCTCGATCGGCATGGTACTCATCGGGTGGGTGATGCTGCGCAGTCAGATTTTCGGCAAGGCCGCAGGATATGTCGGAATCGTGGCGGGGGTGGTTGGTTTTGGGATGTACGTGCCAAGAGTTGGCGTCTATATCTCCATGCTCTCCGTCGTGGGCATGCAGGTCTGGTACGTGATGATTGCCATAACACTCTTGCGTCTCTGCAGGCATACGAACTGATCGGCAATTGAATGGCGAGAGAACACTTTTGGACTTCTCATGACTACTATGAAGTGTTATCAAAGGCAAAAACGAAATTCCAGGTTAGCCGAAGTAGTTGAGTCTAACCTGCCGCTCCCGTCCTCGAAGCCTTGTTCCGGCCGATGGCGGGCGAGGGAAGTAAGAATGAAGTTTTGGGCCCGAAGCACGAGCTGGCTGATCTGTGGCTTGCTGGCGGCAGGATTCTTCCCGCAACGAAGTTCGGCATCCGGCGACGGCGCTCCCCGCTCGCAAGCATCCGATATTGCCCAAAAGCATCTGCTGAGTTTTGTCGGCTCGCCTCTTCCCGGCCATTCCACCGCGCAAGGCACGCCTTCGTTCTTCGGTCCGGATAGGCTCTATCAGTTCATGGACGGCGGGGCGGATGTTTATCTGCTCTACGACTTCCAGGTCCTGCTGCACCAGGACTTCAAGAGCGGACAAGCCGAACTCGGCGTGGACATCTTTGAAATGGGCAGCGCCGAAGACGCCTTCGGGATTTATGCGGCGGAGCGCTCGCCAAACTATCACTTTCTCGACATTGGCACCGAGGCTTACCGAAGCGAAGGAATTCTGAATTTTCTGCAGGATCGCTACTACGTCAAACTGGCTGGGTCGGGCCCCGGGTCGGACGATCTGCTGCGGCAGTTTGCGCGCACGCTCTCGGAGAGGATTGCCGGGACGCGGTCGTTCCCTCCCCTCCTCAAGAAGATCCCGCAGGAACATCGCGTGAAATATTCGGAACAGTTCACGCGGAAGGACCCACTTGGCCACTCATTCCTGAGCCCCGCATACATCGTGAGCTATAAACAGGGCGCGGCGGAGAGCAAGTTGCTGATTTCGGTGGCGAAGGATCCGTCCGAGGGAAAGACCAGGCTGGAAGCGCTGGCGAAATATTTTCGCGGAAGCGGCAAGTGTGAAGCTGCCCCCGATTTGGGCAATGGCGCAATTCGGGGCAGCGATACGTTCGAAGGACACGTGATTGCCGTTGCGCAGGGCCGCTACGTGATTGTGGTGGTAAATCCGGTGGGCAATTCGCCGGCGTTGCTGAAGCAGACGGCGCAGAACTTGAAGTGAGAGGAAGTGGATTGATTTTCATCCAGTCGCAGAATTACAAAGGAGACCTTATGAAAGACCGCAGAAATTTCCTGAAGACCCTAGCGCTCGGAGGCGCAGCGCTGAAACTCGGCCCGTTCGCGTGGGATGGGTTCGCGGCGGCGTCCGTACCGCCGGTGGAGACCATCGCATCCGGTGCGGTCTTGCGGCGCACGCTCGGCAAGACGGGCTTGACCGTTCCGATTGTCAGCATGGGAGTGATGAACGCAGACGCCCCGGGACTGCTGCGTCGCGCGTACGAATTGGGCATACGCCTGTATGACACCGCCGCCGGTTATCAGCAGGGACGCAATGAGGAAATGGTTGGGCAGGTTATCAAGGAAATGGGCGTTCGCAATAAGGTAATCGTCGCCACCAAGGAAGCTGTCCCCGAGCATGATCGAATGCTGAACCCGGCGGACGGCAAGGCGCGCTTCATCGAACAGACGGAGAAGAGCCTGCGGCGGCTGCAGATGGATCACGTGGATATCTTGTATTACCACGCGGTGGATTCCGTGGAATACGCGCATGCGGAGGGTCCGCTGGAAGCTTTGCGGACGCTGAAAAAAGACGGCAAGACGCGCTTCATCGGCATATCTACCCACAAAACCGTGGATGTGATCGGAGAGGCGATTCGACTGGATATGTTCGATGTGGCGCTGGTCATGCTGAATTACACAATGGCTCACGACGACCGGATCTTGAGTACGATCGAGCGTGCGTCCAAGAGCGGCATTGGCATCGTCGCCATGAAAACGCAAGCCGGTGGCAGCGTTCGGCCGGACGCTCACCTCCCTAAGCCGCTTCCACCGGCGAGCCAAACCGCGCTGCTGAAGTGGGTGCTCGCTCACGACTTTGTGACGACGGCGATTCCGGGCTTCAGCACCTATGAACATCTGGAACAGGATTTCTCCGTCGCCAACAATCTCGCTTACACGGAAGATGAGAAAACATTCCTCGCCGACAAGAGCTTCACGGCACAAGCGGAATTTTGCCAGCAGTGCGGCGAGTGTCGCGCAGATTGCTCCAAGCATGCGGAAGTCCCGCTATTGATGCGTTCGCATATGTACGCCGTGCAATACGGCAACCGAGACATGGCGCGGACCTTGCTTGCCGGAATTCCTGCGGGTCGAGGATTGGCGGCATGCAGAAGTTGCGATGCATGCAGCGTCGCGTGCCGGAACTCCGTGCAAGTCGCCCGGAAAATTGGCGAGCTCAAAGCGTTGACGCGAGGGAATCCCCTTTACGCCTCGCAAGAGCTTTGATGGACGCCGGCGCTACGATCATGGAGCAGTTCCACCTTGTTCGCCGGCTTTGATTTGCATCTCCGGAGCGTCTACCGGAACGACTCGCGTGAGCCCGTCGGACTCATAGAGCGCGTGTACCCGTTTCTTGACTTTCTCGAAGTTGGCCTCCCCGAGACTTGACCTGAGCTGCTCAATGTGCAAATCGACGATTCGTTTTCTCACGGGCTTTTCCACTTTGCGGAGCGCTGGAGTCATTTAGACTTTTGGCTATGGCTAAGAACTGGAAGACCAAGCTGATTCACTCGAACGCGAAGATCCCGGAAGGATTCCGGTCACTCTCGGTGGGCGTGCAACGCGGGTCGACGGTGCTGTTTCCGGATGCCGCATCGGTCAGGGACGACTGGGACCAGTACGAGGTGGGGTACACGTACGGGCTTTATGGAACTCCGACAACGCTTGAACTGGCGGCGCGCATTTGCGAACTGGAGGGTGGGTTCCGCACGCTGATTACTCCGGGTGGGCAGTGTGCGATCTCGCTGATCAATCTTGCGTTCTTGAAAGCGGGGGATCACGTATTGATCCCGGAGAGTGTGTACACGCCGAATCGCAAGTTTGCGGTGCAGGTTTTGCGGAGGTTCGGCGTGGAAGTCGGCTTCTACGCTCCCGAAGCAGGCGCTGGGATTCAGACCTTATTTCGCAAGAACACGCGGATGGTCTGGTGCGAGAGTCCTGGCTCGATCACCATGGAAGTGCAGGATGTTCCAGCAACCGCGGAGGCGGCTCATCGTGCCGGAGCGATGGTCGTGATGGATAACACGTGGTCGGCAGGCGTGTATTTTGACGCATTCGCGCACGGCGTAGACGTGACCATGCAGGCGCTCACCAAGTACGCTGCCGGGCATAGCGACGTATTGTTGGGTTCGATCACGGCGCGCGAAGAGACAGCGTGGCGGCAGTTGGGCGCGACGCATCAACTCGTGGGATGCGCGGCCTCTCCGGACGATTGCAGTCTGGCGCTGCGCGGGCTGAAGACACTAGCGTTGCGGCTGAAAGCGATTGAAGACGCGGCGCTGACTTTAGCGCGCTGGCTAAGTGAGCGCCCGGAGATTGAACGCGTGCTGCACCCAGCGCTTCCCTCCTGCCCGGGTCATGAATTCTGGAAGCGCGATTTTGCGGGATCGACGGGCGTGTTCTCGATCGTATTTCAGACGCGGTTCAGCAAAGCCCAAGTGCTGGGATTCGTGGACAAGTTGGAGTTGTTTGAGGTCGGGTACAGCTGGGCGGGGGTGACGAGCCTGGCGGTCGCTTACGATTTTCAGGCCACGCGCGGACGTGCGGATTATGGGCACCGCATCGTGCGGCTGAATATTGGGCTGGAGGATGTGAGCGACCTGAAGGAGGATCTTGCTCGGGCGCTCGAAGGGCTGTCTTGAAAATATGGCGCTGGGGCCCAACGGTCGCGCTGCCGCTAGACCGCTTCTTTCAGGGTCACGTCAAACCCATTAGCCGGCGCGGACTTAGCCGCTTGTTTCCTTGAGAGCTTCCGCGGTGAATCGATAAGTCGTCTACCCTACATAACTGCAGTGTACTAACGCGTTTTCCTTTCCGCCATCAGTGCACTAATGCGTTCTTCTTTTCTGCCCTTGCTGTGAGATACAGGAGTCATGATCTTTACGCTCCGATTTACTTCTCGCGGAGAAAGGGCTTATTCCTTCCCATGGTCAGTCTTAGCAATTCCTCCAGCCGGTCGATAGACCAGCTCGGTTCGTGCGTCACCCCACTGTCTGTCCTACTGTCGCTGCTGTCGATAACTGCTCTTGGACAGACGCGGCATATTATCTTAGGCATTCCGCAGATACATTGCTTGCTGCCTAACAACAGTTCTGGAGCGGCGGAACACTTTCCTGCCACGGCGAATTCCTCCGGTCAGGTCGATCCTCCCCCACGGTTTCTTGGCGTAACTTTAACCAGAGGCGATCAGTACGCGACACCGTCCTCGGCAAGCGCTTACACACAAACTGATATTAGCGCAAGATTAGCAGCGGCCAGCGCGGCAAAACCAACAGAATCCACTTCTCCTCGATCCCGGCCACACAGGGACACTTATTTCCAGATAGCGGGCTGTCGATCTACCTGACCCATTGGACATCCCCTCGCCCGCAGACGGGCCGCGTCGTCGTGGCCCTTCGTCATCTGCCCAAAACCCGGTGTCAGCTGAAGAATAACTACATACACCGCGCCTGCGCGGGAGTCTTCTGCTCGCAGGACGAAGCTGCTCCATATCCCCCGCCGTGCTTCCTTAAGCACGGATTAGGAGAAGCAAAGTGAAATACGATTCCCCCTGGAAGTGTCTTGGTTGCGGATTAGTTCTGTTAAATGTCCTCTTACTCGCAGCAACTGCCACCGCACAACTAACTGTTAATCCCTCCACGGTAAGCTTCGGTAGCGTTCAGATCGGTACGAACGCGTCGCGATCGGTGGCTCTGAGCAATACCGGAAGCTGGAATCTAACGATTTCCCAAGCGACAGTATCGGGGACCGGATTCAGCATCAGCGGGCTCACCATGCCGTTGACGCTGGCCCCGGGCCAGGGTGTGAGTCTGACCACCACTTTCGCGCCGCAATCCGCCGGCAGCGCGAGTGGGAGCGTCTCCTTGAGATATACCAGGAACCATGAAAGACACTCCTCGAACATCGCGACGATCTCTCTCGCCGGTACGGGCGCAACCCCCGGTCAACTCGCCGCCAATCCCAGCAGCCTGAGCTTTGCAAACGTCCAAGTAGGAAGCCGCCTGACGCAATCTGCCACCCTGACCAACTCAGGCGGTTCCAGTCTAACGGTCTCTCAGGCTACTCTCACTGGCACCAGTTTCACACTAAGCGGCCTAGCCTTGCCCTTAGCGCTGGCAGCGGGCCAAAGTGCCACTTTCTCGGTAGCTTTTGTCCCTCAGTCGGCTGGCAGTTCAAGCGGCAACGTAGCTTTCACTTCCAACGCCTCCAACCCCACCATGAATTTTTCACTTTCGGGAACGGGCGTGACGCTGGGAACGCTGACTGTGAATCCTACGAGCCTCGCGTTCGGTAGCGTCCAGATCGGCAATAACTCAAGCTTGTCTGAGACGCTGACCAATTCCGGCGGAGCGAGTCTCACAATCCCGGCTGCCACAGTGAGCGGCGCTGGATTCAGTTTGAGCGGTCTTGCATTGCCTTTGACATTAACCGCGGGCCAGAGCACGTCGTTCGCGGTGCTTTTTGCTCCGACTGCCAGCGGCGCCGTCAGCGGCAGCGTGAGCATTACTTCCAACGGCTCGAATCCCAGCTTGAGCATTCCACTTACTGGAACGGGCATAACACAGGGAACCTTGAGTGCCACTCTCACCAGCCTGGCGTTCGGCAGCGTTCAAGTGGGTAACAGCACGAACTTGTCTGAAACACTGACCAACACGGGTGGATCGTCGGTCACCATCTCGCAAGCGAATTTAAGCGGGACGGGTTTCTCGATCAGTGGACTAACCCTGCCCGCCACTCTCACGGCAAACCAGAGCGTGACGTTTACCGCGACCTTTACGCCGGCCAGTGCCGCAGCGGCGAGCGGCAGCCTGTCGGTGGTATCGAACGCATCGAACTCGCCACTCAACATCGCGCTCTCTGGAACTGGAACGGCCGCGGGGACGTTGGCGGTGTCTCCAACCAGTCTCAGTTTTGGCAGCGTGGTCGATGGGGCGAGTTCGGCGCTCAACGGCAGCCTGACCGCCAGCGGCGCGTCAGTCACTGTTTCATCGGCGAGTATTAGCAACGGCGAGTTTGCGCTCTCCGGAATTTCGCTGCCGTCCACGCTCAGCGCCGGCCAATCCGCAACGTTCACCGTCACATTTACGCCGGGGGCGAGCGGAGCCGCTTCGGCGTCCTTGTCGTTCACGAGCAACGCCTCGAGCTCGCCAGCCGTGCAAACGATTACGGGCACGGGAACGGCGCCAGTTCAGCACACCGTGGACCTCACCTGGGACTCTTCGAGTGATGCAGTCGGCTACGACATCTACCGCAGCGCCACGTCCGGTAGCGAATACACGATAATCAACACTTCACTGGACAGCACGACCACGTACACCGACAGCACGGTCGTATCCGGCCTCACCTACTACTACGTAGCCGCAGCCGTGAATGCCAGCGGGGATGAGAGCGGATACTCGACTCCAGCGACGGCGGTCATTCCGAACCCGTAAGTGTCGCGCTTAGCATGGCTGGCACAGGGGCGATAGCAGGGATCAGTTCCACGCAAAGGTCTTCAGGCGGGATTGAGAACCTTCGACAGCTACGGTCGCGCGGTAGCCATCGATGACGCTCAGGTCAGCCAGAAACCATTGTTTTCGTGCTCCGGTGTTTCCTCTGATTTCTTCAAGCTCAGGATCCAGATCGGGGTGCGTAGTGACGGAAAAATCTGCCAGCGGAAAAGAAAGCCCATCACCGGTGGCCTTCAGAAAAGCTTCTTTGCGCGTCCAGCAGGCAAAGAAGCCTGGCACGCGAAGATGGTCCGGCAACGCCTGGAGTCCGGCGCGCTCGCGGAGCGAGAAAAATCGCTCGGCCAGCGTGGTTGTGTCAACGTCGTCGCGGGTTTTTTCGATGTCAACTCCTAGCCGGTGCTCACTGCCAACTGCGATCAGGGCCATGCCCGCCGAGTGGGACACGTTGAACTGCAGCCCCCGCGGATTCTGCTGGGCCGCGAGCTGGGGCTTGCCGCTCGGCAGATACTCGAAACGAATCTCGGTCGCAGAGATGGCGAGGTAGCCGGCCAGTAAGTCACGCAACGCAGAGCGGCATCGGCTAAAGTGAATCCGGTCTTTCTCGAAGTGAAATCGGCGGGCGCGAGCGATCTCATCGGGAGACAGAACGCTGGCCTCAGAGCCTGCTCTCGGCGGTTCGTCAAGACGCACTCTCCAGACGCCAACGCGTCCAACGGGAAACGCCGGCGGCCACGGCGCTGCCAACCACGAAGTGGGGGAGCGTTGCTTCGTGTCGTTGTTTCGAATCACCGGCAACTGGCCTCCTTCATTTTGCCTGACTCTGGCCGTGGTCGTTTTCGCTGGCATGATTGTGGCCCACGGCGGCCCCGTTTCGGATCGCGGCCTGCCTATTGTAAAGCGCGCCTCGCCAGTCTCTTCTTAAGAATCATTCCGGGCTGCTAGTCCGCGAGCACGGCGGCGATTCGTTCGCCCGCGTGACCATCCCAGAGAGGAGGAATGGTTCCCTTCTTTCCGTTGCCGGCGAGGACTCGCGACAGTTCGGAGCGCAGTTTTTCCGGATCGCCTCCGACCAGAACGTTGGTTCCCAGAGAAACAGTGACCGGACGCTCGGTGTTCTCGCGGAGGGTCAGGCAAGGAACGCCGAGATAGGTGGTCTCTTCCTGGATGCCGCCGGAGTCTGTAATGACGACGGTGGCGCGTGACTGCATCCCAAGAAACTCGATATAGGATAACGGATCGAGGATCTGAAGCTGGCCGGCATGCAGTCCGAAATCGGCAATGCGCTTTCGGGTGCGCGGGTGCGCGGGAAATATGACGGCAAGATCGTGGCTGACCTCACGCAACGACTGAAGAATGCGCTTCAGAATGACGCCGTCGTCGACATTGGCCGGGCGATGCAGCGTGACCAATGCATAGCGCTCGGGAAGTCCCTTCTGGCGCTGACGCTGCGCCGCGGGCAGAAGTTTCACCAGGGAGTCGATCATCACGTTGCCGACGCGGAAGATTTTCTCCGCCGCAATTCCCTCCTTCTGAAGGTTGATATCTCCATCCTCAGAAGGCGTAAACAACAGATCCGCGAGCTGATCGGTAACCAGCCGGTTGATTTCCTCCGGCATGGTGCGGTCGAAAGAGCGCAATCCGGCTTCGACGTGGCCGACGCGCACTCCGAGCTTGGCGCAGACCAGAGCAGCAGCAACCGTTGAGTTGACGTCGCCATAAACCAGCACCAAGCCGGGCTTGCGGTCCAACAGCACCGGCTCGAAACGAGTCATGATTTCGGCCGTCTGCTGGGCATGCGTGCTCGAGCCGACTGCCAGGTTCACATCCGGAGCCGGGATGCCGAGCTGTTCAAAAAACACGTCCGACATATTGGCATCGTAGTGCTGGCCAGTGTGGATGAGAGTCTGGACTACGTGCTTGCGTCTTTTGAGCGCATTCATCACAGGCGCCACTTTCATGAAATTCGGGCGAGCGCCCACGATGTGAAACACGTTCATGGATTCTTCCATCAATGACAGCCTGGACTTACTTTATCTGAGATTGAATTATCTAACAGCAATCGCGGGATTGGGGGGATGATGTGGTGAATCAATTCCCACTTGCTTTGCGATCGCCAACGTGACGGACATCGGCATCCCGATCCGTCAACTCCTATCGCGAAGGCCGATTCCAGGCGCCAGACTCGCGGTGTCATTTTCGAACTCTGAGTCAGACGACGTCAGTATGGCCTTGAGCGTTTCAGCCAAAGTCCGGACGTTCGGTTCCTCGAACATGGAAGTATGGCCGCCAGGGACGTCATGAATCTCCAGCCCGCCGCCCGCAAGGGGCTCCCAGCCCAAAGTCGGGTTTCTGCGAGTAGCGGCAGTCTCCGGGACGTCCGCCGCCCGCATCAGCGTGATTTTCCCCGGATAAGACTGGACGGTATAACGCCTTAAGGCTCGTTTGTGAGCTTCCTCCACTTGAAGATAGCGAAGGCTGGCCGGGAGACTACGCCCCAACATGCGATACCAAAAACATCCGGCAGCCTGAGCGCTACGATGCAGCCGAAACCGCCAGTATTCACTTTTTGACGCGGCCCTTTGCAGCAGATAAACCGGACCCTGTTTTCGAAGATTCTGCCAATGGCGAGATACTTGGTCCCTGGCTGGTACGCGATAGTCGCATCCGGGAACAGCGGCGTCGAATAGCATGAGTAACCCCGGTTTCTTGCCTTGTGCATTGAGCTGCTGACACATCTCCAGCGCGATGAGTCCTCCAAGGGACGCACCCCCCAATAGATAGGGCCCTTCCGGGAAGAAAGTCCGTAGTTCTTCGAGGTAGATGGACGCCAGGTCTTCGATACTCGGCTCGCGAGTCTGCGCCTGAGACTCGAGCGGAGATTGCATAGCGTAAAAAGGTTGGTCGGGCCCAAGATATGCCGCCAGCTGCCGATAGAAAAGCAAACTCGGCCCGAGAGCGTGAATACAAAAAAGAGGAGGTCGAGAGCCATTGGGCTGAATTGGCACGAGGGCTGACCAGGTTTTGGCTTCGCTGCTGGCCTGTCTCTTCGAGTCACGGGTGACGCCCGCAAACTGGCGTGTGGTGGGCGTTTCCGAGAAGGCGGCCGGATCAAGATGCTCTTGATGCGCCTCCTGGACACGATCGAGGCAAGCCCGCAGCTTCTCGGCCAACATTCGCACATTGGGTTCACTCAGCATGTCCAAGTGGCTGCCGGCGACATCCTGAATCTCGATTCCTCCCGCCGCCAGCCCTCCCCAGCCCAGCAGTTCGTCGTCTCCGTCGAGCAGGCTTCGGCTCACTGACCGGAAGATTGTCAGACGGCCCGGATAGACCGTGGGGCGATACTCTGACCCGGCGATCCGATTAATCGTTTGCAGGTCAGGAACGTCTAGAGCGGTCCAGAGGCTAAACTTGTACATCAACTGGTACAGTTTTTTGGCGAGAACGGAAGCCGCCCGGTTGGTTGCCGGCCTCAGTCCATTCTCCGAAAGAAAGACGCGGCGGAACCGGAGCTTGTACATCGCGAAGCGCTGACGGAAATCGGCGGACTTTCTATGCCGCTCCAGATACTGCCATTCAATCGTATCCAGCAAGCCGAGCAGTGCTACTGTTTCTCCGGCGGCATGAAGTTGCTGTGCCATTTCGAACACTACGAAGCCACCAAAGGAGTATCCCGCCAAACAGTACGGCCCATGCGGCTGCACCTCACGCAGCGCGCGGACATAATAGGCCGCCATATCCTCCACCCGCGTGAGGAAAGGCGCCCGGCCATCCAAACCCTGAGGCTGAAGCGCAAACACCGGCTGATCCTCTCCCAGGTAACGGGTCACACCATTGAATGCGATTACGTGTCCGCCAACACCGGAGACCACGAAGAGCGGCAAGCGCGACCCTTCGCGGCGAATGGCAACCACTGCGGACGACGATGCCACCTCCGGAACGATGGAGGTGCCGGCCTTCCGGATCAGTGCGGCCAATTGGCGGATGGTACGCGCCTCAAACAGAGTGGAGAGGTTCAAATCCTGCTCGTAGGTCTTCTTAATCTTGCTGAACATGCGAACGGCAATCAGTGAATGGCCGCCCAAGTCGAAGAAATCGTCGTCCAGACCAACCGTCTCCACTCCCAACAGTTCCCGCCACCATTCGGCGAGGACACTTTCAATTTCGCCCTCCGGTTTCGCTGTGCTTGTTGACAGAGCTGCCGTCACTAACGGTCCTGCCGGTTTGCCCGGGAGACCACCGCGCAGCACGATAATGCCAGGGGACATATCGGAAGAGAGAATCCGATCGAACGCCTTGATCCCGTCCTCCGATGACATTCCCGGATTCTCAAGCACTTCCACTGGCTCTCTGTCAGTCGCGGGCGCCCGCAGCCGGAGTGCGGCCTTCGGACTGTCCGAGCTATTTGCGATGCGCCGCAAGGAGAATTCGTCGATCTCCGCGAGTATGTGACCATCGCCGTCGAGGAGTGTGAAGCTGAAAGTCGCGATCTCGCGTTGCGTCGTGTTTTGCTGACGACAACGGATGTGACTGTAAAATCGCGCG
>Ga0181530_10000304_pt1 | contig 63413 bp, 55 predicted proteins | sample PEATcosm2014_Bin_42_FD_119769 | JGI IMG/M metagenome (GOLD analysis project Ga0181530, IMG submission 119769) | Peatland microbial communities from MTU Mesocosm Facility, Houghton, MI, USA - PEATcosm2014_Bin10_60_metaG | ecosystem: Environmental > Terrestrial > Soil > Wetlands > Peat | place...
AGGCCGCACTGTCCAAAAAGTGTCCAAAATGACCTCGTCCAGCCCCGTCTAATACGGTCTGATACCGTACGCTTCACTCTGCCGTAATGTTCTCATAGGGAGGTTATTAGGCTCATAACCTGACGGTTGCTGGCTTCTTGGCTTTTCGCGAGATGAGCCTTCTGTCACGTTGAATTCTGATGATTCCCTTTGGCTCAATACGGGGCAGAATCGGCTTCGGAATTGGGGACGGCATGATTTCGAAATACGCCCCCCCCTGCTCCTTCGTGACTCCCATCCCGCGGTACGAATTGTGTAAGGTTTCAGCCGAGCCACGATGGCGAAGAATTAGGGCGGTTTTGGCGGCACTTTCGTGCATCGCGATATGGAATGTGCAAAACGTGCGGCGACGGCCATTCCAGGGCCAGCTCTTCAGAGCAGCCTTTGCAACCGGAAGCTTCAAGAGTGACTTGATCGGAAGCCGGGCTAGTCTGTCGGCCTCGGCTTGATTATGAATTGAGGCAAGCACGCGTAGACGTGCCCATCGTGGCTCGTAATTGCGGGGTCGCAGCAGCCCTTTCTTGGGGCCGTAGGCGCTCCACCAAGCCCAAAAGCTGACCTCAAGGCCACTTATGACCTCGCGCTTGCCGGTCTTCGCTATCGAGGCTGGGACGACAACTTCCTTAGTCTGGGGCAGAACAAACTCGGCCCGAAAATCGCCCATCTCGTCATCGGCTCGGACACCTGCGATGAGCTGCACAACCTCGTGTGCTACCATCTCCGGCGCGTACCTTTCCGCGGCCCTGAGGTACGCTGTCACCTGCGCTAGTGACAGGAACTCAATTTCCTTCTTCTGCTCCTTCGGTAGCATTCTCTTCCTGATTCCAGCGGCTGGATTAGCAGTAATAAGTTGTTGGTCGCGAACCCAGCCAAAGAACGCGCTCAACGCGTTCTTGTGGTTTCGGATCGTACGCGCCTCGCAGTCTTTAAGGCCAGTCACGTAATCCAGCAGCTCCTTTTGCGTGACGGTCTCCGGAAAGCGATCACCGAATTTTGTTTTGACGAAGGCACCCACGCGGGAGCGCAGGTCATCAATGTGCCGGGTTCTCTTCTTTCTTTCACCATCCCTGGCACGGGTGCCAAAGCGCTCCTCGGCCTCGGTTATGTACCGGAGGTAGAGGGCGCGGCAATTCTCGCCGGGCTTCTCCGGATGATGCAGACGCCAAAATCTTGCAACCTCGACCAGGGGAACGCCTCCAGTGACCTTCCTAGCCGCTTCGTAGTCGCCAGCCGCATTGCGGTCGAAGAGGAAGCTGCCGGCGCCGGATGTGCCATGCTGCTCCTCGATCCGCGGCTTGTCGGCCTCTGCCTTCGCCTTTGACGGGTAATAGGGGCGATGGCGCTTGAGCAATGGCTTTCCAACCGCGTCCAGGATCACGGTCCCGTCGTCCCTGGTTTTTGGCGTCGAGTAGCGCAGAAACCAGCAACTTGGCTGGCCCCTAAGCCTCTTTGCCCTGTCCAGGAAAGGGCCGGTGATTTTCAAGGGGACAAGTGTCTCATTCCAGAATCGGAATCTAGTGGCTCTTTGGTGGCTCTTAAAAGCCCAAACCGTGCATAACTGTGCTCAACGCAGCCTAACGCAGCTTTGATCGTAATAGACAGTATATCAATGACAAAGGCACGCTTCTGAGGGAGGCGGGCCTTTTTACAAATGGCGGGATGGACGGGACTCGAACCCGCGACCTTCTGCGTGACAGGCAGACGCTCTAACCAACTGAGCTACCACCCCGTGCGGGGAAAGAAGGTTAACTTCCCTTGGACATTCGGAACGGTCAAGAGGTAATTCCGCAGAGCGTTTTTCCTTCCCCCTCTTTCGCGGACCTGAATACCCTTATGCCCCGGTGAATCCCCTACTTACCCGCTCCGGTGTCGCAGCAATCGCCCTGACGTTTGCGGGGTGTTCTAAGAAACCCGAGGCGGAGGTTCCGGCCAAGCGGGCGGCGGTGGAACTTGTTCCAGAGGCCGAGCGCAGCCGGCATTTCGAGGCGGTCAACAGCCACCTTGAGCTGGGCGGGACGCTCTACGCCTATGCAGACGTGGACGGCGATGCCCTGGCCCTTGCGGCCAGCGCCCAGTCCATGGTGCGCCAGATCGCCGTGGCCCAGCCGCAGTTCGCCACACTCGGAAGGCAGGATTTCAAGGCGCTCTTTTCCGAGCTTGGCCTGAACGACGTCAAGGCGATCGGACTGAGCTCGGTTCGCGAGGTCGGGGGGAACTACCGCAATCGGACGTTCATCTTCACTCCCGAAGGCCGCCACGGGCTCCTCGCCGTTTTCGGCGGCCAGCCGGGCCGGTTCATTGGCGCGAGGCTCGCGCCTCCCGACACCGATCTATACAGCGAGTGCGAGTTCGATGTGACCGCGCTTTACGACACCATAAAGGAGGTTGTCGCCAAGGTAAGCGGACCCGAGGCCGCAGCTTCGTTCGAGAAGAAGCTCAGGGATGCGGGAGCCAAGTCCGGATTCTCGGTATTGGATCTAATCGAGGGCCTGAACGGGAGGCTGACGATCATCATCCGGATGGATCCCGGGGCCACGCTCGACAGCACGGTGGGCCCGAAGCCCGTGAAGATCCCCGGATTCAACGCGGTTTTGCGCGTCGACGGGATCGGCTCGGCGCTCCAGGGCGCTCTCGAGAAGAGCGACGCGCTGACAGGCTCCGTCAGCGGGTCGCGCCATCTTTTCACCATGCGCAAGCCTGTCGCGTTCGCGGGCATCCGGCCCGTCCTGGAGGTCGACGGCAAGACACTCTATGCCGCGACGTCCGCCGACTTCCTGCGCGAATGCATGGATCGACAGGCAGGCCTCGATGCAAATCCCCAATTCGCCGCGGGGCTTGCCGCCCTCGGGCCCGATGGCAACGGCCTCACTTGGATTTCCCCGAGGTTCTTCTCCAGGCTCAAGGAAATCGGCTCGATGAATCCCGATGCGGCGCCGGATCTCAAAAGGATTCTGGATGTATTCAACTCGAACCTCCCCGCAGTCGCGCAGCCGCTCTTCTCGGTGCGTTCAAATCTTCCGGACGGCATCCTCATACGCTCAAACTGGAACAGGTCCCTCAAGCCCGACATCGCAATGTTCACGGTCTACAACCCCGTCACGATCGGCCTGGTTGCCGCCATGGCGATCCCCGCCTTCCAGAAGGTCCAGCAGGCCTCTCAAATGAAGGCGGCGCAAAGCAGGCCGCCCGCAGCGCCGCCCCGTTTGCCCGCGAATACCGAGTACAGTCGCATTGTGGACAATCTCCGGGTGCTCAACGAGGCCGCGGAAAGGTATTATGCCGATCACGACGCGACAACGGCGACATTCGAGCAGCTGGTCGGCCCGGACAAGTATGTGCCTGCCCTCGTTCCAGTCGCCGGGGAGGACTATCGGACAGTGCTCTTCAAGAAGGGTCGCCCGGTAAGGATTTACCTGAAGGACGGCCGCGTGATCTCATACCCGCCGCAATAGGGCCGGGGTCCGCCAGGCCCGGATTCGCAGCTCCCTGAAGCGCGCAAATCAACCGCGAGTCTCCGAATGAGGCCCCCCGCGGGGTCGCGCGGCCGAACAACGGTTTGGATTCCCAGGCATGCGGACACCTTTGAAGCTCGCCAAGACTCCTCCGGGCCCTAGCGGCCCGCGCCTGTCCGCATCTTTGCGTGTGGCGGATTTTCAGGAGCCACAGGCGTCGAGGCGCGAAAAAGCCGCCCGCGTCATGCGGGCGGCTTTGATACTGGCGCTAACTCCCCTATATGCTGGTTACGGGGAGTAGGTGATCGTTCGGGTGCCTGCGACGGACTGGATCGTGATCGTCGTGCCCTGCGAGAAGCCCGCGGGATACGATTCGTTCGCGACCGAGTTCAGCGCCTTTACATAAGAAGTAGGCCCGAGCAAGTCGGAAAGGATAACCGTCGAGACACCGTTCTCGAGGTAGTACTGGTCGGCGCCTGCCGATAGCTGGCGGGCGTTGTTCAGAACCGCTTTATCCTGCGAGTTTGTCCGGACCTTTTGGAAGGCTGGAATCGCCATCGCGGCCAGCAGGCCTATGATGACGACGACTATCATGATTTCGACAAGGGTGAAGCCCTTGGTATCATTCTTGATGATCTTCATTGTGGATCGGTTTCCCCTTCTGGAGCTGTATTTTGTCTGGGCTGCCTCTTGCGAACGGAGCGATTCCAAGGCATCCTATGTCTGGAAGAAAGATAAACACGCCCGAGTGAGTATAAATGCGCAGAACCGGCCGAAGTTGTTTCGCTATTAGTTACCCCTAAATAGATTATGAAATGCAATGGAATATTGAATGTAGAGCAGCCGCCGGTGTTGGGGCCTTCGTCGGTGTGCCGGCAGGGCCTTCCGCCGCAGAAATCGGCAGGCCCGTGGGGTCGGCTGAGCCGACCGGCGCAATTCAATTTACGTTCACCATCTGACCCCGGTGGGACACCTGCGATGGCAAGCATGGAACCGCAGAGCCGATACCCAAGCATCGGGGTACCGCGGCAATGCGGCCAGCTTGAATCGAACGGCGCAGCCCGCGACCAACGCACACCTGAACCTTTCTTGAACCCATGCAAGACCGAGCACAGGATAAAAACGGGATCGCGCCGGTGAGGCGCGCCCGCCGCAGGAAGGCGATCATGGCCGCGCTGTCTTCCCTGCTTGCCGCCGGACCCGCGGTTCATGCCATCGAACCCGCGCTGGCCGACAAAGGCCCGCCGCCCTTCTACCTCGGCGCCGATATCTCGACGCTATCCGACGTCGAAAGGCGCGGCGGCGTCTATCTGGACGGCGACAAACCCTCCGACCCGCTGGCCATCTTCATGAGGCACGGCTGGACGTGCTTCCGCGTGCGCATCTGGGTTGATCCCCGCGACGGCCTCAACGGCCTAGATTACACCGCGAAACTGGCCAAGCGGATCAAGGACGCCGGCGGAACCCTGATGCTCGACTTCCACTATTCGGACTGGTGGGCCGACCCGCAGAAACAGAACAAACCCGCCGCATGGGCCAGCCTCGATTTCGACTCGCTCGTCAAGCGGACGGAAAGCTACACGGCGCAGGTCATCAGCACGCTCAGGGACGCGGGCGCCACCCCTGATTTCGTCCAGATCGGCAATGAGATCACCGGCGGGATGCTGTGGCCCGACGGCCAGGTCAAGGTTCCGCCTTCGACCGTCAAGGTGTTTGAAGGCGAGGTGAAGGAGATCGAGCCACCCCAGCCGTACGACGACGCCAGGCAGTGGGATCATCTGATCCGCATCATCAAGGCGGGAGTGGAAGGCGTCCGCTCGGCGACCACAGCACGGGACCATGTCCGGATCGTGATCCACATCGACTGCGGGGGCGACTGGCCGGTCACCCGCTGGTATTTCGACCACCTCGTCGGCGCGGGGGTCGACTTCGACGTAATCGGGCAGAGCTATTATCCTCATTGGCACGGCTCGCTCGAAAACGTGCGGGCCAATCTCCGGGAGACCATCCGGCGGTACCACAAGGACGTGATGATCGTGGAAACCGGCTACCCATCACGGGATGTCCACCCGTCGCCCAACGCCGCGCGGTACATGGCGCAGCCCATGACACCCGACGGCCAGAAACAATTCCTGGTCGACCTCATCAGAACCGTGAGAGAGGCGCCCGGACACCGCGGCATCGGAGTCATCTACTGGCATCCGGAGGCCACGTTCGTCCCGGGGGCCACCGGCCGTGGCAGCAGACCCGACGCCATGTCCTTCTTCGACGCGAAGGGCCATGTGCTGCCGGCAATCACTGCGCCGGGCCAATAAGGCGCGGCGTCCGGACCCGTGGCGGGCCGAGGCCGGGCACATTGCCGGGGGCACGGCCCCACCGGTCAATGCGAAGACTGGATCAATTCGAGCATCCTGCGCGCCGCCGGGTCATTTGGCCGCAGCCGCAGGACAAGGTCGCACTCGGAAACCGCCTCATCCCTCCGGCCGCTCTGGAGCAAGGCGGAGGCGCGCGCAAGATGCGCCTGCGCAAAACCCGGCTGCAGCCGGATCGCGGCCTCGATGTGCCCGATACCCTCCTGAACCCTCCCCATACGGCAGAGCACAATTCCAAGGTTGTTGCTCGCCTCGGCATATTCCGGCTTCAGGCGAAGCGCCTCCCCGTATTGGGCGATTGCCGCATTCAACTGTCCTGGCGTCCGCTCCAGGGCGAAACCAAGGCCGTAATGCGCCTGGGCATCATTGGGTTTCAAGCGAATCGCCTCCTCGTATTGCGCGATCGCCTCGCTCAGACTGCCCGGACGCTCCACGAGGGCGTTTCCCAGATCGCAGTGCGCCTCGGCGAAATCGGGCCTCAAGCGCAGCACATCTCTGTATTGCGCGATCGCCTCATCCAGTCGCCCGGGCGTCCTGTCCAGGACTCTGGCGAGGTTGAAACGCGCCTGGACAAGGTCGGGCTTCAGGCGAATCGCCTCCTCGTATTGCGCGATCGCCTCGCTCGACCGCCCGGGCGCCGACTGAAGGGCGCTGCCAAGATTGTTGTGCGCCTCGGCGAAATCGGGCCTCAGGCGCAGCGCCTCCTCGTATTGGGCGATCGCTTCATTCAACCGCCCGGGGATCGACTGAAGGGCGCTGCCAAGATTGTTGTGCGCCTCGGCGAAATCGGGCCTCAGGCGCAGCGCCTCCCGACAGTGCGCGATGGCGTCATTCAACCGCCCGGGGATCGACTCAAGGGCGCCGCCAAGATTGTTGTGCGCCTCGGTGAAGTCGGGCCTCAGGCGCAGCGCATCCTCATAGTGTGTCACCGCGTCATTCAGCCGCCCGGGAGTGGCCTCAAGCGCCCGGCCAAGATTGTTGTGCGCCTCGGCGAAGTCGGGCTTGAGCCGCAGGGCTTCCTTGTAGTGGGCGATCGCCTCGGCCAGGCGGCCGGGTACCTTGTGAATCGCTGCCGCCAGGTTGAAATGGGCCATCCAGGCTCCCGGATTGTGATCGAGCGTGTAGGACCACAGCACCTCGGCGTTGTCCCAGTGCGCCGCGCAAACCCGGCTCCTAAAGGCCAGGAGCCCGCATAGAGCAACCACCGCAATGCTGAGAGACAGCCGGAAGACGGCCGAAATCCGCCGGTGGAGGACTTCCAGCCCGGCCACTGTGAGGCCGATTATGCCGATCATCGGCAGATAGACGAAATGATCCGCGACCCAGCTGATGTTCATGAATGTCATCCTTGCGAAGCCGAGCACGGGAAGGAGGTTGATCAGGAAGAAACCGACGCCAAGGAGCGCATGGCGGCCCCAGCCTCTGCGCCGTGCGCAGATGATCCCGAGCGCAACCGCGAGAAACGCCCCCGACACGAGTGCGAAGGGCCACGCTCCCTTGAGGTCCCAGCGAGGGTAGATTGGGATCAAGACAGCCGGCCAGACGATCTTCCCAAGGTAGAAGACAACCGCCGTCTCGGCACCGATCAGCCGTGCAACGGGCCCGCGGGAGTCAACGGCGGGGTCGCCGATTGAATGGGCAGACTGCGAATGCAATGTGGCAAGGCCGAGAACCAGCGCGATCGTGAAATACGGGATTAGCCCCGCAATGTCATTGCGCGAGATCCGATCCCTCTCCCACCAGCAATAGAGCAGCAGCACGACGGGAAGCATGACCACGGACGCCTTGCTTAGCATCGCAGCCAGGTAGCACAGGATAGACAGCACGTGCTCCGACCTCCTGCCGGTTCGCCCGTAGTCTATATAGGCGCTCAGCGACAGCAGAAAGAACAGCAGGGAAAGGGTGTTCTTGGTCTCGGATATCCAGGCGACCGACTCGACGGCGAGGGGATGTATTGTGAACACGAGCGCCGCCAGCCATGCCCAACGCAGGCCCAGCTTGCTCAGCACGCGCCAAACAAGGAAGGCGTTGAGCAAATGCAGGGCCAGACCAACGGCGTGGTATGCGACGGGTTGGTCGCCCCAGATGTGCCATTCGGCCCAGAAGACCGTCATACTCATCGGCCAGTAGTCGAAGCTTGGGCTCGAGAACCAGATACTCCAGAGGCCGCGGAGGCTGCGCAGGCTCCCGTTGCCTGCAATCAGGCCGACGTCGTCCCAGATCCAGGTGCCATGGATTGCCGGCCAATAGATCCAAAGCCCTGCAAATGCTATTAATGCAGCCCGGGGAATCCGCCCCCAGGGAGCCCCCTCCTCTGCCTTGTATGGAGCGCGGCCCATGCGAGCCGGCATGGATCCAGCGACCGAAGGCGGTTCTCCATTCTCGTGAGGGGGGGGTCCCATTGCGCTCGCAATCTTTGAATTAGCCGCAAGGCAGGCGGCTCCATCGCGTCCTTAGCTCGGTATACCTGCCTTCATCCGTAATTGGCGAGCGGCGGCACTGATCGCCCGAATTGCCGGCCAATGAGTGGTGGCTTCCCCGAAACTCGCGGCGACTAGGGCGCTCCTCCACCTTCTGGCGCAGGGCCGAAGCGGGCGTTTCCATGTCTATCATCCGACGGCTGGCGCATCCGGAGACCATAGGTTGGCACGAATGGGTTACAACTTCCATTTCTCGCCGTGTCTTGCTAGATGACAACTCATTGGTTTGCGGTGGTAGCTCAGCTGGATAGAGCAACGGTTTTCTAAATCGTCGGTCGCGAGTTCGAGTCTCGCCCACCGCGCCAATCTTCCTCATTTGCCCAGGCGCCTGAGCTCCGATCTCCAGAGCGCGGCCTCGCCCGGAATGCCGTGCCTCTTAAGCCGAGCGTCAATCTGCCTTAGTGTGGGCAAATTCACTTTGTGCCTCGGGTCCCCAGGAATGTCCGGCATGACCCTCCTCGCGAGGGCCCAGCACGCCCAGGCCCTCCACCGGCGCCGTTCCCTGCGCGGCTCATTCATCCGGTCGGCATAATGCTGGAAATGGACGCGCGGGTTTCCGATGAATACCCCTTGGGGAGCGTGCTGCATGAACCAGGCCATGGCCGCGTACGGCAGAGGCCATTCCGAGAGCACGGCCTCGTCGCCCTTGAGATCCGCGCCCATGGCCCTGTCGAGGCACAGGATCGCCCTTGCGGCAAGCCTCCTCTGCCAGAGCGCATTCGCGTATTCCAGACAGGCGTAATAGAAGCGTGGGCCGCGGTCGGCGCCCCTGAACGCATTGAGCGTGCGCCAGTCGAGCCCGGGGCGGGGCGACGGCAGTTGGGGGCATGGAGACAGCATGCCCCGTTCGGTGCCTGCAAAGGCCGGTCACGTCAATGCGGCTCGACAGGCACGCGTGATATGCGAGACAAGAGCGGCGCTGAACTCATCCACCGAAAGACACGTGCACCGGCTCCCCCTTTGGTGGCGGGCCGCGGTATGGCCCCTTGCTGCAATCGTCCGGCTCTGGTCGATGACGCTCCGGATGGAGCTCCCCGAGGAGGACCTGAAGAATATCACCCTGCTGGGCGAGCCGATCATCTTCGTGCTGTGGCACAATAGGCTGTTCGTTGTCCCCCTGTTGGTCCTGCGCTACCGCAGCCGTCATCCCATATATGCGCTCGTGAGCGCGAGCCGCGACGGTGCCTGGCTGACCGCGTTCTTTGCGAGCGCCGGCCTCAGCGCGGTCCGGGGATCGTCGAGCAGGCTCGGACGCGAGGCCGCGACCGCACTCGTGGAGGAGCTGCGCAACGGAAACGACGTTGGAATAACTCCGGACGGGCCGCGGGGGCCCATGTACGAGATGAAGCCAGGCGCCCTGATCGTCGCGCGCCGGGCCCGCACCCGAGTCATGCTCCTGGGAATGGACTACGAGTCGTCCTGGAGGCTGCCGAGCTGGGACGGATTCCACATACCAAAGCCCTTTTCACGCGTCCACATGCGCTGCGTGGCCGTCGAGGCCGGCGAGCTGGACGAACGCGACGAGGCGGCCCGCCAGCTGGGCGGGCGCCTCGCTGAAATCAATCCCGACCGGAAACCGGCGCCCGTCAGAAGGAGGGCGTGACGGTCACCGTGTCCCCCGGACCGGCAAGGTAGTCATTGCCGGTGCTCCATGCGGAGTCGTTCAGCAAGAACTTGAAGGCAAACGGACTGTCGGCCTCGGGAAGGACGACACGCCAGGTGTCGCTCGAAACGCAAGCGAGTGGCGTTCCCTTGTCCCAGCTAAGGCCTGCACCGCTTCCGCGAATGAAAAGGGCGTTGCCGAACCCGACGTCTGCCTTCGCCGTGATCGTCACCCCGGCCGCCTTGGGCTTGGCCATGATCGCAGGCGCAGCCGGCGAGGTCGCGACCGACTGCTTGATCCTCGGCGCGACGGTGGATTTGCGCGCTGGGGCGGGCGCAGTGAGCTTGGTCGCCGGGGCGGGCGTCTTTACTGTCTTAGTGGTCTTTTTCATATTTCGGCGTTGATGTACCCTGGGTGCAAACGGCCCCACGGACTCATGGAAAACATAGCAATTGCAACGCCAAATCGCAACAGGCCCCTAAATTTCCCGGCCCGCCACCCGTTTGCCATTTCTTCGTGACAACGCAAACAGGTGGAATCACCTCACCTGCAGCGTGTCGCCCTCGAATTCAAGGCCGAGAGATGGGATCGAAACGGCCTTGCGCCCGCCGTCCGAGAGGACCCGCCCCGCAACCCATGCGTCGTACCCGGTGGCTCGCGCCGCCTCCAGCGCCGCGGCGGCCGCGCCCGGGGCCACGTACACCGCGAACCCAATTCCCATGTTGAAGGTCGCATACGCCTCCCTCGGGTCCACCGGCCCGGCTTCGATCAGGAAGCGGAAGATGCCGGGATGGGGGCGCGGGGCGGTGATCTCGTAGACGAACGGCTCCTCGAGCCGCATCAGCTTGCGCCAGCCGTGGCCCGTAACGTGCGCGGCGTACTTGAGCCGTATCGCCCTCCGCTGGCATTCCCTGACGAAGGCGACGTACAGGGTCGACGGTTCCAGGAGCGCCTCGCCTAGCGTGACGCCGCCATCGATGCGCGTCGCGTAGCGCGTCGGCAGGCTCTCCGCTATCTTCCTGCAAAGCGTGAGCCCGTTCGTCTGCACTCCTGAGGACGCGAGGAACACGATCGCGTCGCCATCCGCGACGTCGCCGGCGATCCGCAGCGACTTCGGGGCGATCCGGCCGATTGCGGACCCCGAAAGGACGACCGTACCCGGTTCTATCATGCCCCGGAGCGCGGGAGTCTCCCCCCCGCCCCATACCGCTCCCGCCGCGCGGCAGCCTTCGGCAAAGCCGGTCACCAGCTCCTGCGCGCGGTGCTCGTCCGCAAACCAGCCCGAGTCGCCCACGGCCGCGTGCATCGCGATCGCGATGGGAAGCGCCCCGCACGTCACCAGGTCGTTCGCAATCGTCGCCACCGTGTCGATCCCGATCGCCCTGTAATGGCAGCGCCCGCCCTCGGCCTGGACCGCATCCGCCACGAGGTTCTTCGTCCCGAGGCCCTCCTCCACATGCGCGAGGAAGTGGTCGTCGGCCTCGATCAGGTACGCGCTCTCGCCCCGGGCGGTCGCGGGTTCCGTGAGTCCGTGGCCCGCCAGCAGGTCCGTCGTCGTCCGCGCGGCCTTCTGGCACGCCCGCTTGAACGCATCCAGGGGACCGTACCGCACCCCGGAGGACTCGTAGGACATGGGCATGGCGAGCTAGTACGACCTTCCCTCGTTCTTCTCGTAATAGTTCACGTAGGCCTGGTTCACCACGCGGAATCCGCCGTCCGTAGGGTAGTGGCCAGTGAAGTACCAGTCGCCGGTGTGGTTGGGAACGGCCGCGTGCAGGTTCTCTATCGTTTGGAAGATGATCTCGATCTCGCCACGCCATTCGATGTGCGACGGCCTTACCAGCTTCGAGATCCGCGCGGATATCTCCTCGGCCGTGAACGGCTCGTAGATCCTGCGCACGTGGTTGACGCTGCCCTTGCGCTCGATCTCCCGGCAGCACGACCTGTACACGTCGCCGAGCAGTTCGGTGCGCCCGCTTTCCTTGAGCAGGTCCACGGCCGCCTCGAATGCGACGAACTTGCCGATCTCCGACATGTCGATCCCGTAGCAGTCGGGATAGCGGATCTGGGGCGCCGTGGACACGATCACTATCTTCCGGGGATTGAGCCGGGCGAGTATCCTCAGAATCGAGCGGCGCAGCGTCGTTCCGCGGACGATCGAATCGTCGACGCAGACCAGGTTGTCCACGCCCGCGCGCACGGACCCGTACGTGATGTCGTACACGTGGCTCGCCAGCTGGTTCCTCATCGACTCCTTCCCGATGAATGTCCGGAGCTTGACGTCCTTGCTCACGACCTTCTCGCCTCGCGGCCAGTTGTGCAGGATGAGGTCGTCGAGCAGCGCCTCCGTCAGGGTGCCCGCGCGGTTCGCCTCTAGGATCGCCGCCTTGACCTCGTCGCGGCGAATGGCCCGCAGCGCCGACATGAGCCCGTAGTAGGCGGCCTCGGCCGTGTTGGGGATGAACCCGAAGACCGTGTCCGCCAGGTTTCGGTCGATGGCCTTGAGCACCTGGGTGGCCAGGCCTCCCCCGAGGGCCTGGCGTTCCCTGTAGATCTCGAGGTCGTTGCCGCGCGAGAAATAGATCCGCTCGAACGAGCACGACGCCCGGGGGAGCGCCGAAATGAACGCCTTCTCCGAGATCGATCCGCGGCGCTTGATCACGACCGCGTGGCCCGGCTTGACCTCTCCAACGTCGCCCGCGGCTAGGTCGAACACCGTCATGAGCGGCGCCCTCTCCGAAGCGAACGCGACGACCTCGTCGTTCTGGAACCAGTGGCACGGCCGTATCCCGGAGGGATCGCGGGCGACAAACGCGTCGCCGTTCCCGACGAGACCGCACAGGACGTATCCGCCGTCCCACTTCTGCGAGGCGCGCGTCAGGACGCGAATCAGGTCCAGGTCCTCGCTGATCCTCCGGGACAGCTCCTCGCCGGAGACGTTCTGGGCCCTCAGCCTCCGGTAGATGTCCTCGTGCTCCTCGTCGAGGAAGAACCCGATCTTCTCCAGGATCGCCTGCGTGTCCGTGGCAAACACGGGATGCTGGCCCATCGCGATCAGCGACTGGTTAAGCTCGGCGGTGTTGGTCAGGTTGAAGTTCCCGCAAAGGGCCAGGTTGCGGGTGGCCCACGGGCTCCGCCTGAAGAACGGGTGGCACGCGCTGAGGTTGTAGCCTCCGCTCGTGCCGTAGCGAAGGTGGCCCAGCAGGAGCTCGCCCCCGAAGTCGAAGTTCCTCTTCACCGTCTCCGGGAACTCAGGGTGGATCACCCCGGAGGCCACCTTGTCCTGGTACTGGTCGAGGAGCGTCTTGAAGATCCTGTCGAGCGGGTTGGACTTAACGTTCCTCTCGCGGAACATGTACGGCTCGCCCGCGGGGACGTTCAGCTTGACGCAGGCGGCGCCGGCTCCGTCCTGGCCCCTGTTGTGCTGTTTCTCCATCAGGAGGAAGAGCTTGGTGAAGCCCCAAAGCGGCGTCCCGTACTTCTCCTGGTAGTGCGACAGGGGCTTCAGCAGCCTCACCAGGGCGACCCCGCATTCGTGTGAGATGAAATCGCTCATCGCGGTCCTTCAGCCGAGTCCGGGGCGCTTCATGGCCGTTTCTATGCTCGTTTCCCAGCCCGCGCGCAACCCGGAGACGGCCCAATCGAGCGGGCCCCGCGCCGTCTTGACGGTGAGGATCCCATCCGCCGTCGCCGCTCCGATGGGATCCGCGGGCACCCCGGCCGCCAGTGCCGCGGCCAGCACAGCCGGCTCGTCTGCGCGCTCCACCGAGACCACCACGCGCCCCTGGCTCTCGCCGAACAGCAGCGCGTCCAGCCGCGGCGAGCGCAGCCCGGAAAGGTCGACTGCCGCGCCGAGGCGCCCGGGGCCAAAGAGCATCTCGCACACCGCCACGAGGAGCCCGCCCTCGCTCAGGTCGTGCGCCGCCCCCAACCTGCCCGCCCTGATCTGCCCGAGCACGAAGCCGTGCAGCCTCTTCTCGGCCGCGAGGTCCACCGCCGGCGCATCCCCTGTCTTCCTTCCGTGGATGATCCCCAGGAACTGGCTGCCCCCGAGCTCCGTCGGTGCCCCCCCGAGCAGGATCAGCCGCGCATCCGCGGTCCGCACGAACTGGCGGGTGATTTGCGCCTCGCTCTCGATGATCCCCACCACCGAGACCGTGGGCGTCGGGTCGATCGCCCCGTCGGGCGATTCGTTGTAGAGCGAGACATTGCCCCCCACGACCGGCACGTCGAAGAAGCGGCACGCCTCGGCGAGCCCGGCCACGCATTCCTTCAGCTGGTAGAAGTTCTCCGGCTTGTACGGGTTCCCGAAGTTCAGGTTGTCGGTCATCGCCAGCGGCACCGCGCCCGCGCACGCGAGGTTCCGGAGGCACTCCACCATCGCGATCATAGCGCCGCGCCGCGGGTTGAGGTAGCAGTACCGGCCGTTGCAGTCGTTGCTGATGGCGATGAACTTTTCCCTGCCGCCGAGCCGGAGCCGCACGACGCCGGCGTCGCTTCCCGGCTCAACCGCGGTCCCGTGTTGCACCATGTGGTCATACTGGCGGTAGATCCACTTCTTCGAGGCTATGGTTGGATGCGAGAGCAGCCTGGGCAGCGCGGCCCGAGCTCCGGCGAGGTCGAGATCGGCCAGCCCCGCCGCCGCCGGCGTCCAGCGCGACGTCTCGTCCAGGTACGCGGGCCTCCGCGCCTCCCTCTGGTAGACGGGCGCGCCGTCAGTCAGCGCGGAGGCCGGTATGTCCGCGACAGGTATGCCGTGGTGCCTGACCAGCATCCGGCCCGTGTCCGTCACCGACCCCACTCGCGCCGCGTGCAGGTCCCACTTCGCGAAGACGTCCTCGATCTCCCTCTCGCGCCCCGCCTGGACGATCACGAGCATCCGCTCCTGCGACTCCGAGAGCATGATCTCATAGGAATTCATTCCGGCCTCTCGCTGCGGCACCCGGTCGAGCTCGATCTCGATCCCCGCGCCGCCCCGGCTCGCGGTCTCGCATGTCGAGCAGGTGAGCCCGGCCGCCCCCATGTCCTGGATTCCGACGACAAGGCCCGGGACCGCCATCATCTCAAGGCACGCCTCGATGAGAAGCTTCTCCATGAACGGGTCGCCCTTCTGCACCGCCGGACGGTCCGACGCGCTCTCGGCGCTCAACTCCCTTGACGCAAAAGAGGCCCCGCCGAGGCCGTCGCGGCCCGTGGCTGCTCCCACGTAATACACGGGATTGCCGAGCCCCGTGGCCTTCCCACGGCGGATCTGCTCGTGGCGGAGCGTTCCCAGGCACAGGGCGTTGACCAACGGATTGCCCTCGTACGAGCGGTCGAAATAGATGTCCCCCGCCACGTTGGGGACGCCGACGCAATTGCCGTAGTGCGCGATGCCGGCCACCACGCCCCTGAGCAGCCGCCGCGTGACCGGCGAGTCGAGCTCGCCAAACCGAAGCGAGTTCGTGACGAGGACCGGCCGCGCGCCCATCGTGAAGATGTCGCGGATGATCCCGCCGACCCCCGTCGCCGCGCCCTCGAACGGCTCGACGGCGCTTGGGTGGTTGTGCGACTCGATCTTGAACGCGATCGCCCATCCGTCGCCTACGTCGATGATGCCCGCGTTTTCCTCGCCCGCCTTCACGAGGACACGCCCGAAATCCGCCGCGGCCCCCGCCTTCTCGACCGGGAATCCCTTCAGGAGCGGCCTCGTGTTCTTGTACGAGCAGTGCTCCGACCACATCACCGAGAATATCCCAAGTTCCGTGAGCGTCGGATCCCGGCCCAGGTGCCGGCGTATCTGCTCGAATTCCTCCGGAAGAAGACCGTGCTTCTTGACCAGCTCCGGCGTGATCGGCTGGTTGAGCACCGGGTCGGGATTAGGCGGGAGTCCTGGTCTCTTCATGCGCTCTTGCGGATCACATCCGGGAATCTGGACGCCAGGACCGCGCGCGCCACCGAAAGCCCGTCGCGGCTCGGGTGAAACCGCTCGAACGCCCGGTCCGGGTGGGGCATCATCCCAAACACGTTGCCCGCCCTGCTGCGCACGCCCGCGATGCCGTCCAGCGAGCCGTTGGGATTGTCCAGGTACCGGAGGATGACCTGGCGGTTGGCCTCGAGATCGGCCCTTCCCGCCTCGTCGATCCTGAAGTTTCCCTCGCCGTGCCCAATCGGCAGGCGGATGCGGGCCCCGAGCGTCCCCGGATTGAACGCCGGGCCCGCGTCCTCCACCGCAAGTTCGCACGTCATGCAGCGGTACTCGAGCGAGCTGTTCCGGATCAGAGCGCCCGGGAGGAGCCCCGCCTCGCATAGGATCTGGAACCCGTTGCAGATCCCGAGGATGAGTCCGCCTCTTCCGGCGTATTCGCGGACGGCGCCCATGACCGGGGAGAAGCGCGCGATCGCGCCGCAGCGGAGGTAGTCGCCGTACGAGAATCCCCCCGGAAGCACCACGAGATCCGCCTCCCCCAGCCGCGTGTCCTTGTGCCAGACGTAGCGCGTCGGCAGCCCGAGCCCGCTGGCAAAAAGCTGGAACGCGTCCTGGTCGCAATTTGACCCGGGGAACTGCAGCACCGAGATGTTCATCGTACCGCCGCTCAGTGGCCGGCGATCTCGTAGTGGTAGTCCTCGATCACAGGATTGCTGAGGAGGTCCCGGCAGAGCTTGTCCAGCTGCGCGCGGAACTGCGGGGTGTCGGGGCCGTCCACGTTCAGCTCAACCACCTTGCCGACCCGTGAGTCCTTCAGGCCGCACAGCCCCAGGCTCTCAAGCGCGTGGCCCACGGCCGCCCCCTGGGGGTCCAGGACGTTCTTCTTCGGCGTTACAAAGACTCTTATCTTCACGGACCGTAAAGGCAGACGATGACGGCGCGAATCGCAAGCCGGTCAAGGGTAATTGGCCCGAGTCCCATCTCACTTGTCCCGGTTCCTGGGATGAAACCGGGCGTGCTGGTCGAGGAGGCGCTTGCCTTCCACCGCCGTGTAGATCTGCGTCGTCGAGATGCTCGCATGGCCGAGCATCTCCTGGATTGCGCGCAGGTCCGCGCCCCCCGAGAGAAGGTGGGTGGCGAAGGAATGGCGAAGCAGGTGGGGCTTGACGTTCTTTGCGATCCCGGACCGCTTCGCGTGTTTCTTTACGATCGACCACAGCGACACCCTGGAAAGCCCCGTTCCGCGGCTTCCAAGGAACAGTTCGCTGCGCGTGCGCGGCTTGACGAAATGGGGCCGGCCGGCGGCGATCCAGGTAGCTAGCGCCTCGCGGGCCCTTGCGCCTATTGGCACGACGCGCTCCTTCGATCCTTTGCCGAAGACCCGGGCAAACCCGTTTTCTAGGTCGACCTGCTGGATCGTCAGGGCGGCCAGTTCCGACACCCGGAGGCCGCTGGAGTAGAATAGCTCAAGCAGGGCCCGGTCGCGAAGGGACGCGGGATCGCCTCCGGACGGGGACGCCAGTAGCCGCGCCGCCTCGGCCTCCGAAAGGGACTGTGGCAGCCGGCGCACGATCCTTGGCCCGGCCAGGAGCTCCGTGAAATCGTCCGGCCGCAGGCGCTCCCGGACTAGGAATCGGGCGAACATCCTGAGCGCGGTCAGCTTTCGGGCCTGGCTCGACGCGGCGGTACGCCGGCTGAGAGACCTGACCCATGCCCCGGCCTGCTCCGCCGTGACGGAGCGCCAGCTGGCGGCGCCCCGCCCCGCTACGAATGCCGCGCACTGCTCCAGGTCGCGGCGGTAGCTATCGCGAGTGTGGCGGGCCAGTCCGCGCTCAAGGTCGATGTATGCGAGATATGCGTCGATGTCCGACGCAAATTCGTTCGCCTGCATGGGGCCCGCCGGCCCGCCTCAATAGCGGCGGCGCGGGGGCGGGGCTGGGGTGGCCCCCTGCTCCTTCATGCGGAAGGTGATCCGCGCCTTCTCGAGGTCGTACGGGCTCATCTCCATCTTGACCGTGTCCCCGGCGGCAATCTTGATGAAATTCTTCCTGAGCTTGCCCGAGATGTGCGCCAGCACCACGTGGCCCGGGCTCTTCAGCAACTCGACCTTGAACATCGTGCCCGGAAGCACGGCCACGACCTTGCCTTCGACTTCAATCGCATCGTTGTCAGGCATGGCTCACTCGGGCGCCGGGCGCAGGGGCTTGGGGCATCGCTTGGTGTTTTCTGGACTCGAAGAAAACAATCTAAAGGCGTGATCCGCACCGTCGAGTCAAGGTTTTACCTCAGGGATGCGCATTGCCAGCCGGGCGGCCCCTAACCGACGCCGAGCTGCGCCCTCATGTATGCCTTCATCGGGGCGGGGGCGAAGACGGGATACCGGAGCACGTGGGTCGTCCCGTCCGCAAGCTTCACGGTGAACCGGTAAACCTTCACGGAATTCTCAAGGGTCAGCAGCCATTTCACGAGGTCATCCGTCGGAGCGCGCGGCGAGGTCCCCTCGCTCCATGTGTTCTTCTTCCCCATTTTGGGCGCGTTGTCGGTGAGGACGTTCAGGATGGGCGTGTCGCTGACGTCGTCGACTTCGATCGCTAGGGGCTTGGCGCCCTCCTTGAAACCAAGCATGAACGCAAACGCGAGCCCCTTGCCCTTTTCCATTGGCAGGGGCTTGAACTGGAATATCTTGACGCTCACCGTGCCGTCGTCGACGACCACCGCTTCCCTGCTGAGCGGCACCTCGATCTGCACGCCGTCCGCCGTCGTCACATTCGCGGAATAGTGCGCCTGCATCAGGCATCCCGACACCCCGAGCGAAACAGCGGCGAGGGCCCCCGGCAGCTTCCGGGAGGGGGCACTATGCGACACAGCGGGACTCATGAATCGGCGCATCGCCCTAGTCTCTCAACGGCCCGCTGCGCAGCAAGCCGCAACAGCGGGGTTGGGTGGATATTTGCAAGGTCCTTGCGGGAGGATCGGGGGCGATCCGAAAGCCCGGGCCCTGTCGCCATCGAGAGTTTGCCCCCTCGGCCGATTTCAGATTGATCGGGTGCCCGTGGCCGCGCCCGAAATTCCCAACTGCCCATTCGAGAAGCGCTTTCCGTCGCAGCTTGCACGCGACGATGCGTTCTTCATGAGCCTCGCCTACAACCAGGCGATCGACGCCTGGCGAGAGGACGAGGTGCCCATCGGCGCGGTGATCGAGGCCGGGGGCGAGGTGGTCGGCGCCGCGCACAACCGGGTCGAAGGGTCAGGGGACCCCACCGCACACGCCGAGATGCTCGCACTCACCCAGGCGGCGTCGAGGCTCGGCGACTGGCGGCTTGAGGGCGCTACGGTCTATGTGACCAAGGAGCCCTGCCCGATGTGCTCGGGCGCGATGGTGATGTCGCGGGTCAAGCGGGTCTGCTTCGCCGTGCCCGACCCCAAGATGGGCTGCCTTGGGGGCGCATCGAACCTCAACGGCCTCCCCGGTTCGAACCACCATTTCGAGGTGACGTCCGGAGGCGCGCTGGAAGCCGAATGCAGGGACTTGATCCAGGCATTTTTCCGCTTGAAGCGCGCCGAGCCCGGCGGGTCCTGACCGCCGGGTCGCCGGCTGCGGCGGCAAGCGTCAAAATTGCCCAAGCCAGTTGACGCACGAGCCCTTAGGTGCAAGTTTCGCGCCATGGCTTACGAACTTCCCAAACTGCCCTACGCTTACGACGCCCTGGCGCCCCATATCGACGCAAGGACGATGGAGATCCACTACACAAAGCACCACCAGGCGTATATAACGAACGCCAACAAGCTGCTGGAGGGCCACCCCGCCCTCGCGGCGCTCGACGTCAACGCCCTTATCGCGGACCTTTCGAAGGTTCCCGAGGCGATCCGCACCGGCCTTCGTAACAATGCCGGCGGCCACAGCAACCACTCGTTCTTCTGGACGATCCTGGGGCCTGGCAAGGGTGGCGCCCCGAAGGGCGCGCTCGCCGCGGCGATCAATTCCGCGTTCACCTCGTTCGACAAGTTCAAGGAGGAATTCGCGAAGGCCGCGTTGTCGCGCTTCGGATCGGGCTGGGCGTGGCTCTACGTCACGGCCGACGGGAAGCTGGCAATCGGTTCGACGGCGAACCAGGATAGCCCGCTCATGGGCAAGGCCGTTGCCGGGATAGAGGGCAAGCCCGTCATCGGGCTCGATGTCTGGGAGCACGCCTACTACCTGCACTACCAGAACCGCCGCCCGGACTACGTCGCAGCCTGGTGGAACGTCGCCAACTGGGACGCGGCCGAGGCGAACTTCGCCGCGGCGACAAGGTAGCTCAGCGGTACCAGACGCTCGCCTGGAGGGCCGGGCCGAAGCTCGCCGGGCTGACGGGCATGCTCTTGCCTGTCTCCGTGTCGAGGATGCAGACCCGGCTCGTCGTCGCCGTGCGCGCCGTGTAGACGGCGTGCCGGCCGTCCGGAAGCCACGACGGCTCGACGCCGTCAAAGGGCGCCTTGGACACCTGCTCGCCGTGCCGCTTGGAAAGCTCCAGGACGCCGATCTGGTAGTTGCGCCCCACCCTCATCGTGAAGACGACCTTGTCAGGGGCGGTGCGGCTCCAGTCCGGCTCCGCGCAGTAGGTGCTCGTGTCGTAGGTCACGCGCTGCGGCACCCCGCCCGCAGCAGGCATCACATACAGCTGCGGGCCCGGCTCCATCGCGAAGATCAGGCGGGAGCCGTCGGGAGACCAGCAGGGCGATGCCTTCACGGCGTCGGAGCGGGTCCTCCGGGAGACCCCCCGCCCGTAGGCATTGCTGACGTAGATCTCGGGTTCGCCCTCGCCGGAGAGGACCATCGCCACCTGCCGGCCGTCGGGGCTGAAGTGCGCCCCGCTGTTCGTCCCCTTGAAGCTGACAAACGTCGTCCGCTGGTAACCGCCGAGGTCGATCTCGAATATATCGGGGAAGCCCGACTTGAAATAGCTCGTGTAGAGGATCCTCTCCCCGTCCGGCGACCAGCGGGGCGTCATCGCGATTGCGCGGTCATGGGTGACCTGGGTCACGTCGCCGAAGAACAGGTCCGAGGTGTAGATCTCCTGGTGGCCCGTGCGCTCGCCCACGAACACTAGCTTCGACGTGAAGTACCCCCGCAGCCCGAGCCCGTTCGTCTTCTCGACCGCCGCGTCGGCCGCGGCGAGGAGCGCATTGCGCGGTCCCGTGCCGGATGCGACCTCGGAGGCGAAAGGCTGCGCGCCGGCGCCGCGCGTGATGTCCACGCGGACCTGCCCCGCGCCGGACGGCGAGAACCGAATGTCGTACACGAATCCGCTCGCCACGAGGCGGTACCGGCCGTGGGAGCCGAACGCCTGGAGCGCAAGGGCGTTCATCTCGGGCGTGGCGCCCGATACACGCACCGGGATCGTCCGGTTGTCGGCGAGGACCTCGACCGTCCCGATGTCGCGCTGGGCGAGCGCCGGGGAGGCGATTGCAAGGGCAAATAGGGAAAAGGGGATGAGTCTCGTCATGGTTTAAGTCGCTTGTGCCACATTTCTATTTGCGCGCAAGCTGCGCATAACAACTCTTTATTGCGACGTGACGACCGACGCCATAATGGAACAGCTCAGGAAGGTGAAGTATCCCGGGTTCAGCCGGGACATAGTTTCGTTCGGCCTCGTCAAGTCGGTAGGATTCGAGGAGGGCGTCGCACATGTCGCGCTCGCGGTCACCACGAATGACCCGAAAGTGCCGAAGCAGCTGAAGGACGACGTCGAGCAGAGGCTGCGCTCTCTCCCGGGGGTGACCCACGCGATAGTCGAGGTCTCCGTGCAGGCAGCCCGGGCGCCGGGCGCATCCGCCGGGCCCGCCATGGGCGCGCCCGGCGTCCCGAAGGGCATCCGCCGCTCCGTCGCGATCGCCTCCGGGAAGGGAGGAGTGGGCAAGAGCACTTTTGCGGTCAACCTCGCATGCGGGCTCGCCCAGGTGCTCTCGGCCCGCGGGCGGCCCGGACGCGTCGGGATCATGGACGTCGACATCTACGGGCCGAGCGTCCCGCTCATGATCGGGCTCCATGGCAGGCCGGAGGTCGAGGGCGAGGGAGCCGATGCCGTCCTGGTCCCGATGGAAAAGCACGGGGTAAAGGTGATGAGCATGGGCTTCCTGGTGGACGACAACACCCCCGTGGTCTGGCGCGGTCCGATGGTGATGAAGACGGTCCAGCAGTTCGTCCAGAACGTGAAATGGGGCGAACTCGACGTGCTTCTGGTCGACCTGCCGCCGGGCACCGGCGACGCCCAGCTTTCGCTGGTCCAAACCCTGCCCCTGGACGGCGCCCTGATCGTAACGACCCCTCAGCTCGCTGCGACCCGGGTCGCAATCAAGGGAGGCCTCATGTTCCAGAAGGTCAACGTGCCGCTCCTTGGCGTCGCCGAGAATATGAGCTATTTCATCGACCCTTCGGGTCAAAAGCACATGCTCTTCGGCTCGGGAGGCGGAGCGGCCACCGCCGAGAGGCTGGGCACCGTGCTTCTGGGGCAGGTACCCCTCGTCCAAGAGATACGCGAGGGGGGGGACAGCGGGACACCCATAGCGGTGAGCCACCCGGAGGGCCCCACGGCGGGTGTGTTCCGCGCGATTGCCGAGGCGCTGCTGGGGCAGCTTGAAAGGGCCAAGCCGGGGCCCGGGTAAAAAGAGCGCGAAATTGTCTGCATTGACAGGACCGGCGCGGTTGCTCAGATCGTTGGTTTCATCGGACGCGTTGAATGACATCGCCCAACAAAGAGCCCCCCGTGGCGTCGTCTCGTGAGTTCGTGAAGCAGTCGAGCCTCTACCAGGAGTTCCTCGCCGAGCGCGAGGAGATCCTGAAGCACAAGTGGCTGGAATCCGAGCGCTTGGGTTACGACATCGGGTTTGAGCGCGCCCTTCTGGATTGGATCCGCAAGCACCGGGAAGGCTGGCGCGCGGCGCGCAGGCAGAACCTTTCCCACACGGGCCCGGGATCCTCCTCCAGCCCCTTTACGACTGCCGGCGGAAAGCAGCACTGACACCGCCTGGCGGAAGTTCCCTTACTTGATCTCCTTGTGAAGCGTGTGGCGCTTCAGGTGTGGGTTGTACTTCTTCTTCTGGATGCGCTCCGTGACTGTCTTCTTGTTGCGCGTCGTCAGATAGCGGGAAACGGGTTTGCCCTCCTTGCGGGCTTCGGTGCACTCCAGTGTTACGAGTTCTTGCATGGGATTTTGGCGGTTGAGCGCACAGAAGGAACCGGCCTCCGGCCCCGCGCAACCCCAAACTTCCGGCGGCCCGCCTAGCGGCGCCGCTCTGTCAGCGGAAGCATGACCCCTCGGCGGAAGAGCGTGACCTGGCCGGTGCTCGATGACACGGCGATCGCGATGCAGTTTGCCGCCACGCTGATCGCCGCGGCCGCCGCGTGGCGGCTTCCGAGACCGCTTGGAAGCGTCACGCCGTTGCCGGTCGCCTGCACGAGGCTCCCGGCCGCCTCGACGACCCCGTCTCCCCGGATCACGAACGCGCCGTCGATCGACGAGTATTCCTTCACCGTCTCGTCCATGAACGGGTTGAGGATGTTCCGGTCCTCCTCCTTGTATCCAAAGAACGGGTTCAGGACGAGGGGCTTGGTGAACTCCTCGACCTTTGCCGTGTCGCCGACGACGAAGAGGCACCCGACCGGACGGCCCTCCCGGCCCTCGACCGCGAGTTCGGTCGCGACGGCCAGCACCCTCTCGAGGACCTCCGGCTTCACATCCTCCGGAAGGAGGTCGGTGGACGGCCCCGACAGCAGCGTCTGGAACTCGCGCTCGATCTCCGCGACCACGATCGTGTCGAACTGGTTGCTCCCGGTGATCCCGCCGACGCAGCAGATCCTGTCGTTGAACGATATCAGGCCGCGCGTCAGGGCGACAAGCAGCGCGCTGCGCAGCTGCGCCAGGCGCTGGCTCGAGAAGGAGCGGACTTGGATCGTGTCCGTGAAATTGCTCCCGTCCTCGCCCGGCTCGATGGGGTTGCGGGTGACCAGGATCGTCTTCAGCTTGGGCCTCAGCGCCGCCGGCTCGATACCCCCGATGAACGTGTCGCCGAACACCATTGTCGCGCTGCAGCCAGCCCCACGCGCCACGTGCTCGGCCTGGCGGAACATCAGCCGGTTGACCCGGTTCTGCTGTGCCTGGATCGGCCTCATCCCGCCAAAGCCGCCCAGGAGCCGCTCGTAGAGCGTATCCAGGTCGGGCGCGTCCACGAAGCTGTCCACGATCTCCTTCTCCCGCACGAGCCTTCCGATCGACGCGAGCACCTGGAGGGTGTCGCGCGCGGATTCGCCCGCGATCAGCATGATGATCAGGTGCACGCGCTCGCCGGACATCGCCCCGTGGTGGCGCATCCCGGCCCGGCTGCGGCCGATCGCCAGGATGTAGCGCCTTGGCGTCTTGACACGGACGTGCGGGAGGGCGACCCCGAGCCCCAGGTAGGTGGTCATCGTGCTCTCACGGGCGAGCAGGCCCTTGAGAATCGACTCGCGCTTCAGGTCGGGAAACCTGGCGATGCAGACGTCGAGGAGTTCCTCAAGCGCCGCCTCAAGCGTCAGGCTCCGCAGGTCGACGATGCGGCTCCGGGCGATGATCTTGTCTAGCCGCATGACCGGACCCGCCGCTTAGCGCTCCCACTCGAGCGCGCCCTTCTTGATTTCGTACGCAAGGCCAAGCACGAGGACAAAGATGAAGAAGAGGATGGGCACCAGGATGGGGATGTGCTGGTGGAGGAACTCGCGGTAAACGAAGACCCAGGGGACGAGGATCACGATCTCAAGGTCGAAGAGCATGAAAAGGAGCGCGGTGACGTAGAACTTGACGGAGAAGCGGCTGTGGACGACCCCCTCGCCGGCTATGCCGCATTCGTAGGCCGAATCCTTGATGGGGGTGTGCTTCGCGCGCTGGCCCAGCAGCGCGCTGAAGCAGATGATGAAGCCCGTTATCGCCGCCGCAAGGAAGGCCTGGATCAGGAACGGAAGGTATGACGCCGGGGACATCGGGGAACGCCAAGCGTGCGTCCCGGCCGCAGGCGTGACAAGACGTTTTGTGGCGGCCGGCCGCTCAGTTCACGTCTATTATCTTGGCGCTCCTTATGAGCGTCGAGCCGACTCCGAGAGTCTCGGCGAATTCGAGCGTCCGTATCTCCTCCGATATCGGCTCAAACCCCTCCTTCCGCCGCCACTGGTTGATCCGGGCGCGCATCAGGGAGTCCATCATCACGGGATCCGTGCCCAGCCAGACCAGCGGCTCCGACCGGGTGTACAGGGAGTTGAAGAAGGGCCCGCCGATGAACTGGTAGTGCTCGAGGCTCACGATGCTGAGGAGCCACGTCTGGCGAAGCTCCGGGATCGCGCTCATCTCGGCGACGGCCGCGGGGGCGGTGGCCGGCGAGCGGAAGAAGCGCGCCGTGTTCGACGCGTTCCAGAGCGTCGCGTTCACGAGCGCGCCATTCACGCCCAGAACCTGGTGGTCGGTGTAGACGGGAAGGTTGATCCAGAAATCGGTGTCGAGGAAGAGCGGGGTCGCCAGAAAGCTCTTCCGGTCCTCGTCCTTCGTCGACGTGTTCGGCACGCCCTCGGTCTGGTGAGCGGCGAAGATCGGGTCAAAGCGCTCGGGAAGCGGGCTGTCGTAGAACCAGACGGGGTCGTAATACCGGTTGGACTCGAGCACATAGACGGGGTTTCCCCTGAAGGGGGTCTCGCCAGTCACGAGCGACGGGAGGTAGCCGGTCATCCTGAGCCGCAGCTGGTTGAGCCCGACGAGAAAGATGTTCTTGTTGGCGTACCCGCGCCTCACCAGGGCCGCGATGACGCCCCTCACAAGCGGGACCGGGGTCGCCATCCCGGGGCCCGAGTCCGAGTAGATCTTCAGCCCGACCTTCTTCTTCACCCCGGGCCTTATCGCGCGGCCCCTGTCCTTCTCGAAGGCCGAGATGAGCTTCTCGACGGCGTCGTCGTAATCCGCGTCCGTGAACGCCGCGAGGTGCGCCTGCCAAACGGGCTCCTTGGGCTCCCGTTGCACCTCGGGCTTGAAGTCGGCCCGGCAAACGGTCGCCCCCGCCGATGCGAGGCCGGCGGCAAGGGCTGCGAGCAGGAGGATGCGCATGGTGTGTTTTATGAGTATGTCGCCCGCGGCACGGCAAAGTTTCCCCAAAGTTTGGCCAGCCGGTCTGAAGAGGCCCGTAAACTTGACAGCCCCGCGCTGCGGTTGAAAGGTGATTCTTTCCGCCCGCGGTCGGACCGGCTGACATGCCCGACCGCAGTCCATGCCCGTCATCAAGCCCACCTGTGTCCGCGACCTGAAGCTTCGGGTCAACCTCGCCGAGGTCGTCTCGCGGGTCGTCACGCTGCGCAAGGCCGGCGGGACGCGGCTGAAGGGCCTGTGCCCCTTTCACAACGAGAAGACCCCCTCCTTCCATGTCGATCCCGACAAGGGCTTCTACAAGTGCTTCGGCTGCGGAAAGGCGGGCGACGCGATCACGTTTGTGCGCGAGACCGAGCAGATGTCGTTCACGGAGGCCGTCGAGGCGCTCGGCCAGCGCTACGGCGTCGCCATCGAATACGAGGCGGGGTCGGGGCCGAGCCGCGAGGAGCGGTCCCTGCGCCAGGAGCTGTTCGACCTGCACGACCAGGCGGCCGCGCACTTCCATGAGTCGTTCAAGGCGGCCGGGGCCGCCGGCGACTTCATGAGGGCCTACTGGGCCGCCGAGCGCCGGTTCCCGGCCGCGCTCGCCGAGGAATTCGGGATAGGCGCCGCGGCGCCGGACGGCGGCGGGTTAGGCTCCGTGATCCTCAGGCGGAAGTACTCCGAGGAGGCGATCCGCCAGTGCGGCCTTTTCTTCATCCGGGACGACGCGATGATCACCGCGGGCGCACTCCGGCCCCGCTTCCGGGGCCGCCTCATGATCCCGATCCGCGACCACCAGGGACGCGTCGTGGCGTTCACCGCGAGGCAGACCTCCCTCACGCCGGAGGACGACCCGGCCCGGGATGCCAAGTACGTCAACTCGCCGGAGACGCCGATCTTCACGAAGGGAAACCTGCTGTTCAACCTGGACCGCGCCCGGACGGCCGTGGGCGACGGCCGGCCCTTCGTCATGGTCGAGGGCCAGCTCGACGCACTCAGGTGCTGGTCCGTGGGCCTGAAGACTGCGGTCGCCCCGCAGGGAACGTCGATCACGGAGGGCCAGATCGCGCTGATGCGCCGCTACCATGTCGAGGTGGAGTGCTTCTTCGACAGCGACGAGGCCGGCCAGAAGGCGGCCCTCCGGATGCTGCCGATGGCGCTCAGGGCGGGCCTAGAGGTGCGCTTCCTGACGCCAGGGGGCGACGCCAAGGTCGATCCCGACCTGCTTTTTCTCGAAAGGGGCATCGCCGCGTACGAGGAGGTCCGCAAGGCGTCGCTCTCGGCGATCGCGTTCGCGTGCCGGGCGTCCCTCCCATCGTCCTCCACGGCGTCGTCGGAGCAGCGGTCCAGGGCCGCCCAGGCCGTCCTCGGAATAATCGCCGCGGCGGACAGCGAGGTGTCGCGCGCCGCTTTCATATCGGAGGCGGCGGAGCACCTGCGCCTGCCCGCGTCGGCGCTCCAGAGCGACTTGGTGCGGCTTGTCGGGCGCGCGGAGCGCGCGCCGGCGCGCCCGGCCGCAGCGCCCCAGGCACAACGGGGCCCGGCCGTCGTGACTCCCGAGCACGACCTGCTGCGCCTTTGCCTCCACTTCGAGACGCTCGGCCGGCCGCTCAGCGCCGCCATTCCCCATGACTGGATCGACCAGGGCCAGACCGCAGGAATACTCCTGAACCGTTTCCTCGGCGAACTTGAGAACGGCAGCTGGCCGGGACGGGACCACCTTGAGGTGCTCGTGGAAAACGATGATGAAAAATCACTTGTGGCATCCCTGCTCTTTGACGTCCCCGCGCTGGACGATCCCTTCAAGGTCGCCCGCGAGGGGATCCGCAGGCTAAGGGATCGCGCACTCGGGCCGCGGATCCGACAAATAGAACTTGCATTAGCCAAGACCCCATCGGACTTTAACGATGACTCATCGTCACTACTAAGGGAGTTATCTGATCTGCAACGCCAGCTCCGCCAGCCGGTTTCGCTAAGCGCGGCGGGGTAAGGTGTTTTTTTCGTGACTCCCTAGACCTCTCATTCATGCCGCGAAAAGCCAAACAAGGCGACAACAACAACAGCTCCGAGGCCGTCGAGAACGCGCTTGCCAACGCCCCGCAGGTATCGGCCGAGGTCGGCGACGCCGCGGTCCCGATCGGGGGCATCAACGAGAAGATCCGCCAGCTCATCCGCCTTTCGAAGGAGCAGGGCTACCTGACATTCGACGACATCAACGAGGCGCTGCCCGAGTCGATCGAGAACCAGGAGGAGATCGATAACGTCCTGTCCATCCTGCAGAACCTTGAGATCGAGATCCTGGAGCCCGACCAGGTGGAGGATTACAAGCAGCGCCAGGAGGAGGCCGAGGAGGAGGAGTCCCGCTCGTCGCAGAACGACATCCTGGACGACCCGGTCCGGATGTACCTCAAGCAGATGGGCCAGGTGCCGCTCCTGACGCGCGAGCAGGAGGTCGAGATCTCGAAGCGAATCGAGAACGCCGAGCTAAAGGCGCAGGAGGCCCTTTTCCACGCCTCGGCCGTGGGCGGTTACATAGCTGCGCTGGGCGCCAAGCTGCTCAATCGCGAGGAGCGTTTCGACCGGATCGTCATCGACAAGAAGATCGAGAGTCGCGACGCCTACTTCAGGACGCTGCCCAAGCTGGTCGAGACGACGCAGAAGGCCGAGGCGGGGGTGGCCGAGGCCTGGATCGAGCAGGCGAAGGCCCGCAGCGAGCCGGATCGAAAGAGGGCGCTTGCGAAGTTCCGCAGGCGAGAGACCGCGCTCCGGGCGAACTTTCCGAAGTTCTACTTCAAGCTCAAGGTCTACGAGGAGTACCTGGAGCAGCTGAGGCCCGTCCTCGAGGAGATCGAGATGGCCTACTTCCAGCTCGAGCGCGCCAAGCACCCGAAGACCAAGAAGGACGCCGCGATCGACACCCGGGTGATCAACAACCGGCTGCGTCACATCGAGCTCGAGCAGAGGATCGCGCCCTCCCGCCTGCTCGAGGTCTTCCACCACACGATGACCCACGTTCGCGAGGCCCACCGCGCCAAGACCGAGATGGTCGAGGCGAACCTCCGGCTGGTGATCTCGATCGCCAAGAAGTACACCAACCGCGGCCTCTCGTTCCTGGACCTGATCCAGGAGGGCAACATGGGCCTCATGAAGGCGGTCGAGAAGTTTGAATACCGCAGGGGATACAAGTTCTCCACCTACGCGACCTGGTGGATCCGCCAGGCGATAACGCGCTCTATCGCGGACCAGGCCCGGACCATCCGCATCCCGGTCCACATGATCGAGACGCTGAACAAGGTCATGCAGGTCCAGAAGCAGCTGCTCCAGGAATACGGGCACGAGCCGACCCCCGACGAGGTTGCCGACGAGATGAACCTGCCCGTCGACCGCGTCCAGCAGATCATGAAGATGGCCCAGCAGCCGATCTCGCTCCAGTCCCCGGTCGGCGACGGCGATGACACCTCGTTCGGCGACTTCATCGAGGACAAGTCGGCGGAGAACCCGTACGACATGACGGCGTACTCGCTCCTGCGCGAGAAGATCATCGACGTCCTTGACACCCTCACCGAGCGCGAACGCCGCGTGCTGTCGCTTCGATTCGGCCTTGTCGACGGCTACAGCAGGACGCTCGAGGAGGTGGGCAAGCAGTTCAAGGTGACCCGCGAGCGGATCCGCCAGATCGAGGCGAAGGCGCTGCGCAAGATGCGCCATCCCACGCGCATCCGCCAGTTGCACGGCTTCTTCGACGCCGAGCAGATCGACAACGCCCAGAACCTGCTCAAGGTGGCCGCGTCGCTGCGCCCGCCGCGGCCCTAGGGGTGCCGAACGCACTTGCCTAGGGGGCTATTCGGGCTAGATTGGTTCCATGGCACCCTTCGACGTGCAGATGGCCGGATTGATTCCCAGTGGAGGCGGGGAATGGGTCCTCATCCTTCTCGTTCTCCTGCTGCTTTTCGGCGGGACAAAGCTTCCCGCCCTAGCAAGGGGCCTCGGCCAGTCCATGAAGGAGTTCAAGAAGGCCTCAAGGGACGACGAACCCCCCGCCCCTCCCGCCAAGGAGGAGCCGAAGAAGCCGGAGACGCCCGACACCCACGGGTCGAACTAGGGGCGCGGCCGCCTGGGCGGCCGGATTTGGGCATTGCGTTCAGCAAGGCGCGGCATTTGCGGACCTGGGTAGTCGCGCGCGCCGATGCACGGAAGCGCGATCGCCGCCAAGCTTGTGAGAAAAGGATCCCATGCGCGGCTCTCCCCCTGCGGCAAATCGCCGCGGCCGGCGGCTTCGGGCCGCTTCAACCGGCGTATTTCCCTCGTTGACAGGCGCCTGCGACGGCCATTCGATTCCGTCGGCGGCAACGCCAGCGAATCCAGCCCCACGCAGCACGCGATCATGGCCAACCTTTTCGGTTATTTTTCCAACGATATCGGCATCGATCTCGGAACGGCCAACACACTCGTCTACGTCAAGGACAAGGGCATCGTGCTCCGCGAGCCGTCGGTCGTGGCCCTCGACACCGTTACCCGGAAGGTCCGCGCCGTGGGCGACGAGGCCAAGCGGATGCTGGGGCGCACGCCGGGTAATATCACAGCCATCCGCCCGATGAAGGACGGCGTCATCGCCGACTTCGACGTGACCGAGGCGATGTTGCGCTACTTCATCCAGAAGGCGAGCCAGAGCTTCCGCGCCCCTCCCCGCGTCGTGATCGCGATCCCCTCCGGCATTACCGCCGTCGAGAAGCGCGCGGTCATGGACAGCGCGACGCACGCCGGCGCGCGCAAGGTGATCACCATCCCTGAGCCGATGGCGGCGGCGATCGGCGTCGGACTCCCCATAGACGAGCCCGCGGCCAACATGATCGTCGACATCGGCGGCGGGACGACGGAGATCGCCATCATCTCGCTGAACGGCATTGTGTTTTCCAAGTCGATACGCGTGGCGGGGGACGAGATGGACACCGCCGTGATCAATTACATGAAGCGGGCCTACAACCTGCTGGTCGGGGAGAGGACGGCGGAGGAGATCAAGATGCGGATCGGGTCGGCCTACCCTCTCGACGAGGAGCTCTCCATGGAAGTCAAGGGGCGCGATTCGATCGCTGGCCTCCCCAAGACGATCCACATCACGTCGCAGGAGGTGCGGGAGGCCCTGTCGGACACGGTCGCCGCGGTCGTGGACGCGGTCCGCACGACGCTGGAGCGCTGCCCCCCCGAGCTGTCGGCCGACCTTGTGGACCGCGGTTTCGTCATGGCCGGCGGCGGATCGCTGCTGCGCGGCATCGACCGGCTGCTCAGCGACAAGACCGGCCTGCCCGTCACGGTAGCCGACGATCCCCTCTCCGCGGTGGCCAACGGGACCGGAGCCGTTCTGAACGACTTGACCTGGCTCATGCATAACGCGTGAGGATCGGGCAATCCCAACGATTCGACCAAGCCAGACCCTTCGTCGCGCTGGGCTTGGCGCTTGCGGCATGGCTCGTCGCGCCGGTGGCGATAAAGACGTTTGCCCGCGCGAGCTTCTTCGAGATGACGGCGCCGATAACGGCGGCGGCATCCTACGCGAGCGACCTCCAGCGCTTCTGGGCGCTTCGGCTCCACTCGAAGGAGGAGCTGATTGAGGCGGGGCGCGACCTGGCCCGGCTCAACGCGGGGTACTCCCTCTCCGTCCAGCAGAACAGCGAGCTCCAGGCGGAGGTCGAGCGCCTCCAGAAGCTCCTGCTCATGCCGGCGGCCGACCATTACCGCTTTGAGCACGCGCGCGTGGCGCAGCGGGACTTCTCCGGCTGGTGGCAGCGGATGGTCATCCGCAAGGGCGCGGACTACGGGATACCCAAGGGCGCGCCCGTGGTTTACGGCGGCGGCGTGGTGGGGCGGGTGGTCGAGGTCCACGCCTACACCTCGGTCGTCGAGCTCATCAGCGACCCCGGCCTGAGGATAGCCGCGATTGTCGACGGGGACACCCGCCCGATCAGCTACCAGGGGGCGGAGAACCCGGTGTTCGGCGCCGCAAGGGGCGTCGTCGAGTTCGTGCCGCTGGACATCTATGCGAGCCTCACGGCGCCGAAGCGGCTCGCCACGTCGGGCCTCGGCGGGATCTACCCCCCCGGGCTGACGGTCGGCCGGATCACCCACGTGGAGCCCAGCGCGGACGGCCTTTTCAAGACCGGGGAGGTCACGCTCGACACGAGGCTGTCAGAGCTGAAAGAGGTGACCGTGCTCGTGCCGTCCAATCCGGGCTGACGGGGGCCCTCCATGCGCGGAGCCCTCGCTCTGTTCCTGACCCTCTACCTCCTCCACGCGTTGGTGGCGGAGGCGAACAACGCGCTCTCAGGGGTCCACGTCTGGCTCTTCGCCGGCGGCCTCTATGTGGCCTATTCGGCGCTAATGCTCCCGTTCTGGCAGGGCATCGCGGCGACCATTCTCGGCGGGCTCCTCTGCGATTCCATGGCGCCCGTCGCGTTCGGCACGCACGCGGCCCTGTTCGCGACTGCCCATTTGGTCGTCTTCGGCGTGAGGGAGCGCCTGCAGCGGGACGAGACCGCCGTCAGGGTGGCCGTGACGCTCGTCGTGAACCTCGCCTTCTTCATCGCGCTGACATTCGCGCGGCTCCGCCACGTCCCGGCTACCGCGACGGCCCTGCCGAGAATGCTGTCGGACCTCGCGTGGTCGGAGGCCGCGCTCGCGCTCATCGCCCCGTGGTTCTTCGCGCTGCAGGTCCGCACCCTCGAATTGGCGCGTGCGCAGCCGGCGCGCATCGCCTAATGTCGGGGTTCGGACCAACATGGCAGACTCTCCCGAGCGCTCCGGCAGCCTGGTCGAATCCAAGACGGGATTCGATCCGAGGATCATCACCTTTCACGGCATCCTGGCGCTCCTGCTGCTCATCCTGTTCTGCGGGCTGGCGTACCAGCAGCTCATAAAGGACGCGCTCCACCACGAGGAGGAACGCCAGCAGAACGAGCGGCGGGTCATAGTGCCCGGTCCGCGGGGCAACATCTACGACCGCAATGGCCGGCTTCTGGTCGGCAACCGGCCGCGGTTCGCGGTCGTCCTCAACCTGGATGAGCTCCGCCCGGAGTTCCGACGGGAGTTCACGCGGATCCTCAGCAACTACAAGCAGACTGGCGACCGGGACATCCCAGCCGCGGACCAACTGGAGCAGATCGCGCATGCAAGCGTCGTGCAGAGGTACATGGACCAGGTGAACGCGGTCCTCGGTCGATTCGGAACCGTGGACAGCAACCGCCTCAGAAACCACCTCCGCAGGCAGCTGCTCCTGCCGTACACGCTCATCGATGACCTTAAGCCGGAGGAGTTCGCGATACTCGTCGAGCACCTGCCTGTGAATTCTCCGCTGCAGCTGTACACGTCGAACACGCGGTTCTATCCCTTTGGCGCTGCCGCGGCTCACGTGCTCGGCTACGTCGGCGCGAACGAGGGCGCCGACGACGAGGAATTCCCGGGAGAGGGCCTGACGACCCTGAAGATAAAGGGCACGGTGGGGCGCGACGGCCTCGAGAAACAGTTCGACTCGCTGCTCCAGGGCGAGGCCGGCTACACGATCCTCCGGGTGGATCCGGCGGGCTACAAGGTCAACCCCCCGATCGAGCACCGGCTGCCCGTCCAGGGACACAGCCTCACGTGCAGCCTCGACATAGACCTCCAGACGGCGGCTGAGGACGCGATCGGCGACGAGACCGGCGCGGCGGTCGCCTTGGACGTGCGCACCGGCGAGGTCCTCATGATGGCGAGCAAGCCGGGCTACGACCTGAACGCCTTCTCGCCGCGCCTGAGCGTCGCGGCGGCGGCGGACATCGAGGCGCGGCGCGCATGGTCCAACATCGCCCTGAACGGCGTCTATTCGCCCGGGTCCACGTTCAAGATCGTGGTGGCGACGGCGGCGCTCCTGAGCGGCGCGATAACGCCGACGGACACCCCCGCCGACTGCCAAGGGGTGATGATGGTCGGCAACCGCCGCTTCTTCTGCTCAAACGGCCTCGAGCGGCACGGGAGGCTGGCGTTGCCCGACGCCATAGCCGAGAGCTGCGACATCTATTTCTACACGGTGGGGCTGAAGACGTCAGCAGAGGTGATCGCCGGCGAGGCGCGCCGCTTCCGCCTCGACCGCCCGACGGGGATCGACCTGCCGGGCGAGACGCACAGGATGCTGATTCCCGACCCGGCATGGAAGCGGCGTGCGCGCAGCGAAAACTGGACGCCCGGGGACACGGCCAACATGGCGATCGGGCAGGGCGACGTGCAGGTGACGCCCCTCGTGATGGCCTGTTTCGCGGCATCATTCGCCAGGGGCGAGCTGTGGACGAAGCCGACGCTGATCCACGATCCCGACCGGCCCCCGCAGCACACCGAGCCGATAGGGCTGTCGGCTTCGCAAAGGACCGCGATACTCAAGGGGATGGAGGGAGCCACCATGGGGGAAGGAACGGCGCATATCCTGACCACCCTGGACATCCTGCGCGTGCCGGGCGTGAGGATCGCGGGCAAGACAGGCACGGCCCAGATCAAGAGGCCGCAGGGCGAGGTCGACGAGGCCTGGTTCATCTGCTTTGCCCCGCTGGATGACCCGGAGATAGCGGTCGCCGTCGCGATCGAGGGCGACGTCCCCGGCGAGAACTTTGCCGGAGGCCGCTATGCGGTGCCGGTCGCCTCCGCGGTGCTCAAGAAGTTCTTCGAAAAGAAACACGCCAGCGCCGCCGCGAACGGGCCGCTTGCCGGGCCCTCCTGAAGACGTCCGAGGGCCGAGGCCACGTCGGCGCCGGGCCGTAGCGCAGGCGCTGCAGGTCGGCGACAAGCGCCGCTGGGCCGTCGAGCCGGACGAGCCACCGCCCCGCCTCGCGCCTGACGGGATCGACCCTGCGGCCGCGCCCGAGGGTCGCAACGCGCCACCGGCCGGTGACAAGCATCCACGAAACGCCGGCGGCGGCTGCGGCCGCCGCCGCCATGCGGGCGAGCCTCGCCCAGTCCCACGGGCTGAGGATCCAGGACTTGATCCGGCGCGCCACCCCGAGGATCTCGGACCGGAGCCACCTGCCGGAATTGTCCGTCGCGTTCTTGACGGCCTTCAGCGTGTCGGCCTGGGACTGCTGGTCGAAGTTCACGATCCGGCGGTACCAGAAGACGCGAATGCTGTTAATGCGGGCGGACCAGCTGCGGTCCGTCCGCGTAGCTAGCGCCGCGTCGCCCTTTTCCCCGGACGCGTTCGCCCCGGCGGCGATGGCAAGGGGATCCTCCCTGAGCCAGGCCTTCCTGTGCTCGTCCCAGACCTCCACCCACGCATGGGCGTCGGAGTTGCGGATCGTGTAGTTGCCGGAGTAGGCGTTCCAGGTCCCGCCCTTGAACCCCGTGACGACGCGGGCGGGGAACCCGGCCGACCGGGCCATCAGGACCAGGGCGCCGGCAAAAAGCTCGCAATGGCCGGGTTTCCGCGACGCCATCCAGCGCACGAGGGGATCACCCGGCCCGTCCGGGATCCGGGGGGACAGCGAGTACGCGTGCTGGCGCCTGAGGTAGGCGCTCGCGGCCTGCGCAAAACTCCCCGCGTCCAGGCCGGCGCCCGGCGAGATGCCGGCCGCGATCCTGGCCAGCGTGTTTTTGTCGGCGGCGGAGAGGCTAAGCCCGAGCTGCAGGGGCAGCACGCTCGGCACCGCGCGGTTCTTCCACCGGCCGGCGAACGTGGGGTCGGCCAGCTCGGGCGAGTCGCCCGCCATGCCCTCGGCCCGGTAGGCCGTCATCGTCGCCGGCTCGTCGCGCAGCGCAACAAGCATGAGGTCCGCGGAATAACGGAAGTTCTGCGCCTCGCGGAACCGCATCACATCGAATCGCCCTAGGACGGGAAGATAGCGGCTGACGCCCGACTCCAGGTAGAACGTCCATGTCGGCGCGCCCCGGACGCCGTGGCCCCCCGTCCGGATGTTCGCCTCCGTGCGTTCCCTGCCGAATACCTGCCGCGACCTCATGCCCGACGACAGGGAGAAGCCCCCGTTCCGGTAGTCATCGAGCACGACCATCCGCCAGTAAGGAATCGCGGGCGCCTGCGCCGGGTCCGAGACGTCCACGTTGAAGGCGATGCTGTCATCCTGCGTGATCTCGGTTATGTCGCCGAACTTGATCGAATCGCTGAACCCCGTCATCGCCTTCTTTGTCACAAACCGCTCCAGGAACAGGCTGTTCTCGAGCTGGAAGCGGGGGATGAGGAGGAACAGAAGGCCCGACATCGCGATGACGCCTAGGAATAGGGCGGCTGCTGACACGACGAGCCGCCAGTCGGAGATCTCGCGCAGCCTCCTGAAGAGCCGGGCCCAGTCGGCGTGCGCGGCCCAGATCGGCGTCACCCCCCGCACGGCGAGCTTGGGGGCCTGCCCCCCCTCCGTCGCGGCCGCGATCGTCACCGCCATGAGGAGCCCGAGCGCGCAGGCGGTGAAGACGAGGATCTGCGCGGCAAAGAGGAGCGACACGGTGAGAACGCCCGCGACCACGATCAGAAACAGCCCAAGGACCACGATCTGCAGGTCGTCGCGCTGGGCCCGGTGGCTCATCCCGCGATAAAGCAGCAGGAGAAGGTCGAGCCTGACGATGGCCGGCAGGAGCTGGCCCGTGTACCAGAGGTCCCCCGCGAAAAAGAGCACGATGGCGGGGAAGGCGAGCCTGTGCACCCATATCGGGATCCGGGCGGGCAACGTGGGCCTCGCGAGGGCGATTAGGACCCCGGCCGCGGCAATGGCGGCCATCACCTCGGAACCGATGTCGAGGTAGAACACCGTGGCGACCGACAGGAGCATCAGCACCCCCCCCAGAAGCCACCGCAGGAGCTGGAGCTCGTCCGGGCTAAGTCGCTGCCGCCTTGTTTCCATTGATGAAAGCCGCGACGCCCCGCGCGCCCTCGGGCTCGAACGTCATGATGTTGAGGCGCTGCCGCCCCATCTCCGCAGCTGCAGCCGCTCCCCGCGCCGCCGGCAGCGGGCGCGCCTCGGCGAGCCGGTCGAGGAACGACTCGAGGTCCGCGACCCTCCTCATCGCCACCTGCGGGCCGGCGTCGATGGCCGCCGACTGCAGGCGCCCCGCGCAGAAGAGGTCCTGCGCCAGCGTGGCGGCGAAGCTCATCAGGAGCTCGAACTGGTCCGGCGAGGTCCACACCGCCGCGTCGGTCGTTAACCAGATCGAGCACACCTCCGAGCTCTCGGCGGAGAATTGGCGAATGAGCAGCCTGCCCATGCGCGCGCTGGCCTTCCAGTGGATCAGCCTGTGCGAGTCGCCCGGCTCGTACCGCCGGAGAGCGATCATGTCGCCCTCGTTGCCGGCCCTCGCCTGCTGGAGCTCGCCCGAGGGCCGCCTTGGCCCCGCCGTCGCGAACCGCCGGTACTCCACGGGCGCCGGCCACACGGGCACGTCCGTGTGGAGGTCGATGGCCGTCATCTTCCTCAGGAAGCCGAACGGGAACAGGGACCCGATCCCGAGGAGCTCTATCCTGAGCAGGCCCCTTCGAGCCGGCGTGAATGTCCAATCGAGCCTTGCCTCGCCCCCCGGATCCAGGCGCGTGCGCAGGTGGACCGTCCCGCTGGCGGCGGCCTCGCGGACCTTCGCAAGCGCGGCCCAGACGTCAATCCCCCTCGCCGTGATCGTCGATTCCGGCCGCGCAGCTTCGCCGCGTTCGAACGGCCTCGCGGCGAACTCGAACCAGAGGGCGTAGGTCGGCAGGAATCTCTTTCCGTTGCGGAGCAGCAGGCCCACCTCGGTCTCCTGGCCGGCTCGGAGCGGGGGCATTATCTCCAGCTGCCATTCAAGGCGCCGGAGGTTCAGCCAGGAAAGGACGCCGCTGAGTATCAGGCATGCGAGAAGCAGCGAAAGCGCGATGAACAGAATGTTGCTCGCCGAATTGTACGCCGCCGTGCCGATCCCGAACGAGAGCCCGATCAGAACGACGCCCGACAGGGTCGGTTGGATCCTCTCGTGGCGCCTGGGCCAGAGAAGGCTCCAGAGCACGCGCCGCCAGACGTACCGCCGGCCGCTCCCCGCGATTGCGCTCACATGGGCGGGGGAAGCGCCATCAGGATGCGCTTCAGGTGCGCGCTCACGGCCCGCCTCTCCTCGAGGGAGTCCCCGGTCTGCCTTGCCAGCGCAAGGCGGTGGGAGAAGACCAGCGGGACGAGCTCGGTCACGTCGTCGGGGAGGACAAAGTCCCGGCCGTTGACGAGCGCCCTCGCCTGGGCCGCCGTGCGCAGGGCGAGCCCGCCGCGGACGCTCGCACCCGCCTTGAATTCCGACTCCGTGCGCGTGGCCGCCACGATCCTGAAGATGAAGTCGAGGATGCTCTCCTCGATGAACACCTGCGGCACGAGGGACTGGAGCTCGGCCACGTCCGCGCGGGACGCGACGGGGTTGAGCTGAATCGAGTCATACCCGCTCCGCGAGGTCCGCAGGATCTCGATCTCGTCCTCGTGCTGCGGGTAGCCCATCCTCATCCGCATCAGGAAACGGTCCATCTGGCTCTCGGGGAGGGGGAATGTGCCCTCGTAATCCACCGGGTTCTGCGTCGCGAACACCATGAACGGCACGCCCACCCCGTGCGCCTTGCCGTCTACCGTGACCTTGGCGCGGTCCATGACCTCGAGGAGCGCTGACTGGGTCTTCGGCGGGGCCCGGTTGATCTCGTCCGCGAGCACGATGTTCGCGAAGACAGGCCCGCGCTTGAACACGAACTCCTTCGTCGACTCGTCGTAGATGGCGACCCCCGTGACGTCCGAGGGAAGCAGGTCGCTCGTGAACTGTATCCTCGAGAACGAGCAGTCGGTCGAGCGGGCGAGGGCGTAGGCGAGCGTGGTCTTGCCCACGCCCGGCAGGTCCTCGATCAGGAGGTGCCCCCCTGCCGCAAGGCAGATGAGGAGCTGCTCGATCACGTCGTCCTTGCCGAGGATCGCCAGGCGCATGTTGGCCCTGAGGCGGTCGAGCGCGGCCTTGGCGTCCGCCATCCGGTCGGACTGCAGGAACTCGCTCATGGGTGTGCCCGCTTAGCCGTCATCCGAGGATTTCGAGCATGCGGGCGAAAAGCCTGTTCACCTTTTCCTGGTTGGTCTTCACAAGATCCTTGAAGCGGACGAAATCGATCTCGGTGCCCTCTAGCCCGTTCGCATAGTTGTCTATGATGGCGAGGCTATTATAGCTCAACCCGGCCTCGCTGCACAAGTCCGCCTCGTAGGCCGCCGTCATGCCTACGACGTCGCCCCACCCCTGGACGATCCGGATCTCGGCCTTGGTCTCGAAGCGCGGGCCGCGCATCTGCACGTAGACCTTGCCGGTCGCAATGGAGAACTCGGGAGCGAGCCTGGCCGCCAGCAGCGGGATCAGGTTGTTTGCGATGGCGGGCGCCCCGCCCTTGAGCTCCCGGTCGAAGAAGGTCGCCGGGCCCTGCTGCAGGCAGACGTAGTCGGCGCACGACACGATCGACCCGGGCGGGATCTCCTTCCTGAGCGATCCGACCGAATTCAGCGACACGACGTCCTTGAAGCCGAGATCGGCCAGCGCGCGGATGTTCGCCCGGTGGTTGATCGAATGCGGCGGGAGGGGGAACCCGTAGCCGTGGCGGTTGATCAGCGCATGGTCGCCGCGCGCCTTGTAGGTCACCGGGCCGAACGCAGTCTCGACCGTGCGCACATCCCAGGACGAGAAGAGCGTGGAATTGACTATGCTGGTGCCGCTTAGGAACGCGACTTTCATGAGGGGGCGGATTCTTGCCTGCCCTTCCCCCTTGTCAAATCCGGCGGCGGAGACGTACCCTCGCGGGATTCGCATGCCCCACGCCCGCAAAGCGCCCGCCGGCCGGTCCCCCGTTCCCCGGCACGTCGCCATCATCATGGATGGAAACGGGCGCTGGGCGAAGCAGCGCGGCCTTCCCAGGATCGAGGGCCACCGGCGCGGGGTCGAGACCGTCCGGACCGTCACGTATGCCGCCCGCGACCTGGGCGTGAAGATGCTGACCCTGTACGCGTTCTCCGCCGAGAACTGGAACCGGCCCAGGGAGGAGGTCGGCGCGCTCATGGGTCTCCTGGAGCTCTACCTCAAGAAGGAGCTCAAGAGCTTCGTCCGGGACCGCGTGCGCCTGATGACGATCGGCCGGATCGATGAACTGCCGCCCGGCGTGCGCCGGCATCTCGCGGCCACGGTCGAGGCGACGAAGGCATTCACCGACTACACGCTCGTCCTCGCTCTCAACTACGGTTCGCGCACGGAGGCCGCGGACGCGGCGCGCGGATACGCGGCCGCCGTCTGCTCCGGCCGCGAGAAGCTCGACGATTCCTCTTGGGGGGCGTTCGCCCGGCATCTGTACACGTCCGGCATGCCCGACCCCGACCTTGTGATCCGGACCTCGGGCGAAACCCGCGTGAGCAATTTCCTGTTGCTCCAGGCGGCATACGCCGAATTCGTCTTCACGCCGGTGCTCTGGCCCGACTTCACGAAGGCCGACCTTGCCGCCGCGATCGCGGACTACGCGCGGCGCGAGAGACGATACGGGCTGACAAGCGAGCAGGTGAATCCCGCGGCCGAGGCGGCCGATTGACGCGGCGCCGGCGAAGTCCATGGCAAAACGCATCTCCAGCACGGTCGCGCTCTGGCTGATCCTCCTCGCGGTGCTCTGGTACTTCAGGACGGCCGGCGCGGTGGCCGTTATTGTCGGCGTCTCGGTGCTGACCCTAAGGGAGTTCTACAAGCTCATGGCCGCGGCGGGCGACGCGCCGTTTGAGCGGCTGGGGCTGCTGTTCGGCGCGCTGATCACGCTCGCGCCCTGGACAGAGCACAGGCCGGGTTTTCCCGCGCATCTCCTCGTCGCGCTGGCGACGCTCGTGTTCTCGATCAGGATGCTGTGCGAGCGGGCGCCGGAGAAGCGCCTAGAGGCGCTGGCGTCGACCCTCCTCGGCCTCGTCTACGTGTCGCTTCTCCTTCAGTACCTGGTGCGGATCGTCACCCCGGTCGCGGGCGACGGGATCCTGCCGGACGGGCGGCTCGTCCTCTGCCTGTGGGTCGTCGCCGTCGCGAAGTTCTGCGATGTCGGAGCCCTGCTGGCGGGGCTGGCCATCGGGCGCCACCCGATGGCGCCGGCGATAAGCCCGAAGAAGACCTGGGAGGGCGCCGCCGGCGGCATCGTCGTCGCGATGGGCGCGGGCGCCATTGTGGCCTGGCTGGGGCGCGGCGTGCTCCCCGCAGGCATGGGCCCGCGCCGGGCCGCGCTCCTTGCCGCGCCCCTTGCCGCGGTCGCAATCGTGTCGGACCTGGTTGAATCGGCGATCAAGCGCCGGGCCGCGCTCAAGGATTCCGGCGCGGGGGTTCCTGGGATAGGCGGGATCTTCGACCTGACCGACAGCCTGATCCTCGCCGCCCCCGTCGGGTATTTTCTCCTTGGCTTGCCCTAGGGTTAGCGCGCAATCCTCTGCATCGTGACAACCGAAACCGCCCCCAACTCAGGAGCACAGCCCCGCAAACGCATCGTCCTGCTGGGCGCAACCGGCTCCATCGGGGCGAGCGCGCTGCGCGTCATCGCCGCCCATCGCAGCCGGCTTGAGCTCGTCGGCGTCGCCGCGCGGTCGGATTGGCGGCGGCTGGCGAAGATCGCCCGCGAGTTCTCGATCCGCGACGTCGCGCTCCAGGATGCCAATGCATGCGCCGAGGCGGAGCAGGCCGGGGCCTTTGCGGGCGGCACGCGCCTGCTGCGGGGCCCATCGGGCATCACGGAACTCGCTGCACACCTCTCAGCAGACATCGTGCTCGTTGCGACGGTCGGGACAACGGGCCTCGCGCCCGCAATGGCCGCGATCGCCGCGGGAAAGGACCTGGCCCTCGCCTCAAAGGAGATCCTCGTGCTCGCCGGGAAGTTCGTGATGGCGGAGGCCCGGTTGCGGGGGGTGCGGATCCTGCCCGTGGACAGCGAGCACAACGCCGTCTTCCAATGCATCCAGGGCCACCTCACGTCGAGCGTCAAGCGGGTGATCCTGACCGCGAGCGGCGGCGCCTTCCGGGACTGGCCCGAAGAGGGGCTCCAGCACGCCACCCCGGCGGACGCGCTGAAACATCCCAATTGGACCATGGGGCCGAAGATCACGGTGGACAGTGCCACCCTCGCCAACAAGGGCCTGGAGCTGATCGAGGCACAATGGCTCTTCGGGCTGAAGCCGAACCAATGCACCGCCGTGCTCCATCCGCAGAGCACCGTCCACTGCCTGGTCGAATTCAACGACGGCGCGATGCTGGCGCAGCTCTCGCCGCCATCAATGACGTTCCCGATACAGCACGCGCTGCTGTATCCCGAGCGAGTCGAAGGCATCGAGCCGCCGGTGGACTTCACCAAGCTTGTGGCGCTCGAATTCAAGCCGATCGACGAGAACCGGTACCCGATGATCCGCTTTGCGCGGGAATCCATGCTGGCCGGCGGCGTGGCGCCGGCCGTGTTCAATGCGGCCAACGATGTGGCTGTCGAGGCATTCCTGAAGGGCCGGATCCACTACCTTGAGATCCCGAAGATCGTCGGCCATGCCCTCGATCATACTGCCAATTTCGAACCCGCCGACCTTGATGCTGTCCTTTCGGCGGACACCGAGGCGCGTCGGCGCGCCTTGCTGGATGTCGAGATCCTTAAATAATTGCTGATTAAATAAATACAAACCCGGTGGCAATCGATCTATTCCATTTCCTCGCTTCCAACGTCTGGTCGACCTTCCTGATCGTCCTGTTTTTCGGCGGATCGATCTTCGTGCACGAGCTCGGGCATTTCCTTGCCGCCCGGGCAAGGGGCGTGCATGTCGAGGTCTTCTCGATCGGATTCGGGCCTCCTATCTTCTCATGGAAGGCGGCGAGCGGGACCCGATACCAGGTCGCGTGGTTTCCCCTCGGGGGCTTCGTCCTGCTTCCGCAGATTGCGGACATCGGGCCCCTGGAGGGGGAGGCCGAGACTGACGCGGCCCAGTTGCCGCCCATATCTTACGGCGCCAAGATACTCGTCTTAGTGGCTGGCGCCGCGTTCAACATGCTGTTCGCATTCATGCTGGCCTGCGTCATCTGGAAGGTGGGCCAGCCCGAGAACGATGCGACGACCTCCACGACCGTCGGGTACGTGACAAAGACGATCGAGCTTCCCGACGGAACCCGGGTCACGAGCCCGGCTTTGGAAGGCGGACTGCGCGTCGGCGACGTCGTGAAGGCGATTGACGGCCATCGCATAGCCGACTGGGCGGAGCTCAAGGGCACCCTGGTGACAAGCTCGGGGCGCGATCGCGACGCAAGGCCTCTCACTGTGTTTACTGTCGAACGCGCGGGAAGGAGCCTCGATATCGTTCTTCACCCCCGCCTTGCCAGTGACGAGCGCGTGCGGAACATCGGCATCGCGCCGGGATACGACCTCAACGTGCACTCGGTCGCGCCCGGCGGAACAGGATCAAAGACCGGCCTGCTCCCGGGCGACCGTATCCTGAAGATCGACGGGGAGCCGATCATGAATCTGGGCGGACTCGAGGAGGAACTCTCATCCGACCCGTCGCGCCCCGCCCGCTTGGCGGTTGAGCGCGCGGGAAGGTTGATCGAGTTGGTGGTCGGACCGCGGGCGCCGGGGGATCCCCTGGCGGGCGTCGAATTCCTTGCTGGCTACCACCTGACCCACCCCTCGCCCTTCTCGCAGATAGCCGGGGAGGTTTCGATGACCCTACGCATCCTCGAGGGGCTCTTCAACCCGCACTCGGACATTGGGTTGTCCAAGCTGTCGGGTCCGGTGGGGATCGTGCATATTCTGCACGAAGCGGCTGATGCGGGGATCCGCTATGTCCTCGGGATCACGATCCTGGTCAATGTGAACCTTGCGATCCTCAACCTTCTTCCGGTGCCGGTCCTGGATGGGGGCCAGATAGCCTTCGCGACCATCGGGCAGCTGCGCGGAAAGGCGCTTCCCACCAGGTTCATCGCCGCGGCGCAGAGCATTTTCCTCGTGCTCCTCATCTCGATGATACTCTACGTGAGCATCTTCGACGTGCGCCGCTGGGCGCGGGATGTGCGGGACGACCGCGCGCAGGCGCAGGCACCGGCGAAACCCTGACTTCCCCGGCATGCCTTATTGCTCCTCCCGGTTCCACACCGTCCGCCGGACCACGCGCGAGGTAAGCGTGGGCTCCGTCGCCGTGGGCGGCTCGAACCCGATCCGGATACAGTCGATGACGACCAGCGACACTCAGGACGTGGCGGCCACCGTCCGCCAGTCCGTCGCCCTGGCCGAGGTCGGGTGCGAGATCGTCCGGGTGACCGCGCCAAACGTCCAGGCGGCGCGCTGCCTCAAGGACATCCGCGCGGGGCTCACCGCGGCCGGATGGGGCGCCGTACCCCTCGTGGCCGACATCCATTTCCTCCCGCAGGCGGCCATGGAGGCCGTGGAGCACGTGGAAAAGGTCCGCGTGAACCCGGGAAACTACGCCGACAAGAAAAAGTTCGCCGTGCGCGACTACAGCGAAGCGGACTACGAGCGCGAGCTCCAAAGGCTCCACGAAGCGTTCTCGCCCCTGGTCAAGCGGTGCAAGGAGCTCGGGAGGTCGATGCGGATCGGCACGAATCACGGGTCGCTGAGCGACCGGATTATGAACCGGTACGGAGACACCCCCCTCGGCATGGTGGAGAGCGCGCTCGAGTTCCTGCGCATCGCGGAGTCGCACGGCTACAGGGAGATCATCCTGTCGATGAAGTCCTCCAACCCGAAGGTCATGATCGAGGCCTACCGGCTCCTCGTTGAGCGGATGGACGCCGAGGACATGCACTACCCCCTTCACCTCGGAGTCACCGAGGCGGGCGACGGGGACGACGGGAGGATCAAGGGCGCCATTGGGATCGGTTCCCTCCTGCTGGATGGCCTGGGCGACACCATCCGCGTCTCGCTGACCGAGGACAGCGTCTATGAGATCCCGGTCGCAAGGGCGATCGCCGACAAGGCAATGAGCCTCTGGCGGACCGGCGCCTCAGCCGGCCCCCGCGCCGACTCTATCGATCCGTACCGTTTCGGGCGCCGCGAGGCCGCCGCTCTCCAGCTCGGGCCCTCCGCAGCCGTCGGGCCGGGGCAGCCGCCGCGCGTGATCGTGCGGACTGCCAGCGCCGGCCAGGCCGCTGGCGCATTGGCGGAGCTGTCCTCCCCCAAGCTCAGGGAGACCCCCGCCGAGGGCCTGCTTGTCCCGGTTGGCGCGGTCGATGAGGTCGGCGTTCTCTGCCGGGCGGTCCGCGCATCGCCGGGCTCCCTCAGTTTCCTTGTGCTCGAGCTCGCGCCGGGCCTGAGGGCGGGGGATCTGGAACCGTCCATCGCCACGGCCGGGATAGTCGTCGTTCTCCTGAGGCGCCTCGGGGCTGGCGAAGGCGCGGCCCTGGCCGAATGGGCCGGGCTCGCGCGCAGGACCGGCAGCTTCATCGCGGTGGACGCATCGCCTTCGGATATCGCGGGCCTCTCCGGCGCCCTTAGGGCCGTCGGTGAGGACCGCCTCATCGTCACCTGCTCCGTCGCCCTGTCCCCGGGCTCCGGCCATGCTGTCGGCGCCTACCGATGGATCGCGGAGGAGCTGCTGGCGGCGGGGATTCGGGCGCCCGTCTGGATTCGCAACACGCCAGGCACGGCGGTACGCGGTGACAGCAGCTTTCTGTCCCGCCTGATCGAGGCCAGCTTCCTCACGGGCGGCCTGCTCTGCGACGGAGTGGGCGATCTCGTCAGCATCGAGACCGAGGCCGATCCGGCGCGAGCCGCGCGGCTCACTTACAACGTCCTCCAGGGGGCGGGCGCAAGGATATCGAAGGCGGAATTCGTCGCCTGCCCGAGCTGCGGTCGAACGCTTTTCGACCTGCAGACGACCACGCAGCGGATCCGCGCGCAGACCGCGCATCTGAAGGGCGTGAAGATCGCGATCATGGGATGCATCGTCAACGGGCCGGGGGAGATGGCGGACGCCGATTTCGGGTACGTCGGGGGCGCCCCGGGGAAGATCAACCTCTATGTCGGCAAGCAATGCGTGCAGTACAACATCCCGCAGGACGAGGCTGACGCGCGTCTGATTGCGCTTATCAAGGAGCATAATAAATGGGCCGAGCCGCAACCGGTCGGCGCATGATCGCGGGCGGCGCCGTGTATCGAAAAAGTTCACGCGCCGTCACAAATGCGTAACATGCCTGTAACCTCCTTTCAGGCTTTGATAGCCCGATTCAGGGCGATGTATTATTGCGGTGATTACGCCTCGCGGAGCGCGCGCTTTTGACGGATATATTCCGCCGCCGGATGCAATGAAAAAAAGCAAAAAAGTTATGCCCATTCCCCCTGTGAACAACTTGTCAGAAAGTTGACCTTGTAATGGATTTGGCGTTGATCGTTACTCAGCCCTCGTCCAAGCGATTTCGCTCCCCGGATGTTCTTTGCCACGTCACGAAGGCCGCCCCAACTGGGCCGCGCAGCGACACTCGACTCTAATAACTGGCCGTCAATAGCTTAGTGATTTCCCACGCCCAAGGGCGTCATGGTCGACCAGGATTGCAATTTTGCCGCGGCGAAACGGATCCGAAGGCGGTTCGAAATGACGTGCTGAAGCACTCCCCGGGGGGCAATGTGAATAAGAGCAGAATTCTAGCTGACCCATGCCCTCTTTGTCCCTGCCCCACAACCTGTGGGAAACAGTCAAATGCGACTTCAAGTCGCTGTTCCCGGAGGATGTCTTCCAGATGTGGTTCGAGCCCGTGGTATGCCTCGAGGCATCCGACGATTCGATCACGCTTGGCGTGCCCAACGATTTCGCAGCCATCTGGATCCATGACAATTACCTGGATCTGATCACCCAGCGGCTCCGGCTCACGGCCGGCAGGACGGTCAACGTCAACCTGCAGAAGATGGAAGGCTCCCCGCGGGGCGTGGGCGCGCACCGCGTCGCCGAAAGCCCGGCCCCGGCCTCAAGGGTGCGGGCCGCCGCCGCGCGCAAGGCTGTGCGCAGCGAGGACCGCGGACTGGCGCCCGGCACCCTCAACACCCGCAACACTTTCGAGACATTCGTGGTTGGCGCAAACAACCAGATGGCCCACGCCGCCGCCCTTGCCGTCGCGCAGGCGCCTGCCCAGGCCTACAATCCGCTTTTCATCTACGGAGACACCGGACTTGGGAAGACTCACCTCATGCATGCGATCGGGCATGCTATCCTCCGCAACAACCCCGATGCGCGCGTCGCCTACCTCTCGACCGAGAAGTTCACGAACGATTTCATCCAGGCGTTGCAGGAGAACGGGATGGTGAAGTTCCGCCAGCGCTACCGCAACGCCGACGTCATGCTGCTAGACGATGTGCAGTTCCTCGCGGGCAAGGAGCGCATCCAGGAGGAGTTCTTCCACACCTTCAACGACCTGTTCGAGTCTGGGAAGCAGATCGTCCTCTCGAGCGACCGCCGGGCGAGCGAGATCCAGAAGCTCGAGGCCCGCCTCGTCTCCCGTTTCGAGTGGGGCCTGCCCGCCGACATCCAGGCTCCCGACTTCGAGACGCGGATTGCGATCCTCCGCTCCAAGGCGTCCAGCCTCAAATGCCCCCTGCCCGAACCGGTGATGACCTTCATAGCGCAGAACATCACCAAGAACATCCGCAGGCTCGAGGGGGCGATGATCAAGGTGGCAAGTTACAGCGCCCTAAGCAACAAGCCGCTCGACCTGGCGACGACGGAGCGCCTGCTGCATGACATGCTGGTCGAGCAGGCGCAGAGCATCTTGACTATCGAGACCATACAGAAGCGCGTAGCCGACCATTTTCAGATACGGCACAGCGACATGACGAGCAAGCGGCGTCCGAACAACATCGCGATCCCCCGCCAAGCGGCCATGTACCTTGCTCGCACGCTGACCAAGCAGTCCCTCCAGGAGATCGGCGACGCATTCGGCGGCCGGGACCACGGCACCGTAATCCACGCCTGCAAGGCAATGGATAACATGATGGAGCAGGATGCGTCGATGCGCGGCAGCATCGAATTCCTGAAGAACCAGTTGTCGCGCTGACCGGGGGGGGACCGGCAGGCCCATCTTGTGTTGTTGGCGCATTTGGCTTTGGTTGGCGGAAATCCATGACCCTCACTCCAGAGCAACAGAAGGCCGTCTCCGAATGGGTCGCCGCAGGCGACAGCCTGTACACCGTCCAGAAGAAGCTTTCGGATGAGTTCAAGATCTCGATGACTTACATGGACGTCCGATTCCTCGTGGACGACCTGAACCTTCACCTGAAGGATTCCGCGCCGATTGCTGATGCGAGCGATGTCAGCAAGGGCGCGCCGGCCGCCGAGAAGAAGGGCTTCCTTGAGAAGGCCAAGGAGAAGCTTGGCCTTGCAGCGGGCGGCTCCGATGCCGATGTGCCCGAGGAGGAAGAGGACATGGATGAGTCGGCCCCCCCGTCCAGCGTCCGCGTCACCGTGGACAAGGTCACCCTTTTGCCGAACGCCATGGCCAGCGGGACAGTGACATTCGCCGACGGCGTGACGGCCAAATGGATCGTGGACCACCAGGGCAGGCCCGCCCTAACGGAGGTTAGCAAGCCCGGCTATCGCCCTTCGGCAGGCGACGCTCAGGCCTTCATGCGGGAGCTTTCCCGCGCGCTGCAGGGCATGTAGGCAAGACCGGCCCCCTGCGCCTTTCAGGCGGGGTCCGGCGGGCGGGCAATTGCATCGATGGGGCGCCGACGCCTGGAGGCGTCTATAAGTTCCTTTAGCCTCCTAAGTTGTGTTTCCTGCCTCTTCGCGCTTATGACCCACCAGCTGGCCACCCTTTGGTAGGAGGGAGCCTGGGCCCGGAAATACTGCCAGGCCTTGTCGCTGGCCCGGAACCGCCGCACGTGAGCGGGAGCGAGGCGGGCGCTCCTCCGCTGCTCGTAGGAGTAGACCGCCATGCGCTCGCTCTTGAGGCGTCCAAACGCCCTCAGGCCTGCAGGTTCCATAAGCCGCAGCTTTGTGAGTTCCCTCACCCGCGCGACATTCCTGGCGCTCCAGGTGCTGCGGCGGCTCCGTGGAGTGAAACGGATGACGTAGCGTTGTTTGCCGGCATTCTTCCGGATGCCGTCGATCCATCCAAAGCAAAGCGCAGCGTCCACCGCCTCCTCCCAAGTCATGCTGGGCAGGCCGGAACTCCTCTTGCGGAACCCGACCCAAAGCTCCTTCGACCCGGCATGGTGCTGGCCGAGCCATGTTCGGAACGCCGACGCAGAGCGAAAGAACTCAGGTTTCAAGTGCTATGTGGACTGGGGCCGGGGCCGCCCGCCAACCCGTGACCGGTCTAGCAACCTCGCCGAAATAGAGGCAATGCTGATTCGCGGCGCCTTCACCGGGACAAGGCGACGGCGCCAATGCCCCCCTTCTCCACCCCGGTTGACTCGGCGGCACGGACCGGCAATCTCCCCCAGCCGCAGCCCTCCCCACGGGCCTTCGGTTTCACCCCAAAACTCTGAGGCATCCATGCAAAAGCATGACATCATCGCTTGGGCGGAATCGCGCCGCGAAATCTGGCTCGATTGCGTCCGCGTGTATCTCGGCCTCGGGCTGTTCGCCCGCGGCCTCCTCCTGATCACCAACACATCCACCGGCTACTTTGTCGATATGCTGCAACGATCGGGGCACAACTGGCTGATGACAGGCGTAATGCTTCATTACGTGATGCTCGCGCACTTTGTCGGCGGAGGCCTGCTGGCGCTCGGCTTTCTGACGAGGATCGCCGCGTTTGTGCAGATACCCATCCTGGCCGGGGCGGTCTTCATCGTGCACCGCTCGGACGGACTCTTCGCAATGGGCCAGTCCCTGGAGTTCTCGGCCCTCGTCCTTTTCCTGCTCGTCGTATTCCTTGTCAGCGGGTCGGGCCGCCTCTCCGTCGACCACTTGGTCTTTGGCCCACAGGCGCCGCGGACGCCGGAACCAGACCCGCAGATCTGACGCCCGGCCGCGCTTCGACGCGCGAGGCGGGCAGCCCCCGCCAGCGGCCTCAGAACGAGGCCTTGAGCGAGACGGAGACGATGTTGTCCTCGAAGTTCTGGCCGGGAGAGACCGCAGCCGGGTAGGGCGAATGCCCCGAGGTCGCCGAGTACTCGGCGCCGATGCAGAGGCCCGGCGTCAAGCAGTACGCGAGCTCGACGGGCACGGACGTGGTCCAGTCGTCGCGGACGGTCGGGGCGTCGTAGCGGTGCCCGAGGACCCTCAGCCCCGCGGAGGCCGAGAACCTCCGCGAGAGGGCGTGCCGGTAGATCAGGCTCTCGGAGGTCTCCTGGATCGAGGCCACGCCGGCGCTCGAGACAAAGTGCCAGACCTTCTCCTCGGCGGTGAGCGTGTCTTCGGGCGTCAGGGACGCGCTCAGCTGGCCCTGCAGGTAGAGCCAGGTGTGCCGGTCGCCAAAGAGCCCGAGATGACCCGCATCGCTGTACCTGCGGAAGTCGGGGCCGGCGTCCACCTGGACCTGAAGCCATCTTAGGAGCCTTCCCTCCAGGCCGAGCAGCGCACGGTTGTAGGTGCTGTCGTTGGCGACCAGGCTGTAGGCGTAGTGCGCCTGTGTCTGCTGCCCGATCCGCCAGCCGGCAAGAAGCGCGAGGTCGGGCGCCAGCTTGGCGCCAAGGTCCAGCCCTGCGTTGACGTCGTCCCGGTTGACCCAGTTCGCATAGCCCTTGTACGCGCCGATCGGATTGTGCTCGTCGATCAGGAGATTGTAGTAGGCGGCGTTGCCCGCGGCGCGCGCAAACCAAGCCTTCGCGTCGTACTCAAGGAAGGAGGTGTCCCGCTCCTGGACCTGGTTGCGCCGCTCGCGCGTGGGCCCGTAGCCGAGGTTGTTGTAGAAGTTGAAGAACGCGTCCTCCTTGCTGCCGTTGATATAGAGCAGGCTGTTGTCGACCGAGAACGACCAGGGTCCGCGCCCGCCCGCGGCCTCGACAGCAAGCGTGTTGCGCACGTTGTCCTCGCGCGCTGCCGCCTCGTAGTGAGTGTACGCAGCCGAGTAGGCGACCGTCAGGGTCTTCAGGGCGCCGTCCCGGGTCCCGGGGCCGGCCAGGAAGTCGAAGGCGAAGTTGACGCCGAGCGTCGTGAACCACGAGGAGAGGTTGGCGATGGCGGGGTGGCCGGCGAGGTTGTCGGACACGCCGTAGATGTTGGAGTCGCTGCCCTCCTTGACGGTCACCGACGCCTCGGTGAGCCAGGCCGGCGGCGCGACCCCCCACGCGTCGACGGCGGGGGACGCAGGCGGGGCCGGGGACGGCTGGGCGCTCTGGGCGGAGGCCGAGGCCGCCAGCAACACGGCAAGGAGCGCCACGCCTCCCGCCCATCGCCCGTGCGCGGGAAGAGGGATTCGGTGGAGGGGCGCCCCGGGGAAGCTGGGTGCGCGTTCGCTTGGCGGGCAGGCTTTCATATTCAATATTTTAAATCTACATTAGATTTGTATGAATTAATTCAAGCCCCATCTTCATCCCCCGCGTCATAAGGCCGCTCCCCTCCCGCGAATTGGGCCCCGCGCCCCTCCCCGGCGACCGACGGGACCTGGGTCAGCGCCCCCCCAACATCGCCGCGAGATCGGCCTCGCCGATCACCGCGACGCCGAGCGCCCGGGCCTTCTCGAGCTTGGAGCCCGCTTCCGCTCCGGCGACAACATAGTTGGTCTTCTTGCTCACGCTGGATGAGATCTTCCCGCCCGCGGCCTCGATCATTGCAGACGCCTCGTCCCGGGTCATCGTGGGAAGGGTTCCAGTGAGGACGAAAGACTTGCCCGCGAGCTGGCCTGAGCCCGGTGCCGTCGCCGCGGGCGCCCGCGGCGATATGCCGGCCCTGACCAAGTCCCGGACCAGCGTCCGGTTCCTCGGCTGGTTGAAGTGCTCGACGATCGCTTCCGCCATCGTCTCGCCGATTCCGGCTATGCGGCTCTCCTTGGCCTCGCCGATGAAGTCATGGTGCCTCGCCTGCGAAAGCGCCTCGAGGCTTCCAAACCTCAGGGCGAGGTCCTTCGCTGCCGCTGCGCCGACGTGGGTGATGCCGAGGCCATGGATGAAGCGCCACAGTTCCGCCCGCTTGCTCGCCTCGATGGCCGCAAGGAGGTTGTCCGTCGACTTGTCGACGCTCTTGCCAAGCGTCAGGAGGTCGTCGCGCTTGAGCCGGTAGATGTCCGCCACGTCGCGCACCCAGCCCTTCTCGACCAGGACATCGACCATAGCCTCGCCAAGCCCGTCGATGTCCACGCATGCCTTCGACGCGAAATGGCGCACCCGGCGCCGCACCTGCACCGGGCAATCGTAATTGGGGCAGCGAAGGGCGACCTCGCCCGGCGCCTGGACCACGGCGCTCCCGCAGGACGGGCACCGGCTTGGAAACACGAACGCGGCGCATTCCGGGGTCCGCCGCGCGGGATTCACCGCCACGACGGCGGGGATCACCTCGCCCGCCTTCTCCACGAACACGTAATCGCCAACCCGGATGTCCTTGCGCGCGATTTCGTCGCGATTGTGCAGGGTCGCGCGCGACACCGTCGTCCCCGCGAGAAGCACGGGCTCGAGCTCGGCAACGGGGGTCAGGACGCCCGTCCGGCCCACCTGGACCGTGATCGACAGCAGCTTGGTCTCGGCTCGCTCCGCCGCGAATTTGTAGGCCATCGCCCACCGCGGGGACTTGCTCGTGCTCCCTGCCTCGCGATGGAGGGCGAGCGAATCGAGCTTCACCACCGCGCCGTCCGTCGCGTAGGCGAAGCCGTGGCGGAGCCGGTCCAGCTCGCCGATCGCCGACCATGCCTCGTCGATCCCGCGGGCCGTCCAGAACCTTTCGACCGTCGGGAGGCCCCAGGCTCGCAGCCGGGCGTGGTATCCGGACTGCGTGTCGCCGCCGGCCTGGGCGGGCTCGCATGCCCCTATCCCGTAGAGAACCAGCTCAAGGCTGCGCTCCGCGACCTCGCGGGGATCGAGGAGCTTGATCGTGCCCGCAGCGAGGTTGCGCGGGTTGGCGTAGCGCTCCTCGCCCGCATCCTCGCGGGCGGCGTTGATCCTCCGGAACTCCTCAAGCGTCATGTAGATCTCGCCCCGGATCTCGATCAGGTCGGGAAGGGGCGCCTGGGCGGTCCGCTTCAGCACCCGGGGAAGGGAGCGGATCGTGAGCGCGTTCGCCGTCACATCGTCGCCCTCGACCCCGTTGCCTCGGGTCACTGCCCTGGCGAACCGTCCCTTCTCGTAGGTCAGGCTGACCGCGAGGCCATCGATCTTGGGCTCGACGACGTAGGACAGGTCATCGCGCCCGAGCAGGCGCGCCAGGCGCGCATGGAACTCGCGCAGCTCGGCCTCGGAGTAGGTGTTGTCGAGGCTCTGCATCGGCTGGCGGTGGCGCACGGTCCGGAACCCCTCCGCGCGGTCGTCGCCCACCCGGCCGGTGGGCGTCTCGGGCCCCGCGGAGCCGGCGGCCCCGGGGAAGCTTGCCTCCAGGTCCGCAAGCTCCCGCTTCAGGCGGTCGTACTCCTGATCGCTGATCTCCGGGCGCGCATAGCGGTAGTAACGTTCGTCGTGGGCGGCGACCTCTGATCGAAGGGCCGCGATTCGTCTTTGTGCTTCGGGCGAAGTCATCGGGGAACTGCGAAAATGGGTGCGCGCGTGCGCTCGCTGGAATTTTGCCCAAGTTGCCGCTGATGCAATGCCCTTTGTCGCGCACGCGCTCCTAGGACGATGCCGGGGGCCCGCCCCGGGCCTCGTCTCCGCCCGCTGCGGGCGCCGCCGCGCCGCCCGGCCCCCGCCGGCGCCGCACGGCCTCCCTGAGGATGAACTCGATCTGGCCATTCACGCTGCGCAGCTCGTCGGCCGCCCACTTTTCGATCTCCCTCCAGAGGGCGGGGTCGGCCCGCAGTAGGAACGTCTTTCGATCGTCGGCCATACTCAGGGCGTGGGTACCACGTGGTTCATTTCAGGCCGGCGGCGGACTTCGCGCACATGATGAAGAATTCCGGGTCCTCGGGAGACACGGCGACAGTCCGGCCGGGCCAGCGAAGGACCACCGCCTTCTCGGGGTCCGTGAGGAACGCTTCGAATTTCCCGACCCGCTTGCTCCAGTAACGCCCGCGGATCGCGCCCAGCCCGTCGTTTCCGGCGATCTTGAAGGCCCAGCTCATGATCTTCGGGTCGCGGGCGGCGTCGGCCAGGCCCTCGAGCGGATAGCGCTTCCGGCCGACGACCAGGCAATTCTCCTCGATCCGGAACCGCGCGACCCGCGAGCGCTGAAAGAAGAACACGGGAAGCACGATCAACAGGCCCACCAGCGGGGCGAGGACCAAGGCGGCCCGGTCTTTGGGCGACGAATGCGCATGAAGCGCATTGAAGGCGAAGGCGATGTCGATCCCGATCGCCGCGAAGATGATGGCGAATATGAAGACCACCGTGCCGACGATCCGCCAGCCTGCCGGGGCTGACTGGAACTCCTGGTTCACCGGTCTCATGGCCTTCAGGCCGGCGGGTCAGGTGTAGAGCGTGCCGGCGTTCAGGACCGGCTGCGCCTGCGATTCGCTGCAGAGGACGACGAGGAGGTTGGAGACCATCGCGGCCTTGCGCTCCTCGTCTAGCTTGACGACGCCCTTGTCCGAGAGCTCGCGGAGGGCCATGTCGACCATACCCACGGCGCCGTAGACGATCTTCTGGCGCGCGGCTATCACCGCCTCGGCCTGCTGGCGGCGAAGCATCGTCTGGGCGATCTCGGGTGCGTAGGCCAGGTGCGCGAGGCGCGCCTCCTCTATGCCAATCCCCGCCCGGTCAAGCCGCTCCTGGAGCTCCTTGGCGAGCGCCGCGGCGACACCCACGCCCCCTCCGCGCAGCGTCAGCTCATTCGGCTCAGCGTCGTCGTAGTAGTAGCTGCTCGCGATGTGCCTGACGCACGATTCGCTCTGGATCCGGATGAAGGTCTCGTAGCTGTCCACATCGAAGACCGCCTGCGCCGTGTCCTGGATGCGCCAGACGATCACAACCGCGATCTCGACCGGATTGCCCCGCTTGTCGTTAACCTTGAGCTTCTCGCTGTTCAGGTTGCGGATGCGCAGCGATATCTTCTGCTTCCGATAGAATGGATTGGTCCAGAGGAATCCATTCTGCCGGGTGGTGCCGCGGTAAGCCCCGAAGAGGGTCAGGACCGCGGCTTCATTCGGCTGGAGGGTGAAGAAGCCTCCGAACATAACCATCGCGGCGATGAGGATCAGAGCTCCGGCGACGATCATCGCGCCGATTACGGCGCTCACGCCGTTGGAGATTGCGACAAGTCCAAGCACAAAGAGCGCGAGGACGATGAATATAAACAGCCAGCCGCTTGCGACCGTTGCGGGCTGCTCACGGTGGGTGGTGGCAGGTATTGAGGGTGCAGAGTTCATAGGAGTGGCTCGATGGGATATTGAAATGATATCATTACAATATCTCATCAAGCATTTTCGTTATCGTTAATCATAACATATTTTAGCATAATGCCTTATGATCATTCAGCTGGAGCCGAGCCCAGTGTTATCTCGGAATAAGCAATGGTTGCCAGGCTTTGGGGTCACCGAGCGTGGCCCTACGCCGCATCCGCAAGGATGCCAGCGAGTGCATGCGATCCACGGCTGCAGGAATGCGCAGGAGTCAGCATGTGGGGACCTGTCTCCGTCCTTTCCTGAGGCGGCCCCGGGGGTTCCAGGCACCCCTACCCAAGCTGCGCCTTTCTCTTGTTGGGCACCTGAGGCAGCGGCCGAATGCAGCCATATCATATCATTTCGGCGGGATTGAGTGGGCTCCGGCACGCCTACGATGCTCCGACCGTCCAAAATGATTGGATGACCACCGTTCCAGTCGACGTGACCTAAGCGCTGACCCGCGATCGATCAATAAGCTCGGATCATTCGGCCACGTCCGGGCCCATGCCCATGACCCTGCCGCGGTCACCCCCGGCCAGAATTTCTAGGATAACATCGTATCCCTCTCGGCGACCGCCTCGTTCTTGCACCCTGCTTGCCGGGTTCGACCGGAACCCGGCCCGAAATCCTGGTCATGGCGGCGCCTAATGGTTTAGGCCCTCGCCAAAATTAATGAATTTTAATCGCGGCCTCGTCGGTTTTTAATCTTGGGCTGTTAGGATTGGCGCCGATGAAACGCGATGAACGCCGATCCCGTGTCGCAGCCCTTCTCCGCGTTGAGTCGGCCGCGGCACTGGGCGCCCTGACGGCTTCGTGCTCGGGGGCTTCGTCCGCCGGCGGCGCCCCGGCTGTGACGGTCGCGCGGGCCGTCCGCGCCCACCTCGCCACCACCATGACCCTTCAGGGCGAGTTCTACACCTATCGGGACATCCTCGACTTCGCGAAGGTCTCCGAGTACGTGAGCGACATCCGCATCGATAGTGGCGACCGCGTCAAGGCGGGCAACCTGATGGCGGCGCTCGAGGTGCCCGAACTGAGCGATCAGCTGGTTTCCGCAGTCGCAGCCGATCAGATGAGCCTGCCAGCGGAGGACAAGAAGATCAGCCTGATATGCGAGGCGGACCAGCCGGTGGAGGTCGAGGGCAACCGGGCGCGCCTGAAACAGGTTGTGGTGAACCTTCTCGACAACGCAATCATGTATCCGCCGGAAGGAGGCTCAATCCGTCCCGCGGTGAGCTCGCTCGACGGGGAGGCGGTGGTGGAGGTGATGGACACGGGAATAGGCATCCCGCCGGATGCGCTGCCCCACGTTTTCGAGCGATTCTACCGGGTGGGCCAGTCGCGCTCGCGCCAGCCGGATGGAGCCGGCCTGGGACTGGCCATCATCAAGTCGATCTGCAAGGCCCACGGCAGGGAGATCGAGGCAGAAAGCGCCCCGGGACGGGGCAGCACGTTCCGAGTCCGGCTTCGGCTGGCGGCGTAGGACCAAGGGATCCCGCATGAAGCTCATCGATTTCGTTCTGAAGCATCCTTACACGGTGGCCGCCGGCGTTATCCTGGTCTGCATCCTCGGCATTGGCGCGGCCATGCGAATGCCCATCGACATCTTTCCCGAGATCAACATCCCGGTTGTCAGCGTCGTGTGGACCTATAACGGGATGAGCGCGCAGGACATCCAGAACCGCATTCTCTCGCTCCACGAGCGCCAGATGGCCGCGCTGGTCGACGATATCAAGCGCATCGAGGCAACGAGCTACACCGGAGTCGGTGTCGAAAAGGTTTATCTGCAGGAGGGCGCTGACGTCAGCCGCGCGGTCTCGCAGCTGGCATCGAGCGCGCTCGTCGTGTTGAAATACCTGCCGCCGGGCATCACGCCGCCGCTTGTGCTGCGCTATGGCGCCACCGACGTGCCGGTGATCCAGCTCAGCCTGTCGTCGAACGAACTACCCGACACCAAGCTGAACGACCTCGCCCAGAACACCATCCGTCCCGCTCTTGCCGTGGTTCACGGCGCCCAGGTGCCGCAGGCCTACGGCGGCAAGCCGCGCATAATCATGGCCGACCTCGATCAGGGGGCCTTGAACGCGCGCGGCTTATCGCCCGGCGACGTCAGCAATGCCTTGCAGCACGAGAACGTCATCCTTCCGGCCGGCGACGTGAAGATCGGCTCCAAGGACTACACGCTGACCATGAACAACAGCCCCGACGTGATCGCCAAGATCGACGCCTTCCCGATCAAGGAGGTGGACGGGAAGATTGTGTTCATGCGCGACGTCGCGCATGTGCACGACGGCTATCAGGTCCAGACCAATTCGGTGACCGTCGACGGCACGCCTGGCGCGCTAATCACGATTCGCAAGACCGGCGGCGAATCCACGCTCGCCGTCATCGACGGCATCCGCGACGCCCTGCCCTACATTAAGAGGATCATTCCGAGCACCGTGAAGATCCGCGCGCTGTTCGACCAATCGGTCTTCGTCAACGCCTCGCTCAACAGCGTCAAGATGGGCGGCCTGATGGCGGCAGGGCTGACGGCGCTGATGATCCTCTTGTTTCTGGGCAATTGGCGGCTGACGCTGATCATCCTTGCCTCAATCCCGCTGTCGATTGTCACCGCCGTTCTCATCATGTACGTCGGTGGTCAAACCCTCAACACCATGACGCTCGGGGGCTTCGCCCTAGCGGTCGGCATCCTAGTCGACAACGGCACGGTGGTCATCGAAAACATCGAGCGGCACCTGCGCGAGGGCGAGCCCTTGGAGTTGGCGATTCTTCGGGGCGCTACCGAAGTCGGATTGCCGACGTTCCTCGCGACGTTCTGCATCTGCACGGTTTTCATTCCGGTCTTCCTGCTCCAGGGAACCGCGAAGTATCTGTTCTCGCCGCTGTCGCTGTCAGTCTGCATGGCGCTGATCGCGAGCCTTGTGCTGTCCTTCACCCTGGTCCTGGTGCTGTTCAAGTACCTGATGCGGTCCATGGCCGCCAAGCACCAAGGACATAGCGATGCAGAGGAGGCGGAACGGCGCGCATCCCGCAATCCATTCAGTGCGATTCACCAGGGCTTCGAGCGCGGCTTCGGGCGGTTTCGCGAAGCCTATCGCACGACGGTGGCTTGGGCGCTGGAGAACGCCGGCCGCACGGCGGCATTTTTCCTGGTGCTGATTGCGGTATCGCTGCCGCTGTTCCCGATGCTGGGCGAGGACTTCTTTCCGCAGGTCGACGCTGGCCAGATGCGCCTTCACGTGCGCGCCCCGCCGGGCACGCGCATCGAGCAGACCCAGGCCTATTTCGCTGACGTGGAACAGGAAATCCGCCGGCTCGTGGGCCCCGCGCAGATCGACACGATCCTGGATAATATCGGCCTGCCCTACAGTGGCATGAACATCGCGCTCAGCGATTCCGCGACTGTCGGCCCAATGGATGGCGAGATCCTCATTTCCCTTAGGAAGCGCCACGCGCCGACCGCGCGCCTGACCGCGCTGCTGCGCCGCGAGCTGCCGAAGCGCTTCGCGGAGTTGCAGTTCTTCTTCCAACCGGCCGACATCGTCGACCAGGTGCTCAACTTCGGCCAGCCCGCCCCGATCGACATCAGAGTGTCCGGCCCCGACAACAACGCGGCCTACGCGGTGGCCGACAAGATCGCGAGCGACCTGCACAGGGTTCCGGGGGTCGTCGACTCCCACGTGTTCCAGGTGCCCAATGCGCCGACGCTCGGCGTGGATGTCGACCGCGCGATGGCCCAGGAGGTGGGCCTTAACCAATACCAGGCGGCCAGCGACGTGCTGGTGACGACCAACAACAGCGTCCAGACCGCGCCGAACTTCTGGGTCGATCCCAGCAATGGGGTCAGCTATCCGCTGGCGGTGCAGCTTCCGACGTACAAGATCAACACGCTGAACGACATTTGGCGGATCCCAGTGTCGGCTCAAACGGGCACGGCCGACCGCGCCCAGCTTTTGATGAACCTTTCCAAGGTCAGCCGCGGCACCACGCCGCTGGCGCTGTCCCAGCTCAACATTCGCCCCGTATTCGACGTCGATGCGGACGTCCAGAGCCGCGACCTAGCATCCGCCGCCTCGGCGATCGACAAGGTGCTCGCCAAGGATCGGCCTCCGGCTGCCACCGCCATTACCGTGACCTTGAGCGGTCAGGTCGACACCATGCGCGAGAGCTACACCGGCCTGTTCTCCGGCATGGCGCTTGCGGTCGTGCTGGTCTATCTCTTCCTGGTCATCAACTTCCAAAGCTGGATCGATCCCCTCATCGTGCTGATGGCGGTGCCTTTCGCGCTCAGCGGCGTGATTTGGATTCTGTACGTCACCCAGACGCACCTGAGTGTTCCCGCGCTCATGGGCACGCTGATGTGCATCGGTCTGACCACGGCCAATAGCATCTTGGTCGTGACATTTGCGAATCAGCGGATGGAGGTGGGCGATTCGCCGCTCGAAGCGGCCTTGAATGCCGGCTACACCCGGCTGCGCCCCGTTCTCATGACCGCGGGCGCGATGATTCTGGGCATGATTCCCATGGCGTTCGGCGTCGGCGAGGGCGGCGAACAGAACGCGCCGCTGGCCCGCGCGGTCATCGGCGGCCTGATGTTCGCGACCTTCGCCACGCTCGTGTTCGTGCCGTCGATGTACCGCCTGTTGCGCCGCCGCCCGCGGCCACAGTCGGAAGCACATGGCCTTTCTCACGGAGACCCACTTGCAACAGCCTAATACCACCGTCCGCACAAGGAGAGAATAGCAATGCCACACGACGCGAAAGCAACGCGCGCCGACTCGCCAGCCGGCGCGCCGAACACCGCACCCGACAGGCGCGAAGGCCCGCCGCGAGAGGCAGGGACTCCCCGCCGATACACCGTGGGGCGGTTCGTAGCGTTCATGCGGGCGGCCGACACCGGCACGCGCACGCAGGTCGCGGCGGGCATCGTGCTCGGCGTCCTGCTGGTGGCCTTCATCATCGTGTTCTCCATGCGCACCTTCGAGGCGCATGAGCTCGCGGTGGAAACGGCACTCGCCGCCGCAGCGCCCGCGGAGGTGGATGTCGCCACGGTGAAGCCCGCCGCGCCGACCAGCCCACTCACACTTCCCGGCGAAACCGCCGCCTGGTACGAGGCGACGATCTACGCGCGAGTAGATGGTTACGTCTCCAATTGGTTCGTTGATATCGGCGACCACGTCACGGCCGGGCAAGTGTTGGCGTTAATCGACACGCCCGACCTCGACGCTCAGCTCGCGGCCGCCCGCGCCAAGCTGCGGACGACCGAGGCCTATGTGAAGGTGCGCGAGGCCCAAGCCGATTTTGCCGGAACCACTTATGTCCGCTGGCGCGATTCGCCGAAGGGCGTGGTCTCGGAACAGGAAACGGCGGACAAGAAGGCCGGTTACGAGAGCGCCGAGGCGGCGCTCGTGGCGGCTCAGGCCGATGTGAAACAGGCGCAAGGCGACGTCGACAGGTATATGGCGTTCGAGCAATTCAAGAAGGTCACGGCGCCCTTCACGGGCGTTATCACCCAGCGGCGCATCGACATCGGCAATCTGGTCACCGCCGGCAGCACGGCCGCCACGACGGTGCTCTACCGCATGACGCAGAACGATCCCATCCGCGTGTTCGTCCGCGTGCCGCAGGACGCCGCCCCCTCGATGAAAGTGGGCAGCCCGGTGGACGTGGTCACCAGCGGCACCGGGAGCCGTGTCTTCTCCGGCACCATCACCCGAACATCGAACGCGGTCGATCCGCAGTCGCGAACGTTGAAGGTCGAGGCGGACATTCCCAATAAGGACGGCGCCCTCGTTCCCGGCCTTTACGTCGATGCCACCTTTCACCTGCGGACCGAAGGGGGTTCGGAAGTGCCAGCGGCGGCGATCATGTTCCACTCGCAGGGAACCGAGGTGGCGGTGGTCCAGGGCGGCCACGTCCAGTTCCGGCCGGTGACCATCGCCGAGGACAACGGCACGACAGTCAATCTCGCGTCGGGAGTCTCCCCGGGCGACCAGGTTGTGCTCAATATCAATAGCCAGATTGCCGATGGCAACACGGTCGTTGTGGTGATGGTGGACGGCAAGCTGGTCGCGCCCAACGGAAAGAAGAAGGCCTGATCATGCGCTGGCGCTGGATCGGAGTGTCGTTGCTCGGATTGCTAGGGGGCTGCGCGGTCGGCCCCAATAATCATTCGCCCAAGCCCGACGCGCCGCCGGCTTTCGCGGCCGTGGCCGCCACAGCACCGGCGAACCCGCCGATTGATCTCGCTCATTGGTGGGAATCCTTTAACGACGCCGAGCTTACGTCCCTCGTCAGGCGGGCGATCGCCGCGAACATGGACCTGCAGGTGGCCATCGCCCGGCTCCAGGAGGCTGAGGCTACCGAAGCCAGCGTCTTAGGCACGCTGTTGCCGGCCGCCGACGCCACCGGCGCCGCCGGCTCCGGCACCGGCTCCGACCTAACCCGCGGACGCGTCGAGCCGCCGCTCTCATCGGCCGACAACACCGATGGCGGCACGATCAAGCGGGTGGGCGGTTTCGCCGGGGGCATGGAGTTAGATCTCTTCGGCCAGCTCCGCCGCGAGCTTGAAGCGGCAAGGTATGACATGCAGGCGGCGGCCGCGGCGCGCAATGACGTGACCGTAACGGTGATTGCGCAAGTAGCTCAGGCCTATTTCGATTTGCGCGGCCTGGAGATGCGGCTCGCCGCTCTGAGCCACGATGTTGACGTGGCCCAACAGGGCCTGAAGTATGTGCAGGTTCGCTACGACCGCGGCCTCACCAATGAGTTGGACCTCACGCTGGCACAACGCGAGCTCGCCACGCTGCAGGTTGAGGCCGCGCCCCTGGCCGCCCAGATTGCCGCCGCTCGCTATAGCATCGCCGTGCTGATCGGCCAATATCCAGAGACAATCGACAAGGAGCTGCAGGCACCAGGGATGATTCCCGCCCTGCCCGCGTCCGTCGGCATCGGGCTTCCGGTCGAACTTCTGCGCCGCCGGCCCGACATCCGCGAGGCGGAACGTGAGCTGGCGGCCTCGAACGCCCGCATCGGCGTGGCCATCGGCAACCTGTTCCCGCACATCGACGTGAGTGGAGCAGTCGGCGTCCAGCGCCCCAACCCGCCGGGACCGGGGTCGAGCCATGAGATCTGGGCGGTGGGTCCCTCGGCGACCTGGTCCTTGCTCGACTTCGGCACCCTTGATGCCCTCGTGGAGGTCGCCGATTTCCGGCACAAGGAATTCCTCTTGAACTACAAGCGCACGGTACTCGAGGCGGTGCGGCAGGTGGACAGCGCAGCGAAAGCCTACGCCGCGGAGCAGAACAGCCTGGCGTATTTCTCGACGGCTCTGGTGGCGAGCCAGCGCTCAGTGACTCTAGCCACCGAACGCTACGAGCGCGGTCTCACCGATTATCTCAACGTGCTGGATGCGCAGCGCCAGGAATTCGATCTCGAGAACCAGTATGCCGCTGCGAACCAGACGGCGGCGGATGCCTTGGTGGCGCTTTACCGTGGACTGGGCGGCGGCTGGGAAGACTATCAGGCGCTGCCGCCGATTCAGCGGCCGCTGCCCGAGGTCATCGCCGCCTTCCGGCGTGTGTTTGACACTGGCGCCGCCCAGTGAAAGCTAAGCGAATACCCATGCAGGATTCAGCCCGACCCGAGATCCGTCGCCTGACAATCTATCTTGGCGAGGACAAAATGGACGTTGATCAGCCGCTCTTCAAGTCGATCGTGCAGGAGGCGCGGGCGATGCACATTGCCGGCGCCACGGTGTTTCGCGGGTCGGCCGGCTATGGCCGCTCGACGCGGCTGCATACTACCGATGTGCTTTTTTCCACCGACCTTGCGGTGGTCGTCGAGATTGTCGACGCGGCGCGAAAGATCGAGCCCCTGATCCGCCGTCTCGCCGAACGAAAGGATATCGGCCTGATGACTTGCGAAACCGTTGAGCTTCGCGGGCCGCGCCGGCTGGACGACTGATACCAACGGCCACTGAGATCGACTCATGTGGCTGAATGAAAACGACCCCCTCCTATCCTCCCCCCCTTTCAGGGGGAGAGAGAACATGGCC